>Ga0268359_10435_pt1:1210000-1535000 | contig 2364618 bp, 2248 predicted proteins | sample BioMet11_FD_194416 | JGI IMG/M metagenome (GOLD analysis project Ga0268359, IMG submission 194416) | Sewage microbial communities from Oakland, California, United States - Biofuel 11 (PacBio Assembly) | ecosystem: Engineered > Wastewater > Sewage > Unclassified | place: USA... | reverse complement strand
CAGATGCCTTTGAGGAAGTTGCAAAGGTTGTGGATCCAAAGTTCGCTGCACTCTGGATGAGGGATGAACTCAAACGTGTTGTTTACTACAACAAGCTCAGCTTCAAGGAAAGTGAAATAACGCCTGCGCAGATCATAGACTTGCTCCAGCTTCTTCAGGATAAGAAGGTCACTGCCAAAGCAGGTAAGAAGATCATGGAGAAACTCCCAAAAAATTCCAAGATGCCCTCCACCATAGCAGAGGAAATGGGCCTTTTAGGTGTTGTTGAGGAAGATGTGGTTGTGGCTGCAGTGAAACAGGCCATAGAAGAAAACCCTGAAGCAGTCTCAGATTACCATGAAGGCAAGAAAAACGCGATGAACTTCCTTATAGGTCAGGTTATGAGGCTCACACGTGGAAAAGCTGATCCTGGTGAAACACATAAACTAATTGAAGCTGAATTGAATGAATAAAGAAAGATATCAATTAAAATATTTTCGATAGGGGTTGTGGTTTTCAAGATGGCAAGGAACATCCTGAACATGATACTCTGGCATCCTGAAATGGATGTTGAGAAAACTAGGATAACCTACGTCCACAGAGGTGCACGTGGAAACCTGAAAACCATCTCTGGAAGTTCAATAGAAATTTTGGAAGGTGGATTCTTAATATTAAAGGAAGGAACTCACATTCCATACCACAGAATCGTTAAAATAGAATCAGACAAAAAAGTTCTGTGGAAGAAGTAGATATTCTGGAATTTCTTTCTTGAATTTTCTTGAATTTGGTGCAGAATCTTAAATGAAATCTTATGAAAGAATCTTGGATGATCTATTACTCAACGATAACTCTTAAAAACTGAATTATTTCAACGATAAAAAAAATGGATGGTGGAATATTCAAATGACAAGTTCAGCCCTTGTAAAGGATTATATGACCCGAGATGTTATAACGGTAACTCCTGACACTCCAAATGAGGAGGTTATAAAGTTAATGAAGGCAACAGGTCACGATGGATTCCCTGTTAAAACAGATGGAAAGGTTATTGGAATGGTGACAGCCTTTGACCTTCTCCTCAAGGAGTGGGTTCCACATGTTGAGGGTATAATGTCGAGGGATGTTGTTGTGTCTGACCAGGAGATGTCTATAAACGATGCTGCAAGGGTCATGTTCCGTATGGGAATATCAAGACTCCCTGTGGTTGATAAAGACGAGAATCTGGTTGGAATATTAACCAACACAGATATTGTAAGGTCTCATATAGAGAGATCAACTCCGATGAAGGTTAACTACTTCAAAAAGACCCTGGAACAGCTTTACAATATAAAAACCAAGATCGTGCGTATGAAGGTGCCCATTGAAAATCTGAGGCCAACACAGGATAAGATATACGCCGATGAACTTCAGGGAAGAACCTACGAACTTAAAAGGGGCCTTGCAGAGCCAACCATAGTTGTTAAGGTTGGTAATCGCTACGTTCTTGTTGATGGTCATCACAGGACAGTTGCAGCCCGAGAACTTGGTTACAAGGAAATAGATTCCTACGTTATCAAGATCGATAAGGATATGAAGCTTGGGCTTGAAAAAACAGCTGATAAAAATGGTATATTCTCATTCAGAGATATAGAAATAATAGATGATGCACAGCACCCATTGATAGCAATAACAGGACCTCTCAGGGAGATAAAAAAGTGAAAGACAAAATAATAAGGGAAGTTTATCAGGTTTTAGAGGAAAGACGTGACAATCCAATTGATTCATACACATCCAAGATAATGCGTGACAGTGATAAACGTGCAGAGGACAAGATCCTTGAAAAGATTGGTGAAGAATCTGCGGAGGTTTTAATTGCATCTAAAAATGATGAAAACCTCGTTTATGAATCTGCAGATCTCATATTCCACACACTGCTCTTGCTTGTTTACAAGGGTGTGGAGCTGGACGAACTCTTCGAGGAGTTTGAGAGGAGAAGAAAATAAATTAATCCTGATCAGTTCTATTCAATCCTTTTTAGTTTTTATTTTACATTTTAGGATTAGAAATCATTTAAAAAATTCTTTAGCTCATATTGTAATAGCTCATGTTGTAATGATTATAATAAATTTATCAAAAATTTACATTCTAATTTTACACATTAAAATTCAAGGTTTAAACAAATGAATAAAAGATTTATGGGATTTTTTGGGGTTTTATACAATGTTGTATCGTGAATTAGGTTCCACAGGTGAAAAGGTATCTATACTGGGCTTTGGTGCTATGCGTCTGCCCACTATGGATGGTCAGGACGATAGCATCGATTTTGAAAAAACAAAAGAGCTCATACGCTACGCAGTGGACTCTGGAGTCAACTACATAGACACTGCACATCCCTACCATAGTGGTGAAAGCGAAAGGGTGCTTGGAGAAGTTCTTAAGGATGGTTACAGGGAGAAGGTTCACATTGCAACCAAACTTCCGAGCTGGAAGATCCAGACAAGGGAAGACATGGATTTCTACCTTGAAGAGCAGATGAAACGCCTTCAAACAGACCAGATAGATTTCTACCTTTTACACTCCCTTAAGAAGGACTACTGGAAGAATTTGAGCTCCCTGGGTGTTCTGGAGTTCCTGGATGATGCAGTAGCAGACGGCAGAATAAAGTACGCGGGATTCTCATTTCACGATGAGATCGATCTTTTCTTTGAGATAATCGACTCCTACAAGTGGGATGTGTGTCAGGTTCAGTACAACTTGGTTGATGAGAACTATCAGGCAGGGATTGATGGTATAAGGTATGCAGCAAGTCAGGGAATTGGAGTTATGGTGATGGAACCCATGAGGGGAGGGGCCCTTGTGAATGAGGTACCGAAGGAGGTTCAGGAGATATGGGACGAAGTTCCAGTAAGGAGAACCCCTGCAGAGTGGGCTTTAAGATTCCTCTGGGATAAAAAAAGTATAAGCACAGTTTTAAGTGGTATGAATACATTTGAACAGCTTGAAGAAAATTTAAAAATAGCTGATGCAGGGCTTCCAGATTCCCTCACTGAAGATGAGCTTGATCTTGTAAGGGAAGTTAGAAGGGTTTACCATCAAAGGATGAAGGTGCTGTGCACTGAATGCGGTTACTGCATGCCCTGTCCCGAGGGTGTGAACATTCCAGGAAACTTCAGATACTTCAACGGTGCACATATGTATGGTGATGTTGAGAATGCCCGGATGAACTACTACGGACTCTTAACTGAAAAGGAGCGGGCTTCAAACTGCACCCAGTGCGGTGAATGTGAATGGATTTGTCCCCAGATGATAGATATCAAGGGGACTCTCAGAGAGGTTTCCAAAACCTTTGAAAAATAAATGATTTGATAGTTACTTGGTATGTAAAATTCAGTGTTTCACTTCAGCCATGAAACGCTCCTTTATGGCACATGCATCCATGGGTATTATTGGAACATCTGCATTTCCAGGTTCAACCTTAACATGGACGAAAACAGGACCTTCTGCCTCTAAAACTTCCTTGAAATTGATTTCATCCTTGAAGTGGAACACTTCTTTGAATCCTATGCTCTCTGCAACTTTCCACATGTCGAAGGATGATGCGTAGGTGCACTGGGAACCTGTTGAACCGTAGCATTCATTGTCAAGCACCACCAGCACCAGATTTTTTGGATTCTGGTTGTAGATGGTTACGAGGCTCCCCATGTTCATGAGAACAGAGCCATCACCGTCAAACACAATTACCTTCTGTTCTGTGGACAGTGCAAGTCCAAGGCCGATGGAGGATGCAAGTCCCATTGAACCCAGCATGTAAAAATGGGTGGCCTTGTCTTTAACATGGTAAAGTTCCCTTGATGGGAATCCTATATTGCAGACAACGAGTTCATCCTCAAGTTCGTCTGTGATAAGTTTAATAGCATCTATCTTCTTCATTTACACGTCCCCCTCTTTAAATCCTAATCTCATTAATTATCATCTACTATTTTAAAATTAACTATTTATCACTAGTTATCTTCATTAAAAATCTCATTGAAATAATGTAATTATCCTAATTCATTTTTATTCTGCAAGTTATAAAAAATTTCTTTAGTGTTGTTTTATTTTCTATAGTTTACCCTAAATTTAGTTTTAGGTTTTAACCTAAATTTCAGCTTTGAACTAAGTTGTAACTCTTCTCTTTCATGAACGATAGATATGAAAACACTTATATATGCTTGTACATACAACTATCTTTTGATTGAAACTGGAGGTTCATAAATGAAAGTAGTAGGATTTGTAGGAAGCCCAAGGGAGGGCGGAAACACAGAAATTCTTGTTGAGGAAATGCTGAAGGGAGCTTCAGACAATGGGGCAGAAACCAAATTATTCAACCTCAACTCACTTAAAATAACCCCTTGTCAGGCATGTGAACGCTGCAAAGTCAATGGTGGTGAATGTGCCACAAAAGATGATATGCAGACACTTTACAAGGAAATAAGGGAATCAGACGCATTCGTACTAGGAGCACCGATCTACATGTGGCAGATGTCAGCCCAGGCAAAACTCTTCACAGACAGGCTTTACGCATTCTTCATGACAGGATTTGAGGAAAAATACGGTAAAAAGGAGATTGCACTGGCATTCACACAGGGGAACCCTGATGAAAACGCTTTCAATGATTACCTGAACTCTGTAAAAGACATGTACGGTCTCTTTGGAAATGTCAGGGACCCTCTGGTTGCAGGGGGAACCCATGAACCTGGTGAGATCAGGAGCAATGAAGATGTCCTTAAAAGGGCAAGGGACATAGGAAAGGATCTGGTTAGTTAACAGAACTATAATCCTTTTTTATTCTTCTTTTTTATCTCTTTAAACTCTTTAAATGCTGTGGCTTAAAAGAGCATGTTTATGAGGTTTTTAAAATGGAAAATGAAACGTTGAGGGTTATAAAAAATCGTAAAAGTGTTAGAAACTATCTAGACAAACCAGTTAGTGAAGAAGACCTGAAAATTTTGATAAAATCAGGTATGGCTGCACCAAGTGCCGTGGATATGAGACCGTGGGATTTTGTAGTTGTCAAAAAGGAATCCACACTCAAAGCCCTGGCTGATGTTATGCCCTTTGGTAAAATGCTCCCGGGTGCAGGTGCAGCAGTGGTTTTCTGTGGTGTGCCTGAGAAAGCAGTACCAGATACTCCTGAATTTTGGGTACAGGACTGCTCTGCTGCTTCAGAGAACATTCTTCTGGCTGCAGAGTCTATGGGACTTGGAGCTGTTTGGTTGGGTGTTTATCCAGTTAAAGAACGAATTGAAGGTGTTAGGAAAATACTCAACATCCCAGAAAACGTTGTTCCCCTAAACATCCTCTCAATAAACACCCTAAAGGCTTAGAAAAGCCCAAAGACAAGTTTGAAATTGAGAAGATCCATAGGGAAGAATGGTGAAAGGATCTTATAAGATTTAAGAAAAAGCTTTAATGTAAAGTTGGGATGAGAGAATGAAGGTCATGGCATTTAATGGAAGTCCAAGGAAGAAATGGAACACTGCAGTACTCCTTGAAAAAGCCCTTGAAGGGGCAAGATCACAGGGGGCAGAAACAGAAATTATACATTTATACGATTTGAATTATAAAGGTTGTAAAAGCTGTTTTGCCTGTAAACTGAAGGGAGGAAAGAGCTACGGCAGATGCAACATCAGGGACGAGTTAACACCTATCCTTGATAGAATCACTGAAAGTGATGCCCTGATCCTTGGATCTCCCATTTACCTCGGAGCAGCAACAGGAGAAATGCGATCCTTCTGTGAGAGATTGATATTTCCTTATCTGGTTTACGATGCTGAAGGATCAACCCTGTTCCCTAAAAGGATGCCTGTTGGTTTTATCTACACCATGGGCGTGACTGAGAAGGTGATGAAGGATATAGGGTACCTTGAACATTTCAAGGTTGCAGAACGTCTTGCTGGACGAATAATTGGAGAATCAGAGTCTTTACTTGTTACGGATACCTACCAGTTTGATGATTACTCAAGGTACGTTTCTTCACGTTTTGACCCGGAAGCCAAACTCAAAAGGAGAAAAGAGGTATTTCCAGTGGACTGTGAAATGGCATTTGATATGGGTGCAAGGTTTGCAGGAAAGGATGAAATGATGGAATAAACCTGGAATAAATTTGAAATCGAAAGATCTTCAAAATTTAGCTTTTTTTTGATGTAATTAAGTTAAAAATATAATCTAAAACTAAATTTTAAACTAATTTAAAACTAAAATCAAAAATTAAATCAATTTTAGGATACACAATTATTTTAAGAAATTTTTTTAATAAATCTTTAAGACTAATTGAATGAAAAAAAGGTTATAGATAATATAAATAGTAAAAAACACTTTTTTTAAAAAAATAAAATAAAGTCATGATATTATCATTTTTATAAATTAATTGATAATAACTTAGAAAAATAATAATTTAAAAAAAGATTTTTAAAATAGATCTACGTTTTTTTAGTGGATTTAAGAAAATTTGAAATGTTAAAAATAAATTAAAATAAATTAAAATAGTTAAAAAGTTCTACCAGAACCCAATGTCCAGAAGAATTCCCACTGGTGTGCCCCCGGTTTCTGAGAGGCTCCATGCATCAGGAATGACCTTCAAGGCTTCTTCAGGAGTTTTAGGGTTGAAGTAGGGCATGTCAAGTGCATCTAGAACCTTTGGAGTGGCCTTGCCCATGGGTATCTGGGCTGATATCTTCTCGCCCAGGGTTCCCCTGTGACTCATAACCATGAGAACAGGGAACTGGTAGAGTTTAAAAAGTGAAGCCAGGGCATTTACAGAGTTGCCCAGTCCTGAGTTCTGCATGAGTATTGCAGGCTTCTTTCCACCCATGAAAGCCCCTGCACATATTCCAAAGCCTTCCTCTTCCCGTGTAACAGGAACATGCTTGATTTCAGGGTCGCACTCCACCATCTTGAGAACCTCTCCAAGGTTCACACAGGGAAGTGTAACAATGAAATCTATTCCTGCCTTTTTAAGGGCTTCGTAAACTGCTTGGCTACTGTCCACCTATGATTTCCTCCAGATCGAGTGATACTTCATCTGCTATTTCCTTGAGCTGTGAAAGGAGTTTATCATCCAAGGATACGCCTTCTTCTTTGTACCTTTTAACGTTACGAACTTCCATATCACCGGGTATGAAAATGTTTCCAGGGGCTTTGACTTCAGATATGAAATCATCAACCTCTGTTTTGAATGTTTCAACATCACCAAATTTACTTGGGTCTATGGCAACTATCAGATCTCCCTTGGTACACATCTCCTCTGGATGTGCTGTTCCAGTAACTTCCTTACCGAATGCTGCCCTCACAAGGGGTCCTGCCATTAACTCAATCATGAATGAAAGTGCGTAGCCTTTATGGGCTCCGAATGGAAGTATCGATCCTTTAAGTGCTGCTTCAGGGTCTGTGGTTGGATTTCCATCTGCATCAAGTGCAACGTTCTCTGGTATACGTTCACCCTTCCTCATGGCTTCGATGAGTTTACCCCTTGCAGATGCGGATGTTGCCATATCAACAGACACGTAGTTCTTGTTTGAGGGCATTCCAACTGCTATTGGGTTTGTACCTATTATTGGTTCCTTTCCTCCCAGGGGAGCGACAGCTGGTTCTGTGTTGGCTATTGCAATACCGATCATGTCTTCCATCAGTGCCATGTCTGTGTAGTAACCTGTGGCACCGAAGTGGTTGGAGTCATGAATACCTACAAGACCTATTCCTGTTTCCCGGGCCTTTTCTATTGCAAGTTCCATTCCTCTGGAAGCTACAACGTGTCCAAACCTGTGATTACCATTTATAAGGGCTGTTGAAACAGTTTCCCTTTCAACAACTATTTCTGTATCAGTTTTTATTGTACCTGCCTTCAGTCCCCGGATGTACTGTGGAAATCTTCCTATTCCATGGGATGTGAATCCTTTTAAATCTGCGTCTGCAGTGACATCTGCAACGATCTTTGCGTCCTCTTCTGATACATCCATCCTCTTCAGAATTTCGATGATTAATGACTTTTCCGCGTCTATTTGTATGTTCATGCATGCACCTTCGTTGAGTTATAACTGGATAATAGTATCCTTGAAGGTTTTTACCTTAACCTTCTCTTCCTGGTCTTCTAAAGCGTAACCTATTTTATAAGCTTTGTTGTACTTTTCTATAATCTTTACTGTTGCATCTGCATCCTCTGGATTTACAATAACAACGAAACCAATTCCCATATTAAAAACCCTGTACATCTCCTCAAGGGGCACTCCAAGTGATTGAAGAGATTTAAACAGAGGTTTAGGTTCTGGTAATGTGTCTATAGCATAACCTGTACCCTTTTTCAGGCGTTTGAGGTTTGTGAATCCTCCTCCAGTGATGTGTGCAAGGCCATGAACATCAACATCTCCCTTCAGAAGTTCAACAACAGGGTCAACGTATATCAAGGTGGGTCTCAGGAGTTCTTCACCAACTGTTGTATCTGGATCATCTGGCAGTGGATCGTCAACCTTGAGATTGGCTTCCTCGAAGAATACCCTTCTTGCAAGGCTGAGTCCGTTGCTGTGTATTCCGCTGCTTTCTATTCCAATTAAAACGTCACCCTCTTGGATGTTTTCACCGGTCACAACGCTTTCAAGGTCAACGATTCCAATTCCAGTTCCTGCAAGGTCGAAGTTCTTTATTATCTCAGGGAGTGATGCAGTTTCCCCACCGATCATTGCAATTTTGGCCTGTTTGCATCCTTCAAGAAGGCCTTCAGCTATCTGGGCTGCAGCTTCAGGATCCGGTTTTTCAACTGCAAGGTAATCCACCATTGCCAGGGGTTCAGCTCCAACACAGAGTATGTCATTTACAACCATTGCAATGCAATCTATTCCAACGGTGCTGAAGTCTTTCATCATTTCAGCCACAAGTATCTTACTGCCAACACCGTCTGTGCTCATTGCAATGCCCTTATCTCCAAGTTTAACAAGTGCAGCAAAATGACCACTTTCCGTTATTATGTCCCTAAAGTTAAGGGTTTCTTTCAGTTTTGAAGTCAGTGCAGAAACTGTCACCTCTTCAAGACTTATATCTACCCCAGATTCTGAATAAGTTACCATAAGTTCACCACGTTATCTTTATATCTGATCTTGATTGGATTTTATGTATATTAGTTATTTTATTTTAAAATAGCTATTAAATTAATTTTAGTCATTGATCCATGAATTTAGTAGTTTCTTGCAATGGATTTTCATAGGATCCCATCTGCTTTTCAGGAGCACATTTGACTGAAACTTCTAAATTCTTTATGAATGTTTTCTCATTGGAACTAATTAATATCTTCGCAACATAGGTTAAAGCATTAACTCCGTCACGTCTAACACCATAATCCTCATCATCAAGAAAAGCTTTTAACCTGCGGATATGTCCTTTTTCCTGAAAACTGTTGGCATAAATAAGGGATAATACATTTAGAGCATCTTTTTTACCAGACTCATACTCTAAGAGCTTTGAATATGGATCTGTACTATTTTCAATGAATTTTTCTTCAAATACATCATCAAACAAGTATTCGATGTACTCCAGTTCTGGGAATGATTTTATCATGTGGGAGTAGAGGAAGTTTCTGTACAAGGAGTAATTGCATTTGTTGTAGAAGCGTAGTACCTGTTTTCTAAATTCAGTATTTGGTTTAAGAACTTTTATTCTATTAAAAAACCTTTTAATAGGTTTAAAATGAGTTTTGTGTGTATCTATGGGTTTAAAATGGTTTAAATTTTCATTGATGAGGTATGGTATTCCCTCAAAAACTTCAGAAATTAAGTTCAAAGCTTCCATCTTGTTCAGTTCATCTGAAATTACATCAAGTGAATCAATTGCAGATCTACGGACTTGGTCGTCTTCATCATTATCCATGCTCTGCAATTGTTCAAGAATCAGTTTTTGCATCTTCATTTGGGGTATCAAAACGAACAACTGTCCAAGGGAATGTGCAACCACATCTCTTTTTTTGTGGGATATTAAAGTTATCAATATATCAATACCCAAATTCATATCTGTACTGTTTTCGGAGCTTTTAAGATGTTTTAAGATTCCTTCCAGCTGTTTTAGGGGATCTTCATTTACGCCTTTTTTGCTGTAATGGGGTTCATAGGTTTGTCCTTGGCCGAAGTAGGTTCTTCCAAAAACCGTAATGGGACTGTACTTTTTTTTAAAAGTTATCTCGACCCCATATCACCTCCACCCCCCTCAAATTTGTTTTTAACTTGATTTGAGGTATTCAAAGGTTTATATCACTTCTTACTTTACACTTTATTATTTGACCTTGGGATTTATTAAATTTTACGGAGACCTTAACAAAGAATTTAAGCTCTTGGGATAATCATGAATGTTAACGTTGATCCAATCGGAATAAACGATTTTTAATCAAAATAATTCAATAAAAATAAATATTAAAAGAAAAAATTGATTTAAAATCATTTAAATCTTAAAAACCCCTTCAAAATAACTATAAAGTGCATTAAAATTATTCAATCTAAAAAAAGTAATATGATCCCTAAAATATTTTTTTAAGGAATTCATATTCACTGTATTCTGACGGTTTCAAGGTTCATTGGAGTTTTGGTTTCGATTTTGTACTGTCTGTATATGCTGGATGCAAGGTCCAGGGTTTTGTAGTTGTCGCCGTGGCATATCATGATCTTCTCTGGTTTTGGTGAAAGCCTTCTAACGTACTCCATCAACTGTCTCCTGTCAGAGTGTCCACTGAACCCTTCAATGGTTTTTATCTCCATCTTCACGTTGTAAACGTTAGTTTTACCCTCTTCTTTAAGTGGTATTTCCTTCCAACCCTTCTGGATCCTTCTACCAAGGGATCCCTCGGACTGGTAACCCACGAAGACAAGGGCGTTTTTCTCATCCTCACAGAGCCATTTGAAGTACTCAACTGAGTTTCCACCGGTTAACATTCCAGATGTTGAGAGAATTATTGATGGTTCTCCTTCAACAATGTTTTGCCTTTCGTTTCCACCGTTGACCTTGTTGAAAACATCTGATATGAATGGGTTCCTTCCCATGTGGAATATCTGATCCCTCAGATCCTTACTCAGGTACTCTGGACGGGCGGTGTGTATTGCAGTTGCCTCCCAAATCATTCCATCTATGTATATAGGGACTTCGTCGATGATTCCATGTCTTATGTACTCATCAAGAACTATCATGAGTTCCTGGGCACGTCCAACAGCAAAAACAGGTATAAGAACCTTTCCGCCACGTTCAAGTGTTTTGTAGATGATCTTTACGAGTTCCTTCTCTGCATCGTTGCGTGTTGGCTGAACATCGTCATGTCCACCGTAGGTGCTTTCCATAACCAGAGATTCTATACGTGGGAACTTGTTGACTGCAGGTTCAAGGAGTCTGCTTCTCTCATATTTGAAGTCTCCAGTGTAAACGAAGTTGTGCTGACCATCGCCTATGTGCATGTGGGTTATGGCAGAACCGAGTATGTGACCTGCGTTGTGGAGGGTCAACCTTATATCCGGGGCTATGTCTGTCACTTCACCGTAGTCAAGGGTTATGGTATGTTTGATACTCTTTTTAACGTGTTTGACATTGAAAGGTAATGGATTGTCTTCTCTGTGAGCGATGTCAATATGATCAAGCTGTAAAAGAGTCATTAAGTCCCTTGTTGGTGTTGTACAGTAAACAGGGCCTTCATATCCGTAGTGGTATAGGTAGGGTAAAAATCCGCAGTGATCAAGGTGGGCGTGGGATATGATAACTGCATCAAGATCGTCTAAAACAAATTCTGGAACGTTCAGGTAGGGATATGAACTTTTATCATCTGTACCTGCAACGTTAACACCACAGTCAAGGAGTATCTTACTGTGGGTTGTCTGCAGGAATAGTGATGACCTTCCAACCTCTCTGAAACCACCCAGTGATGTTAAACGTGTCCATTCATTCTCTGAGGGTAGTTCCCTGTGGATCCTGTTTCCAAGGTCCTGTAATATCTTCTTACGTTCTTTACTGTTCTTTCTCAGGGTTCTTCTAACCCTCTGTATAACTTCGGATGTTATTGGTGGAGTTCTAAGAATTTTAGGGGCCCAACCAATGTTTCTAACTATTTCACGGGATGTTGATCCGTATTTACCAATGACGAGACCAGGTTTTCTGGCCTCTATTATTACCTCGCAGGTTACATCGTCAAAGGAGATGTTGGTTATCTTGGCATCTTCTGGAACTATCTCATGGATCTTCTGAATTGCTTTTTCAGGCTCCATAAGAACGGAACGGTCGGAACGTATAATTATACGTTTCCTTATGTCCTTTGCAAGGTCCCTGATGAGGTCACCATTTTCTGTGATGATCTCAGGATTTTTTGTGTAGATCACAACCTCCGGACCTTCAAATTCCACCTTTGCTACTTGTACTCTTTTGGGTAATCTTTGTACTATTGTATTTTTAATTTCTTGAATCTCTGAACCCATATAATCACTTCTAAAAAATAGAAAACAGCTTTAAATTAATTAGATGTTAAAACAGCTGTGTTTACGATTTATAATAATTTATAATAATTTATGTAAATTTAATCCAATAAAAAAGGTTTAAAAAGTTTAAACTCAAAATTAGTTTAATTCTTTAATCTTCTTTTCAACCTCTTCGGGAGGCAACATCTTAAATCCTTCTTCCTCGGTAATGGTTGCAACAAGCATTCCGTTACCAGAGTAGGTGTCTCTTTCAATTGCGGATTTTATTGCTTTTATGGCCACATCAACGCCCTCTTCAACGTAGAGGTCTTCGCTGTAGCGGTCTTCAAGCACACCGTACGCGAATGGTGAACCTGAACCTGTGGATACTACCATGTCCTTCACAACTCCACCTGAGGGATCCAGTGAGTAAATTGCTGGGCCCTTAGCATCAACTCCTCCAAGGAGGGTCTGGACGTAAAGCGGGTTTGAATGTAATATGTTGGATGTCAGTGTTGCTGCAGAATCAACGCTTATTTTTGCACCGTTTCTGAGTCTGTAAAGTGCCACCTCTGCACTGATGTACTTCATTAAAACTTGTGCATGGGAAACAGACCCTGCAATTGTTGCGCCTATGTGGTCGTCTATCCTGAAGATCTTCTCAGCGACCTTGTGTGCTACCAAATTGCCCATGGTGGCTCTTCTTTCTGTAGCGAAAACAACTCCATCTTTACAGGTCAAACCAACAGTTGTAGTGCCTATTAATTGATTTTTATCGTTCATTAAATACACCTCGAAAAAAATACGGCAAATAAAAATAGTTTTTAAGTAAGAATTGTCTATCCCTATTTTATAAATTCATTCTATATAAATATTACTAGTTTTGCTTTTTTTCATTTCTTCAAGGGTTTACTAATTTAGCTGAAGTAAAACCTTTCTTGTTTGATCGTTTAGCTTTTAAAATCTATAAATGTTTTCATTTTATTTTTTTAAATTCAATTGAATATTTTTAAGATGTTTATCGTAGGCAAGGCTTTTCACACCCAACAAAAACCCATAAAAAACTTTATGACAAGATTTATATTGGCAAAACATAGTTTTAAAGCCACAGTAAATCTTAATTTAAAAATAGAAAAAATAAGGAATGAATTGAATAAAATCCTCAGGTTATTAAAACGTCTAACTTGTCCTCTTCGATTCCATTTTTAATTTCACGAGCTATTCTGCGACCCATGCTCATAGGTTCTCCGAAGAGCAGGTAACTGTATGGTGAACCGTCCATGAAGGTGTTTGTTCCACCATCGGTTCTTGCACTCATCTCAAAAACAACTATCTCCAGGTTGTCGGTGCACATGGTCTGTAGACAGAAAGGACCGTTCATTCCAGGTTTCACGAGTTCTTTTGCAGTTTCAACAAGATTGTCACCGATTTCAAAGACCTGTGGGAGCAGTGATTCTCTCATGACCACTGGATGGTTTCCTGTGACAACGTAGGATGGATCCAGTCCCACTTCAAGCTGGTCCTTGGCAGGTATTCTGCATAGTCCATCTATATTTGACTCAAAACGGCTGTCCATTCCCAGAACTTCTACCTCATCTTTCAACACAGAGTAGAAGTAGTGCACACAGAAGTTACATCCTGAAACATACTCTTCTATATGAGCCTTTTCAATGTCTCCCTCTTCTATCCATTTCCTTTCAAGCATTGCATCGATCTTTTTGTTGTACTCCTCGGTGGAAGATGCAACAAAATATCCACGACCTCCCCTTGCCCCAGGGAACTTCACCATAACGGCTCTGTCAATATCTGCAGGGTCCTTATATTTGTATGGCATTCTGATACCTGACTCGGTTATGAGTTTTCTTTCGAGGTCTCTTTCAGCCTCCCATCTTAGCACGTCTCGATTACCAAACATTGGGACCTTGAATTTCTCCTCAACATTGTCCAATCCTGCATATGCAACGAATGAACCGTGAGGAACCACTATACTGTTCATATCCCTGAGTTTCTGCTGCACATCTTCGTTGACTATGTCCTTGAACTCATCAACAATTATGTATTCATCTGCAACGTTGAATCTCTGGTATGGCACTTCCCTTCCTTTCTCACAGACCACAGCAGTTTTAAATCCTTCCCTTTTCGCCCCTTTCAGTATGTGCAAGGATGTATGACTTCCTAAGGTCGCAATAGTTATATCGTCCTTATCGTATCCATCCAAAATACTAAGAATCTCCTGTCTGTTTACTTTGCTCATTTGAATTCCTCCACATGTCATTTTATTTGAATATGGTTCGTTTTTGAATTCCTTTATGTTATTTTATTTCAATATGATTTGTTTTTAATATTAATCTTTCGTTTTATTCTTTAGAGGGGTCAAATGCAAAATTATTACAAAAACCAGTACCGTTCTGACTGAGGGCGTAGAAAATTAGTTATTTATCTGTATTAATGTGTTCAGATACCTTAAATAAGTGTAATTCCTAATTAAAGTTCTAAATTCAACTCATTGAATAATATTTAAATTTAAAGACCTAAAAAATAAGAAAACATTTATTTTCTCTGGATTTAAACCACTCACGTGGAATTTTTTGCGTTTTTTGTTTCTATTAGGCATTCCATCAGTAAATGCATGCTATGGATATTCCTGAAGGATTTCTTAGATAAAAATTACCTATCAATTAGCGGAATTGAAATGCATTGATTATACATTTATTGAATTGAAAGCAGGGCAAAGCAGAACTGTTTGAATTTCGCAGGATATCACATTTTTTATGGCTTGCTTGAAATTTCAAAAAAATAATAGGAATTTAGCATTGGACTATTTTTTCCCCTTTATCTGTTCTTTTATCTCTTTTTCGATTTCTGCTTGGATTTTTCCTTTTATTTGTTCTTGTATTTCGTTTTCGATTTCTGCTTGGATTTTTCCTTTTATTTGTTCTTGTATTTCGTTTTCGATTTCTGCTTGGATTTTTCCTTTTATTTGTTCTTGTATTTCGTTTTCGATTTCTGCTTGGATTTTTCCTTTTATTTGTTCTTGTATTTCTTTTTCAAGTTCTTCTGGCATTCTGACCACCCACTTATTTTCAGAAATTTTTTTTATTGAATAATATTATTGTATTGCAATATAATAAATCTTCTCTTATACTTTTGATGGCTATAAAGATTTATTTTGGGCTGTTGAAATCAATAAAATCTAATTTAATTATTTTAAGAGCTAAAAATTATTATAAGTTGATAAATGGGCCAGGATAAAATTTAAAAAGACATAGCACGTGTTTTTGATTGAAAAATTAAAAACAGGGTAATCCTAATATTACAAAAAAAAGATGGTATACTCTAAGGTTTTTGCTGCTTTTAATCCCAGCTTCAGTTCCATAATCATAAACAGGGATTTAGATTAAGATTTTCCCTTCAAGAAATTGGAAAAGATCTTGTTTCGTATTTTAAGTATTTTAAACGTATTAGAAGGACATTGCCATATCTTACTCAACTGTTCTTTAATCAATGTAAATACAGACCTGCCATCCTGTTTATGATATCAGTTTTTGTTACAATTCCAATGGGGGTTCCCTTTTCATCAACAACGATGAGTCTCCCAATTTTGTTTTTATTCAGGGTTTCAATGACCTTTGGAAGCTTAACATCGTGTTTCACAGTTTTTATGTATTTAGACATTAACTTCATTATCCTGAGATCTTCTTCTTTGTTGGCAATGGCCCGTGTAATGTCAGTCAGTGTTAAGATTCCCAGGATGTCAGAGCCTTTCATTACAGGTGCTCCATCTATTCCATTGTTGGATAGTATCCATGCTGCTTCTTTTATATCCATATTGGGGTCTAGTGTTATGAGATTTTGACTGGCAATTTCTAGAACGGATCTATTGGGAATACTTTGCAGGTCTCCAACATCCAGCAGCAGAATGTTATCTGTGTCATCCCTTCCAACAATTTTACCATTGATCACAAGCTTATTGACGGGAGTTGGACCTACTCTAAGTTCTTCTCCAAGATTGAACTGCTTTATATTGCCCCTAACCTTTATTGTAGCTTCACATCCTGCAGGGTGTGGAATGCTCCCAAATTCTATTTTAGTAACGGTTACATCCTCTACCTTTTTTCCTTTTTTAAATATGGGGACAGTTGCTTCTTTATCTGTTACGTTGATGTTTAAAGCTTTATAAGCTTCTAATGTGGGTTTGTACCCTCCTTTGGGGCCTGAAATACCTTCTACTATATGTAAACTCCTTAAATATTGCATTTGATTTCTTATGGTTCCAGGGTTTCGGTTCATAACCGAGGCAATTTCTTCCCCTTTAACAGGACGGTAATTTGATTTTTTGTAAAGATCGATCAAGATTTGTAGGATCTCTTTTTGGACGGGTGTAAACATATTAAGCCACCTTAAAAGAATTTTGTAAGTTTTGGGAATATTCATTGATTTGAATAAAATATGATATTATTATTTGTATCTTGTTCATCCCAACTATATGGTTTTGTTGAATAAACTTTTTTTAATTTATATGGCCTTTAAAATGATTTTTCCATGTGTTGTACAGTGATCCATTTTATCCAGAGGGATTCATTTTTGATTGGAAATTCTCATTTATCAAACATATTGAGTTCAAATCACCATTATTTATTCTTCTTCAGTGATGAATGATGTGTGATTTTCATTGAATTTCAATCTTCTATCCTTGGATTAGCTTATTTTTTAAAAAAATGGTTCAAATCAATGGAAACATTATGTATTGTTAAATGTACATTCGGAGTTCATTTTCTGATGATCCCTTTTTTAATATTTTAACTTTGTTTAAACTTCAAATGCTAATTTAATGTTAAATATTAGGTTTTTTTATCCAAAAAACTCTTTTAAAGTTTCCATTCATTTCTCTGAACAACTTATTTATTATCTGTAGATGTAAATAAATCTATGAAGGGTAAAGTAATCGGTGACATTCTGGTTGTGAAGCAGGATGTTGAAAATCCCCATGAACTTCTGGAAATACCTGGAGTAAAACGGGTGGTTAAATTAGGTCATATAAAAGGTTTGAAAAGAGAACCTGAAGTTAAGGTTTTGTTTGGTGAGGGCACAGAGACAATTCACAAGGAAAATCACTGTCTCTTTAAGATGGATGTTTCAAAAGTCATGTGGTCAAAGGGAAATACTGGAGAACGCAAAAGAATGTCCACCATGCCTGAAGATGGTGAGACGATTGTGGACATGTTTGCAGGAATTGGATACTTCTCCATACCCATGGCAGTGCACTCAAAACCAGCCAAGATATATTCAGTCGAGATAAACCCGGTTTCTTACAACTACCTCTCCCAGAACACAGTTCTGAACAGGGTTGAAGACGTTGTTGAGCCAATCCTTGGAGACTGCAGGGAAGCCACACCCCGTGGAATTGCAGACAGGGTTTTAATGGGGTACATTGGAAACACCAATGAATATTTACCGGTTGCAATGGACATACTCAAGGATGGAGGAGTCATCCATTACCATGAATCTGTACCTGACTGTATAAAGTTCAAAAGACCTGTTGATCGTATAAAAGAGGCGGCAGGTGAACGTGGGGTGCAAGTGCTCAATGAAAGGATCATAAAACCCTACTCCCCTGGTGTTTATCACGTTGTCATTGATGCAAGGATTGGATAGAACGATTGGATAAAAATTTAATATCCCAGGATTAAATGATTAAATTGTGAAGTTAATTAAAAACTTTCAACTGAAATTTCGTATCGAATTCATAGTTTAAATTCATGCATCTGTATTGGCCTAAAAAATAGGGGGTTTCGTGAAGATGGATGTTTTTGAAGCAATTTCTGGAAGAAGGAGCATAAGGAAATTTAAAAAAAAGGATGTTGAAAGGGATTTAATCCTTAAAATTGTTGAAGCAGGAATATGGGCACCATCTGCAGGAAACATTCAGAGCTGGGAAGTTGTGGTGGTAAGGGATGGAACTACCAAGGAAAAACTTGCAGCTGCAGCTTATATGAGGGATTTCATAGCAAAGGCACCGGTAGTAATGGTTTTATGTGCAGATAAACAGAGATCTTCTACAATATATGAAGAAAGGGGCAGTGAACTCTACTGCATCCAGGATGCAGCATGTGCAGCTCAAAACATGCTTCTTGCAGCTCATGCACTGGGACTGGGCACATGCTGGGTTGGAGCATTTGATGAAGAACTTGTTAGGAAAACACTGGATGTTCCAGAGCATATAAGGCCAGTTGCACTTATTCCACTGGGCTATCCTGATGAAAAACCGTATCCACCATTGAGACGTGAGATCGATGACCTTATGAATTGTGAAACGTTCACTGATATTTAAAAGGGTCATGAACCATCTATTTTTATTTTTTAACTAAATTTTCAACATTTCACAGTACATCTTTTCTATTCACCTTTTAATGCAACACTGACAATCAAATACTTTTTATATGTTTAATAATAAAAATACTATAGCTTCTATTACATGGGTGTTAAATATCGTTGGGGTGTTGATATGGCCGGTGAAAGGATATTGGTTGTTGAGGATGAAGGATTAACTGCAATGGAACTCCAAAGAAAACTAAAATTTTGGGGATATGATGTGCCTACCTTTGCTTTTTCCAGAAGAGAAGCTGTAAAAAAGGCTGAAGAGATAAAACCAGATCTTATTTTAATGGACATAATTTTAAAGGGTGAAGGTGACGGTATAGATGCCGTTAAAGAAATAAGGGATAATATTGATGTTCCAGTTATATACCTGACAGCCTACAGCGATGAAACTACATTGGAACGTGCTGAAGTCACAGAACCCTACGGTTTCATAATCAAACCCTTTGAAGAGAAAGAACTTCATGAAAGCATTGGTAAAGCACTTCACAAACATGGAATAGTACTGAAATTAAAGGAAAATGGTGAATGGCTGGATAAAAAACTTAAAAACTCAAGGGGTGCAGTTGTAGTAACTGATGCTAAAGGAAACGTAACCTTCATGAACAAGTGTGCAGAGTTTTTTACAGGATTTAAATTGGACAAGGTTTCTTTCAAGGATTTTATGGAAGTTTTAAACCTTGATATAACTGAGGGTCATGACACACCTCTTCAGGAACTTATAAAAAAATCAGGCATGTCCAGTAATTCCACTTTAAGTGGCCCTGATGGATCAGAAATCCCCATAGAATACAGTATATCTCCCATTAAAGATGATAGTGGTGAATTTGTAGGTGCAACCCTTGTTTTTCAGGACATAACAGAAAAGGTTGAGGCTGAAAAGTCCCTCCAGGAAAGTGAAAAATGGTTCAAAAGCATATACCACCAGTCAACCATTGGAATGGAGATATACGATAGTGAGGGTGTTCCTGTGGATGCAAACCCAGCTGCATTGGATCTCTTTGGAACTTCTGATCTATCCAATTTAAGTGAATTCAATCTCTTCAAAGACTTTAAGATACCTTCTGATAAAAAAGAAAATCTTTTGAACCATGAACCAATTGTTTATGAAATTAAGTTTGATTTTAAAGATTATAAAGAGGAGTATAAATCTTTTAAAACAACGAAATCTGATTTCATATGTCTTGAAATATCTATAAAACCTCTTGAAATCGATGAAACTGAGGATACCTCTTCAAAGATGTACCTTGTACAGTTCAAGGATTTAACAGAATATAAAACAACTGAAAACTCTTTAAAGAAAATTAATAACGATTATGGGCAAATATTACGGGGTATAGGTCCCATATTTTTTGCACTTGACAATGATTTGAAATGTACGCACTGGAATGATGCATCCCAAGACTTCACGGGAATATCATATCAAAATGCAGTTGGAAAACCCATATACTCCCTCTTAAAAGATATAGGTGGGGATGATGTCCAAAATTTATATCAAAAAACTCTTGAAACGAATAAAAAAGGTTTTATGGTTAAAAAATTCATCATTGATGATGAATATATTCGATTTTTTGAAATAAATACATATCCCTATTTAAATGGAATTTCAGTTCTTATCATGGATGTTACAGATGCTAAGCTCCATGAAAAAGAGCTTGAACACGATGAAGCGTTGTACAGGTCCATAATAACCGATCAAACAGAACCAATATGCCGTTTGGATACAAATGGAAAACTCACCTTTTCCAATGAAGTTTACAGGACATACTTCGGTGATGAAACCCAGGGAAGCTTTGTATTTTCACTGAAAGAAGAGGACAAGGAACGGATGAAGGATTACATGAACTCCTTTGATGCTGAAAATCAGGTTAAACTATTTGAAAGTCCCATTATAATGCCTGAAGGGGATGTTCAGTGGTGGCAGTGGGTTACAAAGGCAGTTTTCAATTTAAATGGAGAAGTAGAAGAATTTCAGTTTGTGGGTCATGACATAACCCGTCAGAAGAAGATCGAGGAAGAAATGAACGGGGTACTCTGTAACCTTGAAGTTGAAATCAAGGATAAAACAGATGAGTTCGAATCCAGGAAGGAATCTTTAAACTCCAAAATAGAAGATCTGAATGGTGAAATATTAAAGATGAAGGATCATGAAAGATCCTTAGAGAAAAAAAGGGATGAACTGGAAGGTAGTGTTAAAAGGATATCTAAAGATCTCTTGAATATAAAACATACCCTTGAAAAACAATTGGAAGAAAATAAGAAAGCTCAGGATTCATTTGAAAAGGACAAATCAACTCTTGAAAAAGAAATTCATAAAAAAACCCTGGAATTTGAAAAAACGAAGGAATTACTTGAAAAAGAATTGGCTGAAAAAAATACAGAGATCAACCAGTTAAATGAAGCCATAAAATCTGAAACAGATCAGAACAAGGAGTTAGGGTTAAATCTTGAAAAAACCAGGAATGATTTCCAGGAACAGATTGAATCGGAACGTTCTGACTTTGAGAAGAGGATTGAAAAACTAGGGACAGAGCTTGAAAGACAGATAAGTATTGGGAAGGAAACAAGGGCGTCACTCCATGAGAAGGAAGCACTTCTAAAGGATGTTCATAATCGAGTTAGAAAGAACATGCAAATGATATCAAGCCTCACAGGCCTCCAATCCGAGTACATCCGTGATCAGATAATAGAAAAGTTCAGGGACAGTCAGAACCACATTAAATCCATAGCACTTGTCCATGAAAAACTTTACGAATCCCAAAACATGGAAGAGGTGAACTTCTCAGAGTACGTGAAGAGTCTTGTGGAGGATATTTCACGTTCCCATGGAGTTGATCAAGAACGGATAAAAATAGGGGTGCTTGCTGATGATTTATTCTTGGATATTGACAGTGCAGTGTCCTCGGGACTGATAGTTAATGAAATTGTTTCAAACAGTTTCAAACACGCCTTCCCTGGGGATATGCCTGGTGAAATCCTGATAAAAGTAGATGCACTTGATAAATCAGAAGATCAAGGCTTTTTAATGAAAATTTCTGACAATGGTGTGGGCTTACCTGAAAATTTGGACGTGGAGAAAGCAGACACACTTGGATTACAGCTTGTAAGAACGCTGGTGGGACAGATGGATGGTGAATTGAAGGTCAATAACTCCAAGGAAGATAAGGGCACAGAATTCATTGTAAAGATAAAATCATGATCTGATAGCTTCAGATCGTCCCCAACTTTTTCTTTTAGATTCTCTTTAAAACTACATAGCTTTTATTTTTTAAAGGAATCCTTTTCTATCTTTTCAAGTATCATTGGACTTAAAAATTCTTCTGAGATAAATTCTGGATAAACTGGAAGTCTCTCCTCCAATTGGAATCCCAGTTCCTTTGTAATCATTTTTAGTTCATCGAGTTCTGGCCATGGTGCTTCCGGGTTCACATAGTCCTTACTTACAGGTGAAACTCCTCCCCAGTCATCTGCACCTGCCATCAGGAAGATCTGGGCCGTGTTCCTGTTGAGGTTAGGTGGTACCTGAACACTCACATCAGGGAAAAGGAGCTTTGTCACAGCAACCATCTTCACCATCTCAACCAACGAAGGTTCTTTAAAGTCCTGCATGGGTATTCCTGGTTTTGGTTTGAAGTTCTGGATTATTATCTCCTGTATATGCCCATACTTATCGTGAAGCCTCCTTATCTCAAGGAGGGATTCGGCACGCTCCTCTATGGTTTCTCCTATGCCTATCAGAAGTCCCGTTGTGAAGGGTATTTTGAGTTTTCCTGCATTTTCAATGGTTTCAATACGCAGTTTAGGCTCCTTACCTGGACTCTTCTTGTGTGCAACTGTTTCCATAATGCGCTGGCTTGTTGTTTCAAGCATGAGTCCCATTGATGCGTTGACTTCCCTCAGATATTTGAGTTCACTTTTTTTAAGAATTCCAGGGTTGCTGTGGGGCAGAAGATTCGTTTTTTTAAGGGTCTCATCGCACAGGAAGTAGAGGTACTCCAGCATACTCCCAAAGCCCAGATCTTCAAGTGCACTGGCAACCTGGAGGGTTTCATCGGCATGTTCCCCAAATGCAAAAAGAGCTTCCCTACATGCATACCTATCTGCAAGGATAAGGTCCTTCATCACCTCTGAAGGTTTCATGAGAAGTATCGCCTCTGGATCTTCAGGGTTTCTTTTGAAGGTGCAGTATCCACATTCGTTCCTGCAAATATCTGTGAGGGGTAAGAAAACATTTTTAGAGTAGGTGATGTTTTCATGGATCCTTTTGGAACTTACATCCGCCATCAAGGATAGTAAATCATTACATTTGGCATTTAAAAGGGATATTATGTCTTTTTTTAGTAATCTGGGCATCAATATCATCCATTTATTTTATTCAGGAGATCTGTCATTGGTCCAATTGTTATTCCATGATCCATTACTTTATGAGTCACGTGAACAATCATATTCTTTCTAAAAAAGATAAAAATTACCTTTAAATTTCTTCAATGAACGATTCATTGGAGTTGAAAATATTTTTTGCTTCAAAAATTAAGGGATGCACGAATTTAAGCTGCCCTGTTGGATACAACCAGTTCAACGAACATGGGACCCATTCCACTTTTATCCTTCCAGAGTATTATGAAGATTGCAATTTTACCAAGAACTCCCATTCCATATTCAACGTGGCAGTTCATGCCCTCGAATGATTCCTTCATCCTCATGATCCCCTGGACATCAGTTTCTGCATTAACATCCACACAGGCCCTGATACCCTCGTCCATAGCCCCTATGATGTCTCCAGCTTCCTCTGAAATGGTCTCAACCCTTCTTGCCCCGAGCTTTTTCATAAGATCTGAGAGTAAAGAGGGCAGTTCCTGATGATCCACTCTCTTTTTTGACATACCTCTTACAATGAGTATTTGTGGACTGTCTATTGAGGGCCGGGATTTGTCGAAGGCCTCAAGTTCATACATTATCCTACCTGCAACCTCGTGTGTACGTGTCAACGCCGTTTGCCTCCATACGCTCTATTTCCTCTTTTAATTCCCCCATAGTGGCAACTTTTTCCGCAAAAGCATTGTGTCTGTGTATACTTTCCTCGTTAACCTGTCTAACTGTTACCATAGTGTCGTCAGGCAGATATGAAAACTCAGAAACGATCTTCTGGACCATGTTTCTAACGCAGTCCTCAACGAACTGAGGATTTTTATGGGCATGTTCCACAACTGCGTTTTCATCATCCCTTTTAAGGAGTTCACAGACAGGAGAACTCATTGAATCTTCAATGATCCGTATTATTTCCTCTGCACGCACGTTCTGATTCTCAGGAACCTCTATCATGATCATTCCCCTACCACGCTGGTTGTGGGATGCAAAGGAAACTGTTTCAAGAACCTTCTGGGTTGTTTCCGCATCCAAAAACTCAAGAAGCTTTTTCTTTGCAGATTCTTTAGTTGATTCCTGTGCACAGGGACACACAGTCATTCCAACAACTTCTGCACCGATCATCTTCCTTATTCTAACCCCATTCTCATCCCTGTAACCAACGGAGTCTGCCATGATCTTGGTCATCTCCTGGGTCTTGATCTTGGTGACTGGGGATCGCTTCATGATCATGAACTCACTCTTCATGCTCACCTCAGCCCTCTTTGCGTACTTGTGCTTTTTAAGGAGGCAGCTCACCATTTCAGCACAGAGAGATTCAACTTCCACTGCACTTCCTTCAAGTGACTTTTCAAGAACTGCACTTATGGCTTCAGGGTTCCTTGACATGTGGATACCCCTCTGTGTGCTTGGAAGGTCAACGAATGCATCGAAAGTTGGTAAAAGAACTATTGGTCTTTTTTCATCCCTTTCAATTTTTAAAAGTTTTTTTACCCCAGTAACTCCAACTCTTGTAAGGTACACAGGAATTGAGGGTATCTTATCCTGGGTATCTGGAAAACATGAATCCAATTTTTTCACCCCTAAATGATAGTTTTTTCATGATATTCAATTTGGATAATATTCCGTAGTTACCATTGACGTATGGAATCTCCATTCGATTCATCTATAAAAAATTTAAATGAATTTAAATAAATTCGTCCCATCCATGTTGGCTTGTCATATAATTAACTTAACTTGTATATAAATAAGGCTATAAATTAGTTTAAAAAAATTACTTAAAAAAAATGGGATTTAAATAGACTTACTTTAAAGCTGTGTCCATTCCATGAAATTAGCTCAGATTCCATCAGCTTCCCTTATTTTACTTTCATTTAAAATTTCCGTTGTTATTGGGACAACTTTGTCCTGAACTCCTCTGCAGTTACATCCTTCAGATTTTCAATGGTTATGATCCTGGCACCGTAGATCTCCTGGGCTCTCTTCCCGAGTACTTCCCCTGTTCTGTCCATTTCAACAACAACCAGAATCTCACTGGGATTGAACTGCTCGGTTTTTCGTTTTATATCATTTTTAACATGTTCGATCTTTTTTCCAACAGATTTGAGTGCTGCATCCGGTATCCTGGGATTTATGAGTTTCATATCCTCGGCTTGTAGAGGCACACCTGCAACGATTATGTGCTGGGCATCCACACCAAGCTTTGTAAGGGCTTTTTTGAAGTTACTTTTGGTGGTGATGATCAGAAAGTTCTCTGAAAGTTTTTTGATCTCATCTTCATGTTCTTCCCTTTCAATAACCCCAAAATCAGCAAGCATCTCATCCAGATTCTTTCTAACATCAATGATCTTACTACAGAAGCTTTGAGCATCCTCTTCGTTGAGTACGTGGGATGGTCTGCTGGTGTATATGAATTCTTCCGCTTCCATCAGTTGATTCAGTGTTTTTCCAAACAACGCTGAATTGATCTTGCCCTTTTTTGGGGGTTTAAATTTCAATGTGTGAGTTCTGGATTTTCCAGCTTCCTCTAAAAGTGCCTGTGTCTGTTCAGTTCTGAATTTTTCCATAAAATCGCCTCAAAATTCAAAAAATGGTGAAAATGTATCTTGAATGTCTTTAAACAAGGTCTTTGTTTTGGGATCAACATCATCCCTTTCCCTGTAAATATAACTTTTGGTATTCCTCATATCACTAAGTTCCTCAGTACTTACTTCAGTATTCAACACATTTATTAGTTTCACATTACACCTTCTGAGAACCTCGAGGTTGTAACCACCCTCAAGTACCAGGACCATGGAACCTGCAATGTCCCTCATTTTAGCTCCAATCCATGGAAAAAACGCATCGTCAATACCCATATTTGAGAGGGGATCCTCTAGGTGGCAGTCGAATCCAACATCCAGAAAATGGAGATCAGCATCAAATGCTGCTGCTGCAGGTTCCAGGATTCTATCGAGTACGTACATGTAATCACGTGTCCCTGAGCCAGGGGGCATGGGAATGTTCAGGTTACAACCTTCCCCCCTCCCTGCTCCAATTTCTTCCACAAAACCCTTCCCTGGAAAAATCGTTCTCGGATCCTGATGAATGGAGATGTAAAGAACATCAGGGTCGTTGTAGAATATTTCCGCTGTTCCATTACCGTAGTGAACATCGAAGTCAAATATGAAAAACTTCCCTACACCATGAACCTTCCTGAGGTGTTCAATGGCCACAGCCATGTTGTTGAAGAAACAGAAACCCATTGCCCTGTCTATTGTTGCATGGTGTCCTGGGGGTCTTGCAATTGAGTAAGAACAGTCCTGTCCGTCTAAAACAAGTTTTGATGCAATTATCGCACCTCCAGCCGCAAGCTTGGCTGTGTTGTAGGTTTCAGGGGATGCGAAGGTATCGAAGTCAAGGTAACCTCCGCCTTCCCTGCAGAAGGAACGAATCCTTTCAACGTGTTCCTCAGAGTGAACCCTTACTAAATCATTTTTAGATGCAGCTTCAGGTTTTAGAACTGGAATTTCATCCATAGATCCTGCCCTTATTTGTTCATGGACTGCATCCATAATGGAGGTGATTCGTGTGTTGTTTTCAGGATGATTTCCTGTTGAATGATTTTTGTAATCCTTGGAATATACAATGGAAATCAATTCAAGACCTCCAAATCAAATATTCAAGATTGGATCCTGAAAAAGAAGCCAATCATTGAAGTTATGAAAAAAACTTCTTCAGTAGATTTCCTCAGTAGAATTATGTAAATCCTTGTTATTAATCCATTCGGTCTAAAAATTCCTTTAAAAAGGTTTTTGATTCAATAATAAAATAAAAAAATAATTAAATATCCTTTGAACTTCAAATCCTATTTTTGATCTTTTACTCACGATTCAAATCTTTAAAACATTTTAAAGTTAGTATATGCAGTTACAATTCTTCAATGGTTTATTCATGGTTTAAAATGGTATTTCGTAATCATATGATGATCCATTTCATCAGTAGGGCCATTTTGAAACTCAAATCAAAGCACTGTTTGTTTTAAACAAGTTTGTATTGAGCATAGTTTAATATTATGATAATCTTATTTGGTTGAATCGTACTTAAACTACTATCTACAGTTGTGAGAACTAGAACTTTCATAAGCTGAACTTCCAGCAGATCTAGATCATTTTACTCGAACTGATGTCCTCTTTCACTATGTTCAGAACAGTTTGTGTGTAGGTTCTCTGGACATCTGGTTCTTTAAGAAGGGCTTTAATAAACTCATCCAGTTCTGTTGTGTCCTTAAAACGTGTTACAAGGATGGCATCAAACTCACCGGTTACATCGTACATGCAGAGCACGTTTTTATGGAATGCTGTTTTGTCTTCCCAGTTTTTTAGCATACCTCCTTTAACACGAACTCCTATTATGGTTGTGAGGTTGTAGCCCAGCTTGCTGTGGTCGATGACAGGTGCGAATTTTTTTATTATACCTGTGTTTGTGAGTTTTTCTATCCTGTTGTGCACTGTACCTATGGATATGTCCAAACGTTTGGCTATTTTCCTGTAGGACATTCTACCATCTTCATTGAACAAATCAAGGATTTTTTTATCGATTTCATCTACGTCTGTTGTCTTCTCTTTTTCATCAATACTTTTCATACCTTTCACCATTTTACTGAACAATGTTTATCTTTTAAACATTTATTCTATAAATAGTTATACAATTTTTATAATTTTATGCAAACAATTTAAATATAAGTTTGGGCACTGTATTATATGGGGGTTAAAATGGAATTGTTAAACGAGGAAACCATAAGGATGAGATACATAGAACTTGTTAAAAAGGGAATGATAGATGATGAAGAGTGTAGCTCCTACACGAAAAACCTTAAAATAGATCCATGTGTCGTAAGGAAAGTTAAGAAGTTTGAAGACTACTTCGTTCCAGGAACAGTTCTTTTAAGTGAAAGGGCAAGTTATAAACTCCGTATTGAATACCCTGTTGAATAAACTCTTCAATCTAATTTTTATCTATTTTTAAGGTTGTCTATTTTTAAGACAACAACGGATCAACCAAAAAAACTTCATCTAACACTATTTTTATGAGTATCTCATGATAAATGGAATAATTCCAGTTAGCATATATATTTTGCTTTTGTATAGTGGGTTCTTCATCAACTCCTATTCTCGTAATACATACAGAGAGTAAGACTTCCACGTTTATATACGTTCTTAAATATTATTAAATATTTATTTATCAAGTATCTATGAGATTGAGAGTTTACCTGCATTGGTTATGGCATATTTTTCCAGGGAGTCGGATTTTTTAACCAAACCCATATCCATAAGACTTTTCAAATGTTTATAAACCATTGCACGGGATATTTTTACTTTTTCACCAATTTCACGGGCTGTCAAATCGTTAAGGTAGAGGATCTTAAGTATTCTCATCCTTGTATCCGAGAGGTCCAGCTTCAGAAGGGGTAACCTCACGATTTTGTTCTTGTAACAGGTGAAAACTCCATCAACACCAACCTTGTTAGCCACAAAATTTAAAAAAGGACCCAAACCTCTGCCGTTATAGGCCACAAATACTTTTCCATGCTTTTTTGTGCCCTTGATGATGTCTTCAATTTTCCTGCAGGCTTCGTAGGGATCTTCAGTTTCTATTTTTATGTTCCCACCCTTTAGAAAATCGTCAAGATCAGTTTTCCTGTACTTTCCTTCATGTAAAATTATAATTCCCTCTGTCTGTGTTTTTCTTGAAGCATCGAAAAGGCAATGCCCATTCAAATTCGTTATCAAGGTTTTCAAACCAAACACCCCCTGTCTCAGTTCAATATAGAATTGTATAAGTTCCAGGTTATATAAATAGCAACCTTCTTATAAAACGAATTTAAACCTCAGTTCAACCAGACGTAATCAGACGTGGAATGATTTCAGATGGAATTTTGGATGGAAGAAGATGTAAAAAATTGGTTGGTGTTAAAACTTGCAATCTAAAGGTACGATAAGTGCAGAGGGTTTGTCAACTCACGAGCTGAATCTTGAGATAAAAAAAGCCCTTGAACCTGAAAAAAAACTTTTCCTGGAAAATCATGGAAAATTAGATTCTATAGCAGTGGGTTTAGGTGAAGATGCAGACATAATCTTGAATGGTGATGCAGGAGACTTTTTAGGGGCTCTTAATGATGGGGCTTGCATCGAAGTTCAGGGAAACGTTGGCAGGTACGTTGGAGACAACATGACCTCTGGTGGAATTTTGATCAATGGATCCGCAGAGGAAGGTGTTGGGTTTGGAGTTTGCAACGGAACTATAATGGTTTATGGAAATGCAGGGAACGCTGTTGGCCAGCTCAACAAGGGAGGAACCATAATCGTGGATGGTAACATTGGTGATCTTGCAGGCCTCTACATGCTGAGCGGTGATATCATAGTTACAGGTGATGCTGGACTTGATACTGGTGACTGGATGATAGGTGGCACGATATACGTTGCAGGAAACTTTGAAACCGGTACAAATGCAGAAGTGAAGCCCCTTGAGGTGGATGACAAGGAGAAGTTGTTGGAACTGTTCAAAAACTACGATATAAGTACTGATATCACGGATTTTAAGAAAATAGAACCCAAAGATCTCAGACCATTTTACGGTAAACAGGACGATGAGTAGGTGTTACAATGAAACAGATACTATTAACCAAACCCACAGAATGTGATGGATGTAACGATTGTATTGATGCATGCACCAAGGCAACCGGTGAAAACACTTTATTTCTACATGAAATGACAAACGGGTACCATGCAGTGGTTTGCCAGCAGTGTTTGAATCCTTCATGTATTAAAGGATGCTTTAGGGATGCTATATACAGAGAAAATGGAATCGTAAAGATAGATCAGGACAGATGCATTGGCTGCAGACTCTGCATGCTCATGTGTCCAATAGGCAGTATAAACTGCACAGAGAATGAAATGATTAAATGCGAACAGCAGTGCATGACGGATGGTGGACAACCAGCATGTGTTGAATCATGTAAGGCAGGCTGTCTTGAAGTTGTGGATATAAAGGACTTTGCAACGGGTCTTCAGAGAGGCTTTGAGATGGAAGGCAGAATTTCTGGAAATTCAACCAAGGAACTGTCCCCTTCAGGGGATCTTGCATCCAACACAGAGGGACTTTGTGTGTTCTGTGGAAACTGTGAGATAGTCTGCCCAACCGACGCCATAAAGATAGTGGACGACCATGCAGAGATCGATAAAACCCGTTGTATAATGTGTGGATCATGTACAGCAGCATGTCCAGTACTTTTACCAACAAAAGGGGGAAGTATATGGGATCCAAGGACTATAGCGGATATAAGGTACACGTCCAAGGCAGGGAAGTACGTGCTCAGGGGATTTGGTACTGAAAAACGGCTTCCAAGTTTCGATGACATAGTCATACTGCCTGCACAGGCCTCAATAGCTCCAGTTGACAAGTACCGGGAATCATGCAATACAAAAGTGGTTTTGGGCACTCGGAATGCTGAAAATCCCCTTGTAATGGAAACACCTGTACTCATAGCAGGTATGTCATTTGGAGCCCTAAGTAAGGAGTGTAAACTGGCACTTGCAAAGGGATCAACCCTTGTAGGTTCATGCAGTAACACTGGAGAGGGGGGAATGCTTCCAGAGGAGAGGGATTTTGCTGATAATCTTGTTGTACAGTATTCATCAGGTAGATTCGGGGTTTCAGCAGATTACCTTCGCAGTGCAGATGCCATTGAAGTGAAGATAGGTCAGGGTGCAAAACCAGGTATGGGCGGTCATCTCCTGGCTGAAAAGGTCAGTCCTGAGGTTGCAAAGATCCGTGGAATACCCCTGGGAACAGATGCACTGAGCCCTGCAAGATTCCTTGACTCCACAAGGGAGGGAGACCTTGCCAAACACATAGAACTTCTCCGTGAGGTAACGGACTGGAAGGTTCCAATCATAGTCAAACTTGGACCTGGAAGGATTGACGAAGATGTTAAGATCGTTGCAGAGGCAGGTGCCGACATAATCTCAGTTGATGGAATGGAGGGAGGAACAGGTGCAGCTCCAGAAGTTGTAATTGAGCATACAGGTGTTCCAACGCTCCCGGCCCTTGTACAGGCTGTCAGAGGACTTGAAGAAATCGGTATGAATGATGATGTGGATCTCATAATAACAGGGGGAATAAGAAGTGGTGCCGACGTTGCCAAGGCAATGGCACTGGGAGCAAATGCAGTGTACATAGGAACCGGTGCAATGATAGCAATGGGCTGCCGTGCCTGCAGGATGTGCTACACTGGCAAATGTCCGGTTGGTGTTGCAACACAGGACCCTAACCTCAGAAAACGGCTGGACGTTGATGTTGCTGCCATGAGAGTTGCAAATTACATAAAATCAATTACAGAAGAGACAAAGATGCTTGCCCAGCTTGCAGGACATTCTGACATAAGGGACTTTTCAACCGAAGATCTCAGGGCCTTGAATTCAAGCTCCGTGGACATAACAGGTTTGAGGCTTGTTGGAACATGAAACGTAGATTTGCAGTTTAAAAGGTCTGAAAACTTTCTATTTTCTATTCTTTCTTATTTTTTTATTTTTCAAACTTTTTTAGTTAGAACAAGTATCAATCAATATTCAATAATTAAACTAATTCTTTCTTCAATCTTATTAAAATTAATGGATTTTGAAGATTCTTTTTTTTAAGATTCTTAAAAAAAATTCCTTTAAAATGGAACTAAAAAATAAAGAAATAAGTTGGTTTTACTCCTCAGGGAATGCAGATGCATAAAGCCATGCTATGGCTCTTGAGAGGAATATGTTGTAGTAAGGATACACGGTTAAAGCTGCTATTATGCCTCCAATAATTGGAATTATACCAATTATGCCTCCTATGAATGATACAACAAATCCAATCAATATCACAACAACGTACCACACTATAAGGTCAACCCATCCAATTTGGGATATCAAACCAAATATTTCACTGACTCTGAATGCAGCTCCAAGTTCTTCGTTGTAGGCCATGTTGGCAATTGCAATGTAGAGTATTGGTGTTATAATAATCATGTAAAGTATTGCAACGATCATACCAATGAATCCGATTCCAGTGAACATTCCAAGTGCAGTTGTTGGAGACATCCCCGTACTTTGTATTGCCGTGATGGAGCTTAGGGATCCCCATATAGCTATCATTGAAACTACCATGATCACTATTGCAGGCAAACTGTAGACAATCCCAACCAAAAGAACTTTAATTCCATCCACTATCATGTCCACCCATTCATCAAACTCTGGAAGATCTTCCAGACCAGCTAAGGATGCTTTTAAAACTCTTATGAAGTACCCTAATACTATGAATAATGGGATGATTAAAAAACTGAAAAGGATCATAACCCCAAGTATAAGAACCTTCTTCCAATTCGAAGAAGGATACTTAAGTGAGTCCGTCATAACGTTCCCAACGTCCATTCATTTTACCTCCTGTGTTTTAATATAAATTTTTTATGAAGGTATTACCATAAATAGATTTTGACTTTTGGGCTTGAAAAATTTGTTAGGGAATCTAAAAAGTATCAGAATCTTTTTTCAACTTAAAATGATTTATATCCCATTAAAAAGTACAGAATAAACCTTTTATAAATTATTACAATAATCTTAAAAGTTTTTCTGGATTTAATCAAGCTTTAAAAAATAAAAAAATAGAAAAAAAGGTCAGATCTTATTCTACGGCTTCTTCAGTTGATGCGTACAGTAACGCTATTGCACGGGAACCGAACATTGCCATGTATGGAACGATTATCAATGGCAGTAAGATGAATCCTATTAAAACTAACATTGTAAGCCATCCTATTAGGAAAGCTATGAATGATATTACTGCGATGACAATGTAAGTCACGATGTACTTTCCCCAGCCGATCTGAGCTATTCTGTCAAGAATTTCGCTGAATCTGAATGCAGCTCCAAGTTCTCCGTTGTAGTAGGCCATGTTAACTATTGCCATGATCTCCACTAGTCCTACGATCAATGCAACGATAATGAAGACTATACTACTTCCTAGAACTGCCCACATCATGGTTGGATCTAAACTGGTACTGGTTGTTCCCATTCCAGTTCCTGTGATCAATCCAATGATAGTTGCTATGATCCATACTGGAATTGCGTAAACAATACCCACAACCAGGATCTTCAAACCATCAATGAACATATCTCCGATTTCATCGAATTCAGGAAGTTCGTCCATTCCAGCAAGGGTTGCTTTTATTATTCTAAATACGTATCCGTAGACTAAAAATATTGGAACTACTAAAATTGATGCTATACATATTACTCCAAGAATAAGCACCTTTCCCCAGTTTGAGGATGGGTACTTAATGGAGTCAGATATTATATCACTGATATTCATTTTTTTCACCTCAATTTTTCAAACATTTTTAAAAAATTTTAACAAAGAATTGGGGTTTTTATCCTGCGTATTCCAGAGCTACAGACCTGGAAATGAACATGTAGATGTAGGGCATTACAACGAGATCAAATATCAAAGTTCCGAGTATTGGGGTTATGATACTGAATATGCCTGTTATAATTCCTCCAATTATACTCAATATGATGAATAATACTATCATAACGATGTACCAGATTATGAGGTTTCCCCAGCCTATTTCAGATATCTTTGCCATGATTTCGCTGAATCTGAATGCTGCTCCGAATTCATCCTGATAAGCCATGTTGGTTATGGCCATTGCAATTATTGGAGTGATTATGAGCATGTACAAAAGTGCAATTATTCCTCCAATTCCTGCACCCATTGCAAGACTTACTAGTGCTGCAGGATCTGATAAACTGGTGCTTCCAAGAAGGGTTAATGCTGCCAGTGCTATTGAAATTATCATGATTAGAATAGCAGGTATCGCATAGATTATTCCAACCACGTCTGCTTTAAAACCATCTATGAACATCTCTTTCCAGTCATCCATTGCAGGAATCTCTGCAACATTGGCCAGTGATGCTTTTATGATCCGTATCATGTAACCGGATACTAGGATGCTGAATATGAGCCCAATAATTCCTAATACCATGATCACTGAGGAATTCGTTGTACCGAGCAGTCCTGCAAGTTCAGAAACACTACTTAGAATCACGATAACTCCCAGGATTAAAAGTTTTTGCCAATCAGAAATTGGGTATCGAAGGGCATCGGATACGAGTTCTCCTATCTCCATCTTTTCACCTCCCTTTTTAATTAATATGTATTTTATGAAGTTATCTTCATATAAAATAGGATGTCTAAATATTAAGTAGCAAACTTTAATATACATGAACTAAAGAGAAAAATCTTCATTTTAGAGAATATTTTATTCTCTTTTTATAACACCATTTCATGTTTCAGTGATGAAGCAAAGTTATGTTGCACACTTAGATGCTGATGCAAGGATCATTCCAACCATGGACATAACTACAAATAGCAAATTAAACAAAAATAAGAAAAATTCCACCGTATTTGTGAATTTTTTTTAAAATGAAACAAAAAGGACAAGGGGAATCATATAAAGAGAAGAAATAGGACAAAAAAATATAAAAACTTCCATAAAATGATGGAAATAAAAAACAAACCATAAAAAGAAGAATAATAAACAGAAGGATAATTTATAACCCTAAAAAAGGGTTCATAAAACTTTACAAGGTGAAGTAATGAAATGGTACGTAATTTTATTGGTAATTCTCATATTCTTTGGGGGTTACCTTTATATTTCAAGTGAAACTGGGGATGTGGCTCCTCTGGGAAGACTGGCATTTGTAAAACTTGCAAATCCAGATATGTACCCTGGGCATCAGCATTCAGAACTTTTAGCTCAATATGCTACTGAGAGAGGTTCTAAATGTGCTCTTGTTGTGCATTACAAGGGAACTTCCAGGTATTTGAGTTACAATGAAAATGGAACATACATAATTGAAATGGCATTTGAATCATCACCCTCAACGACTATAGACTGGGGTCAAGTTGTGCAGTACTTCCTGTTTGGAGTTCCAGACGATGAATGGAAGATCATGGTGAACGGTAAGGAGTTCGACAACTACGAAGATGCCTGGGCAGAGGTCATGAGGGAAGCCAAAGCACACGGTCAGGAGGGACCCATACCCATGGTATGGCACGGAACTGTAAGATCTGGAAGTGCGATAATCAATCCCGGCTGTGGATTCCCACTCTATTACTACGTATGCTGGAAGCAGTACGGAAGATTTGCAGCCTACTACTACGTACTTTCAGGTGAAATATTCCCGTACCTCAACAATCCCTACAGAAACTTCGAACTGCAGCATGCATCGGAACTTCAGTACTACTACACCCACAATATGCTGAACTACGAATGATAGAAAGGTGGATGATGGATCAGGGACACTTAATTTCCCCTTTTTCTTTTCAATCACTCCTTTTTGAATCATTCAAACCCTAGTTTTTCTAATTTTTAAGATGTTTCAACACATTTAAAATTTTTAAAATTATTTTTAACTACTCTCTGTTTTAAAATATTAATTCTGGGCAATATCTGGCCAATTCAATAACTATAATTAAAAATAAGATAAAATAAGATAAATAGGGTGTAAATGATCTGTCCTTGAATGAATTCCAGTTCACGATTTAATTCGAACCTTCAACAGAATCCTTAACCTCCAGAACAATTCTTTTAAGCTCGGAAATATCTGCATCTGTTTTTATTCCCACTGGACTGAAATGGGTCCTTGAAACGAAGTAACCATCATCTTCAATCCTTTCAAGAACATCCAGGAGTGGTGGAGAACTTATCTTCAGATTCTTACAGACCTTGTGGATGTCGTAGTAACCTATGGGAGCTTCAGATTCCTTGTAGCACGTTTCAAAGAGTTTGAGAACTTCAGCTTCTTTATTCAAATCCAGTTCATCCAGGGACTCGATCATCCTTCCTGTGAAATCCCTGTTGATTATGGTACCGCACCATAATGGGCCTCCAACCCTCAATTTACCTCCACATTCTGGACATTCATCTGGAATTTGTGGGGTCAAACCATTGAAAACAATTCTTTTAAGACATTTATCACAGTGTGCTATGTAACCAAGGTTTTTAAGTGATTCATCAGTGTTCTTAGCACCTTTACCAACTGTTGCGTAGATCCTCATGTAGTGTTCTGTGCTGTGGGAGAAACGAACCTCAATGAACTTCTTGTACTTGGCGAAGGTCCTTGCCATGAAACCTGCAAGTATCCTTATTCCGTTCTCATGACAGTAATCAGTTTTCAATGGCATGGCGCCATATTTACGGATACAGGGTTCGGTGTAGGTACCGCAGAGGGCTGAAGTATCGGTTGCAGTAACACAGATCATGCTTCCTGCCCTCAAACCCGCTGCAGCAGATTCCAGGTAAGGTGATGGTGTTCCAAATGGATCTATGTCCACAACATCAAATTTACCCCTGCATCTACGCAGCATTAGATTTGCATCTTCCCGGTAAACCTTTACATTTTCTGTTCCATTGTCTTCAATATTTTTTTCTGCAAACTGAACTGCAAGGGGGTTTAAATCAGTTATAACAACATTTTGAACCTTTTCTATTTCCTTGGAGTATCGTATGCCCCGTATGCCAGTACCTCCAAAGGAGTCACAGATACTGATACCATCAGAATCCTGACTGAAAACAGTTATGGCTGCAATTGAAATATCTCTGTTGAGTTCCATAACTGGATTATAAAATACAGGAGCTTTCGCTGATACTTTATCAAAATGAGGCACTTTTATTGTGACTTTTCCTTCATGAATGGTTTCTTCATTTATACGCGTTTCATCCATCTTCCTGAACCACCGGTGACAAGATTTAATTATTCCGCCTTGAATATTAGTACTCTAAGTCAATCTTAATAATCATTGGACATGTTGAACATGATATCTAACTATGTCAATATTCAATTATAAATTGGAGGAATTATTAAATGCACAACCTGTTTCTGGACAATGGATCCGAGGGTAAAAATAACTGGTGGAGATACCTCTTAACCATAACCATATCCTGGGGTGGAGGGATGCTGGCCACGGGGGTACTGGTAGCAGTTTTAATGTTATCATTCATTTACATGGTTCCAAATACCTTTTATCAATTTGATCTGAATTCCATTGCATCAAATGGATTGTTCCTCATTCTCATAGTGTTCATTGCATATGGAATCTCATTTTTACTCTTCTACGTGTGTGTAAGGTTCATGCACAAGAAAAAATTCACATCCCTCATAAACACCACAGGAAAATTTGACTGGATGAAATTTTTGAAGGGTGCAGGTATCTGGACGGCTTTAATGGTAGCACTGACCTTCATCCCAATTCTAACAACTGCTTCGGACTACCAGATAACCTTCAACCCAAAAACCTTTGGATTACTCCTCATTCTAAGTTTCATTACATTTCCGTTACAGGCTTCCTTTGAGGAAATATTCTTCAGAGGATACCTCATGCAGGCCTTTGGGCTTCTCTCCAAAAAACCTGTTATTCCGTTGCTTGCAACATCCCTCTTATTTGCTCTGCTACATTTTTTCAATGGAACAGACCTTCAAATGAGTTTTATGATGGTTGCAGGTACCCTGGTAATTGGTTTAATGTTGGGAATCATAGTCCTCGGTGAAAACAGATTAGAAACAGCTATGGGGATTCACATATCAAACAACATGTTCGTTGCCCTCATCTACAACTCAACTGATTCAGGACTGGGAAACCTGCCCTCAATAATTACGGTGCAACAATCAGATGCTGTTACAGGAACCATCGGCATTTTCATAGCTGCAGTGGCGGTGATAATCATCATATTCTGGAATAAAAAATCTGAACTTCTCAGGGTGTTCCAGTGGAATGACTGATCCTGAACGAGTTCCCTGAGAATTACCAATATTTATATAAAGTCCCATCATAACCTTTGAATGGTGAAACCATGCCCGAACTTGGGAGTTCCAGATGAATATGAAAACAGGTTCAAAGGATGTATTCAAACCCACATTTTTTTATAAATAGTTATTTGCACATCATAAGCACATTTGATGTTCTTAAGGTTAATGACTGTTGTAAAATGATTTTTAAGGTTTATATAAAAAAATTTGGTTTTAAATTAACTTAAAAGATACATAATAAGGTGAAAATAGTGATACCAATTGCCAAGCCGCTCATCGGTGATGAAGAAATAGAAGAAGTTGTTAAGGTTTTGAAGTCAGGGTTCATTGCCCAGGGCCCGAAGGTTGCAGAATTTGAAGAAAAATTTGCAGAATACATCGGAGTGAAACATGCAGTTGCAACAAGCTCAGGAACAACAGCACTCCACACAGCACTCCTTGCTCTAGGTATAAAAGCTGGAGATGAGGTAATAACCACACCATTCACATTCGCAGCCACCTCAAACTCAGTACTCTACGTTGGTGCAAAACCAGTTTTCGTGGATGTTAACCCGGAAACCTACAACATTGACCCTGAAAAGATAGCAGAAGCCGTAACAGATAAAACAAAAGCCATAATGCCGGTACATCTTTACGGTCAGCCTGCAGACATGGATCCAATACGTGAAATAGCAGCTGAGGAGGATCTCAAAGTAATAGAAGACGCTGCACAGGCCCACGGAGCAGTTTACAATGGCAAAACGGTTGGATCAATGGGAGATGCAGCTTGCTTCAGCTTTTACCCAACCAAGAACATGACCACAAGCGAGGGCGGAATGGTAACAACTGATGATGACGCTACTGCAGATGCTGCAAGGGCAATCAGGGCCCACGGTGAAAGCCAGCGTTACACCCATGTTATGCTTGGTTACAACTTCAGAATGACAGATGTTGCAGCTGCAATAGGTCTTGCTCAGCTTAAAAAGCTTGATACATTCAATGAAAAGAGAATTGAAAATGCAGAGTACCTAACATCAAAAATAAAAGAAATAGATGGAATAAAAGCACCCACAGTACCTGAAAATGTGAAGCACGTCTTCCACCAGTACACCATACGCGTTGACAAGTCCAAAAGGGATGATCTCATTGAATTCTTGAATGCAGAGGGAATTGGAACAGGTATACACTACCCAAAACCAATATATCAGCAGAAGATCTACCAGGACATGGGATTCAAGGCATCATGCCCAGAAGCAGAGGAAGCAGCTTCAAGTGTAATATCCCTACCAGTACATCCTTCAGTTGAAAAATCAGACCTTGAAAAAATAGTTTCAACCCTTGAAAAGGCTTCAAAAACTATTTTATAGAATTAGAAAACATCTAATTCTCCTATTCTTTTATTTTAAAATTCTTTTATTTTAAATCTTCAGAGCATTCTTCGAGTTTTAAATCAGTTAATTGTTCAAAGCAGTACTATGAAAATGTTTTTATAAAAGTATGTTTTCGAAAACCTTTTTCAAACTACTTAATTGTTAAGAATTTATAGAAGTGTCTATCTAATTCAAACTAATTCTAAAGACTTCTTCTACGTTAATGAGTTATCAAAGCAGATTAAAGAGCTTGTTAATCAACTTTCTGTTGATATTGACCTTATTCAAGTCTCTTCTCAACTGAAGACACTTTATCCTTGAGGCTGCGTTCAACATCCCTTCGGTCATCTATTTTCACACTGGTCGTAACTCTTTGGGCACCTTCACGGAAAACAGCTTCATGTGCAGCTTCAATTGCTTTAAAAAGTTCCTGTGGGGTTTCAGTTTCAAGTAAAGTTCCCATTCCACTTAACTCATATTTTATTCCCAATTCCTTCAGCGCTAAAACTGCAGCAGCCACATAATGACTTAAACTGGTTTTAGAGGTTCCTATGGGAGTTATTGTAATTTCAGCAGATATCATACTTCTATTTATGTTTGCGTTTTCATATAATTTTTATGAAAACACTGGATCCGGAACGATTCACAGCGTACATAGAAAACACTGCAAGAAGTGTTATCATGGACTACGAACTGATCGAACCGGGAGAAATGGTTGTTGTGGGACTTTCAGGTGGGAAGGACAGTATATTAACCCTTCACTTACTTTCTAAATTCATGAAAGATTTTGATTTTAAATTAAAAGCAGTTTCAATTGATGAAGGAATATCAGGGTACCGTGCTCATGGTATTGAAGCAGCTAAAAAAGCTGCACAGGACATGGATGTTGAGCTTGTTGAATCCTCTTTCAAGGAAGAGTTTGGCTTTGCACTTGACGATGTTGTAGATCGTTACAAGAGTGGCTGTATCCCATGTGGAGTTTTCAGAAGGTACCTCCTGAATAAAACAGCCTTTCAAATGGGGGCTGATAAACTTGCAACTGGTCACAACCTTGACGATGAGATCCAATCCTTTCTCATGACCTTTGCAAGGGCAGATTTCAGAAGGTTCACCAAGTTCGGACCAAAACTTGACAGGATACACCCTAAACTGGTTCCAAGGATAAAACCTCTGTGGAAAATTCCTGAAAGGGATGTTGGTATATGGGCGGTTATGAACGAGGTGGACGTGCACTTTGCAGAATGTCCATACGCCCACAGTTCACTTAGGGCCAAGATGAAGAATTATCTGAACAACCTTGAATCCAAGAGGCCCGGAACGAAACTCTCAATTCTACAGTCCTTTGAAAAAACATTCAAATTCCATAAAAAGCAGATAGAAATGGGTGAATGCACACGTTGTGGAGAACCATCATCGTTAAACATATGCAAGGCCTGTGAAATGATTGGGCAAATAAAAACCTATTCCAATCTTCAAAAATAGTTTTTACTTCTCTAATTTTTCTATTTTTTCAGAAAAGAACTTCTTTTTTTGGTTAAAATGATGATGTTCTTCAAATATTAATGAGATCTCTGTGAAATTTGGGTTATGAGGATTTCACTGAAATGAGTTAATTAAAATCCTTTTAATGGTTTTTATTGCTTAAAAAGTAAAAAATACTGTAAATATGGCTGAAATTTAAGTTTTAATCCATTCTTTTGATGCAAATACTTTTTCTTTAGCCACAATAATGTTATCGATGAAATTTCAATAAGTTTAAATAAAAGTTATGAATATATATTCATAATGTGCCTGGCCAAACCATGTAGAAAACAATTTCATTGAACCTTAAATAGTTTTTTAAAACCTTGAATGGATATAATAAAAATTTAACTTAAGTAATGTTTCAAGATGGTTAGATATAAACAACTGGTCAAGGCAGAATAAAAAAGGAGGATTTTCATGGCAAATAAGTACAGATGTAGGTCCTGTAGGTTTGAATGGTCCAGTCCTGAAAAGGAATATGAAAAATGTCCAGACTGTGGATCAACCGATATAGAAACAATTCCTGCTGGGGAAGAAATCATAACAGTAGGACAACCTGGTATGGGAAGAAGGAGAGGACGTGGTATGGGGATGGGTGTTGGAGCTCCTCCTGTTTGCAAATGTCCAAACTGTGGTTATGAATCTGAAAAGATCCTGGGAGTTCCATGCAGAACACAGAAATGTCCAAAATGTGGCACTCCCCTTTGTGGTGCATGAAGGGAATGATTTAATGACCCTAATTTGTGTGCCTACAAAAAAGGATATCGGTCCCTACTCTGAAATTTCAATGCATTTCGGTAAAACTTCCTTTTTCACCTTTGCTCAAGTTGAAGGAAGTTTAGTCAAAAAGTATAAGGTTGAGAAGTTTTCAGGAATGCATGAAGATGGTTCTAAGGCCCCTGCAGAATGGATATCTGATTTGGGAGTGGATATCGTTATATGTGCACATCTTGGTTCAAAGGCAATATCCACGTTAACCCAGAGGGGTATAATTGTATTCTCTGGAGCTTCTGGAACTGTTGAAGATGTACTTAAAGAGTGGAGAGCAGGAAAACTTTCTTCAGTGAATAAAATTTCCTGGGCATGATTTGGTTAAAGAATGATCTTAACCTCTTGAGTTTAATAAGAATGTAAAACAGGGTGATATTATGAAAATAGCAATATCTTCTTCAGGTAATAGCATTAAGTCTCCTTCAAGCCCTATTTTTGGAAGGTGTAACAGTTTTATTTTCGTTGATGTAGATGGAGACACCTACAGTAATGTTGAATCATTAGAGAATCCTGCAATCAATGAATCAGGGGCAGGCATTAAAGCAGCCCAGTTCATTGCTGAAAATGGTGCAGAAATTTTAGTAACAGGTTCTCCCGGGCCAAATGCATTTGATATTTTAAAGAAATTGGGAATTAAGGTTTATAAAATCATGGACGGTACTGTGGAGGATAACTTAAGATTTTTACTGGAGAAACGATTAGAAGAACAGGATATTCCAAGATCCAGCCCTCGTGGCCGTGGATTGGGGCGCAGATAGCCGGAATATATGAAGGTTAATCTGGGTGATATCTTGTTTCAGGAACATTAACTCTTAGATATAAAAAAAGGTGTATTAATGAAGATAGCAATAACTGGAGGTAAGGGAGGTACTGGTAAATCTACAGTAGCCACAGCTCTTTCAGTAGAAATGGCAAGAAAAATTCCAACCATGATCCTTGACTGCGATGTGGAAGGCCCCAACGATCATATACTCCTCTCGATCCATAGGAAGAAAATGAAGGATGTGGAAGCAGTGTTACCAGACATGGATCATGAAAAGTGTCAAAAATGTGGTACTTGTGCCAAGATATGCACCCAAAGTGCCATAGTGTTTGTTAAGGGGAGATACCCCATTCTAATTCCAGATCAATGCAATGGATGTGGAACTTGTATACTTGCATGTCCATACAAAGCTATAACGAGTGGTGAAAAAGTTATTGGGACATTGTACGAGGGTCACTTAAATAAAAATGCAGTTGATGCCGAAATTTCTAAAAATTTCCTTTTACTTTCTGGGGAAGTTGAGCCCGGCTGTGAAAGTACATCTGCAGTTGTAAGGGCAACTCGAGAATATGCTGAAAAATTATACTCAAAATATGATCTGATGATTGTGGATACTCCCGCCGGCACTCACTGTAATGTTATTTCTTCAATGCAGGATTTGGATATGGCATTTGCTGTTGCAGAACCAACTCCACTTGGAAAACATGATCTGGAACTCATACTGGATCTGTTAAAGGTTATGGAAATTGAAGCAAAAATAATCGTTAACAAATCCAGTATAGGGGATATAAACCTTATTAAAAATGTTTCTAAGGAGTACGGTGTTGAGATAGTTGGAAAAATACCCTACGAAGAAGGTATACTTAAAAATTATTCAAAGGGAATACCAGTGTTTCATGATTCTATTTCAAGCATAGCCAGTTATATGGGAGAAATTATATGAAGAAACTGACGGTTCTTTCAGGAAAGGGCGGTGTTGGTAAAAGCACCCTTTCAGCATCTCTAGCAATTGTTATGGCAAGATATGGTGAGTTAATTGTTGTTGATTGTGATGTTGATGCACCAAACCTTGAACTGGTTTTTGGAGTTGAAGAAGAAGATTTTATATGGACTAATGAGATCACCACCAGTAAAAAAGCCTTTTTGATGGATGAAAAATGTCGCAGAAGGCGTATATGTTGGAAGTCATGTAATTTTTCAGCTGTAACTTGGGATGATCATCAAAACTTGCCCCAATTCAATGATCTCATGTGTGTAGGTTGTGGAGCATGTGTTTTTGTATGTCCGGAGGGAGCTGTGGAACTTAGGTCTGTTAAAAACGCGAGTATTAAATGGGGGATGACCAAATACAAGTTTCCAATTGTTTCGGGAAGTTTGAAAATTGGTGAATCTGGTTCAGGTAGGGTGGTGGATTCTGTAAAGAGAAAAGCCCTTGAAATTGCAGAAGAGCTTGGATTAGACTTTATGATCGTTGATGCTGCGGCAGGAATAGGATGTCCAGTCATTGCATCTGTTAAAAATAGTGATTATGCTTTGTTAGTAACAGAACCAACACCTGCAGCTTTTTCAGACTTAAAACGTGCATTTGAACTAGTAAAACATTTTCATGTGCCTTCAGGATTGGTCATTAACCGGTGGGACATTAACCATGAACTTACAGATGAAATAGTTGAATATGCAACAAAAGAGAGAATACCCTTGTTTGGGAAGATTCCATACGATAAAAGATTTGTTGATGCCCTTGTTAACCTCAAACCTGCAGTGCTATACGAACCAGACTTTGAAGTGTTGTTCGATGGTATCGTTAAAAAAGTATTCAGTGAACTGCTGTCTAAATAGTAACATCAAGTTAAAAGGATAATATTGAGTTCAGTAAATAAAAAAATCAAATAAAAGAATTTCAGTGATTTGACACCTTTTTATCTTTTAAATCCAGTTCACGCAAGGATCCTTTTAACAGTTCCAAATCCCTTGCTTCTTCCCTCACGGAATATGAGTTTCTGACCTTCGTGTATACAGCAAGGCCTGTACTTAAATTTCATCCTTATCCTGCCATTGTCCCCTGCTGAGAGGTACTCCTTATCAAGGGGTTTAAAAATCACAGTTTCTGCAATGGTTTCTATGTGGGTTATGCATTCGTAACCCTCTTTTATGGTTGTTGGATGGACGAGTATTGCAACTTCAGCTTCAAATTCTCTAACAGCCCTTGCAGGATAGTTTTCATTACAGACAACCATTCCCCTCCTCAGATCCTCCATTTTGCCCCGGGTTATTGAAATACCCACCACTTCACCTGCTTCACCAGTTTCCTTTTTGTAGTGGTGCATTTCAATGGACTTCACACCAACCTCCATGAACTCACCACTTGAATCGGGCCCAACAAGAACTTTATCTCCTTTCCGAACTTTTCCCTGCCGAACAGTACCGCTCACAACGGTTCCAACACCTGTAACTGAGTATATTCTGTCCACGTACATCATGAATGGTTTTTTAAGGTCTTCCTCCTTTGAAGGTATCTTCAACCTTAAAAAGAGTTCGTCCAGAAGTTCCAGACCCTCACCTGTAACTGCTGAAACCTTTAAAACAGGCACGATGTGTTGATTCATGTTTTCTGCAACGAAATCTGCATCTTCGAGTGATTTCACAGTGTAGGGAATTCTTCCAACCAGCTTCAGAAGCTTAAAAACTTCATCCTTCACTTCAAGAATCCTCTCCTTGGTTGCAGTGTCGATCTTGGTCACTGCAACGATCACAGGCATTTCCATTGCAAGTATGATTCCAAGGTGTTCCTTGGTGATGTGTGTGGGTCCCTGGGATGCATCAACAACCAGAAGACCGTAGTTTAACTTTTGGCCAACGATTCCCCTTATTGTGGTTCGCAGCCAGGGTTCATGTCCAACTGTATCCACAAAGGAAACCACTTTCTCGCATTTTTCAACGATTCTGGATTTTTCCCTGTTGTTCAGAGGATTTTTGAGGTGCACAACTTTTTTGTTGCAGAATCCGTAAACTGCAAATGATAGATCTGCAGAAAGCCCCCTTTCTATCTCATGCTTCTGAACGTCGAGGAAGATTCTGGTTCCCCCAGAGCCAGTGTCAAGTGTTCCTGTGGTTAAAGTACCTACAAGGGTGCTTTTTCCATGATCCACGTGTCCTGCAACTCCCACCAGCAGATGTTCATTGTTATGATCGTGGGATCTGCCAATTAAGACCTTTCCAACGGTTCCATGTTCTGCAAGATGTTTCTCAACGTCTAAAACTTCAGCGTTAACTTCCTCTGCCAGGGATTTTAGTACAAAAAGAGTTTCTTCAAAATCTTCACTGGAGAGTCCGATTAAATGCCCATCATCGTGGACCCCTATAAAATAAACCGCTTCACCATCTCCAAGCTCCATCCGATACTTCATCTGGCTTGCAAGCTGCTGTCTTCTTTCTTTTTTGAGATGATACCTTCTGTTAAGGTTTTCCTTAAATTCTATATTCAGTCTCTCGCCCTTCTTTGTAATATCGTAGATATTATCGGTCATGGGAAACTCAGTTTTGATTTTTTTTGATTTATTGAATTTAGGAACGATTCTGCGTGATGATCGAGGTGTATATTAATTTTTTTTAATTAAATACTTATTTAATAATATTTTAAGACTTTATATTTTAAGGTTCTTTTTCAGATCTTATCTGCGGTTGTGAAGACTGCGCCTCCGTACTTCTCTTCCTGAAATTTTCTCACCATTTCAGAGGCATCTTCAGCAGTTTCTGTTTTAGCAAGTATTCTGCGTTCTTTAACCTTGAGGTTTTTACCGCAGACACATTTTTTACGTGCTGTACCATCCTTGGCATACATTGCACGCCCACAATCGCATCTAAACACCAGATACATAGTATCACTTCTTGTCTCAGTTATGTAATTAATGGTTGATCTTCATTTATATATATCTTCCAATGTTAAGGGATTTAATCAGGATATTTTTTTTAAAAAAAAGAAAGGTAAAAGGGGTTAGCTGATACTCACCTTCATTTTTCTTTAAGTCCAACTCAAAGTCCAATGATCTTGCTGAACAAAGGGTATATAACATCGGGTATGGATATGAAGGTGCCTATTGTACATCCGATGTTGGCTCCAACCACAACCAGGAGTACTCTGAAGAGGTTGTTCTGGAGAAGCTCCCTGAAACTCTCACATTTGGTGATGTTGTGCATATCCTCCATTGAAACATGCCGAAACTTGGCTTCAACTATTCCTGCAAACCATCCTGCTGCAAGGAGGGGGTGTATGGCTGTTATAGGTGCAACAAGGAATGCTGTTACTGCAGAATATATCTTGGATCCTGCCAGAAGTGATCCGAGAAATGCAAGTCCACCTGTAAGCAAAACGTACTGTAAAAGGCTTGTTTTAAGGTTTATACCACTTAAAAATGCCACTATGAATATTAGAATAAATAGTGCGGGTATTGAGTAGAGGAAGATCTTTCCCAATGAAATTCTTGACTCACTGAGGGTCATCAACTCTTGGAGAGGGGGAATCTTTTCTGGATGATTCATGCACTCAGTTATACCTTCCTTGTGTCCTGCTCCAACGACTGCAACAACGTTCTCTGCATCGATATCCAGAAGCCTCTGGGCCATGTAACCATTCCTCTCTGTGACCAGAACATGGTAAGCCTTAGGTGACACTTCCCTGAAGTACTCCATAACCTCTTCGAGCATGTCTCCTTCTTTTATGCTTTCAACATCTTCTATTTCTTCGTCTTTAGCGAAGAATGATGCTACAAATCCATAGAAGAATTTCATCTTTTCCCAGATGCTCATCTGGTTCATGGCCCTTTTTAGGGTTACCTGAATGTCCCTGTCTATAAGTGCTATCTTTGCACCAGTTTCCTCTGCAGCTTCTATGGCTGCCAACATCTCTGAACCGGGTTTAACCCCAAGATCATCCCCAATTCTTCGTTGGAAGTATGATAAAAAACTGCTCACAAGGAAAAGTCCTAGATTATCTCCCTTGATGATATCCCTTATTGAAGGGTCTTTTTTTACTTCCCCCTTTTTCTCGGCCAGCATGTTGTAGTAACGATTTGGACAGAGTTCTATGGCCACAACATCCGGTTTTTCGTTTATTATAGTTTCTCTGACTTCTTCAACGCTTTTTTCGGATACATGTGCTGTACCTATTATTTTAAGGTTTTCTGGTGCCATTTGTTTCTCACTTTAACTTTTAAGTTCCTTGATGGTTAATATTAATTCTACTTGAAGATTTAAGATTTATTCTTAATTTTTATTAGATTTTAATTTTATTAGATTTTAATCTTCATTAGAATGAGATAATGTTGATGAAAGTTTTCATCCATTAACATCAATAAATCGATCCACTATATATTAATTTTCATTGATATCGTAATTAGTTTGAGCCCCATTGGATTGATTTATAAGTGGAGGTGGGGCACGATTTTATAAATTTCTCCTTACTTTACCGTTTTTGTAGACTGGAACTGTGTCATACAGGTTGCGCTTCAGACAGAAATCAACATCTTCACCTAATCCAAGTTCATAAAGTCCCTGGGCAGATTTTGAGTTTTTAACGGCTTCATTAACGGCTTTTTTGTTCTGTGATGCCAGTACAGATGCAAGTGCCAGTTCATCCAGTTCCTGATCCTGCAGGTTGGATATGATCTCTCCAGCACCCAGGAAATCTTCAATTGCAAACCTTCCATTCACACCAGCCATGATCACTTCGATATGGTTTTCTGCAATATCAATGGCCTTTTCTGCAACTGCCTTTGCATTTACAAAGGAACCTACAAGTACCTTTGACTTCAGTCCTTCCAGTATCCGTGTTCCGTTGGTTGTTGTAAGAACGAGAACTTCTCCGCTGAAATTCTGTATTTCGACTGGAGAATTTCCAGTGTCAAAACCCTTCACTGCTGCACCTCCCCTTTCACCAGCAAGAACTGAAAAGTACTTTGATGCAAGTTTAGTTGCATCTTCTATGTTTTTAACAGGTATTATGGTCTGAAAATTTTCGAGGGCAGTGATGATTGTGGTGCTGGCCCGCAGAGCATCAACAACTATTGTAACATCGTTAGAATGTGAGTTCTCTAAATTTAAAGAAACCTTCATTTGAACACCAAAAATAGAAAATATTTAAAAAAAATTTTATAATCTACGACCTACTAGAATTCTCTATTAGACTTTCTCAGCAAAAGCAAAACGTCTTCTTACAGAAGTTATTCTGACTTTGACTTCATCCCCGACTTTTGTGTCTGGTACAAAAACAACGAAACCTTCAACACGGGTTATTCCGTCGCCTTCCTTACCCACATCTTCAATTTTTACTTCGTATTCTTCCCCTTCCTTAATTGGGGCTGTACTTGGACTTTCATCTGCTCTAAACAACTCATTCACATCCTCAAACCAACTTCAAATGGTCTTGATTAACTATTTTTTTGTTCCATTAATTATATAAATATTATGCAAAGGGGATAACTTATCACCCTCCTTTTTTTCACAGAGACTACTGTTAATTCGTTTCAAATTCTAATAAAACCCACATAAACAGATTCTATATAAAATGAATTCCATAAAATCATTCCATGAACCATCCATTAATTAAATATATATTTCAGTTCCATAGTAAGCTACGTAAGAAAATTTCATAATGAATTCAATCCAAATCATGGAATTTTGATTGACATGGAATAAAATTTGGATGTCTTTAAGGATAACTGAAAATAGGATTTAACTAAAATCAGATAAAACACATCATTTAATTAGATTAATTAGAAAAAAGGGATGGATCATTTAATTTAAGGCCTAAAATAGGTTATTCGTTTGAATGGGGTTTTGTTTAATGAAGGTTGTTACAACACCTATGTGTCAGGAGATACTGAAACTTGCAGGAGTTCAGGACTTTGAAGTGACGAAGCATCCCGATTCTGCAGATGCGGATATTGCAGTTGTTCTTTCAGAAACAGATACAAAGATGGAATCTGTGAAGATCAAACTGAACACATTTTCACAGATAATGGAGAGCGTAAAAAAAGTTTCAAACATATTCGGGACGGAACCCCTCATTGGGGATCTTTCTGAACTTGAATCTAAGGCAGATGTTTCAGTTGATCATGCAATGAAGAATGAAGAACTAAATAGAAAAATAAAAGTTAAGGTACACTCAAACTTCTTAAAGGAAGTTGTTGAAGATATGGGATTTTCAGTAGTATCTGATCATGAGGATTACATGGTTTATCCAGATTATATGGGGGACGAACTGGTTGATGAGGTTAGTGCCATGGGAGATAGGGCTGTTGTAATACCCTCCCATAAATCTGCACCACTAAACCCTGTGGAAAGGGCGCAATTACGATACAACATCTTGGAGAAAAGATTATGTATGAAACTTTAACTTACACTGGTGGAATTCACAAGCACGAAGAAATGAACGAGCTTATAGAAGATCTGGGCGGTTTTGTTCTTCAAGAAACCACGAGTCAGATGGATCTTGTTCTCACACTGGCAGTTCCAATTGAAGACGTGAAGATGGTTGAAGCCAAGGCAAAGGAACTTCTTGGAAAGATTAAAATAGCTCCGATGGCAGGAACAGAAATAGCCATAGTTGCCCCAACCCTTGCAAGGCAGCACCTTCCTCACTCCGCCTGTGACATCTCAGAGTACCTGCGTCGTTACGGTGCAAAGGACAATATGATAGGACTGGCTAGGGGGGCTGGAAAGGAAATATCAAGGATATCCGAGGATGAGAAAAACCTCATAGCAGAGCACGACCTTGCAGTTTTTGCCCTTGGAAGCTTCAGAGAGTGCATAACCAACAAAACGCATCTATTTGAGGATATAGACGTACCCATAGTTGTAACAGGAGCTCCAGACCTTGACGTGTCTGAACTGCCAGGTGCAGATGCCTACGTTGGTGGTCTTGGAAGGATACCCAGAAGACTCAAAAGGGGAGAAAACATAAGAGCCCTCAGAAAACTCGTTGAAGTTGTTGAAGGACTTCTGGACAATAAAAGAAGAGAAATGGCAGACGACCCACCAATAGTACCATCCATACTGGTCAAAACTGAGATAGAAAACCAGGTACCTGCAATAAAAGAGGTGTACTCTCCAGTACCAGTTGTGAGTCAGCTTGACGGTGTAAGGGTTAAACTGGATTATGCTAAGTACCATGAAGAGATTGCAGATGTTGTTGTGAGTGACTACAGACTTGGAGATATCTCAGAGATAAAGAAATCATTCATGTACGATTACACAATGGTGAAACTCCTTCCAGAAACATCCATAATTTAATGGATCAATTAAATATCTACTAAACCTCTACAAACTGGAAATGAACCCAAACTTTTTTATTTTAAGTATTGCCAGTATCCATTAAGATCATATATAGATCTAGTAACCATTATCAGAGGTATAAAAAAGTGAGAACCATCCTCCAGTACATGGCATTCATATCCATATTCTTTTTAGGTTTTTTAGCCCTGAACTATGGTATTTTTTATTCAATGGCATTCTTACTGGGATTCTCCCATAACACAGCCTTATACGTTTTAATGGTCATTGCAGCAGTTTCGTATCCTGCAGCCGCACTCATTGAAAGAACAGTTTCAAATGAGTTAACACGTGTTTTCTACACTGCAGCATCTGCATGGATGGGTATCTCATTTTACCTCCTATCATTTCTTGTCATCCATGGATTAACATCACTCTTCATTAAAATACCTCATGAAACAGCTGGAATTTTGATAGGAGTTCTAACAGTTACTGTAAGTTTTTACTCCATATTAAAAAGTTCAGATTTAAAGATAAAAGAGGTTGAAGTGCCTTTAAATAATCTTAAAAAAGATTTAAAAGTTGTTCAGCTCAGTGACATCCACATCGGTTCAATAAGAAATTCCGGTTACATGGAACGTATAGTCAATGAAACCAATAAATTGAATCCGGAAATGGTTTTCATAACAGGAGATATGGTTGATGGAAGTGCAAGACTTCATAAACATACTTTTAAATCAATAAACGCTTTGAAAGCACCAGTATTCTTTGTTACAGGTAATCATGATTTCTATGAGGGAATGGATGAGGTTTTAAGGGTACTGGAGGGGATCAATGTCCGAATTCTCAGAAACGAACTGATTGAACATGGCGGACTTCAGATCATTGGTGTGGAGTACTCCTACGGGAGAAAGAATCTTGAAAATGCCCTCTCGAAGATGAACATAAACCCTGAAAAACCTTCAGTGCTCCTCTATCACCTTCCAAGGGAGGTTGAAGCAGCAAATGCTGCAGGAATTAACCTTCAACTTTCAGGTCACACCCACGCAGGGCAGATGATACCCCTAAATCTCATTGTTAAATTGATGTTCCCCTATATGAGGGGGTTTTACAACTACAGGGATACAAAAATCTATGTTTCTCAGGGAACAGGAACATGGGGACCTCCTATGAGGCTTGGGTCCCGCTGTGAAATCACTTCAATTCATTTAAAACCAGTCAAATGAGTTTCGCACAGATATTCATGGTGATACTTTGTAGTAAAACCCTAAAGCCCCTAAGTTGTTGAAATTATTAAAATCATTTAATCAAATACTATCTAGAGTTTTCAAGCGGAACTTAATTTTTCATGGTCATTCTGGAAAACCTTTAAATAGACTTATGAATATATATTCATAACATGCCTAGGCCAAGACGATCGAGACGGGTGTTTGGCGAACCCCAGTTCAGATGTTTCAAACCAGAAGAATGCGCTGATATGGAACCAATTTTGATCACACTGGATGAATTTGAGTCTGTGCGATTGAAGGATTACCAGAAAATCCAGCAGAAAAAAGCAGCTGAACTCATGGGGATATCACAGCCAACTTTCCACAGAACCCTTACTTCCGCGCGGGAAAAAATAGCAAAGGCCCTAGTGGAGGGTAAAATCATTAAGATCAAAGGCGGAATCTATATGAGTGATGAAAAAAGGTACAGATGCAGCAAATGTGGTTTTGAATGGCACAGTCCAACCAAAGCGTATGATAATTGCCCTGACTGCGGTTCTGAAGAGATAATGGTCCTGAAAAGTGACGAAGCTCAAAACCTTGGACAGCTTGGAATGGGAATGAGAAAATCCTTTGGAGGTCCAGGAAGAAGGGCAGGACCACCAAGTGTTTGTAAATGTGCCAAATGTGGATATGAAACTGAAAAAACTCCTGGAGTACCCTGCAGGCGAAATAAATGCCCTAAATGTGGAGGCTCCATGTGTGGAATTGACTGAAATATAAGAAACAAAATATGAAGAAATAGAGATATTAAAAAAATTAAGGGGATGATAGAATTAAAAATATACTTTTTCCAACGGAAGATGAAATGGGTTTGAATTCTCCAATTTGCCCCCATTTTGGTAAAACACCTTATTTAACTCTTCTAAAAGTTGAAGATGGTACTATAGAAGATTTTAAAGTCTTTGAAACTCACGGAAGACATACTGGAGGCCGTGCAACTCCTGCTGAGCTTGTACTCATCAACGGTGGAGATGTTGTGATTTGTGGAAGTTTGGGAGGTAAGGCTGTTGAAATGCTCAATAACAGTGGTGTTCAGGTATTTTCTGGAGCCAATGGAACCGTGATTCAGGCTTTTCAACAGTGGAAGAACGAAGATCTGAAGCCAGGATCACTTGAACCATGCACAGAAGGCCACCATTAGATAATTAGATGCAATGGTTTAATGTGATAAGCAACTGTTAAAAAGCAAATGTTAATAAACGAACCAGGGATTTATAAATGAATGGGAACATGAATGGAAGGAATTAACATGGTAAAAAATCTCAGTGAAGAAGAAAAACAGAAGTTACAGGTTATGGAACAGGAAATCAAGATCACCAAGAACATGAGCCGGATCAAACATAAAATTGCTGTTATGAGTGGTAAAGGGGGGGTTGGAAAATCCACAGTATCTGCAAACCTGGCATCGGCCTTTGCAGGGAGCGGGTTTAAAACAGGGGTACTGGATTCAGACCTCCACGGCCCAAACATACCTCAAATGTTTGGAATGGAAATATCACAACTTCAATGCACTCAAGAAGGTATAAAACCCCTTGAAACAGATGACGGTATTAAGGTGATGTCAACTGAGATACTTCTACCCTCCAATGAACCCCTCATATGGAGGGGTCCCAAAAAGACAGGTGCAATCAGACAGTTCCTGTCAGATGTTCTCTGGGGTGATCTGGACGTTTTAGTGATAGACTGTCCTCCAGGAACAGGTGATGAACCTTTAACAGTTCTGCAGTCCATCCCACAACTTGATGGTGTTGTTGTGGTCACAACGCCCCATCCTGTGGCATTGGATGATGTTGAACGTTCCATCAAGATGGTTCAGGCACTCAAAATCCCTGTGCTGGGTGTTGTGGAGAACATGTCCACCTTCAAATGCCCCCACTGTGGCGAAGAAATCCCAATATTTGGAAAGAATGGAGGAAAACAACTGGCAGAAGATCTGGATATACCTCTCCTTGGAACCTTACCATTGTATCAGAATGAGGATGAAGGAGGAATCAAAAATCCTGAGTTCCTTGAGAATTTCTCTAAAATCGTTGATAAAATAGTTGAAGTCCTTGATAAGTAAAGATTGCAAAAAAATTTCAAATTCTTGAATCTTTCAATGGTTTCTTCTTTTTTTAAACTTCTTTTTATTTAAAATTGATTATCTAAATTTTAAAACGAATAATTAAATCCCTTAAAAAATATCAAATCTCTTTTTACATTTACAACATTTAAAATAGGGAATTTAAAAGAGATTAAAATAAAAAAGGTAAAAATGAATTCGGATCATTCAAAAAAATTTATAAAATCACGATTTATATTACTTATTCAACTATTTTAATTTTTATAATCCTTAAATCCTTATAATGATTCATTATAATCCTTTAATTAAAGGGGTAACTGTTTTTATATGTTTACCCTGCGATTTAACTTCATCTAAAAGGGCTTTAAATAAATTCTCAGTCATGGGCACGGGCATGCTCCTGAAGACGAAGGAATCCATCATAAGTTTAAGGGCCCTTTCCTCTGCAAGACTCAAACCCTGCCTTCTGTACTCCTCAGCATCCTGGAAAAGAATGTTATCTTCATCTGGAAGTTTCTTTACCTCATCTGCAAGCACGGTTCCAGGTATGGGTTCAGCTATGCTCACGAAGTAATCGTCCAGCATCAGTTCATCTGCAAGATCAACTGTTGCCTGGAAATCTTCCTCTTCCTCACCGGGGTATCCCACTATGAAGGAACCCGCAATTTTAAGTCCAGAGTTACGGGCCATTCCAACGGCTTCACGCACATCCTCAACTTTTATTCCCTTTTTCATGTTCCTGAGCATCCTGGGACTTCCAGATTCTATTCCAAAGTAAACCCATCCATTGGTGTAGCTATGCAACGCCTGCAGGATATCTGGACTTATGAGATCCACCCTTATATCTGGAATTGTAAGATTTTGTGGTCCTGTTAAACTGCTTATATCCCTTAAAAGGTTTGTGAATGCAGTTTCATCAAGGTTTCGGAATTTGCTGCTGCCGTAAAGTGTTCCTGTACCACCACTTACTGCAATTCTCCTTGCACCTGCCTTTAAGAAGGCCTTAACTTCATCTATAACATCCTCATGGGGTCTGCTTCTCACTTCCCTTCCAAAGAAACAGGGCACCTGACAGAAGGTACAGCTTCCAGGACAGCCCCTGTGGGTTTCAATGTAAACGTTGGCCCCTCGTATATTTTCTGAAGAAATATCCTGAGGTACGAATGGTAACGGTCTTACCATTGAAACTCTTTCGGCGGCTGGGGTTTTTTGAATGGTTCCAGCATCCTTAAATGCCAGGCCATTCACCTCATGCAGATCTTCAACTCTGAAACCATTCTTCAGTGCAGCCATGAGTTTGAGAACACTTACTTCAGCTTCTCCAACCATAACCACATCAACATCCAGATTCTGAAAAACAAGCTCTGGAACCCTGCTCACAGGACCTCCAACGATCTTCAGAGCATCTATACTTGATATGGCTTCTTTATACTTCAGAAGGTGTATTGTGGAGTGAAGGCTTAAAAAAACGATGTCTGTATGTAGGGACTGGTTAAAACCCCTTTGAAGGGTTACGTTATAACCATCTTCCTTTAAAATTCCTGCAATTAACATTGCACCGTAGTTGTAAAATTCAGGTGTCAGCACAGTTATGTTCAGTTCTTTTTTATTCATATTGGACTACCTTCAACCTGGGTAAAGTTATCATGCCTTTATTTTTCTTTCTTTTTAATTACTTTTTAATCAGTAATAAGTGAGAATAAAATAAAAAAAATTAGATCGGAGTGATCTACAATATATACAACTAAATCTAACTTTCAATTGAGTGATTTTTTAATTAACTAATCTTTGATTTTCCTAACTCCAAAGAAGTTTATAGCTTCAATCAAATCTTCAAATGCTATAAGTTCTTTTTTAAGGACTTCTTCACGTGTAAGGGTTCCACTCATCTCTCCATCAACTGATAACTTTTCAGGACCCCTTGTAACGATTCTGTCCACACCATCACGGCTCAGTATCTCCTGGGCCCTTTTATCATGAACGTATGCCCTTCCTGGGAGCAGAACAGTCTCAGTAAGATCACCGAGGTCGATCTTCTCAAGGTCTTCGTGGGTTATGAGACAGCCTATATCCTGGTCAGCTGCAACAACGTTCACAAGGTCTTCAGCCCCAATGTTTTTAATTATCTTTTCAATGAAAGGTGCTGAAACCTTACTTGTGAGGATGGTGGCTTCAGATGTAACTTCAGATAATATATCCAGATATTCCCTGTTTTTATCCTTTGAAATTGCAAATGGTGTGTCATTTTCAGGATCACATACTGGAGTGCCTGTAACTCTGAGGTTGAACTCCTTGTTAACGGTTCTAACGAGCTCATCAAACTCATCCAGGCTGTGGGATTCCACACCTTCGATTATAGGTTCGTTTCCAAGTATGAGTCCCTGATTACGGTAATTTGCAAACCTCATGAGTATGAATGCCTTTGCACCCCATTCTTCCAGTTTGCTGCAAGTTTCAAAGAGTTTTTCACCGTCGTTAACACCTGGAACTATGACCGATGCTGCATGAACCTCACTGTTCTGGCAGAATATCTCCAGGGCCTTCATGGACTCTTCAGGTTTCTGGTCCAGCACCCACTCCTTCCGAAGTTTGGGATCCGTTGAGAAAACAGTGAAGGTAACCTCATTAACACCGAGGGAAATTAAATCCTCTGCAGCCTTTGAATCATCTATACCTTTCCCACTGGTGTAACCAAGATGTATTGGGAGGTTCCATTGATTCAATCCTGCTGCAAGTTCTAACAGCTGAGGGTAACAGCTTACATCTCCTCCTCCACTTATATTTACCTTCAAATCCTTATCACGATAGTTTCCCATCATAATGGAATTTTGAACTGAGCCTAAAACCATAAATGGGGGTATAAATTCGTTTTTTGTTTCCCTGACTCCAGTGGTGCAGCTTTCACACCCAACCCTTCCTGGTGAGCAGTACCTACATCCAAAGGGATCATTTCCTTTTACCTTTCTGAAGTAACAGTATTTACAAAACCCTCTGCAGTCTTTACCAGGTATTCCACCTACATCTGCTATAATCTGCATGTCATTCACTTTTTCAATATGTAAAATAAGTAATTTTGGATTTTAAAGTAACAAAAAGGAATATTAAAAACATTAATAAAATTTTAGGCCGCACTTACTTATAAATCTTTCTATATTAATCAAGAAGAAAGTTTAATAATAGATAAAGCAATAAATGGAGTCTCGTATATCAAAGTTGTACCATGGGAATCTGCAATGGATTGAAATCACTGTTGTGAACTCACACTCTGATTTCTCCAGTGTGAATTTCCATATTTAAAAGGCCGCTTCTGGTCTTAGAATTGGTACACATCAATGGTGTACAAGAATTCTCAGGAGGGAAAAAATGGCAAAGTTTGAAGATAAGATCGACTTGTACGACGACAGAGGCAATCTTGTTGAAGAACAAGTACCACTCGAAGCCCTCAGTCCATTAAGGAACCCTGCAATTAAAGCAATTGTTCAGGGAGTTAAAAGGACTGTAGCTGTAAACTTAGAAGGTACAGAAAACGCTTTAAGAAATGCAACTGTTGGTGGAAAGGCATGTAAAATCCTAGGTAGGGAACTAGATCTCGACATAGTAGGAAATGCAGAAGCCATAGCAGAAAAAGCAAAAGAAATGATACAAGTTGAAGCAGGCGACAACACAAACGTTGAGTTACTCGCAGGCGGAAAAAGAGCACTTGTACAGATACCAACCGCAAGGTTTGAAGCAGCAGCTGAATACTCAGCAGCTCCATTAGTAACAGCATCTGCATTCATGCAGGCCATAATCGATGTTTGTGATGTTAATATGTACGACGCAAACATGGTTAAAGCAGCTATACTAGGTAGATACCCACAGACAGTTGATTTCATGGGTGGAAACTTAGCAACCATGCTCGACGTGCCTCAGAAACTTGAAGGTGCAGGTTACGCACTAAGGAACATCATGGTTAACCACGTTGTTGCAACAACCCTCAAAAACACCATGCAGTCCTCTGCTCTATCCAGTATATTAGAACAGGCCGCAATGTTTGAGATGGGTGATGCAGTAGGAGCATTTGAAAGAATGCACCTCTTAGGAATTGCATACCAGGGATTCAACGCTGACAACCTGGTCTTCGATCTCGTAAAAGCAAACGGTAAAGAAGGTACAGTTGGTTCAGTCGTAGCAGACCTTGTTGAAAGGGCAGAAGCTGACGGTGTAATCAAAGTAGACAAAGACCTCAACGGATTCAAATTATACGGCACAGATGACGTAGCAAAATGGAACGCATACGCTGCTGCTGGTATGATGGCTGCTACAATGGTCAGTACCGGTGCTGCAAGGGCTTGTCAGAGTGTTGCTTCAGCACTTCTATACTACAACGATATAATCGAATTTAAGACTGGATTACCAGGCGTAGACTTCGGTAGAGTAGAAGGTACAGCTGTAGGATTCTCCTTCTTCAGCCACTCCATATACGGTGGTGGAGGTCCAGGTATCTTCAACGGTAACCACGTTGTTACAAGGCACAGTAAAGGATTTGCTATACCATGCGTTGCAGCAGCAATGTCATTAGACGCAGGTACACAGATGTTCTCCCCAGAAGCAACCTCCGGATTAATAAAAGATGTATTCAGCCAAGTTGATGCATTCCGTGAACCACTTAAATATGTCGTGGAGGCAGCAGTCGACATAAAGGACAAAGTCTAAATTGAAATCCAAACTTGGGGGTAAGACAGTACATGGACATTGAAATATTTCCACACAGATTGTTAAGCGCAGAAACTACAGAAAGATTGTTAAATGATCTTGAAAAGATTGAAGGCGTTGAAAGGATGGTTCTTCATGGACAGAGACTTCCTCAGGGCTCCGATAACCCAGATCGCCGAACCATAAAGATCAATGGTGAGGAAGTTGAGTTACAGGTTAAAACTGGACGAGTTCTAATGGAAATCGACAGTGAAGAAACCATCGATGAAGTAAGAGAAATTTGCGAAGAACATCTGCCCTTCGGATACAACATACACATGGGTTTGTTCATAAGAAAACAGAAAACAGTTACAGATCAGATAAAATACGGAGAAAAGCTGGACGAAGTCTCAGATGACATGATCGGTTTAACTGATCAGAACGCGAAACTCAGTGAACGAGCTAGAGTACTTAAAAGGAAAGAATAACCATGATAGGAAAATCCACACATGTTGTAGACTGCAGAGAGACCATGGGAATGGGTGAAGGAGGAGGAATTGCCCAGAGAGGAACCTTTGCACAGTGTGGAAGTGAAGTTTTGGCAATAGCAATGTCTCCTGGAAGGAGGCACATAACTAAACCTGTTTGTGAAATTACCTTTGCTTTAAGGGAAGCTAACATACAAACAAGTACACTTGTTTTAAATGCAGGCGGCGGTGTTCCACAGGACGCCCCATCATCTGGCCATGGAAGCCTTTTCGGACTTAGTCTAAAGGAGATTGAGCAGATAAAACGGCACAGGCTGGTTGTTGTACACCTTGGAGGTGTGAAACATCACATCATATACAAGGCTAGGTTGATTCTGAGGCACGTTGACAGGCCATGTGTTATCATATGTGAATATCCCGTTGACTTTGAGGATTTTGCAAAGATAGGTGTCAAAACAAGAGCCGTTATGCCTGATGAACCTAAAACCAAAGGTGAAATCAAGGATATCATAAGCGGCGTTATCAGAGGAGAAACCTGTCCCCAAGAGAAGTTGGATGAAATTATTAGAAAAGTAAGATTAGCATTAGGAGGTGCATGAACATGGCACAATTTTATCCCGGAACTAGTCAGGTTGCTCAGAACAGAAGGAATTTATGCAACCCTGATTACAAACTTGAAAAATTTAGAGAAATCTCAGACGAAGATGTTGTAAAAATCTTAGGTCACAGAGCTCCTGGTGAGGAATACCCAAGTGTACACCCACCACTCGAGGAAATGGACGAACCAGATGACGTTATAAGAGAAATGGTCGAGCCAGTTGACGGTGCAAAAGCCGGTGACAGGGTAAGATACATTCAGTTTGTGGACTCAATGTACTTCGCACCAGCTCAGCCATACGTAAGATCAAGAGCTTACTTATGCAGATACAGAGGAGCTGACGCAGGTACACTCTCTGGAAGGCAGATCATCGAAGCAAGGGAAAGAGACCTTGAGAAGATATCCAAGGAACTCCTGGAAACAGAATTCTTTGACCCAGCACGTACAGGTATAAGGGGTGCAAGTGTGCACGGTCACTCCCTCAGGCTCGACGAAGACGGTGTTATGTTTGACATGCTAAGAAGGCAGGTCTTTAACAAAGAAACCGGAAAAGTTGAAGCTGTAAAGGATCAGATCGGTGAAGAGCTGGACGAACCTGTTGTTTTAGGTGAACCACTCGATGAAGCAACCCTTAGAGCAAAAACAACCATCTACAGAATGGATGGCGAAGCTTACAGAGATGACAAAGACGCAGTAGAAGTACTCCACAGGATACACGTAACCCGATCAAACGGTGGATACAGTCCTGAATAATCAGGAGGTGGAATTATGGCTGATAAAAAATTTATGGACGCTTTAAATAAGAAATTCAAAGAAGCCCCAGAAGAAAAGAAAACAACCTTCTACTCATTCGGTGGATGGAAACAGTCCGAGAGGAAAAGGGAATTCGTGGAAGCTGGTAAAGAAGTAGCAGCTAAACGTGGAATTCCTCAGTACAACCCAGACATTGGTTGCCCACTCGGTCAGAGGGTCCTCATGCCTTACCAGGTTTCAACAACCGACACATTCGTTGAAGGTGACGACCTCCACTTCGTAAACAACGCTGCAATGCAGCAGTTCTGGGACGATATAAGGAGAACTGTTATCGTCGGATTAGGAACAGCTCACGGTGTTATAGAAAAAAGGTTAGGTAAAGAAGTTAGCCCTGAAACAATCACAAACTACCTGGAAACTGTCAACCACTCAATGCCTGGTGCAGCAGTTGTTCAGGAACACATGGTGGAAACCCACCCTGCACTTGTTGCAGACAGTTATGTGAAAATATTCACAGGTAACGACGAAATAGCAGATGAAATAGACTCTGCATACGTCATAGACATTAACAAACAGTTCCCAGACGAACAGGCAGAAGTTCTTAAGGCTGAAGTTGGCGACGGTATCTGGCAGGCTGTCAGGATCCCAACAATAGTCTCAAGGACCTGTGACGGAGGTACAACCTCCAGATGGTCTGCTATGCAGATTGGTATGTCCATGATCTCTGCTTACAAACAGTGTGCAGGAGAAGCCGCAACCGGTGACTTCGCATTTGCTGCAAAACACGCAGAAGTTATACACATGGGTACAGCTCTACCACAGAGGAGGGCAAGAGGAGAAAACGAACCTGGTGGAATTCCATTCGGTTACCTGGCTGACATCTGTCAGTCATCAAGGAAATACATGGATGACCCAGTAAGGGTAACTCTGGACGTTGTTGCATCCGGTGCAATGTTATACGACCAGATCTGGTTAGGTTCATACATGTCCGGTGGTGTTGGATTCACACAGTACGGAACAGCTGCTTACACTGACAACATCCTTGACGACTTCACCTACTACGGTAAGGAGTACGTCGAAGACAAATACGGTGGACTATGTGAAGCTCCAAACAACATGGACACAGTACTGGACGTAGGTTCCGAAGTAACCTTCTACGGACTTGAACAGTACGAAGAATACCCAGCACTTCTCGAAACCCAGTTCGGTGGATCACAGAGGGCAGCAGTTACAGCAGCAGCATCTGGATGCTGTACCGCATTCGCAACTGGTAACGCTCAGACTGGTTTAAGCGCATGGTACTTATCCATGTACTTACACAAAGAGCAGCACGCACGTCTTGGTTTCTATGGATACGACCTTCAGGATCAGTGTGGTGCATCCAACGTATTCTCCATCAGAGGAGACGAAGGATTACCACTTGAACTCAGGGGACCAAACTATCCAAACTACGCAATGAACGTGGGTCACCAGGGAGAATACGCAGGTATAGCTCAAGCACCACACGCAGCACGTAAAGACGCATTTGTATTTAACCCACTGGTTAAAATCGCATTTGCTGACGACAGCCTAGCATTTGACTTCTCAGAAGTACGTGCAGGATTCGCTAAAGGTGCATTAAGAGAATTCGAACCAGCAGGAGAAAGAGCTCTTATATCTCCAGCTAAATAAATAGGTGTTAATTAACACCTATTTTTTTTATTAACGATAATAAAAATTAGGAGGAAATAAAATGGACCCTATGATAACAGGATTAGGTGTTGTTGCTCTCATGGGAGCTGCTGCAACCATTGCAGGGGCTGCAGAGGACTTAGAATCCGATGTAGGTTCAATGAGTAACCCAAACTCACAGGTTCAGTTAGCACCACAGATGGGACACCTACACAGGTTCTTCAACAAAGCTATTTCTGGTGAACCAGTACAGATGGGTGTACTTGCAGGTATTGCAGGTTCTGTAGCATTTGTCCTAATGGGCACAATAGGCTTACCAGTTATAATGTCAATAGCTGCAGGAGGATTTATAGCAGCTTTAGTACATGCAACATATGCTACTACATCTTACTTAGGAAGGATTGTAAGTGAATCACAGTTCAACCAGCCAGTTTACCTTGATGTCATCACAAGTCATTTAGGACCAATAGCTGCCCATGGATTCATAACAACATTTTGTATAGTAGGAATGTCTTACATGATGACCTTGAACGTAGTAGGATTTAACCACCCGTTCCCATTACCACTCTTAGCAGTGCTATGGGGTATAACAATAGGTGCTATAGGCTCATCCACAGGAGATGTTCACTACGGTGCAGAAAGGGAATACCAGACCTACCCATTCGGTGGAGGTATACCAGTGGCTATCCACGGTGACATAACAACTAAGGCAGAACTCGGTGCAAGGAACTCAATAGATGTTGTAAACTTCTGTGCTAAGTACGGAGGACCTTTAACAGGTTTCTGTTTCGGAGCAATTGTGTTCTTCAGTTTCTGGACAACCATTGTCTTTGGTGCAGCAGGTGGAGTAGTTGCAAGCTTTGTAATAATCTTATTACTGATCATACTAAACAACAGAATAGAAGTCTTTGCAAGAACCAAATACGGACCCTACAAAGAATAGGAAATAAGGAGGTTTAAAGATGGACCCATTATTATTAATAGGCGCTATGACAGTTGGAGGCGCTCTCATCGGTGGAGGTGTACACTTCATACCAGTGGGTGGTGCTCCAGCAGCTATAGCAACGGCTACAGGTGTCGGAACCGGTACCGCAATGCTAGCAGCAGGTTCAGGTATGACTGGTCTCATAGCCGCAGCAGCAATGACAGGATCACCACTATGGCTCATCCTTGCATCAGGTGCTGTAGGTTCAATGATCATGATAGGTATCACCATGCTAATTGGTAACCTCATCTACGTATGGGGTGTTGGATGTGTACCTGCATCAGCAAAAGTTGCAGTCGACCCAATAACAAAATACGAACAGGAAAAATACATAACACCAGGTACTGAAGGGCACGGAATCCCAACAGTATGTTTTGTAAGTGGTTTAATTGGAGCAGCCCTTGGTGGAACCGGTGGTGGACTGGTTTACTGGGCTTTAAACAGTGCATTAACAACAGCAGGACTATCATACTCATCATTAGGTGCTGCCACAGTTGCAGGAATATTCGCTGTGGGTATGTTCTTCGTTAACTCAGTTGTAGCTTCCTACAACATAGGTGGTACAATTGAAGGATTCCACGACCCTAAATTCAAGAGACTTCCACGTGGAGTATTAGCATGCCTCATAGCATCTCTGGTTATAGGAATCTTTTCAGTTCTACTAATTGAAGGAGGTGTCTTCTAATGTCAGTAGCAGGAGGAGGCGCAGCTGAATCAGGTATTTCACCAACCAAGACATTAGCACTTGGAGTAATAGGCGGACTTTTAGGAATTTACGCAACACCAATCAACCCAATACTTGGACCACTCTTTGCATCACTCGGTGCAGTTTGTGCCATAATATGGGGAGCTGACGCTATAAGGAGAGTTGCAAGCTACGGTTTAGGTACAGGTGTACCTTCAATAGGTTACATGTCCCTTGCTATAGGTATCGTAGGTGCAGTAGCAGGTCTGGCAGGTGCCCTTATACCAGGAGTACCAGCAATGCTTGGACCATTATTTGGATTCGTACTTGCAATGGTACTTGGAGCAATCGTTGCACTGATTGGTAAAAAAGTCGTTAAGATGAAAATACCAATACTCGTAAGGTGCACAATAGAACTTTCAGGTGCAGCTGCACTGTCAATATTCGGATTTTCAGCAGCAATAGCTGGAAGTTACTCCATGTCAGCAATACTTGCATCAGTTATATCAACAGGATTCATAGGACTTCTGTTCATATTCAACACAATGGCAATACAGCACCCATTCAACGCATGTCTCGGACCAAACGAAAACCAGATAAGGACCCTAAAACTTGCATCAGCCACAGGATTCATGGCAATGGCAATAGTGGGATTACTTGGAATAGGAACGTCCAGTGCATGGTGGGTAATATCCGTTATTGGTGCTATAGCATGGTTCATATCAATCAGGGCCTTTTTGCAGGCATCAATGGACGAAGCTGCATCAGTTAAATGGACTGGTCTGTGGCCAAAAGAGGAAGAGCAGTAAGGAGGAAAAAGAATGGCAGAAATGTTACCTTTAATAAAAATAGCTCCTGAATCAAACTTAACTCTTGACCCTTCCACAGGTGTAGTTGGAACAGCATTAGGCAGAGACGTCGTAGTAGTATCAATGGACACTATAAATGAACAAATAGCTGAATTAGAGATTGCAGCAGATGATATTGAACACGCTCTCGATCCAACAACTGTGTCCCCAGGTGCTTACCCTGGAAGGGAAGGAGTTTACGTAACAGCAGGTAAACTAACCAACATGGTTTATGGATTTGTATTAGGGCTTGTACTGCTGGTCGCCCTATTATTATAGGAGGTATATAGAATGGCTGATAAAAAATCACCCGCAGAAGGATGGCCTGTTGTAAACGGTGACTACGTGGTCGGAGACCCAGAAAGCCCTGTTGCAGCAGTTACACTGGCTTCTCACATTGAAGATGTACCAGCGGAAGCAGGAGCAGCAATAGCAGGACCATGCAAAACCGAAAACCTCGGAGTCGAGAAGGTTATAGCTAACATAATTTCCAACCCGAACATAAGGTTCCTAATACTCTGTGGAGCAGAGGTGCAGGGACACATCACCGGTCAGAGTATACAGGCGTTACACGAAAATGGTGTTGACCCAGAAAAAAGAAGCATTTTAGGTGCAACTGGAGCTATACCATACGTTGAAAACGTACCAGACGAAGGAATAGAAAGGTTCCAGCAGCAGCTGGAATTAGTGGACCTCATAGATGTTGAGGATCCTGCATCTATCCAGTCTAAAGTAAAAGAGTGCATAGAAAAAGATCCAGGTGCCTTTGAAGAAGAAGCAATGGTCATAGAGATCTCAGAGGAAGGCGGTGAAGAGGAAGAAGGTGAAGAAGTTAAACCAGTAGCACCTGAAACAGCATTAATCGATGCAAGGATACGCAACATACAGACACAGGTCAAAATGATCGGTGCAAACCAGAGGATCTTTGCAGGTATGTACGCTGGAAAAGTTCAGGGACTTGTCATAGGTTTAGCATTCATCTTAACTCTTGGAACCATACTTCTCTTGAAATAACGGGGGTTAAACATGTTAATATCAAACAAACCTAACGTTAGAGGAATTAAAAAAACTGTAGAAGATATAAGATACCGTACCCAGTTGATTGGTAGGGACCAGAGGCTGTTTGCAGGTTTAGTAAACACAAGGATCTATGGTATGGCCATAGGATTTGTATTTGCAATGCTTCTTGTAGGTTTACCAGTAATATGGGCAATGTTTATGGGGGCATAAGTTATGACAGATGATAAAAACGTTATACCTCGTGTCATCGTCCCTTCAGACGAGTTCAACAAAGCAAACGAGAGATTAGACGATGTTGAAGAAAAAGTTGAGTTCAACTACGGTGAAATCTCCCAGAGAATGGGTCAACAAATAGGCAGAGATATAGGAATCCTATACGGTATAATGATAGGACTCATAATCCTGTTTATCGCATTCAAAGTTGTTAAAGTAGGAGCAATCCTATCCGCATTTGGTGGAGTCTAATTTAATAGGAGGATTACGTATGTTTAGATTTGACAAAGAACAAGTTGTTTTAGATATAGCTGGTGTTAAAGTCGGTGGACAGCCAGGTGAATATCCAACTGTTTTAGCAGGAACCATCTTTTACGGTGGACACAAAATCATTGAAGATGAAAAAGCAGGAATTTTCGATCAAGCAAAAGCAGAAGCTTTAATAAACAAAATGGAAGAAATGTCTGACGTTACAGGAAACCCTTGTTTAGTACAAGTTTTCGGAGCTACTCCTGAAGCTCTTGTTAAATACCTGGAATTTGTGGGTGACCTCACAGAAGCACCATTCCTTATAGACTCTACCTCTGGTGAGGCAAGGGTTGCAGGTGCAAACTACGCTACAGAAGCTGGTTTAGGTGACAGGGCTATATACAACTCCATAAACATGGCTGCAGATGCTGCTGAACTTGAAGCAGTTAAAGAGTCAGACCTCACAGCATCCATTGTTCTGGGATTCAACCCTATGGAACCAACAGTAGAGGGTAAAGTAAGTATATGGGAAGACGGTGGAAGCACACTCGACAAAGGTCTTATGCAAATGGCTGAAGAGTGTGGAATCGACAAACCTCTCATGGACACAGCAGTTACCCCACTCGGACAGGGTGCAGGTGTAGCAGTCAGAACCTCCTTCGTTGAGAAAAGCAAATGGGGATTCCCTGTTGGAAGTGGTATCCACAACGTGCCATCCGCATGGGACTGGCTCAGGGGCTACAAAAAAGAACACAAAGAAGCATGGCCTGTGTGTGACATAGGTTCCAACCTCGTCCAGCAGATGGCAGGTGGAGACTTCGTTCTCTTTGGACCTATAGAAAACGCAAAACTTGCTTTCCCAGCATGTGCAATGGCCGATATCTTCATAGCAGAAGCTGCCAAAGACATAGGCACAGAAGCAGTTGAAGAACACCCAATGTTCAAACTCTTATAAACACTGCAAGGTGTAAAGAGTAAAGGCGAATTGACGACGCAAGTCGTCATAACCTCTTTTTACTATTTTTTTATGGCATTTGCACCATGATCCAAAACAACTTCAAGTTTAAAGTAATTTCAACCTTAAATGAGGTCACGTTTAAGAAGTCACTCTTTTAGAAATTTTAAGATACTACAGATTACAGTAATAACTGGATAAATTGGGGAGTGTCTTCGATTTGGATTTTTAATCCCAATTTTTTGGATAATCCATGTATAGCGTAATTACCCCTAATGAGAAATCAAAGATCCTTGTACCTATTCAAAGCTCCAGAAGATGCTGCTTTTTTTATAGAATCTTGCAGTGCATTTGTATCAGATATCAACCAGTTTTTATATTCATTAAAAGCATTTAAGTCATAATTTTCTGAAGGTCCGTCTTTTACACCCAGAGATTGATCCATCGGAGATTCAGTGGAATTTCCTATTTCTGATGAAAGACATGCGTCTGCTGTATATTCTTGAATTAATTCATCAACATCAGAATCGTAAGGACTTTTTCCTTCGTGCATTGACCTCAAAGTATCTATTAAAACAGAATCAATACATTCAAGAACAGGTTTTAATATCTCTTCAACTGTAAGGCCAATGTTTTCAGGTTCTTCCATTCTCTCCACCCTTTTGAATTGGGTTATGAGTGCCGTTAGATCTGCAGTAAGCGCATCCATGGAATCTGTGATTGATCGATAGGAAGAAATATCTGAATCTGCATCGTCAAAGGAATTTTTAACCTTTTTTATTCCAGCTTCGAGGTTGTTACGTGAAATTTCCATGGATTTAAATACTGAAACTGTTTCCCCTTCCTTAGCAACGTTCTTTAGACCTGGTAAAATAACTATCTGGATGTAATCGCTTGTTGCACATAATCTGTTCTTGATTTCTCCAGGAACATCTACCTTCAAACGTGTTGGAAGAATAAGGTAACCCATACAAACTGCAATCAAAGAACCAATGAGAATATCCAGAGAACGTGCAAAACCTATCATTAGAACGTGGTTAGGAGCCTGGATAAAGATTATACTCATGGTGCTTGCAATCAGGGTAATGGGGTAGCTCACATTCCAGTAAGCGATCATGGTAAGAAACATCATTCCACTCAGAATCCAGAGAACCCATGTCATTCCAGTAAATGTTAAAAATCCACTGAGTGTTATGGCAACTGCAACGCCCAGAAGTGTTGCAATTATTCTTAAAACCATTTTATTTTGGGTACTACCAATATCCGGTTGAAGAACAACAAGAATAGAAATTACAATCCATAGAGAACTCTGCAAACTTAAAAAATTAGCCACAACAAAACCAATTCCTATTGCAATGCCCAGTCTTAATCCATGACGAATCCACATGTTCTCAAGACTTAAATTAGCTTTTAAACTTTTTAAAAAGGATGGCTGTGGCTTCAAATTTATTTCAGGAATTTTAAATGATTTTTTTCCATTTATAACATCAAAAGCATCTTCAAATATGTTCCAAATATTCAAGGCAGATTCATAGGCAGCTAGAACCTGCCCATACACTTTGTAGTCGTCTTTTTCCTTCAAAATTCTCTTTAATTTAACTAAATCACGGTTCAAAGATTCCATGCTCATTTCTGATCTTGAATATTCATGGGATATGTAAGAAGCCATGTAACAGCTTAACTCATCGCTAGATTCCATGAAATTTTGGAATATATTTTGAGGTTCACCTGACATGTTTACCATTATCCTACGTCCGGATATGCGGGCAACGATTAAACGACGACCTATTTCGACCATACTTTCAAGTTTTGGATCATTACCTCCAACTAAAAAGCTTCTGGTGTATAAAATTGTTTTAAAGCTGGAATCTGGTAATATGCAGTTTGCCACAATTTTTCGGATTTTTTTCTTATTCTGAAGCAGCTTTGGAACTATCATCACAACAGAACTTATGATAGCCCCAGAAAAACCCCACAATGCCCAAGAGAGGGGCCCTGCTTGAGGTGTAACAACCACCATCACTCCCAAAACGTAACTCATTAATCCAAGGAATCCAAGGGCTCCAGGGATGCGTCCGAATATGTTGGAGTAAGCAGCAGTAAAAGCCCACAGAACGATTAATACTGTGGCAATGTAAAGGTTTATAAGACTTAAATAAGCTGTTAAAAAAGCTAAACCTATTATAAGTCCGGTTATAATGCTTAACTTGGCTAGAATTCTGATTGAAAGGTTTATACCAACTAACATGGATGCCATGAACGTGGATACTATGAAAGCCATTGTTGCAGTTTTCAAACCCAGAATCTGGGTTATGATAATCGCTAAAAACAGAGCTAAAAGAGTTTGCAATGCCATGTTCCACTGTGGTTTCAGATCGTTAGGTTGAAACAACCTCTCTAGACGAACTCTTAAATTGGTTCTTATCATTCAAGTCCCCTTCTTCAAACAAATTCCATTTAATTGGAGATATTGAAATAGAATAGTTGATGAAATATTTGATTGTAGGATACACTCTTAACTGCAACTATAATTTTATTTCCATTTTTATTAAAAAACAGTTTCTATTATTTTTTTAGATCTTTGCAGGATAAAACTAGGATATTAAGTAGGGAATGTATCTAAAAAATGATCTTTGAGGGAAATAACTTTCCAGTTTTACTCCTTGAACTTTCAACCTCAAAAAAATTTTTTCACAAGATTTATATTACCCTTAAAATGAATTTATACCTTAGAAAGAGTTTGTATATTAATTTTTTTAGGGGGTATCTCGTTGTCTCGTCTTGCTAAACTACTTGGAATGGGTCCAAAACCCATAATGGCTAAAAGCACTTACACAAGAATTGAAGATATTAAATCAACGTCTTACATGAAAAAAACAGCAGGTTCAGGTCTTCTCATGAAACCCGACACCTACTACGTGGTTGCATCGGTGGAACTTGGAAACACAACCACCAAATGCATACTAACGGCCACGAATCTCAGAACCAGCAGAACATATCTTCTTGATAAGACGGTTAAGATGACACGTGACATCCGCCCACCGAAGAAGGGAGAGAAGGTATTCGGTGAAACAGTCTGGAAGGTTGAGCTCACCAAGGAATCAGTATCTGAAATGGTTAAAAACACCATACTAGAATCCCTCGAAAAGGCCCATGTTGATATAGACAAGGATCTGGACTTCGTTGTCAGATCAACAGGTGTTACAGCAGGATTTGCCTCACCAGAGGAAGTTGGAGAACTAATAATCGCCCTGGCAAATGGATGTCTCGAGGCAGGGATACCTCCAAGGAAGATGTCACCTGCAATGAGCAAGGAAAACTTCCCGGAACGCCTCAAAGAATACACCTATATAGATCAGGTGATGTTCGATGGTGCAGTTGTGAGTGTCCTGCCACCAACTGGAAGGGCTGTTGTGGCAAATGAGATGGAAGGTGAACTTGTTACTGCAGGAATAAAGCTGGGTGCAAAATGGACAGAGGTTGACTTCAGGGATCCATGTGTTTCAATGGACTTCGGAACAACACTCGCAGGCCGTATCACCAACAGCCACGAACCATACTCAAGGACAGTGGGCAACTTCTGCGGACTCGCAGGAGCAATATCTGACTCAATAATCAGGGGAACAGAGAAGGTGGATAAAAGGGGAGGTGCAGCCCTTGACCTTTACAAGAAGGGCATAGTTAAGGGTGCAGACTGGAAGGCCGCCAAAAAATATGCTGAAGAAGCCCATGAACATGTTGACATAAGGAAGGTACCTGAGGGCCGTGAAAGATTTGGAACGGTACCTGTAGATCCCAAAGCTGCCTACTCAGCAGGAACAACCCTCATAGGATGTGATGTTGGAAAGAACGGTGATGAAATACCTGATCTTACCAAGATGGGCCATGAGATATACGAAACCTCAGGAATACACACCATGTTTGCAACCCTTGACCATGTGAGTGCAATGGTGGTTAAAAGACTCATAGAGGAAGCATTTGAGGAGGGAGTTGTTGAAGAAGGCTCCGTACTTGGAGTCACTGGAAGGGCAGGTATCACAGGTAAAAAACCTGAACTCATACTTGAGTACTCCAAAAAATACTTCGAAGATGTAATATTCATTTCTGATGCCCTTGCAATGGGATCTGCCATGATGGCACGATGCATGAACTCAATCGGAACCCCAAAGGTCCCTGTAGGTGGAAGACATGGAGGACCATGCATACTGGGTCAGAGAAGGAAGCTTCAGAAGAAGTAAGTTCGGCCAAATTTAAAAAGGATATTTTAGGGGTTATTTCACTTTAATTTTTATTTTATCCCTTAATTTCCACTTCAATTCCCTTATTTTTTCCAGTTTTGATCTAAAAAACAGTTTATTATTTTTTTATTCATTTAATTTTTATCTGACTTAAGGAGATAACTCCTTAAAAATTATATTTTTAGTTTAAATTACCTAAAATTCTATTTTAAAATTATTTTAATTCAGATGAACTGTTCTACTGGAATGATGTCCTTGAAAAATAGATTTAAATAGCTTTTAAAAAGAAAAATGGATTTTAACTCCTAAAAGATCTCAATTAAATTAAAACTAAAAATTAAAAAGATGGAAAGGAAGGTAAGAGAATTACATCTCCATTAACCTGTGTATCCTCTCTTCCATTGGTGGATGGGTTGAGAACAGCTTGACAAAGCTGCTACCTCTTCCCCCGAATGGGTTTGCTATGAACATGTGGGCTGTTGATGGATTGGCATCCATAGGGCGTGCATTTATTCCCATTTCCAGTTTTCTAAGTGCATTTGCAAGTGCCCATGGTTTGCCTGAAATTCTGGCTCCACCTTCATCTGCCTTGAACTCCCTTGACCTGCTTATTGCAAGCTGGATGAGCATTGCAGCGATTGGTGCGAATATGCTCATGAGTATCAGTCCAACGATTCCACCAGCATCATCCCCATCACCGAAGAATGCAAAGAACTGGGCGAAGTTGGCTATCCATGCAATTGCACCGGCCACAGTTGCCACAACCGCACTTATGAGGATGTCCCTGTGTTTAACGTGGCTGAGTTCGTGGGATATCACACCTTCAAGTTCATCCCTGTCCAGAAGGTTTAGAATACCTGTTGTAACAGCAACAACAGCATTACTGGGGCTTCTACCCGTTGCAAATGCGTTAGGTGTTGCGGTTTCAATGATTGCAATCCTTGGTTTTGGTATTCCTGCGTTCATTGAAAGCTCAGAAACTATCTGGTGAAGAACAGGGGCCTCAGCCTCTGAAACTTCCTTTGCCCTGTACATCCTCAGCACGATCCTGTCTGAGAAGAAGTAGGATGTGAAGTTCATCACTGCAGCTATTAAAAGGGCTATAAGTGCTCCGAACTGTCCAATTCCAAATAGGGATCCTATGAAATACCCTATACCCACCAGAAGCAGGGTGAGCACAGTGAGCAAGAATACGGTCTTTAAATTTTCAAACATTAAATATCACCACGTGATTTTTTCAGTTTTAAAAGATTATCTTGATTCAATTCAATAAACAGTTTCAAAAAAAATTTCTTTCTAAACATAATCCTTTGAATACCCTCTGTTGTATATTTACTTTAAGGAATCTTATATTATGGAAGGAGTTATATAAACCTTGGCATTAGAGTAACTTCAACACAGAAAAATTGATGATGCATTGGGTCTGCAGATTCTTGAGGGACTTTCAGAAATCTTGGAGGAAGTACATTGATAACAGCTTTGATAATGGCAGGTGGAAAAGGCAGCAGAATGGAACGTGAAGGTGAAAAACCCCTCATAAATGTTGCTGGAAAACCAATGATCCAGCACGTGATCGAAGCTGCACAAAACTCCACAAAACTGGATAGGATCATCGTTGCAACCAGTCCAAACACGCCAGAAACATCCAAATTTGTCCATAAAATGGGTTTTGATGTTTTCGAAACACCTGGAGATGGTTACATTGAAGACCTTGCCTTTTTTATATCAAAAACCTATATTGATGATGAAAATGAGGTTATTGTCACAATAGCGTCAGATATACCCTTTATCCATGGTGAAACAATTGATGAGGTGCTTGGGGAGTATGAACGATCTGATAAACCTGCAATGTGTGTTGCAGTCCCACTTGAAATTTTCAGGGAGAATGGTCTAAAACCCAGCATAGTAATGGGAGATGTGGTTCCATCGGGATTAAATATATTAAGAAGTACGGACAAGCAACAAGATGAGGAAGTTCTTATATTGGGGAAGGTTGAGTTGGCCTTAAATATTAATAGCTGTAGTGACATAACAGTTTCAGAGAAACTTTTAAAGCAAACTCATAGATGAAAACTTGCAGGTGATAGTATGGTTGTTGAAGAGAGGAAACTCATAAAAGGGGAAGAAAAGGTATGGAGTGAAATCAGGGGTTACCAGGTTGCAACGAGCAATGCAAGAATACTTGGAGACCTTGAAGAACTCATAATAAATGGAAAAACTGGTAAAATAACTGACGTTGTTATAAAAGTGGAAAAGGGCCGCAACGTCAACGTTAAAGGTGCAAAGAAAAAAGGGGATAATCTTTTAGTGCCTTTTGGTAAGGTTGAGAAGGTAGGGGAGTTCATAATAATATCTGAATAAACCTCACCCTACTTTTCCTGAACATTCATCCAGATAAATTTATGAAATGAAATCAATCTCTCTTTTTAATCCTTTTATTAATAAACCATATCTAACCTTTTTAACCTATAAAATTTCTTTTTAAAGTTTAAATCTTATTTATGAAAAAAATCAGAAAAAAAATAATGAAGGGGATCTTGTGAGTTTATAAGATTCTTCTAAACTTAAAAGATATTAAAAAGGTATTTTTAAATTTATTTCGAAGATCCAGGGACATTATTTATAAAATGGATGTTTCAATGAATCTTTTTTAGCTAATATCTCCTCTATTGGTGGTTCGTCAACAAAAGCACGTTTGATTGCAAGTTTTGTTGCTTCGTAGTTGTACTGGTAGATCTTGTCTGGATCCTCTGCATCTGGATGGATGAAAACTCCGCAGAGTATACAGATATCCTCAACCATTTCCTTCATAATTGTTCCATCTTCCACACAGTCTGAAACTGCCATTGCAACGGCTTTCTGGGCTGGGCCGAATATCTTGGTTGCATCGTCAAGATCCTTGATACTGACCTTTGGAAGGAGCATGGTAACTGGCTTGCACATGAGGTTCGGTGCAACAACAGCAAAAAGTGGTGTGTGCCTTTCCACTTGATTAACAAGTGCATTTGCAAATGCCTGGCCTATTGGACCTTCTTTGTCCCCTATCAACAGATCTATATGTGCAACTTCGTTTCCATCCCCAACAAGGGCTTCACCATTTATGTACATTTTAAAACACCTCTATTTTTTCATTTAATCTTTTCAAATCATTTTGTCATGTTTCAATTCTTTGAATATCATGTAAACGAATTATGGTGAAATCAATGTGTAAATCTAAAATTCTAAAAAAAAGAAAAAAATGGAATGAAAAAGTTTTTAATCCTTTGAATCTGATTTTTTTTAATCGGATTAATCAGTTGCTGATTTATACCTTCACTTCTTACATTCCCTTCACGCTAAGGTCTATCATCTTCTTGGTTTCAGCTGCAAGTTCAGGTGGCAGACCTGTTATGTCCATGCTCAAGAATCCTCTGACTATCATGGATGATGCTTCTTCTTCAGTTAAACCCCTGGACATTAGGTATAAAACTTCTTCTTCAGCTATTTTACCCACAGCGGCTTCGTGGGATAGTTCCATGTCTGTTGCAGCACCTTCAAGCTCTGGAACTGAGTAAATCATTGAATCATCTGATAAAACCAGGCCCATACACTCGAGATGGCCTTTAACATCAGGAGATCTTCCTGCAAGATGTCCCCTTGTGTATATCTGGGATTCATCATTGGAAACTGCACGGGTAATCATCTCAGCACTTGAATTTTTACCGGTTAGGACGGCTCTGGATCCCTGATCAAGTACAGAATCCTCCTTACCACTGAGTATGGACTGGAAGAGCACCTTTGAGTTTTCGCCCTGACAGTAAGCTGTTGGATAAGCTTGTATCGTCCTAACTGGACTTGTTAGTATGTAATTTGAGATGTATGTCGAGTCATCGCCCATGATGATACCCGTACGTGGTCGGACCTCCACCTGCTCAGCCCAGTTGTGCACCATTGTGAAGGTGATCTTAGCTCCCTTCTTGAGGTAGAACTCTGAAACACCAACGTGCATTGCAGACTGAACATCAGAACCTGTTGAACATCCGGTTATGATGTGCAGTTCTGAATTTTCCTCGGCAATGACGATGTTGTGGGCAGTTTGTGCTACGTTCTCATCACCTATGAACATACAAGCCTGAATTGGGAACACTTCCTTGGATCCAGGTAACGATCTGATGAAGTATCCCCCTGTTTCTCCAAGGGCTGTTTGTGCGGTGTATTTATCTGCATCAACCTGTACAGCCTTCCACATGTAATCCTGGAGCCAATCGTATTTGTCAAGGGCCTGTTTCATTCCCATGAGCTCAATTGATTCAGACTGACAGTTGGTGCATACGTTTGACTGATCCATCTGGAGGAACGAACCAATTCTTCCCTCACCTGATGGTTCAACACCAACCTTCAGGAGTGTTTCCTGGGCTTTCTTTGGAAGGTCTTCAAGGGAGTCTATCTTTTCATGTTCCTCCGGACTTTCCATTTCAAACTCTTCAATGTTAACATCTTCTCCAAGGGCAGCTTTCTTCTTCTTAGCCTTTTCAGCACGTTCTACTGTGTTTTGCAACATTCCACACACCCCTTAAATCCTTGTTTCCTGATGTCATCTAATATTTCATCGGGATCTGCTGAACATGCTATCCTACCGTCCATGAGAACATGGGCTCTGTTGGCATGAACGAAGTTCAAGATGTAACCCAGATGAGTTATCAAAAGCCCTGATTTCTGTCGAAGACCAGGTTTTTTGTCCTTGTCAAGTAGCGTGTTTATCTCGCTTGCCAGAAGTTCCACGTTTTCGATGTCCACACCGGAGTCTGGTTCATCGAACATTATGAAGTCGGGTTTCTGTGCAAGAAGCTGAAGTATCTCCGATCGTTTAACTTCTCCTCCTGAAAATCCAAGGTTCACGTCACGTTCAAGGAATGTTTCATTGAATTTGAGTTTTCTTACAAGCCCCATTGTTTCAGGATCCAGTTCATCCGAATCTGTTTCGATCCCACTTTTGTGGCTTTCAAGTTTTAAGAGGTCTTTGAGCTTGACACCCCGTATTGCAGGGGGATTCTGGAAACTCACACCTACACCGAGTTCAACACGTTCTGTTGTTGTCATGTGGGTTATATCCTCTCCTTTGAAGAGTATCTCACCTCTTGTCACTTTGTACTTAGGAAATCCAAGAATTGACATGAATAGAGTACTTTTACCACTTCCGTTGGGTCCTAAAAGGACATGAGTCTCTCCTTTTTCGATATACAGATCTATATCATTTAAAATTTCTTTTCCATTAACTTCAACCGCTAGATCGGTTATTTCAAGCAGCAGTTCCACCACCACCATTTTTGTTTTAACTTGGAGTGTTTTTTTAAAAGAATTAAATATGGAATTAAAAACACTGAAAGTGCAAGGATATATGTTTTTATTTAGATAAATAATTTGAGTTAAATCATTCAGTTTTAGATTACATCTGTTTATGGGGATTGACTAACTTTGTGGTTTCGAGTTTGGTAACGCCCAACAAACCCAACAAATTATTTATATATATGACAGATGAGCTTCGTGTTAAATGAGTTATAAACTGGATTTTTATGTAAATTGTTAATACTCATAATAACTCCCATAATTCTTTCATTTTAATAATGTTTAAAATAGCTTTAAAATCTTAAATAATATTAAAATTGGATTTAAAACTAATTTAAAATGGAATTAATTAATTATATGGATGTTGGGTGATGGTAATGCTTTTAAATATGTGTATTAAAAATAATGGCATTGGTATTCTAATATATAAATTTTTCGACTTTGTTTTATAAGTAACCTTTATAATAACTCTTTTTATATTCATATACTGTACATTGATGCTACAACAATATTAGGTACATTGATGGTACATCAATAAATCGAGGAGGAAACTCTATGGCTGAGGATGATGTAAAAATCGTTATGTTTTGTTGTAACTGGTGCTCCTACGGAGGAGCCGACACTGCTGGTACCGCAAGGATGCAATATCCTCCAAATATTCGAGTAATCAGGGTTATGTGCTCTGGACGAATAGAACCACAGTTTGTTTTAAAAGCATTTAAGGAAGGAGCAGACGGTGTGTTAGTAGCAGGATGCCACATGGGTGACTGCCACTACGATGCAGGAAACTACAAATTAGACAGAAGAATGAGATTGATCTACAAACTCGCAGATGAAATGGGAATCGGAAGGGAAAGAATACACCACGACTGGATTTCAGCATCTGAAGGAGAAAAATTCGCAAAAACCGTTACAATGATGGTAAACCGCATAAAGGGACTGGGAAAGTCCCCACTGAAGGAACAGTTAGCGGCTGAAGCATAAAACGGAGGCTTAAAATGGCAGAAAAACTTAAAGTAGCAACAATGTGGCTGGGTGGATGTTCTGGATGTCACATATCCATTACAGACTTTCACGAGGCACTTCTAGACGTTTTAGAACTTGCAGAGTTTGAATTTAGCCCAGTACTCATGGATGTGAAGTACGATGAAGTTCCAGATGATCTGGATGTTATCATAATTGAAGGTGGAATTCGTAACGAAGAAAACCGTGAACTTGCAGAAATGCTCAGGGAAAAAGCAAAAATAGTCATAGCTTATGGTACCTGTGCTGTTTATGGAGGAATTCCAGGTCTTGGAAACCTCTCCACAACTGAAGAAATCATTGAAGAAGCATATATCAATTCAGCAAGTACCTACAACGAAGAAGGTATCATTCCTTCAGAGGATGTTCCACACTTAGAAAGTAGGGTAAGGCCACTTGGAGAAGTTATAGATGTGGATGTTAACTTACCTGGATGCCCACCAAGAGCAGATGTGGCAGCAGATGCACTTTTAACTTTATTAAAAGGTGAAGAACTTAAATTACCAACAACAAACCTTTGTGAAGTATGTCCAAGAGAAAAGCCACCAGAAGGAATGGCTATGGACAAAATCATAAGGCAGTTCGAACTGGGTAAACCGGAAGAAGAACTCTGTCTTGTACCACAGGGACTGGTATGTATGGGACCTGCAACAGTATCATTATGCGGAGCAGAATGTCCTTCAATAGGTATTCCATGCAGAGGATGTTACGGACCAACCGGAAAAGTCATAGATCAGGGCGCAAAAATGATAAGTGCAATAGGATCCGACTTCGGTGTTGAAGAAGACAAAACTGTTGACCCAGAAGAAGTTGCAAACGAGTTAGATGATATTGTAGGAACATTCTATACATTCACACTCCCCGCTGCATTAATACCAGTGAAGATGCAAAAGGAGGGAAAATAAATGGTTAAATTAACAATGGAACCTGTGACAAGGATTGAAGGTCACGCAAAAATCACAGTACACCTTGACGATGCTGGAAATGTTGAAGAAACAAGACTCCACGTTATGGAATTCCGTGGATTTGAAAAGTTTCTCCAGGGAAGACCAATTGAGGAAGCACCAAGGATAGTACCAAGGATATGTGGTATCTGTGATGTACAGCACCACTTAGCTGCTGCGAAAGCTGTTGACGAATGTTTTGGATTCGGTTCAGAAGACATAGCCCCTGCAGCTTATAAGATGAGGGAACTTATGAACTGGGGTTCAACAATGCACTCCCATGCATTACATTTCTACTTCTTAGCAGCACCTGACTTCGTAGCAGGTAAAGACAGGAAAACAAGAAACGTTTTCCAGATCATAAAGGATGCGCCTGATGTGGCTCTACAAGCCATAGAAATAAGGAGAAACGCACAGGATCTTGTAACAGCTACCGGTGGAAGACCAATTCACCCAACATCCTCAACTCCAGGTGGAATATCAACAGAACTTGATGATGAAACCCAGAAAAAGCTCCTCAAACAGGCACAGAGAAACGTTGAACTTTCAGAAGCAACACTTGAATTTGCAATACCAATATTTGAGGAAAATATAGACCTTGTTAACTCATTAGGTTACGTGGAAACTTACCACACCGGTCTGGTTAAAAATGGCGTATGGGATATGTACGACGGTAACGTGAGGATGAAAGACAAGGAAGGAAAAACCTACGCTGAATTCAAAAACACAGAATACTTGGATTACATGGCAGAAAAGGTTAAACCTTACTCCTGGCTCAAATTCCCATACATAAAAGATTTAGGTTATCCAGAAGGAATTTACAGGGTATCTCCATTATCCAGACTTAACGTTTCAGATAAAATGCCAACACCAAAGGCCCAGGATTACTTTAAGGACTTCCAGGACAAATTTGGTTACGCACACCAACCATTACTCTATCATTGGGCTAGACTCATAGAACTTTTAGCAAGTGCTGAATGTGCTGCTGAAGCTTTAGAAGGAGATCTATCCGGACAGAAATTCCCAGATGCTCTTGAGAGACAAGCTGGTGAAGGTGTAGGTATTGTGGAAGCATCAAGGGGAACCTTAACCCACCACTACCAGTGTGATGAAAACGGATTAATAACCAAGGCAAACATAGTTGTTGCAACAATCCAGAACAACCCTTCAATGGAAATGGGTATTCAGAAAGTTGCAAAAGACTACATAAAACCGGGAGTAGAAGTAGACGACAAAATCTTCAACCTAATGGAGATGGTAATAAGGGCATACGACCCATGTCTATCATGTGCAACCCACACAATCGACACACAGATGAAACTCGCAACATTAGAAGTATACGACAGTGAGGGACACCTCATAAACAAAATCTAACCGCTCAAGGTGAGAAAAAAATGATAGTAGTCAACAAGGAAGACTGCATCAGATGCGGCGCATGTCAAGGCACATGTCCAACAGCAGCCATAGTAGTGTCACCAGAAGATGTGAATTACTGCAATGTCTGTGGCGACGAACCAAAATGTGTGGATATCTGCCCAACCGGTGCATTGAAAACTGACGAACTTGCAATTGATGAGAGCGGTGTAAAACAAACCCGTATAGTGTTCAACCCAAATCTGTGTGATGAATGTGGAGACTGTGTGGCTGTTTGCCCACCAAAAACACTCAAACTCGAAAAAGGGGAGAAAGTTCCACTTGAAGGATACTGTGTCATGTGCCAGCAGTGTGCTGACATCTGTCCAGTTGAAGTCATAGGAATTGAAGGCGTTAAAGAGCCTAAAACTATGGATTTGGAACTTGAAGGACCTATAGACATCATCGATTGTGTCGGATGTGGAATGTGCGTTGAAGAATGTCCCGTTGATGCAATAACCCTTCCAGAAATTGGAGAAAGCATTTCCATAGATGATGAAACCTGTATAAAATGTGGTGTCTGTGCACAGACCTGCCCATGGAATGCAGTTTACATCTCAGCTAAAAAGCCGGTTAAACGTGCAAAGGAAATGCTCAAATTTGAAGTGGACGATGACACCTGTATAGGTTGCAACGTATGTGTTGAAGCATGTCCAGGAGACTTCATAATACCAAAAGCAGCTTCATTATCAGTGGAGCTCCCAGAAGTCTGTACCGCATGTGGACTATGCGAAAAATTGTGTCCTGTGGACGCAATAGACCTTGAAGTTGAACTCGGACCAGCAAAACCTGCTTCTGAAGAGGGACTTGTAAGGGACGAGGGCAAATGTGACTTCATAGGTGCATGTGCAAATGCATGTCCGAACGATGCAATGAGGGTCGTTACCAAAACTGGAATGGAGCTTCCATCCCAGACAAAGGTCGATGCAGAACCATCATTTGCTATGTGTACCCGATGCGGTGCATGTACAACTGTATGTCCTGAAGGAGCACTCTCAATTTCCACAATCGATAAAGTCGTTGATGGAGAAACAGTTAAAAGGAACAGAATAGAGTACAGCCCTGACAAGTGTACCCAGTGCGGTGACTGTGTTGAGGCTTGCCCATACAGCATGCTAAAACTCACAGAAGATGAAAAGGTACCTCTCAAAGGTTTCTGCATACTCTGTGACCAGTGCATACCTGAATGTCCTAAAAACGCATTATCCATCAAATAGATATGGTTTAAAGGTGGAAATCCACCAAAACCTATTTTTTTTATTTTTAAAATATAATTATTAAGAACTATTTTTTATTGGACTATTCTCATTTTAAGAACTTTTTTAAGAAATAATCTGTTTATACTCATTTTTCAGTGATTATTATTTTAAAAAGAATTTTTTTAATAAAATCAAAGTTTATAACTCTTATTTGGACGAGATAATGGTCATGATCTTGGATAAAATAAATTAAATCTTAATCAAATCAAATTAAAATAACAATTAATTTAAACATAAACTTTAAAATTAAGTTTATAATAAACTATTTTATTATTTTTTTGATTTATAGAACATTAGATGGTTTGTAACTGAATTTGTTGGTTCATGAAAGATATTTCAAAAAAATAATAAATATTAAATCAGTTCTACGTATATACCGTGCTTGTCAAGGTCTATCTCAACGATTTTACCTTCAATGTCCTTTGTTTGGTTCAGAACATCTGCAAGATGGATACTTTCACCTTCAATCTTTATGTGGAGCACGTCTTCCATGATCTTTTCGCCTTTTGTGCTGTAAACTGTTGATTCACACATTTTTATCACCTTACTTTAGTTTTATGTTCTCAGGATCGATATAATTTTTCCGAAATATTAACATTATTTTTAAATTTAGGTTTATATTTGGTTTAATTTTTTATTATTAATTAAAATTTAATATTTAGAGTATTGTCTTAGTTTAATTGGTTTTTGTGACTTAAAGAATAAATGAATAATTTTAAATATAAAAATATAACAATAATAATTGTGTTAAATAAATCTACACTTACATTGAATTAACAATTTCATTCACAGACTTCAGATAAAAATTCAACATAAAAGAACTGTTATAAAACGAATTTAACACTCAAAAGAAATTAAAACTTTTCATATAATACTGGGGGTTCTATGAAAACTAAACTATTGTTGTTTACATTTTTTTTACTGATAATTACCCTTTGTGGGACAGCATCAGCTGTAGATACTTCAAATATTACTTTTAATTCAAGTACTAATTTAACTATTGCTAGTAATTTAACTAATTCTAATTCGAATGTTGATGTTTATAATGCTTCAAATCAATCCAACATAATTTTATCAGGTAATGTAACTCGCTGTGACAATGGACTGCCATTCAGCGGAGTCACAATAAGTTTCAATTCTTTAAACGGTAGTTTTGTTGGAAGCACAACCACAGATGCCACTGGATTTTACTCAATGAACTTTTCAAGTGATGAAAGGAACTTCGTGGTCACAGCAAGCCACACAGGACACGTACCTGAAACAAAATATGTGGATGTGGCTACTTGCTCAAATAATTCCGGAAATCTTATAGGTTTTGCGAATTTTAAGCTTGGACCAATACCAGTTGTAACAGTCACAGCACCAAATTCATCATTTATAAATGAGAGCTTCAACTTTCAAGTGAGCTTCAAAGATGGTGGAGATGTTACAGGTTACGGGCCCTACATTGAACTTATAACACCTGCGGGTATAACCTTAAACCCCTCAACTGTGACCTACCTTGGATCAACTGTGACTGTTACAGATAATGGGATCTTCCCAGCATCTGGAACATTGGTTGATGCTCTTACTGGATTGACAGTTACAGGAACTCCTGGTTCACACTTATGGATAATCCAATACCCCCTTGGAAGTTTCACAACCCAGGAACCTGAAGCAGTGCTCAACCTCACTGCAATGGTAGATGGAAATGCAACACTTGGTGTCCCACTGAATATCACAGCATATCCAGTGTTCCGTTACGGTGCAACACCAACAGGAACCACACCACTTCGGGGTGTAAGTTCAACAGCACCTGTAACACCAACGGTTATAAAACTCACAAAGACCAGTGATGCCCATGAACAGGAGACAGCCACTGGATCCAACTACCCTGTGACCTACACCTTAACAGTTGATGTTGCAAATGGACAGACAGTTAACAACCTAACTCTGACTGATGATATTCCTGGAAATCTTCAGTTCGTTAAGGTAATTGATCCAGCAAGTGGAATAGTGATCCAGCAACCATCAACAACCACCCCTGGTGGAAAACTCGTAATCAATTTTGGATCCATAACTGGAGTGCTTGGCCCAGATAGGGTGGTGAAGTACACAGTCTTTGCACCAGAATTCAACAACACCTCTGGATACGTACTTGACCCATCAACAGGTGCCACAACCAATGCAACCAACAATGCAACTGTTAATGGGACCTACCTTTCAAACCAAGTTTCATCAAGCGACAGTTACACTTTAAACCTGAAATCGCTTGCAGTTCAGAAGGGGGTTTCAGATACAACGAATCCAACAAACCACAAACCCCTTGACATTTTGAAGTACACGGTGAACTTCCAGGTATCAGATTTCTTTTCACTCAAGGAACTTGTGATAAGGGATACCTTGGGGGATGGTCAGACATTCCTTCAGGATGCAGCACACACACCAACCCTCACACTACACCTTCCAAGCGGAACCTACACCTTGAACTTCAACCCTCTCGATTCATCAGTTTTCCAGATGATCCACAACAGCACAACTGGTGAAACCTATTTAGTGTTCAATGTATCTCAATTGTTAATAAACAATGGATTGGCTGATGGTGTGCTGGAGGGAGGTAACTACACTGGAGTTAACAATGGAGCCACAGAGGGTTCAATTAACTTTTGGTCCCAGATCAATGTGAACTATGAGAACCCTAACCATCCTGTGGTTTCCAATGATTACATAAAAAATTCAGTGACAGGTTCTGCAAAACTTACTGAAAATAACAGTTCTGTATCCGATGGAAGTGGAACCCAAATAAGGATAGTTTCTCCAACGGCATCAAAGTCAATATACAAGATCAACGGTTCAGACCCAGTTAGTGGAAATCCTGTTAAACCGGGAGATACAGTCACATTTTCACTGGAAGTTTATGTTCCAACAACCAACCTTGAAAATTTCAGCATAACCGATTACTTACCACTCCCATTTTTAAGGACAGTCGGATTTGCAAATGGTCAGACACCTGTATCCTCGGGCACCTTACCATCGGCAGGGCAGTGGTGTCTTGCAAGTGATGACACATTCAGTGCCCTTACAGGAACAATTCCTGCACTGGTTGTTGATCCTGTTCAAAACACCTTAACCTTTGTCTATGGAAATGTATACAATGCAACACAGCCAATGAGTTTGGTTCACATTCTCTTTACTGTAACAGCCACTGACGAACCAATGGCAGATTCACTCTACCTCACTAACCTTATGAACATCAATTACAACAACACATTCTTGGAGACATTCGCAGACAACAAAATTGTTTCACTCACAACACAGGAACCACATATAACAGTCACCAAAACTGCAAACACAACCACTGCTCAAGGTGGAGACAGCGTAACCTACACGATAAAGGTTCAGAATACGGGGCATGCTGCTGCATACAACGTTAATGTGTTGGACAACTTCAAGAACCTCTTCTTCCCAAGCTACGTACAATCAATAACAGGAGTAACTGCAACATATCAAAATGGACAGTCCATAGATCTCACGGGGTTAGGAGACCTATTTGGAAATGGTTTAAACTTTGGAGCACTTTACCCTATTTATACTGCAAATGATTCAAGTCACATTAACATGAGCACGATAATCATCACTTACACAGCTCTCCTTGGCAACGTCTACCCAAATCAGAGCTTAACTAACACTGTAAATGTAACCAATTATACATCATCACCCCTGGCCGGAAGCCCTAACTATGTTACGAATCCTGCAGATTACAGTTCAACTGCCACGGTAACAACTTTAAAACCTCAATTCACTAAGTCTTATCTTGGATCAATTGATGGAATCAGTTCAGGGAGTAATTTAACAATAGGAGAAAAAGGAAGGTTCAGACTTGCTGTAACACTTCCTGGAGGTCAGATAACAAATCTAAAAATAGTGGACACACTGCCAAGTGGATTAACCTACCTTGGTTACTATCTAAACACAACTGGACCAGGATACCTAGGATCCTTAGCTCCTCTAAGTTTTACTCAGAGCGCTAATGTGTTAACATTCCTATTTTCAGGAACATCCAACACAACATCAGGTTCCAACAACATCTTCTACATAGATCTGGATTTCATCGTTGCAAACAGCACATCCAACCCTGCACACAACCCCGGAAACCCAAAAACCAACAGTGCAACCCTGAGTTGGACAGACCCTGGAAATTCACCCATAACAAAAACTGCTGCAGTTAATGTGGTGGAACCATTACTGAGCGTTACCAAAACCTTCAGCCCAAACCCTGTTCAGGGAGGACAAACCACAACAATAACCATCACAGTTAAAAACAATGGTAGCTCAACTGCTTACCACACAATCATAACGGATCCCTTAAACGGAACAAACGGCAGTCAAATATTTGATTTAACAAGTGTTTTGGAAGGAACAACAGCTTCGGGGTTTATTTACAATTATATTAATGGTGTTGTGACCTACACTGGTGGGGATATAGCTGTTGGACAGACAAAGACCTTCACATTCACGGTTAAAATTTTACCTGATGTTGTAATTGGACCAAGGTACACCAACACAGCAACAGCAAACTATTATTCACTGCCTTGGGATGGAACGAGTCCTGATCCAAACGGCAGGCAGTACACTAATTCCGGTTCGGCTGTACTTAGAACTGGAAACCCCACAATAGGAAAAAACATCTTAACATCAAGCATACATGGAACAACAGGTAACCTCACTGTTGGAGAATACGTGACATACAGAATACCTGTAACAATGCCAACAGGTGTTTTTAACAACATTAAAGTCGTGGATACACTTCCGAATGGCTTCCAATACACTGGATTTTATTTTGTTAACACCACCAACTTCAGTGGAGTAATCTCAAATCCAATTGTAACAGTTTCAGGACAGTCCATAACTTTCCTGTTTTCAGGTTTAACAAACAGCACAGCCTCGAACAACCCATTTTATATAGATCTACAGGCATTGGTCTTGAATCAAACAATTAACAACGCCACGGTTCCAACAAAAACCAATACTGCAAGCCTTAATTGGGATGAAAACACGGCAGGAGCGTTCACAGCTACAAAAACTGCAACCATAGTTGAACCAAAACTTTCAGTATCCAAAGCAGTCACACCAACAACAGTTGACGGCGGTGATAAAATGACAGTAACCCTGAACGTAACCAACAATGGAGGATCACCTGCCTACAATGTCAACTTGACAGATACCTTAAATTCAACACTCTTTGACCTAACCACCTTCAATTACACTCCAGTAACTGGTTTTAACATATCATTAATAGGTAACACTGTTAACATAGTTGCAGGTGATGATACAACAGTTATCAACCCTGGTCAAACCATACAATTCATCTTCACGCTCAATGCAATGAAAGATGTACCCTCCAATTCATCTTTCATCAACAATGCAACGATCCAGAGTTTCAGGTCGCTACCTTCAAGTTACACTGAAAGTAGGGTTTACCCTGCAGTGAATTCTAACAACGTAACCATAAGTACGGTTACTCCAAGTGTTTCTAAAACCATAAATTCAACTTCAGAACCAGATTCCACAGGAACAAATGTCATGTTAGGTGAAGTTGTAACCTACCAACTCAATCTAACAGTTCCTGAAGGAAAAACAATTAATGTTAATTTGAATGATGTTTTAAGTTCCAAATTAAAATATTTGGCAGGTTCTGCCCAGATAAAAAGAAGCACTGGAAGTATAACTGCAACTGGATTCAACTTCAGTCAAATAAATGCATTTGAAAATATAAATCCAACAACCGCTTCAAATATTGCATTTAACCTGGGAAACATCACTTATACTGGTACTGATGGACTTCACAACGGCACCATAACCATCATATTCAATGCAGTTGTTCTCAACAGTCAGAATCAGAGGGGAGACACCATACCTAACAGTTTAATATTCACGTATCAAAACGTTACCAACCAGACCAGTTCAAGCACAACCAGTTCTCCTGCTTTAAATGTGGTAGTGCCACAGTTATCCTCGTCAAAACAGGTTATAAATCCAGGTACTCCAGCTTCGGTTGAGGGGGGACAGAACGTGACCTTCAAGGTTCAGGTTCAAAACAACAACACAACCAACGGAGCACCAGCATACAACCTGCAGATCCTGGATCTTTTACTTCCAGACTACACAGGACTTGACTACAACCACCTAGTAATCACTCCAAGCAATGCAGGAATTGTTTTCCATGACTTTTCCACTGCAGGAGTTCTTAACATCACAGTTGACAGACTAATGCCCGGTGAGTATCTGAATATTACCTACAACGCAACAGTCAATCCACAGGTTAAATACGGCGACCAAAATGTTACAAACACGGTTAATTTCACAGGAACAACATTACCTGGAGATCATGGTACTAACAACTCCACACCAGGAAATCCAGGTGCAGATGATGGTAAAAGAACCGGTGATCCACTCCAGGGAGCTATTAACAACCTATACTCAAATGCAACAGCCACTGTAACTGCAAGAAAACCAACGATTTCCAAGGCAATTGTTGGTAGCAGCAATTCACCTGTAGGTGGTCAAGTGCATTACAGGATAACAATAACCCTTCCAGCGGGGGTTACTGATGATATGTATTTAACCGATGTCATGGCTTCTGGAACTTCCTATGTAACTGGAAGTGCAACTTCAACTCCTTCAACAGGAATTTCAACAGAATTTGTTGTTCCTCAAGTTTCTGGAACTGGCACACTGAAATTCGACCTTGGATGGATCAATGCAACCCAGTCTGGAACTATTTACCTGGATTACTATGGACTTGTGGAGAATGTTCTCTCAAACCAGAATGGAATTACATTAACAAACATTGCCAACATGTACTTTACAGACCCTCAGAATCCTGGAAATTATCTGAACGGAGGATCATCAAATGCAACAGCCACTGTGGTGGAACCAAACCTTCAGGTAACAAAAACAGCCAGTAAAACAAATCTAAACACTGGAGAACAGTTCACATACACTGTAACTGTAAAACACACAGTAACAAGCACAGCAGATGCATACGACGTACAAGTGGTGGACACACTCCCATATGGATTAACCTACGTGCCTGGCTCAGAGGTTCTGCCACCAACATGGATTTTAACAGTTTCAGGCAACGCACTGACCTTTACAGCCCCAGTACTGACACTTTCTGAGGGTGATGTAAGTTTTACCTTCAACTGTACCGTGAACAACGACTGCAACCTTGCAGGAGGGAACCTTACAAACATTGCAGTTTCAACCTACGCATCAGAACCTTCTGGTAATCCTGACAGAAGAACTGGAACTGATGGACCTGGACCAGGAGTTCTAAATGATTACTACGCCACTGGAAACGCTCAGGTGCATGTTTTAGGTGCTGATATCGTTGTTGAGAAGGTTGGACCCTCCAGTGTTAATGCTGGTGAACCACTGAATTACACAATAACTGTGATAAACAAAGGCCCGGACACGGCTGTAAACGTGGTCTTAAATGACACAATCATGGGGTCATGGTTCAACCGCCTTGTTAATCCACAGTACTCCATTAACGGAGGCTCCTGGATCAACGTACCTTCGGGTTCATGGGCATTGAACCTTGGAAACATACTGTCGGGGGCAGCGAACAATGTTACCATAGCTGTAAGATCCACACTTGCCTCCTCAGCACCTGCAGGGCAGATAAACAACACCGCAACTTCAACATCACAAACTGCAGATCCTGTTCCAACTGATAACACAAGCACAGCTTTAACAGATGTTGGAATAAATGATGCTCTTGTCATTACAAAAACAGGACCGTCAGGACCTTTAACCGCTGGAAAAGATAACATAACCTACACTTTGACGATACACAACAATGGTCCGTCTGATTCATCACAGTTGACAATAACTGACGATGTTCCAGGGGTGCTTACCAATGTTGAGTACTTCGTTGTAGGATACAGCACATCTTGGATGGAATGGAACAATCCACTGCTATGGTTGCAACCTTTAACTGCAGGTCAAGACCTTGTAATAAATATAAGGGGAGACATACTTCCAAATGCCACATCATCCAGTGGTAATGAGTTGAACAGCATAGTGGTTACAAACAATGCTAATGTAACCTCTCCAACGGATCCTGAAGGCAGTTCTGACCAGTGGAACACCACGGTCGTGGCGCAAGTTGATGTGTTTGTTGAAAAAACAGGAACACCAAACCCTGTTGTTCCAGGAACAAATGTAACATACACCATAAAAGTTGGTAACAGGGGGCCTTCAACTGCAGTTGGAGTAACCTTGAATGATATTGTTCCATCTGTTATTGTAAATCCAGAATTCAGCCTGGACAATGGAACAACATGGAATCAATGGATTGGAAGCCTTTTAATCGGTAACTTGGAACCAAACCAGAATTTAACAGTACTTCTGAGGGGAACTGAGAATGCAACCAATCATGACAATTTCACAAACACGGCAACAGTTTCATCCCAGACAAACGATCCAAACACTGAAGATAAAACATCTTCCTATGAGATAAGGGTTAAAACAGCAGATATAGAAGTTACAAAGGATGTAAACAATTTGACACCTAACTACAATCAGAATGTGACCTTCACAGTTACCGTGACCAACCACGGTCCTGATGAAGCTACAGGTGTTGTTGTATTGGATTTACTTCCAGATGGACTTAAACTCATATCTTGCTCTGCTACTCAGGGATTCTACAACTCAACAACAGGTATCTGGACGGTTGGAACACTCGGCAATGGTTTCAATTCAACCTTGACCATAATTGCCCAGGTCGTTAAAACAGGAAACCTGACAAACGTTGCCAATAAAACTGCGGAGAATGAGTACGATCCGAAACCTGAGAATAACAACGATTCAAGGACTTTGAATGTGCCTGCAGCTGCATCACTTTCAATAACTAAAATAGCCAGCCCAGTAAAACTTCACATACATGAAGCAGTGATTTTCACGTTGATAGTGCAGAATCATGGTCCTGACACAGCTGTTAGTGTTTACGTTGACGATAAACTTCCAAAGGGATTGAAATACCTTTCTTCAAGTGTGAACTATGGATCATACGATCCAAGCACTGGAATATGGACAATTGGGGATCTGCCAAATGTTACAACAGCTGTTTTAACAATGAACTGTGGTGTTGAAGTTTTAGGGCCTTTAGAAAACCATGCACATGTGTACTCAAGTACGTATGATCCTATTATCTATCCAACTTCAGCTGCAGCAGGAGTCAGTGTAACTCCACAGCCAGTGCCGAATAATCCAGATAAAAATGGAAAAACTGTTCCAATGCAGCCAACAGCAGTACCACTTGCAGCACTTGTGCTTGCCGTGCTCATGATTGTTGGAGGTTTCGGATTTAAAAAAAGGTAAAGGCACGATGTAAAAGAGTTACAAAGGTTAAAAAAGGAAGGTGTAAAAAAGTTTAAAATACTTTTTTTGTTTTTCCATTTTTTTATATTATTTTTTTTATGAAAGTCTGATAAAAAAAATCTTCATAATTATCTAATGTGATTATGATACATTATTCTCCATCTATTTTTTTTTATTTTATTGAAAAAAGCTCAAATAATTATTATTCCAGATTATTCTTTTTATAAAATTGTTTTTTAAAGGGATAAAAAAGTTTCAAGATTAAGTTTATTAAAATAGATTTAACTGTGGATGAACTTTCCCCTGTTCTCAAACACTTCCCCCTCATCCATAACCACGTTACCCCTGACCATGGTCATCACAGGCATCCCAACAACTTTGAATCCTTCAAATGGGCTGTATTTGGCTTTGCTCTGGAAATTTTCAGGTTCTACAACCCCTTCCATCTTCATATCCACAACAACAAAATCTGCATCCATTCCCTCCTTTAGGAATCCCTTGTTGGGTATGTTGAATATTCTGGCAGGATTCTCTGCAAGCAGTTGTATCAACTGCTCAAATGAAAGTTTTCCCTGGTTTATCTGGGTTAAAAGGAGGGGAAGTGCAGTTTCAAGTCCTGGAATTCCTGGAGGTGCGTTCCAAACATCTCGGCCCTTCTCAAGTAGTTCGTGTGGGGCATGATCCGTGCCTACAACATCGATCCTGTCAAGGTCCGACATCATGATCTTGTCTGTCTCATCCCGTAGTGGGGGGTTGGTCTTTGCAAGGGTACCGAATGCTTCAAAGGATGATGCATCAAGAAGCAGGTGGTGGGGTGTTCCTTCACATGTGACGTGGCATCCTACAAGTTCTGCCCTCCTGATGATTTCAAGGGATCTTCTCGTGCTCGTGTGACATATGTGAATCGGAACATCGAAGTGTTCAGACATTGTCACTGCATTTGAAACTGAAACCTCCTCTGCAAGGGGAGGCCTTGCCCTTGAATAAGCCTTTGCATCTAAAACACCATCTGACTTCAGCCTATCTGTGCAGTGCCCGGTGATACTTCCATCTTCACAGTGAAGGGATATCAATGGTTTGAATTGAAATGCGTTGGATTTTTGTCCCTGTTTTAAGGAGTTATCATTGAGTTTGGAAACTTCATGAAAAGCCTCCATCAAAAAACCGTTGTCAACGAGATCTGCAAATATCTTGAAGGAGGATGGACCTAATTCGGCGATCTTAGGGAGTTCATCCAGGTTTTCAACCCCTGCATGCAGCCCAAAATCCACAACACTCTTTGAACCTGCAATCTGGAGTTTTTCCCTGAACCTATTTGCAGTGGTGGTCTTAGGGTTTGTGTTGGGCATGTCCAGAACCGTTGTGAAACCTCCTGAAGCAGCAGCACGGCTTCCAGTTTTCCAATCTTCCTTGTAAGTTAAACCAGGGTCTCTCATGTGCACATGCGCATCTATAAGTCCTGGAAGAAGAATTTTACCCTCCAGATCAATGGTTTCATCACATCTGGCTGCTATCTTCTTTATGGACCTTATCTTTCCATTTTGAACCTCTACCGAGCAGTTTTCATTTATTCCAGGAATGTTGCAGTTTACAAGAGTAAGATCAGACATTGATACACCTTTAAATTTTTCATTTTTCTGATTTTAATGGTTTATTCAATTGAATTAAAATTTGATAACTGTACTTTATGATAAATTTTTGATTATGAATTGTATAAAAATATTTGTAACTATATATGAACTTAAAACTATTAAAAAACTTGTAATAAAGATGTAATTATTTTATTTTATCAATTAACGCGATAAAAAAGGAGTTAATACCTAAAAAAATTAGAGATCAATTAATAAAACCGTAAATACAAAGAGGATTCACATGCTTGAAATGGAAGAATTCGTTAAAAACATCATCTCAAGGGATAAAAAAATCTTCAAAGGGGATCTGGAAGCGGAACCAGAATATGGAGAACCAGAGGCTGATTTTAAACGTGATGTTAAGATAATAGCTGACTTCACAGAGTACTCACCCTTACACAAGGGTCACAGGCACTGCATGATGGAGGCAAAAAGTCAGGTTCCAGGGGGAATCTTCGTTGCCGTTGTTCCAGGACTTTTCGAGCGCAGTGGCAGGGGTCTTCCCTATATAATGACCCGCCAGGCCCGAGCTGAAGCAGCTGTGGCAGTTGGTGCTGATATTGTGGTTGAAGGACCACCAATGGGAATAATGGGCTCAGGACAGTATTCACTCTGCCTTGCAAAAACCTTCCAGGCACTTGATGCAGATCACATACCCCGGGGCTACAAACCCTTCCCAGAATCTGAATCAGAGTTTAGGGAAATCCTGTCAAGGATAGGTGATGGTCATGGTGTGGCACCCAAACCCTACAGATTCGTGGACATGCAGACAAGGGAAGTCCTTATGGAGGGAAAGCTCGATGAGGACAACTACGTTATAGTGTCCCTTTCAAAGTCCCTTAAAAAAATAGGGTTCGACTTCAAGGACAAGTTCCTCTTTATAAAACGTATCGAAGGGGTGAGTGGAACCAAAATAAGAGAATCTGTTCTTTCAGGGCAGCTTGAGGATGCAGAGGACATGTTGCCCCATGAAACCATTCAAGTACTCAGGAGGGAGATGGATGCTGGAAGGGCCCCCCTGCACGATCTGCGTGATGCTGAGGGCATACTCCAGAGGGTGAATGAAAGTTCCCAGGATGAGCTCAGATCCCTTGCACTCCTGGATGATAAAACCGTTGATGCTTTACTTGAAAACAGACCATTTTACGGTCTTAAAGAGGTTGAATCTGTAATTTCGCAGGGTTTCAGCAGGCACCACAGGCAGCGTGTCCTATCTTCACTGGAGGCGGGTGTTTTTAAGGAGAGTGTACATAACTATATAGACAGATACCCATCTGTAATCCGCATATTAAAATATAAGAATAAAGAAGTTCTAAAAGAATTTCGAAAAAGAATACCACACAGGAGGCTAGAGATATGCCAGTGAAAAATGGAGAATTTGTAAAATTAGAATACACCGGAAAGGTTCAGGAGACAGGTGACGTCTTTGACACAACCGATGAAAAGGTGGCAGAAGAAGAAGGAATATTTGTAGAAAATAAATCTTATGGCGCAATACCAATCATTGTAGGTGCAGGACACCTCTTAAAAGGACTTGACGAGGAACTCATCGACCTGGAAGAGGGTGATGAAAAAACAATCAGCCTCACTCCAGAACAGGCATTCGGTGAAAGGGACCCAAAACTCGTACAGCTCATACCAATGAAGGAATTCAAGAAACAGGGAATGAAACCTCAAGTTGGAATGACCGTCACATCTGAGGGGGTTCCAGGTATAATAAGGAGCATAAGCGGCGGCCGTGTCAGGGTTGACTTCAACCATGAACTTGCAGGCAAAAGCCTTGAGTACCATGTGAAGGTTGCAGAGATCATAGCAGGAGACGAAGACAAGATCAAAAGCATGATAGAACTCCACTACCCAAACCCAAAGATCGACATCGAGAAGACAGAGGTCACAATTGAGGATGGAGTTGCCAGGATATCCATGGACGAAATGGCAAAATTCGACAACAAACCATACATGGACATAACCTTCGCCAGGTTCAGAATAGCAAGGGATGTATGGGAAAACATAGACACCATCGAGAAAGTTGAGTTCGTTGATGTCTTCGAGAAAAAAGCTCCAGAAGCTGAAGCTGAAGCTGAAGAAGTCCCTGAAGTTTTAGACAAAGCTGAAGAGTAAACTGGGTGCTTCAACACTCATTAAATGGAATGAAATGGATGTAAAAATTCTTCAGTAGAAAAAAACCATCCATATTCGAACCATTTTAGCTGTTTTTCTGACAATTTTTCCCAGTTTTTTCAATTAAAATCAGCAAAATTTAAAATTTCTAATTTTTTTATTTCAAATCTAAGTATAAACATAAATATAGTTTAAACAGATTTATTCTATAATGTTTTCTATAATAAAAAATAATAATCATCTGCTTTAGGGAATTTAATCCCTTAGAATCATTTAATTTTAATTGAAAATAATATTTATCATTTAAAAACAATTTTAATAAGTATTATATTTTCAATCATTATTTTAATTATTATTAATCCTAAAACAACTACTTCAATAATAACCTTAATTATTTTTTACTCTTTCTGTTCTTAAACCGTTCTTTTCTTCCCTCTTTTTCCTGGATGCGTTTCTTCTTCGCACGGATTTTATCCTGTATTTTCTTCAGTAGAAAAAGTGAGAGCATTACAACGAAGGTCAAACCGATTATGTAATTTTTCAGGTTGAACATTTCAGGATTTCTCCCTTTTTCATTAAATATGCTTTTTAAAAATACTGTTTTCAAAATATTTTAAAATAAAGAAAAAATGGAAAAAAATAGAAATAGTTGCTTTGTGAGTTGTTAATTAAGGCCATGTGAGTATCTTAGGCACCTTCAGGCTTTCAACCCGTTCCCTGACAGCTTCAGGCCAGTTCTCCTTATCAAAGCCCTTCTGTGCAAGGAAACCGAAGACCCACCTTGTTATTCCAATACCTGTACATCCTGTCCAGACCCGATGCTTGTGGGCTTCTTTGATTGAGAATCCCTCAACGAAATGGGTTCCGTGGACGTTTGCAGACACAACAGCCACGCCTTTATTCTGTCCAGGTACTGAGAGTCTCATCTCGTATTTTGGAACGTCTGGGAATTCTATTCCACGTTCCTCAACCTTCCTACCCTCAAGGTAGAATGGGTCGTCACCAACCTCGGTGTACCACTGAAGTTCCAGTTCATCTGCAAGTTTCTGGGATATTTCAATGGTTGCATCCCTTATACTGTCCACCTGTTCAGGTGTTCCAAGCCATACCAGTTCTATCCTCTGGAATTCATGGACACGGTCAAGTCCCTTTGAACCGCCGCCTTCCCATCTGTAGGTCCAGCCGCTTCTGTCGAAGAACTTTATTGGAAGCTCACTTTCATCAACAACCTCGTGGCTCAGGAACTCGTAGAATGGTTCACACTGGGCTGGTGCTATGACGTAGGATGGATCCTTCAGCCCCTCCTTGAGAAGGTCGATTGGAACCTCCTTTTCAATGACCAGTTTGTTCCTGAATTTTTCAAAGACTTCAGGGTCCCTCTTGGGTGCTGAACAGTAGTACATTCCCTCTGGAAGCCCCTCGAGGTAGCGCATCTTGTTCATCACAGGCAGTGGTATTAGTTTTGGGAATAGACACTCCATGAAGTCAAGGTTGTAAACAACGTTTTCAAGAAGTATATCCTCAAGTGCATGCTGCAGTGCAGTGATCTCAGGGCCGTAGAACCACTGGCCCTTTGCAGGGAACTTCTTAACCCAGCCACGTTTTGCAGCTTCCTCTGTAGGGTCTCCATCGAAGAAGAACTTCTGATCAGGACTCCTTGCAACGATGGTTCCAGGTTCTATCTTGGTGACCTGTTTGGTCAGGATGTCTGAAGGTTTATCCTCATCTGCTGCTTCATCCACAGGGGCTGCTGTAGTTTCAGCTTCAAGGTGCTTCACAACCCTGTCAACCACGTGTTTTCTGAGCTCTCCCTCGTTCAGCTCCTCAAACTTAACGATCATCTCTCCATCCTTGAAGCTTGATTCAAGGACGTAGGGCATGTCACCAACTTCTATTGGTTTTTCAGAGGGTATCTCAATTTTATAATCCTTAACGTTGATCTTACGCACACCTATATGGTATTTACGTCCTAAAAGTTGTGTTAATGGTTTTTTAACACGGAGTATGGCGTCGTGTGCCCTTCCCCTTCTTCCAGATACGATCTCAACCTTCAATGTGTTTCCACTTAGTTCCCATTCAACTATCTTTGATGCGTCGTCCTTCTGGGATTCTGGAACTCCCTTCTGGAATATTTCGTTGTTAGCATCTTCAATGAAACTTTTAATTTCTTCTGTGGCTTCATCTGCTTCTTTGCTGAATACAATTTCTCCTTTCAATGTAAATTTCATCAATGCCACCTTTTTTTTATTTATACGTGGATTCAATTTAAATTTTAATTCTCTAAAATTTTAATTTTCTATAAAATATATTAAATCTCACAATTCTTTTTTGTTATTAATCGTTTTATAATTCTTTTTTTAATCTTTTTTACAATTAAAAATTCATTTTTTAGATTTTAAATATTAATATCAATTAATATTTATTTTTTATAATTTTTAAAGCCTTATTCCTGCTTAGAGGGTGGTTTTGTTGATGCAGTCGATGCAAATTTTGCCATCCTTTCAACCATCATCTCACAAAAGAGCAGATCATCGGCTGTTGCAAGCAGAGTTCCAATGGAAGAACTGTTCAGATCACAGATAAAACTGTTTTTAACCACATGAGAGTCTATAAATCCAATGTTATCTGGCTGCAGTGCTTTAAAGGCGTTTTCTGCCCATTCTTTATGGGGGTAGTTGAACTTTATTTTGGCTTTCACATTCATGTTTGCATCTCAAAGGATCCGATATATTATACATTATCTACTTTCATGGAACGATTTAAAATATTTTCTGTGATTTCCTCTATGGATTTTAAAGCAGGTGATTCATGATAATCAACAAGTGCTCTACCCTCCATATCTGCCTTAACAACTGTGGGGTCTCTTGGAATGCTTCCAATCACTTCAAGATCCATTTCTTTGAGTTTCTGAACCACAAAATCCTCTTCATCCCTATTTGAAGCCTTGTTTATAACACAGGACATGTTTTCGATGCCTATGTCTCCTCCAAGTCTTTTTATCCGTTCCGCTGTTTCAAGGGATTTGAGTCCAGGTTCCACAACGATTATCATGATATCCACAGCTTCGGCTGTACGCCTGCCAAGATGCTCAACACCAGCCTCCATATCCAGCACAACGATCTCATCCTTTTTAAGGATTAAGTTGCGCATAAGTGCCTTTAAAAGTACAGATGCTGGACATACGCATCCTTCTCCTCCCTTATCTACGGTTCCCATCACCAAAAGCTTCAATCTGCCCTCAGAGTCGTAGTTTATTGAGAGGGATTCTGGTAGATCCGATATCTTTGGATTTATCTTAAAAACTTCTCCAAATGATGATCCTGGTTCTGCTCCGGTTCTATCCTTTATAAGTTCCCTCATCTGGGATATTGGAGTTATTTTGTCGTGTATTCCTAGGCTGGATGCAAGGTTCATATCCGGGTCTGCATCGATAGCGAATACTTTATAAGTCCGTGACAATATACATGCCATAGTGCCCGAAAGGGTTGTTTTTCCAACCCCTCCTTTTCCAGTTACTGCAATTTTCATGACGATCACCACCCAGTGCATGGGTTATTCGATGGTTTTTTATATTGTGTGATGGGAGTATATTTGAGGGTAATGTTTATTAAGTTATAGACTTAAATTTCTGACAAAGGAGGATTATTTAATGGTTAGAGCATATACTAGAAAAGATTATATAAGGAAAATTCCAGGTTCAAGGATAGTTCAGTACGACATGGGAAACCTGGCCGGAGAATTTCCTTTAAAAGTGACTCTTGAAGTCAAAGAGCCAGCACATTTATCTCACAACGCACTTGAAGCAGCAAGGATTGCTTCAAACAGGTACATGCAGAGAAAATCAGGTAGGATGGGTTACCACCTTAAGATAAGGGTGTACCCACACCACATAGTAAGGGAAAACCCAATGGCAACCGGTGCAGGAGCGGACAGGGTTCAGGACGGTATGAGGAAAGCTTTCGGAAAAGCAGTCAGTTCAGTTGCAATAGTCAAAGCTGACCAGAAGGTTTTAACAATCCATACAAACAAGAAAAACTTCAAAGATGCAAAAGAAGCACTTAGAAGGGCTGCCATGAAGTTCCCAGTTCCATGCAGAGTTGTGGTTGATGAAGGCGCTGAATTGGTTAGATAAACAGTAAAAAAAAGAGTGTTAGCATGAAGTATGTCGAATTTTTTGAAGAACTTAGAAAGGAAGATGTCGATGTTGCAGGTGGAAAGGGTGCAAACCTTGGTGAACTAACTCACGCAGGAATACCGGTACCTCCGGGCTTCGTTGTAACGTCAGCCACCTACGATAAATTCATAAAAGAAACAGGGATCTTCGAGGAAATAATGGGCATTCTTGATGCTTTAGACGTCAACAACAACAAAGAACTTCAGGAAGCTTCACGTGTTATTAAAAAGATAATAACCGACACTCCAATGCCTGATGAAATAAGGGTAATCATAGTGGAAGCGTACAATGCACTTTGCACTCGAATTGGTAAAGAAGATGTCTACGTTGCAGTACGATCATCTGCAACAGCCGAAGATTTACCTGAAGCATCATTTGCAGGACAGCAGGACACATACCTCAACATCAGAGGTGTGGAGGAAGTTGTAAAATTTGTCCAAAAATGTTGGGCATCTCTTTTTGAATCCAGAGCTATTTTTTACAGGGAAGAGAACGATTTCGACCACTCAAAGGTTTACATAGCTGTTGTTGTTCAGGAAATGGTTGACGCCGAAAAAGCAGGTGTGATGTTTACGGTCCACCCTTCAACAGGAGAGGACAAAATTCTCATAGAAGGTGCATGGGGACTTGGTGAAGGTGTTGTTTCAGGAACAGTAACTCCAGACAACTGTTGGTACGACAAGAACACTGGTGAAATCCTGGACTACAAGGTCAGTGATAAGAAGACCATGTTCAAACGTGGCCCTGATGGAAGAACTGTGCAGGTTGATGTACCTGAAAACCTACGTGAAAAACGAGTTTTAAGCACCTATGAAATAGCTAAACTTGCAGAACTCGGTAAAAAGATTCAGGAACACTACCAGTTCCCACAGGACACTGAATGGGCAATAGAAGGAGGTAGGATCTTCATGCTACAATCAAGGCCAGTTACAACCCTTGGAAACAGCGAAGCAGCTGAAGAAGTATCTGAAGAAATTGAAAGAACCATAATAGCCCGAGGACTTGGAGCAAGCCCTGGAATGGCTTCTGGTGCTGTTAAAATTGTCAGGAACACTGATGAACTTGATAAAATCGAGGAAGGAGATATACTCGTCACAGTTATGACCACACCTGATATGGTGCCTGCAATGAAACGTGCAAACGGTATAATAACAGACGAAGGTGGAGTAACCTGCCACGCAGCAATCGTTTCAAGGGAACTTGGAATACCATGTGTTGTTGGAACTGGAGATGCAACCAAGATCCTCAAGGAAAACTCAATGGTAACCATAGATGGTAAGAAGGGCCTTGTATTCGAGGGAAAACTTAAGGATGAATCCTCTGAAACCACGGAGACTGCAGCTGCAGCAGCACCAACAGTTGTTCAACCATCATTTTTAACTGTAACTGAGGTTAAGGTCAACGTCAGCATGCCTGAAGCTGCTAAAAAAGCTTCAGAAACAGGAGCAGATGGTGTTGGACTTCTAAGAACAGAGCACATGATGCTCACAACAGGGGTTCACCCTAAAAAGTTCATAAGGGAAGGAAAAGAGGATGAACTCATAAAAGTACTTGTTGAGAACATCTTAAAGGTTGCAGATGCATTCTACCCAAAAACAGTATGGTACAGAACACTGGATGCACCAACAGATGAATTCCAATCACTTGAAGGTGGAGAAGACGAACCATACGAGCACAACCCAATGCTTGGATGGAGAGGAATACGCAGGGAACTTGACGAACCAGAAATACTCAAAGCAGAATTCAGGGCAATCAAAAAACTCCATGAACAGGGATACACCAACATTGGAATCATGCTACCCCTTGTACAGCACCCAGATGAACTGAGAAAGGCCAAACAAATAGCAGAATCAGTTGGACTCAAACCACAAAAGGACATTGAATTCGGTATGATGGTGGAAACACCAGCAGCAGCATTAACCATTGAGGACTTCATAGCAGAAGGAATAGACTTTGTGAGCTTTGGAACCAACGACCTCACACAGTACACACTTGCAATCGACCGTAACAACGAAAATGTAGCTGGACTCTACTCCGAAAGACATCCTGCAGTATTGAAACTCATATCCCGTGTTATCAAGGAATGTAACAAGGCAGGAGTTAAAACCAGTATCTGCGGACAGGCAGGAAGCATGCCTGACATCGTTGAAAAACTCGTTGAACTCGGAATAACCAGCGTATCTGCAAACACAGACGCAGTACCAACTGTAAGAGAAGTAGTTGCTCGTGTCGAGAAAAAACTGCTCTTAAAAGCTGCAAGAAAACTTGTACAGGAATAAATAAACACATTAAGTGCAAAAGGGGCTTAAATCCCCCAATTCATTTTATTTTTAAATTAATATTTACAATATTTATTTTAACTGAACACTAAACAATCTACTTAAATAGGTTAATAGAAAAGATCAGAATACTCATTCATTTTTCAGGGATTGAAATGGAAAACAAGGGAATATCACACGAAGAAGTACTTCAATCACTCCGAGAATTCAAAAAACTGGACATGACCCACAAATCAGGTAAAATACTGGGTTCAATGTGCACCTGTCCCCATCCAGTTGGAGTTGAAGCCTACAAAATGTTTCTGGAGTCAAACCTTGGGGATCCTGGACTCTTCAAGGGAACCCAGAAGATGGAAGATGAAGTAATAGCCATGCTGGGCGAACTCCTTGGAAAAAGGGACGTTTCAGGCCACATCATCACAGGTGGAACAGAGGCCAATATCATGGCAATGAGAGCTGCAAGAAACTCTGCTCAGCACAATAAACACATAGATGAACCTGAAATTATCGTTCCAAAATCTGCCCACTTCTCCTTTAAGAAGGCAGCCGACATGCTGTGCCTGAAACTCAATGAAGCAGAGCTGGATTCTGACTATCATATGAAGATGGATTCAGTTAGGGAACTCATTACAGAAAACACAGTTGCAGTTGTTGGGGTTGCAGGAACAACTGAACTGGGCAAGATAGACCCAATAGCAGAATTATCAGAGCTTTGCCTTGAAAGAGACATTTATCTGCATGTTGATGCAGCATTTGGAGGATTTTCAATACCATTCCTCAAGGAAGCAGGACATGATTTCCCTGAATTTGATTTTGGACTGGAAGGCGTTTGTTCCATAACCATAGATCCCCATAAAATGGGTCTGGCACCAATACCCACAGGTGGAATTCTATTCCGGGAAAAGAAGTACCTTGAAGCCATGAGTGTTAAAACACCCTACCTTACAAAGGACAGACAGGCCACAATCGTGGGTACAAGGACAGGAGCGTCCACAGCAGCAACATGGGCCCTCATGAAGTACATGGGAAGAGAGGGTTACACGCGTGTTGCAGAGCGCTGCATGGAAGTTACAAATATTCTGGCACAGGGAATCGAAGAATCAGACTTCGAACTGGTTACGCAACCTCAACTTAACGTGGTTGCCTTCACATCCGATGAAATGTCAGCCGATGAAATATCCTCAAAACTCAAGGATAAAGGATGGGCAGTTTCCATAGCATCCTACCCAAGGGCTGTCAGGATCATAGTCATGCCCCATGTGAAGGAGGAACACGTTGAATCATTCCTCAAGGATCTAAACGGGCTGGAATAAGGAATTAATAGATAAAAAAAATCTTAAGGGCCAAATTTTAGGGGTATGATCCACTATGGATGATGATAAAAAATTTATAAAGAAGATTCAAACCCCAATAACATCTGAAACAATTCAGAACCTTAAAATAGGGGATAAAATAGAGATTTATGGTACAATATTCACTGGACGTGATGCTGCCCTTCCAAAACTCGTTGAATCCATAAAAAATGGTGAGAATCTCCTTGATATTGAGGGTGCAGTCTTCATGCACACTGCAATGAGTCCCGCAGGAATATCACCAACAACCAGCAACAAGGAAGAAATAGAGGAAAGCATACCCTTTTTATCCAGTAGGGGTGTTAGAATGCACATTGGAAAGGGTGCATTAAGTCCTGAAACTGTTGAAGCACTTGAGAATTATGGATCTGTCTTTGTTGTAACTCCACCTGCAGCAGCACTTCTAACAAGTCGATTGATCTCATCTGAGGTTGTGGCATTCCCTGAAGAAGGTATGGAAGCCATTCACTGCTTGAAGGTTGATGGAATTCCAGGTATAGTTGCTTCAGCCCATGGTGAATCAGTGTAATGACCTAGTATTCTATTCATTTATTTTATCATTGATTTTGAATCAAAATTTTATTTTTCAATATTCCTTTGAAGAAATTAACTTATTGAACAACATGTGCCTTTATATTCTCTTTATCACACTATTCAACCGCATGGTTTTCCAAATGCCTTGTCTCCTGCATCACCAAGGCCTGGAATTATGTAGCCATCAGGGTTGAGCTCCTTCTCAACTGCGCAAGTGTATATATCAACTTCAGGATATTCTTCTGAAACCTTTTTCAGTCCCTCCTCTGCTGCTATGATGCTGAAGACAACCAGTCTTGATGGCCTGTCAGTTTCTTTGATCCTTTTGAGGATCTTGGTCATGGTGTTTCCAGTTGCAAGCATTGGATCTGCAACAACGATGATTTTGTCCTTTATTTCAGGCAGTTTTACGTAGTTGACCTCAACTGGAAAGGGTGGTTCATCCCTGCGCCATGCACCAACCACCCCACACTTTGCATTGGGAAAAACCCTGAGTATTCCATCAACAAGGGGAATTGCTGCCCTTAGGACATTTACAACCACAAAATCGTTTTTATCTTTTATTCTAACGCCTTTAGAGGTCCCTAATGGTGTTTCAACTTCAAATTCTTCTGTTTGGAGTGTTTCTGCAAATTCGTAGCTTATCCATCTACCTATTTTGATCATTCCCCTTCGGAAATCTGCACTATCGATACCTGGACTTCTTAACTTGGCAAGTTCTTCCTGGACCAGTGGATGTGAAACAACATTTATCAAGCAACCAACCTCCCTAAAAAACCTAATTCAAAGGATCTTCAAGCTAAATGAAAACTTTTAACTACTATTAATTTAATTGTTGATTATTTTATTTATTTTGGTGGGAATTTTCAGGTTTTCAATCTGTAGTTGAAGAAGTCACTAACTAAATTTAATTCTTGAATGGATCCTGGCGGTTTAATGTTAAACCGTACTAAAAATGTTTTTTAAAAAGGAATTGATTGTAAAAAATAATTTTAATAAAATAATTTTAATTTTTAATGTAATTTTAAAAGAAAATAGAATATAAATTTAGAATATAACTAAGGATATTGATTTCAAAGATTGCTGTGAGTAGCTCAGGTTACACAATCCAGAAATCATTCAGTGTTCTCATCATGTGTCAGAACCCTTTTACCATGGGCTGTTGGCACAACTTCGAGTTTTCCACCTTCAAAGTCCTTGTGGTACTCTTCACCATCGAAGAGTGTGTGAAGGAATATTGCAAGGGCTGCAACCTCTGAATGGGGCTGTGTTGTCACTGAAACGTTCCAGTCTGCCTCATGGTAAACCTTGGTTGGAACCCTGGAACCACCAACAACCACCAGCTTGTCCTTTGGGGATTCCCTTATCCTTTTTGTTATATCCTGAACTGGTTCTCCGTACATGGTGAGGTGAACTATTTCTCCACCGGAGTTTTTCCATTCATCAAGGAGATTTTCCCAGTTCTTACGGTAGTCAACCTCAAAGTCTCCACCCCAACGTTTCACAACGTCCCTTACACCTCCCATGATTTTTTTATCTTCATCTCCACTTAATATGACTTTATCTGCTCCAAAAGCCCTTGATGTGAGGCATACATGTGTTGTTATCCTTGCATCCCTAACCCTTCTGTGATCAAGCCTTAAAACGTTAACTTTAACATCATCCATTTTTATATCCGACCTTTATTGGCTGTTTTTTTTAAAATTAATTATAATCTTATTCTCTTCTTATAATCCTATTATAATCCTTTTATTAATCTTTTATTTAATTTGAAAATATATCTATAGTTCAATTTTGTTTATACTTCCTCTAAATCTGATTTTTTCATAATCTTTAATATCAAAGTTTACTTCATGTGATAGATTGATTCTCATGTCAGTTTCAAGATTTAATCCAGAGTTCAAGATTTAATTCCTGTTATCTAAACCAGCAAGATCCATGTGATGAGTATCAGGGACAGCATCCTTCCAATTTCATTGGATGTTCCAAGTATGTCTCCTGTTGCCCATTTGAAGTTTCTTCGAGCAATGAATGCAATTAAAAATCCTCCAATTGTCCCTCCAATCACTCCAATTACTCCTGTGATGTTGAGGGCTAAAAACCCAATGGCTGATGACAGAACCAGTGAAAGCAGGAGGAGCTTTTTGTTCATGGATTCAATGAAGAACCTTCCTGTGCCGTCTGGAAATGCCTCTGAAAAACTTGCACATGTCACAATCCCCATTTTAGCTGCTACCTCTGCTACAATGATTACTGGGAGTATCAAAGCTGCAGGTACCGATGTTAGACATGCAAATGTGACAAGGGCCACCATGACGAAGTAAGCCATTCCTCCTGTGCCTATTCGTGTATCGCGCATTACATCTATCTTCTTTTCAGGGGTTCCATGGACCATCATCCCATCTCCAAAGTCCATGAGGCCGTCCAGGTGGTGGAATCCATTGAACCATATCATGAAACTGTAGATCAGTGCGGCTGCAACGATTTGGGGTATCTGTACCATGTTCAGGAGGAAGAATCCAAAGGCACCTGCAAGTATTCCAATGAAACCTCCAATCACCGGCCAGAACCATGTGAACTTTGCCATTTCCTCGATGCTTGTGTGAATATTAAGGGGGACTATGGTTGAGAAGGATACCAGGCCTGCAATGCCCCTCAAACCTCCGGCACTGGAGTTGTTGATACTGTTGTCTTCATCGTTATCCTGCAATTGTAAACCTCAAATTCATTTTTTCATTGATTCAATCCATTTAGATTTAGATAGGTTTTATTTGAATATTGAATTGGATACCAAACAAATCAACCCAAAAATAATAAAAGATCTGCAGATATCACTTTGGTTGAACTGACTATTGAATTGTTTCATTGAATCTTTGGGCCAGATCTTGGTAATCATCCCGGTCATGTGAAGAACGTCCAGGAATTACTCCTCAAATATCTTGGACATACATCCTGCAACAAGCCCTGCAAAAATATCATCCAGAACAGGACCAAGATGACTTATTATTCCTGGTTTAGCCTCATCATACCTTTTGAAGTTGAAAATGGCCTTTGTACCTGCTATCTGATTTGCAACAGACATTCCAAAGACCTCATCTGAGTAAAGGTAGGCAGGATCATCATCCACATTCACACCACGGACCCTGTGTTTCTCGTAGTCCTCCTCAAGTCTTATTCCTGCTATTATGAATGAGACAACGTTCAGGTCCTGGAGTGATTTGATTATCTGCATTAGGAGTTTCTCCCGGATTTCAGCTGTTTTTTCAACACCAACAACGAGTTCCATACCTGCGTCTGTGAGGTTTTCCACTGTGACTCCAACATCCTCCATGAAACCCAGAACATCCTTTGGAAATCCGCAGATCTTCAGAAGCTCAGCCACAGCCTTCCTTACACATTCTCCAGTGTTTTCAATGGTCTCGATCAATTTATCCTCAGGTGTGGCGCCCCTGCCCTTGCATGCAAGGACTATTGAATCACCACAGTTCATGGGATCGAAGGAAAAATGGTTCAAAAGGCCCATATCCCATAGACCTGCAAATTTAGCATCTGAAACTGTTTTGAACAATTCTAAAAGGGTTTCTTCATCAAGGTACTCATCCACAAACACCATGATGTTCATCCAGAGGTAATCAGCATCGTTGGAGAAATATTTCAGGTAATCTCCAGTTAAAACTGCTGTAACATTGGAATTACTTATGGTCACAGAAGCTCCGGTTTCTGAGGGATTCACAAGTACCATGGCGTCATTTGAAACGTGAAGATCATCTGAAATTTGGTTTGTTCCAGTTACGTCTTCTGATTTGGAAGGGTGAGATTCTGATCCCTGAAGGATTTCACTGCAACTGGACTGATTAATGATCTTTTTAACCTCAAGGATGCCTCCACCAACAGATGGTGTTCCAACTGCAAGAAATCCCTCTTCTCTTTGAATTATAAGCTTTCCATGGTCTTCTAGGACCTGTGCATCGTTTATGCAGATTTTTTTCATTTCATCACCAATACATTATAATAATATGATGAATATAATGAATATATAGTAGGTGGTTTTATGAAGGTTCATCTTAGAGTCTTTGTTGAGATTGAAAACCTGGGAAAAGCCATGAACGCCCTTACAGATGCAGGGATAACTGGTTTTTACATTTTAGAGTACAAGGGAATGTCTCCCCATGATTGGAAGGGATTTTCAATAAAGGAGGATCCAAAATCAGCCATAGGTATGATAAGGGATTATGCAACAGATGCAGTTCTCATCTGCAGTGTTGTGGACGAGGAAAGGGTTGACGGAATCATAGAATCTGTTGAGGAAGCCCTTGAAGGAGAGAAGTACACCATACTCGAGGTGCCAATACGCAGGATAATCGTGAGCAACGGAAAACACGAAACCAAGGAAGCTAGGGCTGAAACATGGTTACTTGAGAAGGAAGTGCCCTGCTTTTACTGCGGTGAAAATGCCGTGCAGAGAATCCGCATAGACATGAACAAGGGCAAGATATGGTGCACCAACTGCGGTGCCTCAAGGTACTACACTCTGAAAACAGTTGAAGTACCAGGTAAATCGGAGGGTGGAAAATGACAGTTAAAGCTTGGAAACTTGAAAAATCCGCCAAGTGCTACAACTGCGGTGATGCAACCATCCACGACATAACAGTTGACGAGTACACCATGGAGATACGCTGCAGAGACTGTGGATTTGCACGTTACTACACATTCCACATGGTCAACCTCCCCAAGAAATGAAAAAAACAAGTAAAAAGCAGTGAAAATATAAAAATTTCTAAGGTTATAACCTAAGGCTTCTAATTATCTCAGTGCAGCAGGAAGGATACTATAAAGTAGAATACCACTGCAAATACTATAAAAACAGCCACAGATTTCCAGTCCATTATCAAATCCCCTAATTTCTTTTAAATAACTTATTTCAAGTTTTTATTCTTATCTCTACCCTATTTTCAGGTTATCTTAGAAATAGGTTTCATTTTGGATTATTTTTTTTAAATTTATTTTTTTCTTTAATTTCGGATTTTATTTTGGGTTTCTTTTATATTGATACCTATTTAAACTTCAGAAAACAATATTTTTTTAAGAGAATGTTGTTGTAAATTAACAGTTCTACTGTAAATTATGTATCAACGCTTGGAATGAATGAAAAATTGCAGTGATACCATGGTAGTTATCATAGACCCCCAGAACTCAGGAATATCCGGAAACATGATGGTTGGAGCTTTAGCATCCCTTGGAGTGGATCATGAAGATCTCATAAGCGTCATGGAACATTACGCATCCCACTTTGGAGATGTGAAGGTGGAAATATCTCAGGTTAAAAAATCAGGGATATCTGCAACCTATACTGATGTCAAATGTAAGGATAGTGGTTCTGTAACCTACAAAGAACTCCTCAAAGGTTTTGAGAGTATAAAACATCCTGATGTTTCATCAGAAATGACTGATTTTGTTAAAAAGGTTTTTAAGACTATTGCAGAGGCAGAGTCAAAGGTCCACGGTACAACCATGGATGAAGTGCACTTCCATGAGGTTGGAGCTGCGGATGCAGTTGCAGATGTTGTGGGTGCAGCCTACGCATTTTTCAAACTGGAATTCAACGAACAAATGGTTTATGGAATGCCAGTGGCCCTGGGAGGGGGCAGAATAAACAGTATGCATGGTAAACTCAGTGTTCCAGCACCTGCAACCCTTGAAATCCTGAGGAACGTTCCAACCTTCGGTGGTCCTGTTGAAAAGGAGCTTGCAACACCCACTGGTGCAGCACTACTTGTGAACATGGTTGATGAGTTCTGCAAGTTTTATCCTTTGGTAACGGACAAAACCGTGGGATACGGTGCTGGAAAATATGAACTATCCATTCCAAACATTTTACGGATAGTGAAGGGCGATTCACACGTTCCAATGGATAAGGTTCATGTACTTGAAACCAACCTGGACAACGTTACAGGAGAGGTTCTGGGCCACACATTTGACAGGTTGATGAAGAAGGGAGCAAGGGATGTTACCATAATACCAACGTTGACCAAGAAAAACAGGCCGGGTCATCTTCTGAGGGTCATAACCACACCTGAAGATTCTGATAATGTTGCAGAAACTATTATAAGGGAAACAGGAACATTAGGTGTCAGATTTTTGCCTTACAGTCATCGAAGCACAGTTTCAAGAAAAATAGTGCCTGTTGAAGTTGATGTCAATGGCATGAAGAAGATCATACGGATAAAGGTTGGTTTGATTGGAGAAGACATTGTAAGCAGTAAAACAGAGTACGAGGATGCAAAAAAAGTTTCCATTGAAACGGGAATTCCAGTTAAGGATGTCATGGCCATGGCAGAAGATGCATTCAAGAACAGAAAATCCTCTTAAAATGTCTGAATATAATTTTAAGAATAATCTGTGAATCATATTAATCTATTTTCATCTTCCTTTAAAAAATATTAAATGATAATTTTAAAAAAATTTCAAAACTTTAAAATAAAAAATGAGATAATAACTAAACGATTAAACTCAAAAAGTGTTCAAAATGGTATCAGAAAAGAAAAAGGCAATAGCAGTCCTATCAGGAGGTCTGGATTCAACAGTTGCAACGTCCAGTTTCAAGGATGAATATGAGATACACGCCCTGACCTTCAACTACGGCCAAAGGAGTGCGCAAAGGGAGATAAAGGCTGCAAGATCCATATGTGAAAAATTGAACATGAAACACACTGTTCTGGAGCTGCCGTGGCTTGCAAACTTAGGGGGTTCAGCCCTGACGTCTGGTGAGGAGATACCTGAGCTCAAGGAGCATGAACTGGATGATAAGGAAATCTGTGATGAAACAGCACGTAAGGTATGGGTACCTGGACGTAACGTGGTTTTCACAGCAATTGCAACATCATTTGCAGAGGCAGAGGGTGCTGAGATCATCATAGTTGGATGGGACCTTGAAGAAGCTGTGACATTTCCTGATAACTCCAAAGAATTTTTAGATGCATTCAACAAGGTTCTGGACATAGGATCCCCTGATGATATAATAATTGAAGCACCTGTAATTGGTATGAGTAAGAAGGAGATTGTAGAATTTGGTGAGAAGATAGGAGCCCCAATGTACATGAGCTACTCCTGTTACAAGGATCAGGAGGAACACTGTGGCGTATGTGAATCATGTATGAGGCGTAAAAGGGCATTTAAAGAATCGGGAATTCCTGATAAAACTCTTTACATGGAATAGATAAAATCTACTTTTTACCCTTTTTAAAAAAAACTCTTTTTTTAATAAAAATTTTTATTCCATGACTGGGAATTAAAATAAAACTCTAAACATTGATATTTTTAAAAAAATATTATTTAAAATTCTTTAAACAAATAGAAACTAAAAATTCTTTTTCAAAAAATATCAACATCAAATAAAGGTTTTTTTTATAAAAATAGAAATTTAAAATGAGTTTTTAGATAATTTATAAAATAAAAATTATAATAAGGTTTAATTTTAAAAAAGGACATTCTGGTCATTTTATGACCATTAAAGCCTCTCCAGGGTTTACTGTGTCTCCCTCGTCCACGAAGACCTCCTCAACCACTCCAGATTGAGGGGCGTGTATATCGTTCTCCATCTTCATGGCTTCAAGGACTGCCACAACATCTCCTTCGTTCACTTTGTCACCTGCTGTCACCTTGAGCTTCAGGATCATTCCCTGCATGCTGCATGTGACTCCTCCTTCAACAGGTCCAGATGGTGCCTTGGCTCCAACTGATTCTATCTCCATGTAACCTGTTGGAACAACCTTCACATCGAAGACCTCACCATCAACCTCGACGTTGTACTCGGTTGGGAGTGCAGGGGCTTCAGATGGAGCAAGTTTCTCAGGAGATGGGATTTCCTCCTCCTCTGCTTCACCCCTCAGGAACTTAGGTGCAACTGCAGGGTAAAGTGCGTAGGTTAGAACATCCTCTTCCTTCTTGATTATGCCCATCTCTTCCCCTTCTCTCTTGAATTTTTCAAGTTCAGGTTCCAGGAGGTCTGCTGGTCTGCAGTCAATTGGTTTCTCATCTCCAATGATCATCTCAGCGATTTCCTGATTGACTGGGGCTGGAGGTTTTCCATAGAACCCTTTGATGTAATCCTTAACCTCTTTTGAAACGTTTTTGTACCTTTCACCACTTAGAACATTCATAACTGCCTGTATTCCAACTATCTGGCTTGTTGGTGTTACCAGTGGAGGGTATCCAAGTTCCTCACGCACGTGGGGCATTTCCTCAAGCACATCCTCGTACCTGTCAAGTGCGTTCTGCTCTTTAAGCTGGGAAACAAGGTTTGAAAGCATTCCTCCGGGGATCTGGTATAAAAGAACGTCTGTATCAACCCTTTCAGTTATGGGATCGATCAAACCGCTGTATTTTTTACGTATCTCCTCGAAGTACTTCTTTATATCACTTAAAAGCTTCAGGTCAAGGTCGGTGTCGCATGGAGTGTTCTTCAGTGCTGCAACTATGCTCTCTGTAGGTGGTTGGGATGTACCCCATGCAAGTGGTGATATTGCAGTGTCAAGGAGGTCAACACCTGCCTGACAAGCAGCGTAGTAACTCATTGGAGTCATACCACTTGTGCAGTGACAGTGGAGGTTCACCATGAGGTCTGTTTCCTCTTTAAGAGTTTTAACAAGTTCATATGTATCGTGTGGTGATATTAATCCTGCCATATCCTTTATGGTTATTGAGTCACATTCCAGTGCTTCCAGTTCCTTTGCAAATTCCACGTACTTCTCTATTGTGTGGAAGGGGCTTATTGTGTAACTTATTGTTCCCTGAACATGGGCTCCCTGTTCCTTTGCAACCTTTATTGCAAGTTCCATGTTCCTGATGTCGTTGAGTGCATCGAATATCCTGAAGACATCCACACCGTTTTCATAGGATTTTTCAACGAACTTCCTGACTATGTCATCGGGGTAGTGTCTGTAACCCAGGAGGTTCTGACCTCGAAGCAGCATCTGTATCGGGGTCTTTTTCAGGACTTCCTTAAGCTCAACAAGGCGTTCCCATGGATCCTCGTTGAGGTACCTTATACAGCTGTCGAATGTTGCACCTCCCCAGGCTTCCAGGGAGAAAAATCCAACTTCATCCATCTTCTCAGCAATTGGTAACATATCCCTGGTTCTCATCCTTGTTGCAAGGAGTGACTGATGCGCATCTCGGTATGCTGTTTCTATGATCTTTATCTTTTTCATTCTGACCCTCACAGTAAGTTTGGATTTCTTTTCATTCGTACTTACATTATCTTTATATAGATAGTTCTAAGTTCCATATATATTTCCGTAATCATGTTCCCATATAATTCCTGAAATATTTTTTGTTTTAAAAAAATTCAAAATATTATTTTTCTTTGTATGCACTTGAATTCAATTTATCAAACAATAATTTATCAAATAATTTATAAAAAAAATTAAAAAATAAGTAAATGAAATAAAAAGGTTAATTCTCCTGAAATTCAAACTTTGAAAACCAGGAAGTCCTGATTTTGATACACAAGCTTTGCAAAGCTTGGAACGATCTCATTGATGTGTGTTGAGATGTTGCCACTGTAGTAGTAAAGGGGGTAGAACTCTGAATTCTCCTTCTGCAGGTAGAATGTTCCATTCTCGGATGGTACTGTAAGGCGTTTATCAAGAATTATGTAACCTATTCCCTCATTTTGAAAAGCTGACTTTGAAGTTGTGCTGTTGAAGTTTTCGAAGTTGTAGTGCATTGGCATTTCAGCATAGCTTGACACGAGCATTCCTGAGTACTGGTTCGTTGTTAAAATTGATTCACTTCTGTTTCCATTTGCCTTGAACCAGCTTGCAAGTTCAACCTCTGATGCTGTTGGAGGTGCTATCTGGAAGTTTCCAGATACAGGTTTGGCATAGAAAACTCCCATCTCAGGATTTGTAACGGTTAAAACTCCAAAGAACATTGACAAACCAAGAACTGCTATCAAAAATGCAGATCTGAACCTTGGTGAAGAGAATCGTTTATGATCCTTAAGGGCGTAATAAACATGGCTTAAACCAAATCCGCCAAGTATTGTCATGGGTATGAGGATGTAAACAAGAACCCTGTATGATATAACATTTATACCAAACCAGTAGGCCTTGCTCAACAAAAAGAGCACAAATATCCATGTTAATATGAACAATCCCTTTTTAGACCTCAATTTGATACTCAGAACAGCTCCGACCATGGCGAACAATGAAACAAATACTCCAAGATGGCTGAGGTAGCCTATGTTACTGAAGGTTTTGTTGTAGTAGAGTTTCGTTCCAAAGCCAATGGACTGCATTCCATTGTGTATAACATTGTAAACGAGTTCTGGTTTTAATATCAAGAGAGTTATAATTCCTAAAATCCCTAAAATAATTCCCACAGAAAGGAACGCACCAAAATTCTTTAAAACAGTGATATTACGGCTCAATATTATTTCAAGTAGAGTGAATACTATTATAACCAGTATTAAACATAATATGGCCGCTTGATGACTTAAACAGACTAATATGAATAGTATTCCGGATATAACTGCATATTTCAATGTTTTTTCAGTTATTGAGATGTAGTATAAGTAAACTGAAAGGGGTAGGAATATCAGGGCCAGATTTTCAGGTATTGGAAGCACTAAACGGGTTAACATGTAACTTGAAAGGAGAATAAAACCTGCAGACACTCCTGCAACTTCTCCGTAGAGCTTTTTGGTAACGTAACTTACAGAGAGCACTATGGACATTGCAATAAATGGCTGCATGAACCTGGCTATCTGGAAGTAGTCAACCTTGAGAACGGTTCCAAGGGCTGCAAGCAGCAGATGGAAAAGTGGAGGATAACCTATGACCTGGCCTGTGGGTGAATTCAAGAGCGGATCCACCAGTGTAAATCCCTGCTGGGCGTATATCTTTGCGTACTGCACATGGTACATTATGTCCCAGCTTAAAGGCCAGCTGTGGGTTAATGTAGGTATCAATGCCAATAAAAAAGCTGCAACTGCAGGAATAAGTATCAACTTTCCCTTAAAATTTTTTCTCTCAAATTTCATGTTTATCCCGTGTATTTCTATCTTTATTAACTTTCTATCTCTATTAGCGGATATTCATCCATTATAAGTCCCTGACTTAATTGTAATGATATTTCTAGTTAATATGTTATCTATCACTTACCAGTTCGATAAATATTAATCGAATATTCAAAGGTTTAAGTAGCAGTATCAAAGGCACTGCAGACTTCATTAAATACCTTTTTGAACATTTTTTTAAAAAAGATAGATATAATGGATTTGCCAATGATAAAAACTTATCCTAATGATTATACATTCACATAAAATACGTTTTATATTAATGATCATATCGTTTCATTGATTTTATGCAATTTTTTTCAATATTTTCCTGGAATTACTGAACATTTTTCAAAGCTCCATCACAAAATTTATATACAAGTTCCACGCATCTATTGTTGTCGGAAGCAGGTTTCCTTGTTCCGATAACTTCGAGGTGAAATCAAGGGAGAATAAGAATGGATATTAAAGATTAAAAAATCGGTTTAAAAATCGTATTATGGCGATTAAAACTCCTTTAACCGGTTTTAACTAAAAAAAAGAAAGAGAGGTTCAAATGGTAAGAAAAATAGCAATTTATGGAAAGGGTGGAATAGGAAAGTCCACAACCACCCAGAACACAGCATCAGCAATGGCACATTTTCACGAGAAGAAGGTTATGATACACGGTTGCGACCCAAAGGCAGACAGTACAAGAATGATACTTAGAGGAAAAATGCAGACAACCATGATGGACACCCTGAGGGAAGAAGGAGAAGAAGCCTGTATGGATCTTGAAAAAATCATGTCAACAGGTTTTGAAGGAATAAAATGTGTTGAATCCGGAGGTCCTGAACCTGGTGTAGGATGTGCTGGTCGTGGTGTTATCACCGCAATCACAATCATGGAACAGTTGAAGGTCTACGATGACAACGACTTCGTTTTCTTTGATGTTCTCGGTGACGTTGTCTGTGGAGGATTTGCAATGCCAATCAGGGATGGTAAAGCTGAAGAGATCTACGTTGTGGCATCTGGAGAGATGATGGCACTTTACGCAGCAAACAACCTCTGTAAGGGTATGGTTAAGTACGCAAACCAGAGCGGTGTGAGACTTGGAGGAATAATCTGTAACAGCCGAAACGTGGACGGAGAAGTGGAACTCATGAAGGAGTTCTGTAAACGTATTGGAACCCAGATGATCCACTTCGTTCCAAGGGACAACATAGTCCAGAAGGCTGAGTTCAACAAAAAAACAGTTGTGGACTTTGATCCAGACTGTAACCAGGCCCATGAGTACGAAACACTTGCAGGTAAAATCATCAACAACGATAAATTCGTTATACCTGAACCTATGTCCATGGATGAGCTTGAGGAACTGGTTCTTGAGTACGGTTTGGTGGACTGATTCACGAGTTGAAGATTTCACTGAATATTGTTCATTGAATCAGAGTTATTGTAGGAGAACAAAAAATGCAGATGGTTAGAGCTATAATACGGCCAGAAATGGCAGAAAAAACCGTTGATAAACTTGATGAGGCAGGTTACGTTGCCCTTACCAAGCTCGACGTTATAGGAAGAGGTAAACAAAAGGGAATTCAGCTTGAAAATATCTACTACGACGAGATACCCAAAACCATGCTCATGCTGGTTGCAGATGACGAAAAAGTTGAGGATATCATTGAAATCGTCACAGAATCTGCATTCACAGGAAACTTCGGTGATGGTAAGATCTTCGTGAGTCCAGTTGATGATGTTTACACAGTAAGAACGAGAAACAAAGGACTCTAGGAGGGCCCTGATGAAAGAAATAATGGCAATAATGAGACCCAACAAGATGACAAAAACTAAAGAGGTACTTGATACATTAGGATACCCTGCAATGAGTGCTATTCGCGTCATGGGTCGAGGTAAACAGAGGGCAATACTGAACGAAGTTTCAGTGGAAATCAAGGAACCTGAACTGTGTGAAACCGAGGGTAAAATGCGTTACATTCCCAAGAGAATGGTTTCGTTAGTGGTGCCTGAGGAAGACGTGTCCCTGGTTGTCGAGGCCATAATGAAGATCAACCACACGGGACAGATAGGTGATGGAAAAATATTCATTTGCCCAATAAATGATGCTGTAAGGGTAAGAACTGGTGAAAAAGGAGTGAAAGCCATAGATTAAATTAATCGTGTGTGATGGATGGAATAAAGGAAATAGTTTGCCATTCCAATCTTTCACACCCTATTTCATGATTTTTGAGAAAAACAATCCAAGGAAATGATTCAAGTAAATCTTAAGGGCCACAATTAATTGCATAACTCTAAAAATATTTTAAATCAATAAATAAATTTTAAAAACATTTAAAATTCTTAAAAAGGTCATTATAACTCATAAAATTGTAATTAATAGAATTTAAGGAGATGCTGTCAATAAAGATCGATAAAACTCCAAACTAATCCGGATCATTATGAAAAGTATCAAAAAAACAATGAACTTAAATTAAGCATAAATTCGCATCTTAAAATACAAATAAACATAAAAAACTAATTTAATCATAGTTTAAAATGATAAATTTGACTTAAAATAATTTTAAATGATTAAAATAACATAAAAAAAGATTTTAAAGAAGATTCGTGTTAAAAATAAAGATTTTAAAGATAAAAGGAGAATTATAATGCCCTACAAACTTTTTGACGTAGACAAAGACATACCTGAAAGGGAGAAACACGTTTACCAGAAGCATTGTTCTGATCCAGACGGTGAGATGCCTCACTGTAACCTTAAAACAATCCCTGGGTCCATGACAGAGCGTGGATGTGCATTTGCAGGTGCTAAAGGGGTTATAACTGGGGCACTGAAGGATGTGGTGCACGTGGTGCACTCTCCTGTTGGATGCACATTCTACGCTGGAGGAACCAAAAGATACCCAACAAGTCCAAAAATGCCTGATGGAAGCGAATTTCCAATAGACAACTTCAACCTGAAGTACGTTTGCGGTACAGACATAATGGAATCCGACGTTGTATTTGGAGGTATGAAAAAGCTAAAAAAATCCATAATTGAAGCTGCAAAGGAGTTCCCAGAAGCCACAGCCATATATTGTTATGCTACATGTACCACTGGATTGATAGGTGACGATATGGATGCTGTTGCAAAGGAGTTAACTGAAGAACTTGGTAAAGATGTGGTGGCATTCAACGCACCCGGATTTGCAGGACCAAGCCAGTCCAAGGGGCATCACATTGCAAACCACACCATCTTCAACAGACTGGTGGGTACCAAGGAACCACCAAGCACAACACCCTACGACATTGGATTGATAGGAGAGTACAACATAGATGGAGACCTCTGGATAATTGAGGATTACCTGAATGAAATGGGAATACGTATCCTGAGTAGATTCACGGGTGATGCTTGTCATGATGAGATATGTTTCATGCACAGGGCCAAACTGAACCTTGTAAGATGCCAGAGATCCGCAACCTACATAGCGGATCTCATAGAGGAAAAATACAACATTCCCTACATCAACGTGGACTTCTTCAGTACAGAGTACTGTGCAGAGAACCTCAGAACCATAGGAAAATACTTCGGACTGGAGGAAGAAGCTGAAAAGGTTATAACAGACAGAATGGCAAAGGTAAGTTCTGAATTGGAATTTTACAAGGAGAAACTCAGGGGTAAAAAGGTTTACATATTCTCAGGAGGGCCTAAAAGTTGGCACTTGGCCATTCCATTGGAAAACGAACTGGGAATGGAAGTCACTGCTGTGGCATCACAGTTCGAACACGAAGATGGTTACGTGAAAATGAAAAACAGGACTAAAGAAGGCACGTTGATAGTTGACGACCCTAACTCCATGGAACTTGAAGAGATGATCCTGGAAGATAAACCAGATCTGATACTTGCAGGTATCAAGGAGAAGTACATGGCCCATAAACTGGGAGTACCCTGCATAATGATACACTCCTATGAAAACGGACCTTACATAGGATTTGAAGGTTTCCTGAACCTTGCAAGGGATATGTACTCATATATATACAATCCAATCTGGAAGATGCTTGAATTTGAGGAAAATCCACAGGAAGAACCTTCAAAAATAATGGAAGGAAAAGATGAAGAAGTTAACGGAGAGGGGGTGGCAAAATGAGTTCAGTAAATGTTATGAAAAGGGAAAGGAGCCTTATAGTAAATCCAATTAAAACATGTCAACCCCTTGGCGCCATGTACGCTGTTATGGGTGTGCACCATGGATTCCCACTTGTACACGGGTCCCAGGGATGTTCAACCTTTGTGAGGTACAACTTCGCACGGCACTTCAGGGAACCAGCAGAAATAGCAGTTTCCTCACTTCACGAAGATGCAGCAGTATTCGGAGGGCGGAAGAACATAAACGCAGGTATAAAAAACCTTGCGTTGAGGTTCAAACCTGACCTCATAGGGGCCATAACAACCTGCTCCAGTGAGATCATAGGAGACGATGTTTTCGGATTCGTGGACACCACCAAGAAGGAACTAAAATCCATGAGCGAGGACATCAAGGGCCTTGATAAGATAGAGGTGATCCCAATACCAACACCGAGTTTCGTTGGAAACCAGTTCACAGGTTACGATGTAGGGGTTAAAGCCCTGGTTGATGGCCTTGCAGAACCCGGGGAAGATACAGAGAAGGTGAACATCATCCCTGGAATAGTGAACCCTGGTGATATAAGGGAGATCAAACACATCATGGGGCTCATGGGAGTTGAGGGAACCCTGATAACGGACACGTCCGATCCATTCGATTCACCCCTCAGACCATCGGTAACACCAACAAAACCTTACTTCCCAAAGGGAGGAACCAAAGTGGATGAAATACGTGATTCAGCAAACAGCCAGGGAACAATAGCCCTTTGTAAGTACGCAGGATCAGCAGCAACCTCACTTGAAAAACAGCACAACGTGCCGGCAATAATAGAAACACCACCAATAGGTCTGCAGAACACTGATCAGTTCCTGCGAAACCTGCAGAAACTCACAGACTGTGAGGTGCCAGACAGTATTCTGGATGAAAGGGGAATGCTGGTGGACTTAATAGCAGACAACGCTGCAAGATACCTATTCGACAAGAAGGTTGCCATATATGGTGATCCTGACATAGTAACTGGACTGGCAAGGTTCGTTGGAGAGCTTGGTATGGAACCTACGATGGTTTGTACAGGTGCAAACAGCAGCACCTTCCCAGATGATATTGAGAAGATAGCCAAGGAAACTGGAACAGACATAGATGTGCTCTTTGAACAGGATATGAGGTCCTTTGAAGTTTACATCAAGGAAAACCCTGTTGACCTCATGATGGGACCATCCGATGGAAGACTCCTGGCCCTTGATCTAGGTATCCCCTTGATAAGGACAGGATTCCCAGTTTACGACAGAATTGGATATCACAGACATCCAATAGTTGGATACAACGGTGGAATGCATCTAATGGAACTCATAACCAATGCAGTACTTGAAACGTACTACGAACCAACCCACTGGAAACTCCAGCAGTAGATTCAATTAGTATTTTCAACCAGTAGATCCGTTCAGCCAGTAAATTCTGCTGTAAAAAAAGGGACATTCCTATTTGATGGGTAAATCTCCCATTAAATACTATTTTTCTAATTATTTAGTTTATTTAATTAGAATCCGGAGTTTTTAGAGATAAGTGATGTATAAAATGAATTAGATGTAGTAAAAATTTAAAAATCTTAAATAAAAATCTTAAAAAATTGATGTTAGAGGTAATTTATAATGGAACCTGTTACTGAAACATTTGAATCTCGTAAAAAACACGTGTGTGTAAAAGGAGATGGACTATCCATTCCTGTGTGTGATAAAGCCAGCTTACCCGGTACAGTTACCCAGAGAACATGTGTTTATGGTGGCGCAAGGATAGTTTTAATGCCAATTACCGATTCAATTCACCTGGTACACGGGCCGATAGGCTGTGCAGCATGTACATGGGATATAAGGGGAAGTAAAACTTCCAGGGAAGATATATACAAAAAAGGATGCTCCACAAACTTACAAGAAAAAGATATCATCTTCGGTGGCGAAAAGAAACTGTTTGAAACCATAATAGAACTTAATAAACTGTACAATCCAGGGGCAATATTTGTTTACGCCACCTGTGTTGCAGGTGTAATTGGAGATGATATAAAAGCAGTCTGCAAAAAATCAGAACGTATAACTGGATGTAGGGTTATACCAGTTCAATCTGAAGGTTTTAAAGACCATAACAAGACCAAGGGACACTGGATTGGTGGAGATGCCCTACTCGATTATGTGATTGGAACGAAGGAACCTGAAGAAACCACCCCCTTCGATATCAATGTAGTGGGTGAATTCAATGTTGCAGGGGATCTCTGGGGAATTAAACCCTTACTTGAGGAGATGGGCGTCAACATAATAAGTACACTAACAGGAGACTCCCACGTGGACGAAATAGCCCAGGCACACCGGGCCAAGCTGAATATAGTTCAGTGTCAGAAATCTTCAAACTACGTTGCCAAAAAAATGGAAGAAAAATATGGGATACCCTTTATAAAGGTCAATTTCTTTGGTCTTGAACAAACAGTGAACTCAATGAGGGAGATCGCAGATTTCTTTGGTGACGAGGAGATGATCGAGCGCACCGAAAAGATCGTTGAATCCGGACTTAAAGAGGTGGAACATAAAATTGAAGAATATAAAGAAAGATTAACTGGAAAAACTGTTGCTCTGTACGTTGGAGGTAACAAGGCATGGTCCCTTGTAAGGCCATTTGAAGAGTTGGGTATGGATGTGATGATGTCAGGAACAAAAAATGGAATCAGAGAAGATTATGAAATGATCAAAGAAGCTGTTAGGGATGGTACCATAATCGTGGATGATGCAAATTCAGCAGAATTAGCCCGACTTCTTAAGGAACACAGGCCAAATCTGCTCATATCTGGTGCTAAAGAGAAATATATCTCATTAAAGCTTGGAATTCCATTCTGTGACTTTAATCATGACAGAATAACTGCATTTGCAGGATTTAAAGGCTTTTTAAGCTTTGCGAAAGAAGTGGATGCTTCAGTTTCAAGTCCAGTATTTGAATTAACCTCAAAGAGCTTGAGGGGTGACTGAAATGTGTACAGATAGAATGAAAGATGGAGAGCATACGGATAGCATGCCTCAGGATAGAATGGGCCACGATAAAAAATTTGCCGTGGTAAACCCCTCAAAGATGTGCCAGCCAATGGGAGCTATACAGGCCCTCCTAGGAATCAAAGACTCCATGCCCCTTATTCACGGCTCCCAGGGATGCAGTACGTATATACGATTTCAGCTTACCAGACACTTTAGAGAGCCTATAGAAGTTGCATCAACGTCTTTGAGTGAAAAAACTGTTATTTACGGTGGCGAATTTAATCTAATGAAGGCCTTAAAAAATATCACAGAAAAACAGTCCCCAAGCATGATAGCAGTTACATCAAGCTGTCTAACAGAAACAATTGGAGACGACATGCCAGGGATCATAGAAAAATTCAAGGATGCAAACTTGGATCAGGATCTGCCTGTAATCATACCAATTTCAACCCCAAGTTACGTTGAATCCCATGTTGAAGGATACAACAGGACCATAAAAGCACTTGTTGAACATTTAGCTACTCTAACAGTGCCTAATGGAAAAATAAACATAATCACAGGTAACCTATCACCATCAGATGTAAAAGAGGTTAAGACTATCCTGAAAGACATGGCTTGTGAAAGCATCATATTGACAGATACCTCAGAAAACCTTGACGCACCTCTCACTGAAGATGCTTTATCATTGTATGATGGGGGAACAACCATGGGGGAAATCGAAGATACAGCCAATTCATCAGGCACGATCTCACTATCCAAACATGTAGATTCTGCAGCTCGTTTCCTTGAGAAGAAGTTTGGAGTTAAAGCCATATCTGGACCCATTCCCATAGGCCTTGAAAATACAGATAGCTTCGTAAAATCTGTATCAGATCTTGGAGACCTTGAAATTCCAGAATCAATAAAAAAAGACCGTGGCCGGCTTATCGATGCAATGGTGGATGCCCATTCCTACAACTACCACAGGAAAGTGGCAATATTTGGAGATCCTGACTTCGTATCTGGATTGACACGCTTCACCTGCGAAATGGGTATGATCCCAACTGTTGTGTGTACAGGTACTGAAAGCAGACGTTTTATCGAAGATATCCATGATATTTCCATGGAAAAAGGAGTTTCACCCACTATCTTAGCTGGCGGAGACCTCTACGATATGCACAGGGAGATTAAAGAAGCAGGGGCAGATATTATAATTGGAAATGCCTACGGGGCCAGTATGGCTAAAGAAGAAAATATTCCCCTATTCAGGGTGGGTTTCCCAGTATTTGATAGGTTAGGTGCACAGAGAATACATGTAATGGGCTACAAAGGAGGTATTAACTTTGTTGACAGGTTAACAAACACAATACTTGATTTCTACTATGATGAAGCAGGATACGAGATAATGGGTGCAGAATCAGAAGAACACGAATCAGTAGGAGAATTTGCCAGGGAGGAGATTTAATTGAAAATAGCAGTTGCATCTACCGATGGTAAACTTGTAGATTTGCACTTTGGGGATGCAAATCGATTTTTAATATATAATATTGAAGAAGATGAGGGTAAATTCCATGAAATAAGAGAAAAAACACCAATACCTTTAAACAATCATCAGGAACGTTGGGTAGCCTCAATAGATCTTATAAATGATTGTAAGGCAGTTCTCTGCAACAAAATTGGGAATGAACCTACAATAGAACTTAGAAAGTTAGGAATAAAACCGATAGAACTTAACTGTGAAGTTAAAGATGCTGTTCGTGAGTGTTCAAAACATTTATTGAGTTAATTCTGTGTTATGGACCTTAAATCTTAAAATTACAGAATCTTTAAAATAGATGTAAAAACTGTAAAATAATTTTAGATCATAGGATTTATCATAGAGATTTAAATCAGGGGATATAAATGGTTGATGTAAAAATTGATTATGGAAAATGTGATGGTGTGGACTGTGGAGAATGTGCAGACGTCTGTTCAATGGAAATTCTCAAGGTTGAAGGGGAAAAAATAGTAATAATGAACCCTGTAGAATGTAATTTATGCGAAACCTGTACAGATGTTTGTCCTAATGGTGCCATAGAGTTAGATGCATAATTCTACGCCAGATTAAGGGTTGCAGAAAAAATAAGTCCAATTATCCTATCATTTTTTTATTTTTAGATTTCATTTGTTTTTAGAGAAAACTTTTTTATTATTTTAGATGTGCTACAAAATTTTAGACGTTATAAATTTAGACGTTAGATTTTATATAAAATAATTGATGTGCAGAATTTTATTGAAATAGATATTGATACGGTGATTTCTTGAAAACAGTTTTTACAGCGTGTACTCGGGATTGTCCAGGCGGTTGCAGTATAATTGTCACGACTCACAATGGAAAAATAATCAAACTCAAGGGAAATCCAGACCATGACATTACAGATGGATTTTTGTGTCCCAACACCTCCAAGTACCTTAAAAATGTTCATCACAGTCCAAAAAGGATTTTACATCCACTTAAAAAGGTGGATGGGTCCTGGAAAAGAATAAGTTGGGATGAAGCCTTTGATATAATGGTGTCTAAGTTAGGAGATACAATAAAAACCTATGGAAACAATTCCGTGCTGTATTATCAGGGTTTCGGGTCAAGAACTGCTCTTAAAATGTTAAACAGGCGATTTTTCAATTTATTTGGTGGGGTTTCAACGTTATATGGCACTGTTTGTGGGGGTATAGGTCAAGCAGGTCAGGAAATGGATCTGGGCACGAGAATATCCCACGACCACCGGGATCACCTCAACAGTAATGTCATTGTTGTATGGGGCAGAAATCCAGCAGTCACAGACATCCACCTCTGGAGGATACTCAGGAAAGCCCAGAGAAACGGCACAAAACTCGTTGTTGTTGACCCAGTTAAAACAAAAACTGCAAAATATGCTGATTTATTCATCCAGCCACGACCTGGGACAGATGCGTACCTTGCAATTGCAGTTTCAAAGCTGATTCTGGACAATTGTCTTGCAGATGAAGATTTCATAATGAAGAACACCAAAAACTTTGAGAAATATCTTCAGATCATCAAGGGCTTTTCCATGGAGGAACTCTCAACCAAATGTGATGTACCGCTTGAAACCATAATGGAACTTGCACTTACCTACTCTCAAAACAAACCATCCAGCATAATCACGGGTTGGGGACTTCACAGGTACATATCAGGACACATCATATTCAGATTTCTGGATGCCCTGGCAGCATTAACAGGAAACATTGGAATTTCAGGTGGTGGTGTGAGCCAGGGATTTGAGGAGTTCGGATTCTTTGATGATTCATACTCATTGGACAGTTTGAATCTGGGTAGAACACTTCCAATGCCAACGATTGGTCAGGCAATTCTTGAAACTGAAGATCCAGAGATAAAAATGGCCTTCATAACATCAGGAAATCCTGTTAATCTGAATCCAAACTCCAACAGGGTTAAAAAAGCCTTTGAAGGTGTGGATTATGTTGTGATGATGGACCACTTCCTCAACGACACAGCTGACATTGCAGACCTTTTTTTACCTGGAACAACCTTCCTTGAAGAGGAGGATATGGTTGGAAGTTACGGACACAACTGGGTATCCCCCATAAATCCTGCAACAACACCTGAAGGTGAGGCAAAATCAGAGTTTGAAGTGTTCCAGACACTCGCAGATAAAATGGGATTTGGAGATGAAATGGCAGGAAGCCCAGCTGAATGGCTCAAGAAGATAACAGTACCAATTGCAGATATGGGAATCAAATGGGAGGATCTCAGGGCAGGACCTGTGAAAATGGTTCCTGAAGACCAGATACCCTACTCCGACGGAATTTTCTTCACAGAATCTGGGAAATTTGAATTTATAACTGAATTTCCGGAATATCAAATGTGTGAACACGATCTCAAGGACAGAGAGTTGGATTATCCTCTCTGCCTGATCTCATCATCCCCTGAAAAATGGGTCTGTTCAGTTGTTCCAGAAACTGAAATGGAGAATGGACTTTTAAATGTGGAGCTATCCCCAAAAATTCTTGAAGAACTTGGAATCAGGGATGGAGAAACTGCAGTTCTTGAATCTCAAGTTGGAGAACTGAAGGTTAAGGTTCAAGAAACTGAATGTGCAAGGGATGATACTGTTAGGACCGAAAGAGGCGGTTGGATGAAGTACGGTAAAAACATCAACATCTTAACCATAGACCTCATGAGTGAAGCTGGAAATGGTACTCCTTACTATGAAACAATGGTTAAAATTCGGAAAGAAAGTTAATGAATGTGAAAAAAGGGTATAACTCATAAATAATAAATAACCCATAAGAAGGTTCGTATCATAAATATCTCCAGAAAGCACGATTTTTCTTTGTAGGTTTTCAAAATGAACAAGAAAAGAACATCAATTTTATCATTGGCCATAGGAGCACCTATTGGTTGTTTAGGTGGTTTAATAGGTTTGGGAGGGGCTGAATTTAGACTACCTTTCTTATTGAAAACTTTCAGTAAAACTGCTAAAAGGGCAGTGGCCCTAAATATGCTGATAAGTTTGATCACGGTTGTATCAGCAATTTATTTTAGAATGAACAACTTTGACATGGGTCTTATTTATCCCCAAATATTGTTGATGATTGCAATAATAGCAGGTTCCACAACAGGTGCTTACTTTGGAATAGGAATGTCCCATAAAATATCTGATAGATTGTTTAAGAAGGTATTGTTAACCTTACTCATGATAATGGGACTGTTACTTATCGGTGAAAGCTTCATCACTTTTGGAACCTTTGGATCAATGGGACTACCCTTTGGCAGTTTGTACATGGAACTAACTGTCGCCATATTGTGTGGGTTATTGATTGGAGTTATCAGCAGTCTATTGGGAGTTGCTGGTGGGGAAGTTATAATCCCAGTGTTAATTCTAATATTTGGAATAGATGTTAAACTGGCAGGAACCTTGAGCCTGATCATTAGTTTGCCCACCATGATCGTTGGAATTACAAGACATAACAGCAATAAAATGTACTCTGACAAATCTGAACTCAGTTCCCTGGTCTTACCAATGGGTATAGGTTCTATAATTGGTGCGGCAGTTGGAGCTTTTTTAGTTGTGTATGCGCCTTCAGAATTATTAAAAATTATACTGGGAGCTTTACTGATATTCACTTCCATAAAACTTTTAAGAGAAAAAGATTAGTGCTATTCATTCAATTTTAATTTTACAATTAGGGGTAGTGAAGTACAGTCTACCTAATCTCAAGTGTATGCTCCCTTTTAACCTTTTATCCAATTTTTAACCTTTTATTCTAACTTATTATAAAATAAGGTACGATTTTAATACTCTAAATGATAACACACTTTTCAATTAAATTTTATTATTTATATCTATGTGTTGGGCTTATTTTAGAAAGAAGTAAGTACTTTTTTTAATGAATTATTACTAATTTTTCAGACTCCATGGTTCCGAAACTACTTGGGTGCATTCACTTGAATGGATTAAACTTGAGTAAATTCATTTAAATCAAAAAAACAGAGAGGTGCGAAAATGGATGGAATAACTGAAAAGGGAATGGGATGGTTTCCTGATCTCCCTGATAGGCGAGATCTAACACTTGAAATTGAAAAAAAGAAGAACGACAGAATAAAAGACATGGTAAATGAGTTAGGTATCAAAGAACCTGTAACTGGAATTCCAGATAACATGGATCTAAGGCAGTGGTGTTCTCCTGTGGAGGATCAGAAGAGTCTTGGCTCATGTACTGCGAATGCTGGTGTTGGACTACTTGAGTACTTTGAACGCAGGGCATTTAATAACCATGTAGATGCATCAAGGCTTTTCCTCTACAAAAATTCTAGAAAGCTTGCAGGGATAACTGGTGATAGTGGATCTTACCTCAGAACAACCATGGCAGCCATGGTTCTGTTTGGTGTGCCTCCAGAGAAGTACTGGCCCTACACAGACAAAAAACCAGACTTCGATGCAGATCCAGATGCCTTTTGCTATGCATTTGCTGAGAACTACAAAACGATTCAGTACTTGCGATTGGATCCTCCCTCAACCCCTGTAAACACCCTTCTGGACAGGATAAAAACGAATCTTGCAGCGGGATTACCCTCAATGTTTGGTTTCACAGTTTACGATTCAATATACGATGCAGAAGCTGGAAAGATACCTTATCCCTGCAGTGGAGAGAAGGTTGCAGGTGGCCATGCTGTAGTTGCAGTTGGATACGATGATAGTGTTGTGATCGAAAATCCAAAATGCGGAAAAACAAGCAAGGGGGCCCTGTTAATACGGAACTCATGGGGAACCGCATGGGGGGACAGGGGTTACGGATGGTTGCCCTATGACTACGTGCTGAAGGGACTTGCAGTTGACTGGTGGACACTCGTCAAGGTGGATTGGGTTGCAACTGGAGAATTTGGTCTTTAGAATGAATATTTTTTCTGAAAATGGTTTTTTAGTATTTTTTATTTTTCAATCCTTTTTTTAATCTTTTTTCAATCATTTTTCCATATTCTTATTTTAAACAAAAATTTTAAATAACTCCTGAAAAGATATCAAAGGATATTAAACATTTAAAAGATATTTTAAAGAAATAAAACATTTTTTATTAAAAAATAAGTAAAATAAACTAAAATGAAATTAAAAAGAGTGATAGATTATAAAGATTGATAAAGAACTTTAGCAATTAAAAATTTTAAGAATTAAGACTAATTAAAACTAGTTATTTGTATTATTAAGATGTAAAAAAAAGGTTTTAAGATGTAAAATGGTGGATATAAAAAGGAAGTTTTATCTCTCCCTCTTCCCTGCAATGAACTCCTCAACCATGTTACGGGCCACATCATCTGTGAACTGTTCTGGTGGATGCTTCATTGTGTAAGCTGAGATTGAGGTGAGCTGTCCACCTATTCCCCTTTCAAGTGCCAGTTTACAGCACCTTATGGCATCTATAACGCAGCCTGCAGAGTTTGGTGAGTCTTCAACACTCAACCGAAGCTCTATGTTCATTGGCACATCTCCAAAGGTTTTACCCTCCATCCTGAGGAAGCAGAGCTTGTTGTCCTTCTGCCAGGTCACGTAGTCTGATGGGCCGATGTGGATGTTTTCAGGTTCAAGCCTTTCAGCCAGAACAGCCTGAACAGCCTCGGTTTTTGACTCTTTTTTAGAATCCAGCCTGCTCCTGTTGAGCATGTTCAGGAAGTCGGTGTTTCCACCGGTGTTTAACTGGTAGGTTCTCTCGAGTTTCACTCCCCTTTCACGGAACAGGTTTGCAAGTGTCCTGTGGGTTATGGTTGCACCGATCTGTGCCTTTATGTCATCACCAATTGTTGGTATGCCCTTTTCCCTGAACTTGGCGTCCCATTCAGGATCGCTCACCACGAAAACAGGCATGTTGTTGATGAACGCAACACCAGCTTCAAGTGCACACTGGGCATAGAACCTTGTTGCATCTTCAGAGCCAACTGGAAGGTAGTTTAGAAGTATTTCTGCCCCACTTTCCTTTAGAATCTTTACTATTTCATCCTTTTCCTTCTCTGCTTCATCTGAAACAAGGAAGGTATGATCGTCTTTAAAATCTGCCATGTGGGGTGCCACACCATCAAGGATACAGCCCATGGATACTTCAACACCACTTTCAGGTACATCCTCACAGAAAACAGTTGTACAGTTGGGTTTTTCGAATATGGCTTGGCTCACATCCTTTCCAACCTTCCTCTTGTCGATGTCAAAGGCAGCAACCACCTCTATGTCAGAGGGTGTGAAGCCCCCTATATCCCAGTGCATCAGACCGATGACATCCTGGGGATCCCTGTATTTGTAATAGTGTATTCCCTGTATAAGGGAGCTTGCACAATTACCAATACCAATTATCGCTATCTTTATCTTTTCCAATTACTACACCTTCTAAAACACCGTTTTAAAACGTTAATTGTGATATATCAATCTTATTTCAAAATTAACATAAAAATTCTGTCTTTCATAAGCTTAATTAGGTCATATTAAGTTCTCTTAAAACTACAATTATTGTATTGTACTATTAAAGGTTTCGATCAACTTCCATATTAACCTTTTCCATGCTTAAACTATTAAACAGGCTGCTTTAAGGTCGTACATTCCCTTTTTTCTAAAAAATTATTTTCACAGATATTCAGATACTTTAACAGCATAAAAGTAGATGTTGTATATTAAGAAACGTTAAATCATTTTGAAAGTGCTTCAAAACTCATCAAACCCATTATTCCTGCTGCAGTCAATCCTACGCTCCATATGATTATTCCCAGGGACATCCATAGTATTAAATTGTCTTTGTTGGCCCCAAAGGTAATTCCTACTGCAGTTCCTAGGGGAGCACCAAAAAGCAGTGGAGATAACAATCCCAGACCCACCACCCCATATTTATTCCAGACATCGTGGATCCTGCTGGTTTCAAATTTTTTATCCTCCCCATATCTCCATGTAATGAACCTGCTTCTAAGGGAATCCCCTAAAAACGCCACTATCAAAACAGCTAAAATGGAACTGGAAGCTGATACTGCAACGATTAAAATGGGATTTAACTTGAGTGCAATTCCCATTGGAATTGCAAGCCATAGTTCCACGACCCCGCTTATGAATACAAGTGCAATGTTTGTAAAAATGTCCACAGTTTCATTCTCCTATTATCCTCAATGTTAGCTTATTATGTTAGGTTTATTCATTTATTATACCTTTAAAAATAAGAGGGTGTAATTAGGGGACTGAATTTACCTAAAGAACACCTCAATTCAAATAACAACAACCGCCACAAAGGCAAACAACAACCACAGGAGAACTGTGATCAGGGTACTCTTCCAAGGTACCTTCCCAAATACCATTTTTGAAGTCTTTGAACCAACGTACCAGCTTAGAATTATGAGCACAATCAGAAGTATGCTGTTAACGATTCCCATTATGTTCAATGGATTTTTGTACATGACGTAGATCCATACAAGGGTTGTGATAATTATTCCCAACCAGATCATGGGTTTAAGAACTTCAATTGCCTTAAATGTTATTTCGGTTACTTCCTCTGATTTTCTGGACTTCACAAGCATTGCCAGAAGCACCATGAGTGATCCAAGGGCCATTATTATTCCTAAAAATTCCAGAAACAGGGTTGTAACGGGTTTTCCAAAGAAAAATTCTTTTAGCATTGTTATGGTCACAAGGGTTGTCAGGGACTCTTCAATTGGAAAGGATTCTATATTCCCAATTGCTATGGCGTACTTTCCCTGGTTGTTTGAATTGAACACCTTAACGTAGTAGGTTCCAGCAGGCAGGTTTTTTGTTGCCTCGGGTCCCTTGAGGTAGTAGTCTCCACCGAACTCTTCGAAGTAAGGCTCCCACTGGGCATCTGTACCGTTTATGAGGATTATGCTTTCACCACTTGAATTGAGAACTTCTGCTGAAACCAGGTTTGCGCTTATGCCAGGACTTGCAGGTACAAGAAGGTTTATGTAAAGTTTGAATGGTTTGTCTGAAGTTATCTTGTAGTAATTGGGACTTCCAGTGAGTTTTCCGTAGAAGGCCTGGGATATCTCTGGGGTTTCCACCACAATTGCATTTTCGTAGGTTGCATTCTGTCCCACCTCAAGGCGGGGTTGGTGGGCAGTGACCATTGAAAGGGATGTAAATAAAAAAACAAGAAGCAATGCCAACAATCCAAAACTGTGAATTTTTGAATTTTTTGTCATAAAAAAATAATATGGTGCTACGAATTATTTAAATTTTTCATATTGTAATTTTAGCAGTTTTTTTCCTGTTGATTTCCCAGTTTAAGGGTCACCATAAAAAAAATCATAATGTGGACTTGGAATTTATTTCATTTGAAGTGTTTAGGTGTTTCAGTGACTTCTTTATAAATGAGCCAGTGATTTTGGATCATCTAAAAAACTTTCAAAAACAGTTGAAACGGTGATTTAGTAGAATCCAAAAGAATTTAAGCAGAATTTACATGAATTAAGGTTATAACGCCTTTAATTAGGGTTCTATTTCTTTAGGACATGATAAGATCTATCATCTGTTTGAACATTTCATCGGAGCCTTCTTCATCACTTAAAACGAATGCAAGCTTACTCGTCAACTTTCTCCTGTGGGTGTCGTCCTGACTGTTCACCAGCAGATAAGTTTTGTTGAACACGTTGTTTAAATTAAGGTTGGGATCGTTCATGGTCTGAAGTTTTCGATTCATAGCCCTTTTTATTTGATAACAAGCTTCCAGGGAATCTTCTGGAATATCACTTCCAAATTTTTTCATTAAAATGTTCATATTTACAATGTCCCGTTTCACGAGACTGAAAACAACTCCCTCTGACCGTATGGATTGGATACGCTTTTTTCCTTCGTATATATTAAAATCGTAGCCTACAATTTCCACTTTTTCCTCTTTCAGGAGGTGCATGAGGTTTTCATTTAAGGCTTTGTTGGATATTTCCCTGTTGGTTCTAAGGCATACTTCCTCTAAAATCTGTTTTTTTGATAGTTCCTTTTTTTGAAGTGTTTCAATAATTAGATCCCTTACTTTTTGTCCAGTTTCCATTGAACACCGCCCCTAATATTAATTGTGTGAATATATGCACCCAATTGGTTATTAAGCTTTATGGCAGTGTGAAAACTCAGCAAGGTATACAAAATTTAAGGGAGGGATGTTAAAATTGTCCCAAACTAATATTAAAAAAAATTTAATGGCATTTGGAATGATGATGATATTCGCAACGATATTCTTTGTTTCAATGCCGAGTTCAGAGGCCCACATTTTAGTAGTGGGTGATTCAAAGAGTAATACGCCTTATATGCATAATGAAGCTGTGGCAATCACTGCTATACTTAAAAGTAAAGGTTACAAGGTTGTAAGTCTCATTGGAAAGAGTGCAACCACTAAAAATATAATGAAAGGAATGTACGGTGCAGATGCCATAATATACGTTGGCCACGGTGCGTACGTAACTGGACATTACAACATGAAAGGCGGAACAGCAACAGGTCCATACGCCCTTTATGCTTCAAATGGTTACATATGGGGTGTTGGAAACAAGATGCGTGAGGGATGGCATGGTAAATTATTCACACCACCATACAAAAAAGGTATTCCTGTAATATTATTACACACCTGTTTCTCAACTGGTGATGTGGGAAAAACCAGGGTTGCAAATCCAACTCAAACTATATACACGTTCTCACGTATGTTCCCAAATTCAAACTACTACGCAACCTCATGGGGTGGTTTTGAAGTAGTCAAAGACTTCCTTGGAGGAGCTAAAAACTTTGGTGATGCCAACAATAAAAACTACGAGGTAATTCGTAAATCAACAACCTACAAAGGTGTTAAGGTATGGCACAACACCAATGGACATGATTCATTTGTAGGTAACTGGGGTGGAAAATTCCCAACTCCTGCTAAAACCACTGCTTACAATAACGCTGCAGCAGAAAAATGGTATAAACGCACAAAATAAGTAGTTCGCTAGACGAAAAATACGTTGAGGTAAGAGTTTAGATGTGATACATCTCAATTCTTATTTTTTTAAACAAATTCAATCTCACCCCCTTTTTCTTTTTTTTAAACTTATTCTATAAATCTCTCTTTTTACATGGTGAACATAATCCTAATTTTTATTACCTTTGAATGGCAAAATCCTTGTTTTCAAATTGATTTTACAATTATTATTTCTGACCATTTTTTGGGAATATTTTTACTATATAAATACTCTGGTTGTGCTTTTAATTCAAAAACTATTTATTATAGAGTTTCTATAATAGTGACTATAGTCACAATTCAAGGAATCCATTTATATATAATGGTGACAAAGGTCACAAAATTGTTAAAAATGGGGGTGAAATTGTGTATAGAAAGTCAAGGCGCACAGCGTTTTTATTACTGATGGCGCTGTTTGTAATATGCGCTGCTGGCGCTGTTGCTGCTGATGATACTTGTGCAACTGGTACTTGTGAAACTAGTACTGATAATGCTATTTGCACACAGACTGTACAGCAGCAATCAGGCCCACCAAATCTTGGTAATGGTGGTTCGGCTGGCTGTTACCAGCCAACAGATGTAAGTGTTGATAAGGAGATAGAACAGAAGGCTGTGGCAGCTGGTGAAAATGTCTGTTATGACATAACAGTCCAAAAAATGGGTAATGCTGCAAAGAACGTTGTTGTCACTGATAACGTAAACCTCGTCAATCCTCAATACAGAGTTATGGTCGATAATACCTACTGGAGCGATCCATCTCCGTGGACGGGTTCCTTCTCTTGCAAGAATTTAGAGGCAAAATTTTTGTACATAAAAATTTGGGGTATCGTGCCTTCATCACAGCCTGAAGGTTGGATGTATAACACTGTAACGGTCTCCGCAGACAATGATAGGACTCCTTGGAACAATTGGGACACAGAAAGGGTGTATGTTTACACCAAAGCTAACCTGGCAATAGAAAAGACTGCTCCAGAAACTGTGTACGCAGGTGACGAGATCGCGTACCACATAAACATAACGAACAATGGTCCTTCTGATGCTCAGAATGTTGTGTTGAAAGATAGTACCTTACCTGATCTGTTAACCGGAGCATACTACAAAGTGAAAATAGGTGATGGTGACTGGGGTGCTGCAGTGCCATGGACTCCGGGTTCTGACATTTTGTTAGGTGTTATCCAGGCTTATCAGACCGTTTTAGTGGACATCTTCGGTACAGTGCCTTCTTCAACAGCAAAAGGCACGGTCATTGAAAACGAGGCATTTGTGGAGTCATCCACCTGTGACCCATGCAACTGCAACAACCATGCTTGCACCACAACAACTGTGGACACCCAGGCTGATGTTTATGCCACTAAATCTGATACGACTTCAGATCCTGTGACTGCGGGTACCAATATGGTATACACAATAGTGGTCGGTAACAACGGACCTTCTGATGCCGTGAACGTTCTTGTGGAGGATACTTTGCATGAATGGCTTAGTGGTGCAACCTTCAGTGTTGATGGTGGAAGTTCACAACCTTGGATTGGTTCTTACACCATTGCTCTGCTTAAAGCTGGTGAAAAGGTTAACATAGTCATCACAGGTCTTCTGAATGCTTCCGCACCTACAAGTTCTGTTATCGAGAACAAGGTGACAGCTCTTGCAGAAACAGCTGATCCTAACCTGCTCAATAACATTGGCTACGCTGCTACGGGAGTAGTTACTAGTGCAGATATTTCTGTGACTAAGACGGTTCCCGCTACTGTGACTGCTGGTGCAAATATTATTTACACCATCGTGGTTACGAACAACGGACCTTCCGATGCTCAGAACGTTGTCTTGAATGATGTGTTACCAAGCTGGATCACAGCTGCAACCTACACCAAGGATAGTGTAGATATGGGTGCTTGGACAAGTCCACTGGTGATAGGTCTACTTGAAGCTGGTAAATCCGTTACAATAATTATTAACGGTACAGTTGATGCTGCAACTCCAGATGCCACTGAACTTAACAACACTGCTAACGTGACTTCAGATACACCTGATTCAAACTCAACCAACAATGAAGCTTCAGGCAGTACTATCGTCTCCAACCCAACAAGTGGTGGTGGCGGAGTAACTCCTGAACCTGAAAGTGGAGGAGAAGGTGTAACTGAACCTGCATCTGGTGGAGACGCTGTGTCCTCTGAAACAGTTGGAATGCAAACCACTGGTTCACCAGTTGCTCTGCTGGTAATGGCACTTCTTGTGTTGTTATCAGGTCTGTTCGGTATTAGGAAACCATAAAAAAGAGTTTTGGGGTTCAATTCCCCACTTTTTTCTTGTTTTAAAATATCTAAAATTTAAAAAAATAATAGATGCTATTTTTTATTCACTGCCCATACTTCAAGACTTGTTCATTCCAAAATTACTCCAACTTCTATGGATTCAACAGGTAAACTGTGTAGTTCAGGTAACTTGCTATACTGACCCACACTATGTATGGTACGAGAAGCAGCCCTGCTGGTTTTGAAATCACGTAGAATGCTATGATATTTGCAAGTATTGCAAGCCAGAGCACCAAGATAACAGCAAAAGCTCCAAGCAGCGAGTGGAAGCTGAAGAACACCACAGACCAGAGAACGTTGAGTACGAGCTGCACTGCAAAAATCAGAACTGCAAATCTCACATCCTTCCTCTGCCACCCACTTCTCAAAACCAGGAATAGTGCAATTCCCATGAGCAGGTAAAGTGTTGTCCATACCGGTCCAAAAACCCAGTTAGGAGGTGCCCATAGTGGTTTTGCAAGTGAAGCGTACCATACAGGTATCTGGGATATTGTAGCTTGGGAACCTAGAAAACCTGCAAAAAGAACAATCAAAATGGATCCAGCGAGCATTGGAATTTCCTTCAGTTTAAATCCTTCCATTTTTTTCACCCCTTTTCATAAATTCATTTAAAGCTATTTTTTATAAAAAACTTAAAAAAAACTGAAATTCAAACATTACTTAAGGATCATGAGCTTTTTAATCACTATTTTTAATTCCAGTTATGTTTTCCACATCTGCAAGCTTCCAGACGAAGGATCTGTCCTCCTCAACAAGGTACTCAAGGGGATCATCTGGGGAATGTCCCAGTGCAGCCATGATCTGATTTGAAAGGTTTTTATCCCGTATAAGTTCAACAAAGTCCTCTTTAACCCTCCTTTTCCGGGATTCATCATCCACCTCAACGATACTACCCTGAAGTGTCACGAACCTGTAATCTGAAAGGTCTTCAGAGTATTTCTCTATCTCAACAGCCACATGCGGATTTTTCCTGAAGAGTTCTATCTTTTTACCGTAACGTGTTGAGAGAAAATAAATAAAATCTCCATCAAAGACATAGATAAAAGGTGCTATATAGGGATATTCTCCTTTAAATGCAATTCTGCTCACATAACATTCATCTATCAGTTCATCGTACTCTATTCTTGTCATCGAAGGAATCTTTTCGATTTTCATGTTCCACCACCATTTGATCCACCTATTCATAAATCATTCGATCCATGAAATTCAATCCCTTGAAGTGGGATAACCTGCGCTTTTCCAGGCCATCATACTGCCAAGAACATTTGTAACATCCTTGTAACCATTCATTCTAAGTATGGATGCTGCAACACCAGCTTTGTAACCGGAATCACAGTAAACAACAACACCTTTATCCTTTGGGACTTTCTTCAGATTTTTTTCAAGAATTCCTAGATATATGTTGTGGGATCCTATTATACGTTCCTCTTCCCACTCCCATTCCTTTCTGACATCAAGGAGGAAGAGGGATGGATCTTCCATTTCATTATGGAGTTCCTGCACGGAGCAGGTTTTGATGGTTTCGAGTGGGCCTGCAGATTTGAACCATGATGAGAAACCACCTGAAAGGTATCCATACATGTTATCATAGCCAAGACGAATCAAATACTTTTCAACACCCTCAATTCTGGATCCATCATCATCAACCAGAACTATGGGGTCTTCATAGTTTAAAAACCAGCCTGCAAAGGCAGGAACTCCTTCACTCCATATGTTGAGTGTGCCTGGTATGTGTCCACCTGCAAAGGATTCAGGGTCCCTGACGTCAACCACTTGAACACCTTCTTCCCCAATATCCTGAAGTTCTACAGTTGAAATGGATCTGAGCTGTGGAAGTCTGCAGAGGATATCTGCACCCTGCTGGTTGTTCAACTCCATCCTCTTGAAGTAGGGCGGAATGTAAAATATTTCAGCCACCTTGTGTTCAACGAACTCTTTTCTGGTCTTCTGTAGAATGGGATTGGTTTTTTTCTCGTATCCAACCGTTGTAATATCCACGTCCCTTATCTCGGCCCCACAGACTGAACCTGAACCATGGGCCGGGCAGATGATAACGCCATCTCCAAGGGGTAGTATCTTCTGATGTATACTGTTGTAGAGGGATCCCGCCATTGCCTCCACTTCTTCAGGGCCGTAGATGTCACACCTTCCAACTTCCCCTGCAAAAAGAGCATCTCCTGTAAAGACCATGTAAACATCGTCTGAGGCATCCCTATCTTTAACTGTGATTGAGATGCTTTCATTGGTGTGTCCTGGAGTTTCAATAACCTCCAGTTGGAGTGATCCAAGTTTGAAGATGTCCCCTTCATGCGTGGGATTTCCGTATCCAAAATCAAGGGCCGCACCATGATATATCTCCGCATCAACGAGTTTTGAAAGTTCAAGGGATCCAACGGTGTAATCTTCGTTTCTATGGGTTTCAAACACCAACTCTATGTTCATATCATGTTCCCTTGCAATGTCAAGGTAGATGTCAACATCCCTACGGGGATCGATGACAGCTGCAGCTCCCCTTGAGCCTATAAAATAAGATTTGTGGGAAAGTCCTCTGGATTTCACAATTTCAAATATCAAATTCAAACCCTCCGGTTCAAGTTGATTCACATATTTGAAGCCTTTCAATCCATATTTTTCTTTTTCCTCTTAATGGATCTACAATAAAAAATATTACAAGTGTTGACCATATTTTTGTATTAAAGTGAATATATATTATTAGTAAAATGAGCCATGGTTTATTTGAAATCAAGCCATATCTCATAATTATTTCGAGTTACTGCAGGGTGTGACAATGGACTACATCATAGAAACCGACAACATAACCAAGGAATTTGATGATTTCGTGGCAGTGAATGGAATAAACCTCAAGGTTAAAAGGGATAGTATACATGGAGTACTGGGTCCCAACGGTGCGGGTAAAACCACGCTGATCTCCATGCTATGCACCATACTGCGCCCAACATCCGGAACTGCAATGGTGAACGGCTACGATATAGTTAAAAACGCCAATGAGGTCAGAAAATCCATAGGAATAGTTTTTCAGGCAAGGGCCCTTGATGATATCTTAACTGGACGTGAACACCTTGAAATGCATGCAGCACTTTACGGTGTTCCAAGGGACGTTAGAAAGGACAGAATCGAGGAGATACTCGACCTGACACAGCTTCAGGACAAGGCAGATGAGATGATAAAGACCTACTCTGGTGGAATGAAGAGGCGGCTTGAGATAGGCAGAGGACTTATACATTACCCTAAAGTGCTGTTTCTGGATGAACCAACCCTTGGACTCGACCCTCAGACTAGGGAGAGCATCTGGGAGTACCTGCAGAACCTCAACAAGAAGGAAGATGTCACAGTTCTTCTCACAACCCACTACCTTGACGAGGCAGACAAGCTCTGTGACAAGATCTCCATAATAGACCAGGGCGAGATAATAAAGTCAGACACACCTAGAAACCTTAAAAAAGAGCTTAAAGCGGATATAATAACTGTCAAGGTTGATGATGAGGAGCGTTTTGTGTCCCTGGTTTCCCAGCTGGAGTTTGTAAGTGACATTCACAGGATCGATGGTGAGGTGAAGCTCATGGTTGAAAGTGGTGAAAACCTAGTTCCCTCAATTGTGAACTTTGCAAATGAGAACAGTATATTCGTGAACTCCATAGAACTGGAGCACCCGAAACTCGATGATGTTTTCATACACTACACAGGAAAGTCCATAAGCCATGGAACAGCCAAGAAGGGCAAAACCAGGAAGGGTGGAAGGTTCAACATACTGGGCAGGAGGCGTTAAAATGGGGGAGTTAGAGGGAATATACACCATCTGGCGCAGGGAAAATACCAGGTTCCTCAGGTACAAATCCAGAATCGTGACCTCTGTTGTAACGCCCCTGCTGTGGCTTTTGATATTCGGCACAGGTCTGGGTTCAGCAATGAGGTTCGGGGGAATTGCAGGGGGTTATCAGACCTTCATATTCCCGGGAATAATAGGGATGACCATACTGTTTACGTCACTCTTCTCAGGGGTGTCAGTTATAGTGGACAGGCAGTACGGTTTCCTGAAGGAGATGTTCGTTGCCCCAATATCACGTTCATCCATTGTGTTTGGTAAGGCACTGGGTGCAAGCACAACTGCAATGATACAGGGAACCATAATTCTACTTCTGGCATTCATACTACACATCCAAATCACTGTGCTGGGATTCATAGCCGCCATGATCATCATGATCATCATGTCACTGGGACTCGTTGGAATTGGACTCTTCATATCTGCATTCATGGAGAGCATGGAGGGATTCAACCTCATAATGAACTTCGTTGTACTGCCAATGTTCTTTTTAAGCGGTGCACTCTTCCCAATAACCAGCCTGCCAGAATGGCTTAAAATAGCTGTTTACATAGACCCCCTGACCTACGGTGTGGATGCCCTTCGTTATGCAATACTTGGAGCATCCTCAATACCCATCTACATTGACATAGCGGTTATAATGGTATTTGCGGCCCTAATGATAGTTATATCTGCATATGCATTTACCAAAAGGGAACAGGGGCTTATGTAAAACTCTATTTTACTATTTTTTAAATATATATTCTGAAGATTAAACATATTCTAAAAAAATATATACTTTGAATCTTTACCATGACTTTTAGGAGGATAATATGAAAGTAACTTCACTCATTGATGATGAATACAAGAACCGGGGACTTGAAGGTGAACATGGACTCTCCCTTCTAATTGAATGGAACGATAAAACCATACTCTTTGATACTGGAGCCACAGGAAGGTTTGCATATAACGCAGAGAAACTTGGAATTGATATGGGTGATGTGGATGCTCTGGTCATCTCACATGGCCACTACGATCATGCTGGAGGTCTTGAAAGGTTTTTCCAGGAGAATTCCAGTGCCCAAGTTTATATGGCTGAGGGTGCTGATCTGAACCACTACTCCAAAGATCCAGGTTCTCCCTACAGGTACATAGGAATTGATAAAAACGTTTTGAATAAGTACAAGGATAGAATAACATTTTTAAAGGGTAGAACCGAGATAATGGAGAATGTTTATATTTTAAAGGAATTTAAAAATGAATATCCCATTCCAAAGGGTAACAGATACCTTTACATGGAAAAAGAAGGTATGATTCTTAACGATACCTTTGATCATGAGATTGTGATGGTTTTAAAGGATGATAAAGGTATTGTTATTTTCAGTGGCTGCTCCCATAGAGGCATACTCAACGTGATGGAATCCATCAATGAAGAGTTTAAAATCCCTGTAAAAGCTGTTTTTGGTGGTTTCCATTTAATGGGAAGGCCTTCATCTGGTATGGTGGAAGAAAAGGAAGATATCATTTTTACAGCTGAAAAACTCTCCCTGTATAAAATTGAGAGGATTTATACATGTCACTGTACAGGTAAAAGAGCTTTCACTATCCTAAAGGATGTTTTGGGAGGGGGGATTGATTACATTTCTACAGGGGATCATGTGGAGGTCTGAGGATGGTGGAAAACACTAATCTCCCTTTCAAAAGGTTATTCAACTCCTCAAAAAATCAAATCAAATAAATAAACAGAACTTATTATTATTTTTTTTAAATTCCATCCAATATTTGGCATATATTTATTTTTTTTCCAGTTTACTCTAAAAAATAGTAAAAAAAGCTTAAACTCCCTCATATTTTGTTAAATGGTCATTTTTTTAGCCTTACTCTTTTAAAATGTTAACTTTGGATTGAGAGCAGTGCAACCCATTTATCCATCCATTTCCAAAGGACTCTATTGCACAAAATAAACATTAAACTTCCTTTTTTTAAAAAATAAAGTAAGAGGAAAGTGTTATTCAATTGAAGGGTTAATCCTAAGATAAATATACATTCAAATTCCTTTTTTTCTTAAAATAAACTCTAACTTTGCCTTATTTCTAAAAATAACAAATTAAGATAGGATACTTGGAACTCGTCATGTTAAATCCATTTAAGGAAGCTTTAAAACTAAAAAAAGGCTTAATGGTATTTTATTATTGATTTTTAAATCGAAATTTTTATATATGCTCCATTTTAGAATTTATGGTTGTCCAGAAACTTCTTTCAGACTATAATATTTGAGATGTACATTTCAGTACATGGGTCTGAGTTTCAGGGAAGGTCTGGACATGGAGGCGGTATAATTAAGCGAAATTTGCTATTAGCAATGCTGCTCGTTATGAGTTTAGCATTGTCCAATGTAGGTAGCATATATGCCTATTCATTAAGTGAAACTGTCAGTGACAACACAAACAACACACAATACTCAATTGAAAACGCAACGGACTACACAAATACAACAAACTACACAAACACAACTACGAACAACACAAACACAGAAACAACAGAGAAGCTGACGGTAAAAACAACTGCATCGGTTAATACCACCAATAAAACCAGTGATTCTGGAATTAACAACACCACAGCAAGTAGCACGGTTTTAAACAGTTCAACCAATGCAACAGCTGCAGCTGGAGAGGATTACAGTAAGATCAAGGGTATATGGATTCAAAGTTTAGATGCACTAAAAGTGAACGTAACCCAACTACTCAGTATGGGTATAACGGACATCTATGTGAAATGCAACATATACTCAGACCCAACCTACAAAACTCTTCTCTCACAAGTCGTGCAGATGTTCAAGGGTACTGGAATACGTGTGAATGCATGGGTAACCTGCTTCAAGGATGCCAATGGAAACTGGATCGATCCACAGGGAACCTACAATTACACAGTTAAAACTCCAGTCACAACCACAACCAAGGTAGCAGTCAAAAACTACTACAAGTCATGGTACAAGTCATGGTATAAATCTTGGTACAAAAAATGGTACAAGTCATGGTATAAATCATGGTACAAGTACCGAGGACACTGGAAGTACAAGTGGAAATCTGTCTGGAAATCCACATGGAAGTACAACTGGAAGTATGTGTGGAAGTACACCTTGAAGTACACAACCAGTTACAAAACAGTAACAACAACGACTTACACAACAAAAACAGTCACAGCTTACAACACAACCCACAACGACGAGGTTGTAAGTGCTATTTCAGACATGGTTAAGAACTACGGAGTTGACGGTGTAAACCTTGACTACGTCCGCTATCCAGGAACAGCCTACAAATATGCCAACGGTACAGATGCAATAACATCATTCGTTGCAGATATTTACAGTACCGTTAAGAGTATAAACTCAAGTGTGGCAGTTTCAGCAGATTTAATGCCTGAAGGAGCTGCAAATGCATATTACTACGGGCAGGATTATGCCCAGCTGTCCCAGTATCTGGATTACCTTGTCCCAATGATATACAAGGGTAACTACAATGAAGATGCTGACTGGATAGGAGATATGACAACGTACATAGTCAAGTATTCCGGTGGAAAACCAGTTGTTGTAGGAATTCAGTCCTACGAATCTGACAGCAACCAAACGCCATTGTCTGCAAGCGAACTGAATCAGGATATACAGGCCGCAATCAATAACGGAGCATCAGGATATGTTTTATTCAGATACGGATTGATAGATGATAGCTTCTCTGGATACACAGGTAACATGAGCTCAGGGAGTTCAGGAACCAGTACGAGTGATAATTCAACAGAAGGAAACAACACTTCAACCAGTAACGATACAACCATAAGCTTAGCTGACATTGAAGATGCAGCAACAAGAGTTGCAAACTATGTTGAAGCCAATTACAGGTTACCAAACTACGTAACTATTGGCAGTCAGAACATAGACATGTCGGACTTCCTGAACCTGCTTGTCAACGCACTAACGAATATCTACAACAAAGATACAGATGCTGTAGTACTTGGCAATTTCACACAAGCTACCACTTCATCTGAAAATGTGACGGCTGGAAATATCTACACCACAGAGTACCTTTCAATGGCTAATTCAATAGCCTCATACATGGCACTCAATGGTAAGACTCCAAACTATGCTTCATCAACCCTTGGAAAGATGGGATTCGAATCCCTTGTGTACATGTACTCAAAGATCCTTCGATTTGATGACGCCAATTCAAGACTTCCAAGTTACGTTGGTGTAAAGGCATGGAGTGTTATAACAATCAACAGTACATCAAGCGGTAGCTCATCCACTACAGTTCCTGCATCATTACAGCAGTATCTAAAAGCTACAACCAATTGTCAATCAACCAATGCTCAGATAATAGCTTTATCTAAATCTATTATCTCAAGTGCCGGTGCAACTACTACGTATGCTAAGGCAGTTGCCCTATTCAACTGGGTAAGAGATAACATAGGTTATTCATTCTACTACGACACCAAGTACGGTGCTGTGGGAATGTTAAGCTCCAAATCTGGGAACTGTGTTGATACAACCCACCTGTTAATAGCTCTTGAAAGGGCTGCAGGTATTCCTGCTCGTTATGTGCATGGTTACTGTAAGTTCTCAAGTGGAAACTGGTACGGACATGTTTGGGCCGAGATATATGTTGATGGTAAGTGGTACAGTGCAGATGCAATAAGCTACAGAAACACATTCGGTGTTATAAACAACTGGAACACAGCAACAGCAACCATATATGGCAGATATGCGTCTATATATTTCTAATTTTTCTTTTTTATTTTTTTTAAGATGGTAACTTATTTTAAGAATTAAAGCTTCAAAATTACTTTTATAATCTATTGAGGATTCTCCAGCTTCAATGAACTTCATTCTCTCTAAAAATTGTGGGTATGAAAAAATTAATTGAAAAATCAATTCAAAATTAATACGATTTGTATGCTGTTAATGGATTTTTCAAGGAATCCTGACCCTCATGAATTAACTTAACGTAGGTTATTAAAAGACAAACCTTTTTATAGGATGAGAAGTAACATTCTTACTTCATGCATTTATAACATTTATTCTAATAAAATAACTTTTACAATTAACTTTCACAATTATAAGGATGGATTTAATGATAAGAGGAGCAAGAGAAATCTTTAAAAGGGACATCAGGGCTATTGTAAGGAGCCCTGTTGTTATGTTCGTTTTGGCAGTGATTATTTTGATACCTTCACTCTACGCTGTGTTCAACATTCAGGCAACGCTGGATCCCTACGCCCACACATCCGATATCAAGGTTGCAGTTGTAAACGAGGATATGGGTTCTAAATTCAATGGAACACAGTACAATATGGGAAATGAGTTTGTTGATGAGTTGAAAAACAACACCAACTTCGATTGGCAGTTCATTGATAGGCAAACTGCAATGGATGGACTTAAAATTGGAAAGTACTATGCAGTTATAATAATTCCAGGCAACTTCACTGAGAACTTACTGTCAATCAAGACCTCTGACCCTAAGCAGGCCCAGATGGAGTACATAGTCAACGATAAACTGAATCCGGTGGCTCCGAGGATCACCAATGCAGGGGTGGACGCTGTGCAGACCAAGATCAACGATGAAGTTGTTAAAACGGTCAATGGAATTATATTTGGCAAACTCAGTGACGTTGGGGATCTTGCCAAGGCAAACAAGGCACAGTTCCTTAAAACCAAGTCAATGGTGAACGAGCTGAATGGAAACCTTGGGGAGATCGATTCATCATTATCCCAGGCAAATTCAGATATGACAACAGTAAACAGTGTATGGTCCAAAGTAAGTACAAATCTACCTCAGATAAAGAGCAACGCTGATTATGCTAAAGCCAAATCAGATGAACTGGCAGGTTACATTGGAAACAACCCATCAAAGGCCCTTACAACGGTTCAGGATATGGAAGTGAAGGTCAGTAACCTCATCACTGCTCTGAAGTACATGAAAGCCATCTTAACCAGTCTCTACAATTTAACGGGAGATCCTCAGTTAAAAACAATTATCGCTCAAATTGATGGGGACATTACTGAAGCAAATCAGGCCCTAACAGTTTTGAAGGCTGCAGATGCAGATCTTAAGAGCACGGGCACAACCACGAGACTGAACCAGTTGAAAACTTCGATCGACCAGATGGACAGTGCTGTCAACGCCCTCTACAATAATCAGGGAAAGATAAACTCTGCAATCAGTGAAGCATCAGCAAAACTGGGTCTTGCCAACTCACAATGGCCAACATTTAGAAGTGCTATCCATGAGGCTGCAGCCAAACTCAACTCTGTGAGTGAGTCTGATCTTGACAGTTTGATCTCACTCTCTGAGGTGAATCAGACTGGAGTTAAGAGCTACTTCGAAAGTCCTGTTGACCTTGAAAAGAAACACATATATCCAGTTAAAAATTATGGGTCTGCCCTTGCCCCATTTTACATACCAATATCCCTTTGGATAGGTGGAATAATAGCAGTTGCAATGTTAACCATGAGGGTTAAATCAAGGAAAAAATACCACAGTACCAGTGTTTACATGGGAAGGATGGGAGTATTCTTAATAATAGCCATATTACAGGCCCTTGTTGTTGCAGTGGCAACCCTATTCTTGGATGTTCAAATTTCATCCACATGGCTCTTCCTCCTGACCACCATGTACATCAGCCTGTGCTCAATGGTGATCATATACTCCATGACGTCTGCAGTTGGAAACGCTGGAAAGGCCCTTGCAATTATAATACTGGTCTTCCAGATCACGGGAACAGCAGGTATATTTCCATTGGAACTTTTACCTTCATTTTTCCAGGCAATACATCCATACCTGCCGTTGACCTATGCAGTTGGAGCCCTTCGTGAAGTGGTGGCAGGAGTCTTATGGAGCAGTTTCTGGTACAACATAATACTCTTAACGGTGTTCCCAGTGGTGGCATTTATCCTAACCCTGCTCATCAAGGAAAAGATGGATAAACGTGCACAATGGATGGAAGATAAGCTTGAAGAGAGTGGATTGTTCTAAAATCAGGAATTGAGTGGGATCATTCATCATCCCATTTTTCACTTCAATCTTCCACTTCAATCGATGGATAATCAGACAGAAACTATTCCAATTTCCACCTATTTTTTGATGAGTCATCAAATATCAGGGTTCGCTCAAGGAATACAAAAAAATATATGATCTTACGAAGATAGATTCAAGCAGATCAGTGGGATCTGGTTGATAAAAGGAGGATAAACCCCCATTACTGGAGTTTTATTGTCTTTTAGTTTTTTTTTATCCAAAGCTCTATAACTGAACCCGTAGAGCTATGTGAGGATCAATTCATGGCAATTTCTATCAACTTTCTAAGTCCTAACCATGAGACTAATTCGTAGAAATGTTGTTAGGGGACTTTCTTCGTTATAGTCTAATTTAACGAAATAAAATTAAATAAAAAACAGATTGATATGTAGTTATAACTTATTTTAAAAAAAATTTAGTGAGAGAAAAAAATTCGTGAAAATTAATGAAATTAATAAGAATTAATTTAAGAATTTTCAAGAAAAATCAGTGAATAATTCAAATGTGATTATTCTACTACTTCAGCAAAGCCGAAATTCCTTCTTGTAGAAGTGATCCTAATTTTAACTTCATCGCCAACTTTAGCGCCTGAAACAAAAATCACAAAACCTTCTATACGGGTAATTCCGTCTCCGTCTCTACCTAAATCTTCAATTTTAACATCGTATTCTTCCCCTTCATTAATAGGAGCGGAATTTCCACCATCATTACCGTAGTTACTTCCGAACATTTAATATCACTTCCAATTTTTAGCCTGAGACTAATGCCCCAGACTTATTATTCATTGATTTCCCGAGTATATAAAGTAATGCAATTACTTCCATTTTTATTTCCAAAAACTGGATTTTTCTCTAATTTTCCAGATGGTTTTCAGAATTTATTCAAAAAAAATATCATCAGGTACACCATGGATGGTTTTGTGGTTGATGTATGATGAAAAATGAACTAATTATGCAGAATTGCCTGCTGATGCTACTGTTTAACACTTGGCGCTGTTAACGTGCTCAGGCAACTATTAACTGCATAATCCTCCAGGGGTATAGATGGGCTCTGTGATTTAGTGGAAAGAAATCAAAAAACATAAAAGTATTCCACTTCAATATAAGATTCATTCTACATTAGAAAATGTATGAAAGATATAAAGAAGTTAATTATAAAAGCTTTGATCTAGATACATTCTAACAGAATTTAAATTGCTTTTTATAACTTTAAGTTGCAATTGGAGTAATCTTGATGGTAAGGGTAATAAAATCAGCTGTTAAATGCTATAAAAAGAAGACCAAGAAGACGGTTGGGGGAAAAACTAAGATCTATGAGTACAACCAGTACCTCATCCCTCTGAAAAAGTCTGATGACCTGGAGTGTAGTGAAGATGTTTTTATACTTTCCCAGAAACAGTTAAATGAAATAACTGGAAGGGAAGTGTCTGATTTAAACCAGTACTTTGAGGATATCCTGGGGTACCAGGGCAATGTGGAGGAGTATGAAAACACCATTGCAGAGATGGAATGGAAGAAGAGTGAACTTTCAAAATCATACCAGGACCTTGTAACCAAAAATGCAAAGACCAACAAAAAGCTGAAAATTGAATCTCAAAGGGCAAAAGATCTTGAAGAGACAAATCAAAGACTTCTTAAAGATATTGGGGCCAAAAACAGGGAATATCAGGATCTGAAGAAGAAGTATGATTTCGAACTTGAGAAGAACAAGGTCATGGAAGAGGAGATCAACGAGAAAGATAAGGATATATGGTCCTCATTGAAAAGCCGCCTTGGAAGCAGCGTTAAGAAGGAACAGGATGAAGAGGGTAAATGAACATTATTTTTAATCCTTGTTTATTTTAACTTTCATGAACAGATCCTTAAATCTTTAAATTATTCTCATCACTCTTTAACTCATTAATTTTACCCTATTGAAATAAAATTTAACAACAGGGGATACTATGAAGTATGGAAAACCTATTGGCCAGTCAAAACTCAAAATAACTTCAGATAAAAAGTATTTTCCAATAAGCTGGCTCAACACCCAGGGCTTCTGTGAGTATTGTATCAAACTGGAGTACCACGATGAGATCAAGGTGGGTCCAACCAAGGCCATGCTGAAAGGTACAGAGGAACACTCAGCACTTGAAGCCAAATTTTTAGAGGAAGCTGAAGAAACAACCTTCGAAGAGATGATGGAATCATCCAAAACAGCAGAGATGCTTTCAAGGGAGATGTGGGTTGAATCAGAGAGGTACGGTATCAGGGGATACATAGACGAGATATGGATGACCCCAGAGGAGTTCGTTATAATAGATGACAAACCAGGTCAAAGGGCCTATTCCTCAACCATAAACCAGGTTTACGGTTACTGCCTTGCATTCAAGGATATAATCGATGATGACAGGAGGATAGTTGCATCTTTAAGGCAGAGGGGTACCGACAACATATTCTGGGCAGCACCCTTCGACACAAGGGTTGAGAGGGAAACCATAGAACTTGTGGAAAGGGTTCACAGGCTCCTTGAAGGTGCAGAAGAGTTCATACCAACTAAAAACCCGAATAAGTGCAGAAGCTGTAGGTTCAAAACCTACTGTGATATGAAATGCGAATTCTGATCCTGAAACTGGCTTCGATAAATTTAAATAGGATGTTCATCTAAGAGGAAATTACCGTATTGATGCGGTCTTTTCTATATTTTCAGTCCCGTAGGGTAGTGGTAATCCTTCTGGTCTTTGGAACCGGAGACAGCGGTTCGACTCCGCTCGGGACTACTTTAAATGATAAACAGGTAATTTTATGGAAAAAGTGCTTGTTGTAGGTTCAAATACAAGACCTGTAGCTTCTTCTTTTAAAAAACTGGGCTACACAGTTTACGCTGTTGACTACTTCTACACCGCGGATCTTATAGAAGCTTCAGATTACAGAAGATCCGTTCTATCACCAGATCCCTACCTTTCATCTGGAAACTTTGCAGAGGACTTCCAACCATCTCTACTCAGGGATGCTGCAGAGGAATTCGTGGATGAGGTTGACTTCATAATCTGCACATCAGGTGCATCACCTGAAGACTTTCCAGGGGACAAGATCCTTGGAAATAAACACACTTCACATGTTGAAGATAAATATAAACTTTACAAGAGACTCAATGGAGATTTCAAACTTCCTGAAACCTATTTGGTATCGGATGTTCAGGATGCCATTGAAGTTGGACTGCAGAACCCTGAAAAAAGATTCCTTCTGAAACCCCTATCTGGATCAGGGGGTGTTGGTATCATGAACCTTGATGATGCAGATGAAACCTGTGATATAGGGGAGGCTCTACTTCAGGAAATCGTTGATGGTGTTTCTGTGAGTGCATCTGTGATGGCAGGTGAAGAGGGTGCTCAAACGATCCTGACAAGCAGGCAGATCATCGGTGATGTCAAACTGGGGCAGATGGAACCCTATGGTTACTGCGGAAACCTAGCACCCTACCCATTACCACTTGAGGTTGAACTGATTGCAGAGGAGGTTGTTGAAACCCTGAAACTCACAGGTTCCAACGGTGTGGATATGATAAGAAGCCACGATGAAACCTATGTCATAGAGGTTAACCCTCGTTTTCAGGGAACCTTTGAATGTGCTGAGGCATGTCTTGGTTTGAACATGGTGGAAGCCCATATGAAGATGTGTATGGGGGGTAAGTTCAACGTGCCAAAACCCAAGTACTTCGCAATCAAAAAGATAGTCTTTGCAAAGGAACGTTCCCTCACGGAAAGAATGGATTTTCATGGGGTTTACGACAAACCTCCCGTGAAAACTGTTGTTGAAAGGGGTGAGCCCGTTTCAACGGTTGTTTCATGGGACAAGATCCTTGAAAACGCTCTTTTCTCTGTAGATGAAACTGTTGAGAAAGTTTACTCTTCCTTAATCCCATTTAATTCAACGTCCTGAGGCGGGTTCTGAAGTTATTGGATCATCCACATATTTATCCAATATTTTCATATCCAATCTTTTTAAATTAAAATTTAAACTAAAAATAAGTTTAAAACCTATTGAAACTATTTTAAAAAATATTTTGAGAAAAAATTAAAAAATAAATTAATTTTTGGGATACAAATCTTTGAGAAGAAGATTTTAAAGGATTGTGGTTATTTCATCTTAATCTCCTTTTGTACTGATTTATGATCATTTTCGCACAGTATTCTGGATTAATATCACTGTCAAGAGGAGTATTGGCCATATTTCCAGTCTTCCTATCCAGAAATCTGCCATGAACACTACCTTCGTTAGTGCGGGGGAGCTTGCTGTCATGAGCCCTGAACCCAGTCCAACGTTGCTCATGGCAGATGCAACCTCGAACATCACCTGAGGAACGTTCTGGTAGTAAAATAAGATTATTATGACACTTACCATGTATATCAGGAGGTAACTGAACACAAATAACCCTGTTAACCTTAAAACTTCATTGTCCAACTTCAGTTCATTCACATGATGGATCTTCTGGGATATAACTGCACTTTTTGGGAGGAGAAGTGATTTGATCTGCCACCACATTCCCTTAACCAGAATACCTATTCTCAACCATTTTATACCTCCACCTGTTGAACAGGCGCCCGCACCCACCATCATGACTATGGTGAGCACGAATATTCCCATGCCCTCCCACTGGTAGCTTATCTCGGATCCAGAAGCTGTTTGAAGACCAGTTGTTGTTAGGGCAGACACAACCTGGAAAATGGAGTACCTAATTGATAACAGAAAATCATGGCCGTAGTATGTACCATTGTAGAGGAACACTGCTACCAGAATAGTTCCAATAATTATCAATGAATATGAAACCTTCGTTTCAATATCCTTGAAGTACTCCCTCCACTTTCCCTTTAAAACTGCATAGTGGATTGCGAAGTTGGTTGCACCCATCACCATTACGATCATGGCTGCAATTTCTATCCAGATGCTGTGGTAGAATCCCAGACTCGCATTGTGCGTTGCAAACCCTCCAGTTGAAAGGGCGCTGAAGGCATAGAAAATTGAATCGAAAAGGGACATTCCAGCCAACAGGAACAGGATGATTGAGAATACTGTGTATCCCACGTATATGTAAACTATGATTCGTGTTGTGTGTCTTATACTCGGCACCAATCTTTCTTCCCTACCCTCTGCACTGTACATCCTCATTACGTTGATGGAAGGTGATGATAGTATTGTCAGGGCCATTACGATTATACCAATTCCACCAAACCACTGCATGAATCCACGCCAGAAATTCATTGTATAACTAACAGCGTCCAGGTTGTTGTACATGCTGAAGCCAGTTGTTGTGAGTCCTGAAATCGCTTCGAAGTAACTGTTGAGGTAGGACAGATCCCCTGAAAAGTAGAATGGTAACGCTGCAATCGCACTTGCAACAAGCCATATGATGGTTGCAAATATCATTGCACTTTTGAGTGAAATTTCCTGGGTGTTTTTAAAGAACTTGTAGAGTATAAATCCAAAAACAACACTGATAACTGCCGAATAAATGAAAGGCATGATGTAATGATATTCACCATAGATCAAGGCCACTGAAACAGGAACTAACATTAAAAGCCCAAGCAATATGCATATGAACCCGGTGTAGTGGATTATGGAGTATGTTTCATCCTTTTTTAATTTGTTTATGGAGTACAAATTTCAAACCCCCTACTTTTTAGACAGTAATTATGGTTTGATCATTGAATGAACATTTTAACAACTCTTTTAATGGCTTCTGTTTTTATTAAAATTGAGATCTTTAAATCCTTCTCAAGTACTATATCCTGTTGGGGAATGGTTATATCCTCATCACCATGTCTGTAAATGGCACATATGATGTAGTCCTTCGTTGGACTCAGTTCTCCAATGGTTTTACCAACGACCTTGGGATTTTCAACGGGAATGTCCAGGAGTTCTGCATTACCCTTACCCAGTATAACCAGATCCGCAATCTTTGGCCGTATTATAAGTTTTTCAAGGTAGCTTGCAGCTGTAAGCTCTGGGCTGACAACAGAATCAACTTCAACCCTCCTGAAAATGTTTTCATGTGTTGGATCGCTGACCCTGGCGATGATCTTCCGGGGGTTATGATCCTTCACAAGTATGCATGCCAGAAGGTTGGCTTCATCGTTACCTGTTGCAGCCACGAAGATATCAGTATCTTTTACGTTGGCTTCTTCAAGTGTTTTAACGTCTGTGCCGTTACCACATATAACAAGGACATCCATGTTGGTGGCGGCGTCTTCACATACCTTAGGATCATTCTCTATAAGTGTAACATCCTGTCCTGCTTTAGATAATGATGAAGCAAGCTTTAAACCTACTCTACCTCCACCCATAATCACCACGTACACTACAAACACCTCTTCAAGTTTACATTTGAATATAACCTCTTCAAAACCATACAAAGTGATATAACAGCGTTATAATTTTTTGGATTCCATTTTTTAAATCTAATAATGATCGTTTCAAATCTTATATAAACCTTTTCATTAATTGGGAAAAGAACTTGTTTAAATGCATTAATTCATTATTAAAAGTTTAAATTCTGCTTAAAATAAAAATAATAAAAAAAATTACCATTTAATTTTATAAATAAATTGTTACTAATATTTTTTCAAAAAAAGGATTTAAATTATTCCAATAACATGTAGAATAAATATTATAGTCCCGATTGCTATCATAAATGTTGATATGATGATTGCTATTGTGAAGTAGACGTAGGCCTTTGCACGTTTGTCAGGGTCCTTGATCAGATCTTCGAATGGGTCTGTGCTCACTTTTTCACCTCACTAAGAATATGTACTGGGTTGTTGTTGGGAATCTAGCCCTCAAAACTCGTATATCTGGTCTGTATATGAATATCTCCCTTGAACATCCTTCCATGTTCAGAATACTGCAGACAACCTTCGTTTCAATGTTTCCCGTTACTCTGGCCCCTGATGTAACAGACTCTATCTCCAGATATATTGGGAGTTTAAGGAGATGGTACTCTGATTCAGGAACTATATCTGCAATCCTTTGAAGTTCCTCTGCTTTGAATCTGTGCCTTGTACCATCTGGAGCCACAACATGGGGTCTGTCCTCTTCAAGGAGTTCTTCGAGGGTTTTTCTCTGTTTTGGGATGTGTCTGTTAAGGCTTAATATATGTTTCTTCACCAGCCTGTCTGCACGGTTGGGGTCTGTCATTTGTTAAACTTATCTGTGTTGTGGGATATATTAGTTTTCAATGAAATCTACTTAGGGGTGATCCTGTGGAAATTAGTGTGGAACAGTGCCGAGAGAATGATAGGATAAAACAAATTATAAGTAAAAGTGGGCTTCCAATAAAATACATAAAACTTCTTCTCAGAATTTCAGATGCCATCTACATAAACGCTGTAAATTACAATGTTTCAATAGATAACAGCACAGTCACCATACTCCTCATATCATCAAAACCAGAAAATAAGAAGGGAACGTTTAACACCATCTCACTCAACAACATCTTCTACAGGTTGACTCAGATGTCCAAGGAGAACGCAGAAGTTAAAACCTTCTGTGAAGTGGAGGAGGGCTTACTGAAGGTAACAATCAAAATAGATGCCTACTGATCCATATATTTATAGTATTACTGCACATATTAAAGGTATATACAACTATCTGTAACGCTATTGGGGATTATACAATATTTGGGGCAACGATATGGGTGTTAAAGAGTACTACACTATTCTCTCTGAAATAACTGATGTTGACTTGGAAGTCTCATCAATTGCAGATTCAAGACGATTAATGTCTGAGTTAAAAGAAATTGAGGAAACTCTGCATAAACTTAAAAACAGTGTTGAATGGGATATAAAACAAGTTAAATCAGATCACACCCGGAATAAACGAATTATAATTGATAAGTATTCTGCTAAATCTCAAAAATCAGGAATCACAAACATTTTAAGGGCTTCGCCTCGAAAGAAGATGATACAAGAATTGAAACGTCTTGGAATGGAGAAGAACGAAAGACTGCAGGAATACCGTGAGTTAGAAAGGGTTATTGAAGATTTGATCATTGAAGTTGAGAATAAAAAACAACCAATGAATGAATTCATCCGAAACAGACTTTTTAACAGTTGAAACAGTGTTCATGGAGTTTCACGCACTGTAACAACATACATTTCTATTTCTTTTTTAATATCTGCATGGTTAAGGTAATGGTTGATGGTACATTATCCCCCCATCTTTCATCCGATTCTATTTTATCACACTTAATAATGGAGTTTGGGGGGTACCAAATCAGTATTTTTTGGAAATCTTTTCTGGAAACTGGAGTCTAGTTCAGATTCGCCTAAATTCAAAGAACCGGGTTATATAAAAAAAAGTTCTACCTAAAAATTTCTAAAACAACTTCTAAAGTAAAAAAATTCTATAAAAAATACTCATTCAACTAAAAATAAAAAAATGGATAAGGATTGAACCTTACCTCAGGAGTTCTGCTGGAAGTAATGTCAGCACTCCAATCAAGTCGTCCTTTTTGATTTCACCGTCAAGAGCTGCAACAAATGTTGCATGATCTGCTGTTCTGTCCATACTTATAGGTAAAGGTGTTTCTTCACCTACAGCTATTGTATGTCCGTATTTGTTCTCTGCGTAGGCGTAAAGGATGCAGATATGGTTTGCAGGTATCTCGATGTTCTTGATTTTAATTGGTTTCACATCGTTGGCCTTGAAGTCAACATCCTCATCTGCGATGATTGCCCTTAACTTTCCAACAACGCTTCCAACTTTAAAGTCAACATCTGCCCCTTCCATATCCTTGAGTTCCTTTTTTATGGTACCAAGTCTGGTTACTATTCTGACCATTACTCCATCTCCATGGTTTTTTTGATCATCTTCAGCCTTACGAAGCTCTCCCTCTCCATCTCCTCGAGTCTCATCTCAATGTACTTGACTGTGTTCTCAACCCTAGGAATGATTATGTGTTCAAGGGCATTAACACGTCTTTTCGTTGATTCGATCTCCTCTGCAAGGAGTACAATAGTTTTTTCTATTTCTCCAAGTTCTATTATGAGTTTGATGGATTCTTCGAATTTTTTGGCTGCTTCATCCAGTTTTACAGAGGTGTCCACGAAGCCGTATCCTCTGTTAGCCATGGTACGTGTTTCTGTGCTTGTTGACTCAATTACAGGCACAACAACACCCATTATACTTCGAGAGTCAATGTCAACTTCAACAGACTCCTTAACAGCCATTGAAGCTTTACGGACAGCGAGATCTCCCATTGTGATCTGGGCCTTGGCCAGATCAGCATAGGCTTCCTTCAGTTGTTCCTCAACCATATCCCTTGAACCCTGAACACGCTCAAGTATGTTGAAGAACTCCATGATAAGGGCGTTCCTCTTCTCTTTGAGGAGACTGTGACCTTTTACTGCCAGTTTTTCCCTATCCTTTAGTTTTAGAAGTTCCATCCTTGTTGGATTGATTCCTTCTATCATTTCTTGTGCCATTCTATCCCTCTATATAACCCCAAAAAATAAATTAAGGGGTTTATTTGTATTCTGGGTGGTATTTTGGAATGTGTTCTTCACGTACACGTTTGAGCTCTGCTTTTGGCAGAAGTGCCAGAAGCTCCCAACCGAGTGTCAGTGTTTCTTCAATGGACCTGTCTTCGTCCCTGGTCTGGGTTATGAACTGTTTCTCAAATTCATCTGCAAACTTCAGGAACTTCCTGTCACGCTCTGTAAGAGCTTCTTCACCAACAACAGCCATTAAATCACGTAATTCACGACCTTCAGCATATGCTGAGTAAAGCTGGTCTGAAACACCACTGTGGTCCTCACGTGTCTGTCCTTCACCTATTCCACCACTCATGAGCCTGGAAAGGGATGGTAAAACATCTACTGGTGGGTATATACCTTTCCTGTGAAGGTCACGGCTTAGAACTATCTGTCCCTCTGTGATGTAACCTGTTAAGTCAGGAATTGGGTGTGTTATGTCGTCCTGTGGCATAACGAGTATAGGCATCTGGGTGATTGAACCCTCTTTACCAAGGATCCTTCCTGCACGTTCGTACATGGTTGCAAGGTCGGTGTACATGTAACCAGGATATCCACGCCTTCCTGGAACTTCGTCCCTTGCTGCTGATATCTCCCTTAATGCCTCACAGTAGTTGGTAAGGTCAGTGAGTATAACAAGCACGTGCATGTTTTTCTCAAATGCGAAGTATTCAGCTGTGGTCAGTGCCATCTTAGGTGTGATGATCCTTTCAATTGCAGGGTCGTCTGCAAGGTTCATGAAAACTGTAACCCTCTCAAGAGCTCCTGTTCTCTCGAAATCCCTCATGAAGTAGTTTGCTTCTTCGTGGGTGATACCCATAGCTGCGAATATAACTGCAAACTCTGATCCTTCACCTATAACCTTAGCCTGCCTTGCTATCTGTGCTGCAAGCTCGTTGTGTGGAAGACCTGAACCTGAGAAAATAGGCAGTTTCTGACCACGTACAAGTGTGTTCATACCATCTATTGTTGATATACCTGTTTCTATGAACTCTGCTGGGAATTCCCTTGCTGATGGGTTCATGGGGTTACCGTTGATATCCAGTTCCTCTTCAGGAATGATCTCTGGGCCGCCGTCTATTGGTTTTCCTGTACCGTTGAATATTCTTCCGAGCATGTCAGGTGAAACACCGAGTTTTGCTGTTTCTCCTGTGAATCTGACCTTGGTGGTTGCTGTGTTGAGGTCGCTTGTTCCCTCGAAGACCTGCACAACAGCTAGGTCATCCTTAACCTCAAGAACCTGTCCACGTCTGTTTTCCCCGGCAGGTGTTTCGATCTCAACGATTTCGTTGTAGGCAACGCCTTCAACGCCTTCAACAATCATTAAAGGACCTGAAACTTCTGAAACTGTTGTGTACTCCCTTGTTTTGATATCTATCTTCATCTTCATACCTCACTGCATTGTTTGATTATTTCGTCCTGAATCTCTTTGACCTTTGCTTCAAATTCTGCTTCAGGTAAATACTTCATCTTTCCTATGTCTTCCTTTACAGTAAGAGCGACTACGTCAGATGCTGCTGCTCCCCTTTCAAGTGCTGCAGTTGCGTTTTTCTGGAACATGATGATTGTTTTGAGCATTTCGTACTGTTTCTGAGGTGCACAGTATGTGTCTATCTCGTGGAAAGCGTTCTGCTGAAGGAAGTCTTCCCTTATCATCCTTGTTGTTTCGAGGGTTATTCTTTCACGGTCAGGCAGTGCGTCTGGACCAACGAGCTGAACAATTTCCTGGAGTTCGGATTCCTTCTGGAGAAGGGCCATTGCTTCGTCCCTTGTGTCCCTCCAGTCCACACCTGTGTTCTCTTTCCACCAATCCTGTACGCTTTCAACGTATAAGGAGTAGCTCTGTAACCAGTCTATTGATGGGAAGTGACGTTTGTCTGCGAGTGATGCATCCAGTGCCCAGAACACTTTGGATATACGCAGGGTGTTCTGTGTAACTGGCTCTGAAAGGTCACCACCAGGAGGTGATACTGCTCCAACAACTGTTACTGATGAAACTTTGGATTCGGTACCAACTGTTGTAACCCTACCAGCACGTTCGTAGAACTGTGCAAGTCTTGATGCAAGGTATGCTGGGTATCCTTCTTCACCAGGCATCTCTTCGAGCCTTCCTGAGATCTCCCTCATAGCTTCAGCCCATCGGGATGTTGAATCTGCCATTAAAGCTACGTCGTAGCCCATATCACGGAAGTATTCTGCTATGGTTATACCTGTGTAAACACAGGCTTCCCTTGCTGCCACAGGCATGTTTGAAGTGTTTGCGATGAGTACTGTTCTGTCCATGAGTGGTTTTCCAGTTTTTGGGTCTTCAAGTTCGGGGAACTCTTTAAGAACCTCTGTCATCTCGTTTCCACGTTCTCCACATCCAACGTAAACGATTATGTCTGCGTCAGCCCATTTTGCAAGCTGCTGCTGTGTAACTGTTTTACCGGATCCGAATGGACCTGGCATAGCAGATGTTCCACCTTTAGCAACTGGGAAGAAAGTATCCTGTGCCCTCTGTCCTGTTACGAGTGGCACATCAGGGTCTAATTTCTTTACGTATGGTCTTCCAACCCTGACAGGCCATTTCTGTAGCATCTGAACTTTTACAACACCTTTGGATGTTTCCACTTCTGCAATGTCTTCTTCTACAGTATAATCTCCTTCAGAAACTATTGTTTTTAATGTTCCTTCCACTTTTGGTGGTACCATTATTTTCTGAACGATTGCAGATGTTTCCTGGACTTCTCCTAAAACGTCTCCACCTTTAACTTCTGTTCCAGGTTTTACTATTGGTTTGAATGTCCATTTTTTATCCTTTGGTAAGGATGGAACATCAACACCCCTCTGGATGTAGTCTCCTGTTAGAACTTTGATCTTTTCAAGAGGCCTCTGAATTCCATCGAATATGGATCCTAGTATACCTGGACCTAACTCCACGGACAGTGGTCCTCCTGTACTTTCGATTGGTTCGCCAGGTTTCATACCTGCTGTTTCCTCGTAAACCTGTATGGTTGCTGTGTCACCTTCGAGTTCGATTATCTCTCCAATGAGCTTGTCGTTACCGACTTTGACCATTTCGTACATCTGGGTTCCCTTCATGCCGTCTGCAACAATAACGGGACCTGCTATTTTTATTATATTTCCTGTAATCATTTTACCATCTCAACCCCAATTACTCTCTTTATAAGCTCTCTCATAGGGTCTGATTCCTTCCTAATTGAGCCTGACTTATCGGGTACTTCAATTATCATAGGTAATGCGCTTGTTTTTGTGAATTTATCGATTGTTTCCCTTATTCCGTCACCGATCTTTTCTGTTATTATTATAATAGAAAAATCCTGTTTAACAAGTTCTTTAAGGGTTTTATCTGCTTCTTCCATGTTTGAAACTGGATATCCTGCCTTAATTCCTCCAAGACGGAATCCTGTGACAGTATCTGCGTCAGCCATAATTGCTACCTGCGAACTCATACTAACATCTCCTTGATCATGGAAGTTGAAACTCCATCCTCTACCTTACCACGGGCTATGATCTTGAGGTTCCTTACCTCAGTTTCTTTCCTGCTGAGGAATCCTATTATTGGACCGATGCCTATTGGTTTTTTCTTGGATATGGTGTTTGCAGTTTTTCTAACAGTTTCATCCAGAGCTGCCTCGAATGGAGCTATTGAACCTGTGCCTGTGTAATCAGGCATGGACTCTGAAAGTATTGGTGCGTACTTCGTTCCTTCAAGACTACTTAAGACCCCTTCAACATCCTCAGATTCCATGAGTTCCTTTAACTTCCACTCACGTATCTGATATCCATTGGATATCATGTAGGACTGAACTTCATCGTATTTGAGTCCGTCAACCTTTGCCCTGAGTATGATCTTCAGGTTGGTTGTGTCCACAAGGGTTCCTATGTAACTCTGCAGTAACTTGCTGTTGTCATCTGCAGGGTTTGCAACGGATCTAACCAGTTTGTCAAGGTAGTTCTTGTCAAGTGCTGCTTCTAAAGGTAGGAGCATACCCATTTTCTGGTACTCTGGCATAGCATCCTCAAGGACCTGTGCGTACTCTGTACCTTCAAGGGCGTTGACAACTTCCTCAATGTTCTTTGCATCTAAGAGTTTGTCAGATGAATCTTTTAACTCTCCAAAGGGTATTAAAAGATTTTCTGTTTCTTTCCTTGTTAAACCAGCTTCTTTTGCAATTAATATGCTCTTTAAGTTACTTATATCCCATCTTGATAAAAGGATCTCGAAGGTTTCCTTTACATCATCTGGGGCTATCCTTGCAAGAAGATCGTGAGTTTCTGCAAGCTGGCTGTCAAGTGCCTTCTCAAGTGGGTACTTCTCCACGTATTCTGCGTACTCTGGAACTCCCCTGAGGTAGTTCTTAACTTCGTCCACGGTGTCTGCTTCAACTATTTCTGAAAGCTGTTTCTCATCAAACAGCCTTCCTCTTCTTGCCCTTACACGTGCATTGGGTGATGTGTATGGGTAAAACTCCAGAACGGGTCTGATGCTTACAACAACAATCACTGCTCCAATAACTGCCAAGACCAGAAATAAAAGTCCTATAACTACTTCGGGAGAGGAAAATCCCATTGAGCCTATTAATGCTGCAATATTTTCTGCCATTTAGGTTTTCCTCCTTACTTGAACAGCACCTTTGCAACCTCGGATCTTAGAGCTTTTTTGAATCTGAGCATCCTTGCTTCGATTGTGTTGTTCACCTCAATCTCTCCACTTTTGGTTTTCACAACTGCTCCACCAATGGTTTTTATGGTTTCTCCAATTTCAAAGGTTGTTTTCTGGCCTGTTTTATCGGTAATATCTTTCTCAATAGCTTTTATTTCATCTTTTATCTTGGAGATATCCTCTTCCTTAAGAAGTACAACCAGTTCTCCACCACCAATCTCAAGTGCAGCTTCACTTACAACGTTTTTAAGTGATTCTACATACTCTTCTGAAGAAGTTGAAGCGATCCTTTCAAGTTCTGCTCCGGCTTTAGCAAATGATTCCTCAATAAGTTCTTCCCTTGCTTCGAGTTCCTTCCTACGGGAGTTCATCTTAGCTTCAGAGATCAACTGTTGGTATTTCATCTGCGCCTGTTTTTCAGCACTTTCAAGGATTTTTTCGCCTTCAAATTGGGCTTTTTTATCCCCTTCTTCTGTGATTGTTTTGGTTTCCTCCTGGGCCTTCTGGATGATGATATCCGCTTTACTTTGAGCATCTGATATGATGTTTGATACTATTTTTTCTGCCCCTGAGCTCATCTGCTTATCCTCCAAATATTAAGCCTAATGCTTATGCTCCGAGAATTCCGCCGAACACAAGTAACAGTATAGCTATAAGGAAACCGTATATAGCCTGTGTCTCTGGTATAGCACTGAAAACGATACCCTGTGCAAACATGCCCCTGTCTTCAACAACTGCACCAACGGATGCTGATGAAGCTATACCTTGACCCATACCAGATCCTAAACCTGCAAATCCTACTGCTGCACCTGAACCTATTGCCACAAGTCCTGTGAGCATGTCGAGTGTGTGTCCACCCATGAGTCCTGAGAACACCAGAATCAGTATAGCTATTAAGAAACCGTATATAGCCTGTGTCTCCGGTATAGCTGTGAAAACGATACCCTGTGCAAACATACCCTTATCCTCAGCTACTGCACCTACTGCACCTGCTGATGCTATACCTTGTCCTATACCTGATCCTAATGCCGCAAATCCTACTGCGACTCCTGCTCCTATTGCTGCTAATGCTGTACCTAATGTTAATTCTGCTGCCATTTATTTTACCTCCTAATTTTCGTAAATTTTCTCTCAGCTTTGAAGGCCTCGAATTTTGGACTTCCGCCCTCATAGAATTGACTGAAAAATTCAACATAATGTAAACGTAATGAATGTATAAATGCACCAAGACTCTGGAAAGACATGTTGAACAGGTGTCCTCCAATGAATATTATTGGTGCCAGTATTAAACCAACGTATGGTATCATCTGAGCTGATAACTGTGTTAATATGTTAACGGTCATAGCTATTCCACCTGTTGAAAGACAGAGTGCTAAAAGCCTGGAATATGATAGAATTGTACCAAGGAAGCTCAGTATATCCATAATTCCCATGACACCGTTGTAGTAAACAAGTAATCCAACACCTATGATTGCCACAACTCCTCCAACAATACTTGATCCTGTTACAACGTAAAGAACGATGGCTAACTCGAGTATGATCCAATCGATCTGTGAACCGAGTGCTTCTCCAATCTTTCTGTTTTTGATGTTGTTGTAGGCGCCTATAATAAGACCCAGGTTTATGTGAATGATACCTATGGTCAGGGCTATGTAGAGGATGTTTTCAGGGTGTACAAATGCGTTTACAGATCCTATAACAGTTGGAAGTGCTGCACTTGAACTGCCCATGAAGAATCTGGGTATTAGATCTCCTATGAAACCGTTGGTAACCATTCCAAGGATGAATGCCCACACACCACATGCAACGAGTATGAGACCCATGTCATGCATGGCTTTGTTGGTCTTTCCAAGTCCCCTGTAAAGGAGATATCCTATTAATGCATCAATTATACCATAACCTGCATCGGTTAGACAGTAACCAAAGAAGAATGGAAACACGATGGCCATTAGGATGGTTGGATCAAATTCCTTGTAATTTGTAGGGGAGTACATCTCCACCATCATCTCGTATGGCTTTGCAAAACGAGGGTTATCAAGCTTGGAAGGAACTTCATCGTTCTCTTCAGGTTCTGTTACTTCAACAACTGAATGTCCTTCAGTGGATGTTTCGAGGATTTCCAGAGATTTTTTCATTTTCTTCACTGGAACCCAGGCTTCGAACATCATGGTGTTTTTGGTTTCTCCAAATGAGGAGAATATTTCATCTCTTTCCTTTTCAACTTCAAGCTGTTCCCTTAAAACGAGGAGGTCTTCCTTCCATTTATCTGCAACAACAGCAAGTTCGTTGAAAATAGTTTGTTTTTCAGTTTCTATAGCCTGAATTCTTGTATCAGTGTTTCTTATGAAATCTGCTGGTTTTCCAGAAATTCCTGAAACCTCGAATTTATCAAATTCCAGTTTTCTCAGGAGTCCTGTTAACTCTTCACCATACTGTGCTAATGTTATTATAATAATATTCTTTGAAACTTCTTTAGATTTCTCTTTAGAAACAGAATCAGTTTCAAAAATAAGGTATTCATCTGTAACTGCACTGGCTTCTTCCCTGAATTTTTCAAGGTTAGAAAGTTCTATTTTACCAGTTATAACTGCAGTATATTCGGATCCCTCTAAATCAATGAGATCAACATCAAAATGTTTTAATTCTTCTGCAACTTTGGAAGCATCTCCAAGTTTGCTCTTCTCAGAGTCCAATTTGCTCAAGTTTTCCTCAAGGGATTTGGTCCTTGATTCAACTTCTGCAATTGTTGACTCTGCCTTGGCAACGAGTTCGTCCGCACTTATGGGTTCAACTTCTCGCTTCTCGATTGTCTTCGGATTGATGAACCCCATGATGGTATTTTTTATACCACCCTCACGTTTTTCAACGGATTCAAGGAAATCAACCATTCCCGAAGTTTTCATGAGAAGAGAAGAAACTTTTCCAGTGTGAGGATTTACCTTTGAAGGTTTGAGTATCTGCTTCCACTCTGCATCGGTTTGGATTCGCTCTGAGATATCATGGATCTGTACGATCCCCTCTTCGTGAAGGGAATTAACTGCAGAATCAGCGTACTTGTCCAAGGTTATTATCTTGAGCTTCTGCATTCTTGCCGGCCTGAACATTGTACTCACACTATAAAACACTTTTAACTATCACAGTTACGGCTTCATCCACCATATCTGTAGCCTTCCTCTTTGTTACTTCTATTTTTTCATCAGTTTCGTTTGATATTTTGTAGGCTTCTTTCTGAGCTTTTGTCTCAGCTTCAAAGATAATGGCTTCAGATTTCTCTTCAGCTTCTTTTTTAGCTTTTTCTACAGCTTCTTCAGCTTTAGAATGAGACTCTTCAATCAGATCTGCTGATTTTTGTTTTGCATCTGCAATCAATGAATCAGCATCATTTTCCGCCTTTTTAATGGTCGTAATAGCTTCTGATATTGTTGTCATTTAAATCACCATGATATGCCAAAGTCTATTGAGTATTATATATATCTTTTACTATTTAATTCTCAAAATGTGTATTCAACACATCCATCAGGGGGTTCTAATTCAATTTTTAGCCTTTATTTACAATTTTATTCAATATTTCATTTCCAACCTCCTCGGCACCATGGTACTGTATTTCATTTGTCTCAAAAAGCTTTCTAAATGGAGATTCATTTGTCTGCTCTTCATGAACATGGGCCACCATTGCTGGAAGCCTTCCAATTACAAATATACCTGTTCCAAGCTTCCAATCAAAGCCCATATCTGAAAGTATTCCTGCATTTGCACCGTCGATGTTCATACGAAGCCCCTTAGTTTCATAGAGCACTTCTTCAATGGAAAGGGCAAGTTGGGTATGGAGGCCTGAGAAACCATAATCCTCTGCAAGTTCCAAAAGTTTCCTGGCCCTGGGATCTTCGGTGTGGTACCTGTGACCAAATCCAGGTATTTTCTGGTTCTTTGCAGTGAATTTATCAACTATAACCTCTGCAAGTGTGTTGATCCTGTTTTTAACACTGGAAGGTACGTCACCTGTGAAATCTGAGAAACTTTCATCTGAGAATCTTTCACAGATAGTTTCCTGGAGCAGCCTCATTGAAAGTTCCAGTGCTCCTGCATGATGTTTTCCAAAGGCAAGAATTCCTCCTGAAACACATGAATTCAATGGGGAACCTGCAGAGGCCATTAACCTGGCAACCTGGGTGCTTGGAGGTGTTACTCCATGATCGCAGAAGGATACAAGAACAGCTTCAAGCATCTTCGACTCCTTCTCAGAGGGCATATCTCCCTTTATCAGAAGGTAAACCATTTCAGGAAATGAAATCTTTCCTATAAGGTCTTCCTGTGAATATCCTCGGGTTGTGATCCTGTTTGGCTCAACTTTGGTTATGGATGTTCTCCATTTTACGTTGTCAAATCCAAGAATTTTTTCCATGGTTTCTCTTTCAGTTGCCATTTTTAATCACTTCATTAATTAATTCAGAATCTGGAGGTATTTCACAGATTCATTCAAAGGATTTTTCTCAGGATTTCATCCCATTTATTTATAAATTGAATCCCTTGAGAAAAATATGTTGATCATTTAGTACTTGGAAAACTCAATCCAGTTTCCCTAAAATCCATCCAGAGATTCGGAAGATATGTAAACAGATGATCTTCGGGGTTCAACACAACAGCAGGGTCTGGTGCAAACTATTCTGACACCACTGGCCCTCTGAGGCCCTACATTGATGAAGGATCCAAGGGCAGTTACAGAGCCACCAATACCCAGAGCACCTGTGTTTGAACTGTTAAGAGATTCAGTTATGTCATTTTCCAGTTCTGATTGTTGGTTAAGGTCCCCGTATGCCATTGCCTTCAGCATCAAGGACGAAGCTTCAAAATGAGTTCTCCCAACACCTACAGTGGGAATGCATGGAGTGCAGCCCAGCATGGGAATCTCTGATCTCAACCATGTTTTAACGTCCCCAAATACTTTTCTATGATCCCGCTTGTGGAAAACTTTATAAGTGTGTGCCCGGATCTCAGGACCCCCACCGAGCATGAGCACATGAACCTTAACGCCATCTTTAACCTCATTTCCTGATGCTCCATACTGAGAAAGATCCTCTGGAATGGTGTCAATGAAGAATGATGGTGGGACAAGCATTCCAGGATCATTGTAGAGTCCCTGGCTTTGTTCAATCCTCTCAATGGAATCTCCACGCACCGCCATGGGTCTGGCTGGAAGTTCCCTCAAACCCCATGCCACACCATTCCTGATCTCCTTGAAAAAACCTGCTGGAAGTGAGGTACCCTCACCAACCTCCATGTAAATGTGTGGGATGCCAGTGTCATCGCACAGTGGCATTTTTTCCTTATGAGCGATCTCAGCATTTTCAATAAGAAGCTCCAGAACCCATCTGGCGTTCTCATTCACCTCAAGATCCAGGGCCCTCCTGTAGGCTTGGATCTGATCCTTTCGGAAGGTTGTGCTGGCCTCTAAAACTGCATCTTTGATCATTTCAGCTATTTCCATTTAAAATACGTCCATTTGTACATTCAATCGATTCTGGGTTTCAGGTTTAAACTTTTCCATATCTATTATGTGATTTGAATTTTATAATTTTTAGATCTCTGGAAGTATTTTTAGATCTCACGACGTAAATTCCTGAAAGTATTCTAAGACATTGTTAATTATTAAAAATAATCACCAAAAACTATAAAGAACATCGTTGCTTCATTTATATGAATTTAAACTTCGGGAATTGACATATCATTTGTTCCCTTCTCTGAAATCTTGGCATCTGGATAATAACGGTTTATCATGTTTTGAACAAGAAGAACCTGCCTTGCACGTTCTCCAGCCTGCTTCTGGGTTGTGTCCCAGCCATGGTGAGCTGCAACGGCCCCACCAGTTTTAAGGTAAACAGGGGCTGCAGCCCTTATTATTTCAGGAGCCTCGTAGTGTCTTATGAAACCTCCTGAAGATTTTGGATTTTCCATGTGAAGATCAAGGGAGATATCAATGGTCCTGCGTATAGCTGCCATCATAGGTATCTGCAGGTCCCGAACAGGGTTGAATGAATCCGCACCTAGCTCCTGGAGAAGTTTTGCAGATGCAGGATTTCCATGGCCACAGTGGGCTGAAACCTTGAAATGAACCTTTTCAGGCAGTTCTCCTGCTTCACGCATCTTACCCAGCGCCCAGAGCACGCCCTCGTCGTAGACAACTATTCCTCTGACACCAAGGGATACAGCACGTTTCACATCTTCCACAGCGTAAAGTAAGTTTTTGTAGCCCCTGAGCCTGTAACCGATCCTTGCACCCTCTGACGTGTTGGCAGATGCACTTGTATCGTAGGTTGCACGAGGTCCAATACTCAGAAACAGCTCCACCTTAGCAGCCCTTGCAATTTCTGCCATTTCCTGGATTTCTGGGTCTGTTAAGAGCATTATGCCTTTTGTCTGGGTCACCCTGTGAATCTTCACACCGTAATTGTCTGCAGCATCCAGCAGGGAAGTCATGGCTTCTGGTTTTTGAATTCCTGGAACCTCAAACCTGTACTGGGTACCATCAGGAAATCTTTTAGGTGATTCGAAGCCTTCGACAGCATCATCTATTCCAATTTTACTTAAAAAATCCTTTGTATTCATATAAATCACTTTTTGGTAATTAAAACGTTATCATTTAATTTTTTAAGATTTTTTCATGCGTTTTAATCATATTTAAGAGCATATGATTATTTAAGAATGTATAAAACATGTTACTGTGATTTGTTATATCTCCTTTATCATTTCATTTAATACATGATTTAAATTCTTCATTGATGATTTCTATCAAATCACAGATTTTTAAGGATTCCATATAGTCAACAACCCCTAAAACATCAACATCAAATTTAGGGTTGAGCTTCTGGAACTTCTCAATAATATCTACCTTATTAAGGGGGTTTTCAGGTTCTCCAAGGGGCAGATCAACCCTTTTAACATATTTTTTCCCATTTTTAAGGTTCATCGTAACTTCAGATGGTCTCATGGAGGGGTAGAAATTATCCAGCTTGGGATCAAATACGATTTCAACTTTGTTGGCTATTTCACTCAGTTCAAGTTCTTTGAATGCATTTGAATCAATATTTTCAAGATCTAAAGAATCACTAACAGCCATTGCAATGCTCATGGGAAGACTCTGTTTCAGAGATTCAGGAGTGTTTGGATGGTAATTGTTGTGTTCTGCAGCGATTTTATAGGTTTTAACTCTTATGTTTAGGATTTCATCTTGAATTTTATTTGAACCAGTTTCTTTTTTAATTTCACTTAAAATCTCCACAACTGCATCTATGGGGGAATGGAGATGTCTGCAGACCGGGTACTTCTTGAAGTAAACATCCATAATATGAGGTTTAGTTATGAGTTCATTGAGATGATCCTTTGTTGTATTTTTCAGTTCTGTTTCATAATTACAGGCCGTTGCATTTAAAAATCCTTCCTTCCCCTCCAATATGGATTCTGCTCCTGTGAAACCTTCCTTTGCAAGCAGTGCAGAGAGAACTCCTGACTGTGCTGCTTTACCTGCGTGTAAATGTTTTCCCATGGTTCCTGCATGGTCAGATTCCAGGAGGCCTGCTGCCTGGGTACCTGCAAGTCCAAGGGCATTCACAGTTTCATTTAAATCCAGATCCATTGACTTGGATGCTGCAGCTGCAGCTCCGAATGTTCCACAGGTTCCTGTACTGTGAAAACCTTTGTTTCTGTGTTCAGGGTTTGCAAGTATCCCAATGATTATTGCAGTGCTGTAACCTGCCACAATTGAAGTTATTAAATCTTTTCCATCCTTTTTTTGAGATTCACATGTTGCCAGTGCAGCTGGTATGACACAGCAGCCAGGGTGGAGCTGTGCAATTCTGTGGCCGTCATCAAGATCCATTGAATGGGCCGCAACCCCATTTGCAAGACTTGCATCCATTGAGGTGGACTTCCCTGCTCCGAGTATGCTGGACTCTTCACCAGGGGGTAAGATATTCCTAACCTTTTTGCTGCTTTCGCCCTGTGATCCCCTGAGTGAAACACCTAAAAAGTCTAAAAAGCACAGCTTTGCCTTTTCAACGGCTTCTTCAGGGATTTTACTGTAGCTTGTCTGAACTGTGATTTCTGCAAGTTTCTCTGCAATCATTGATCTATGAACTGGTTTGATCAACCATAAACTTTTGCTGGTTTGTTTTGGATTAATAAGAGTTATTAAAAATCTTCATAATTTTTATTAATAATTAAAATGTAATCCATTGCAATCTGAATATTGCTTAAAATTTTAGTTAAAGTTATAAAAAGATTTTAAAAAAGATTTAAAGATTCCATAGAATTTAAAGATTTAAGAATCTAAATATTTAATAGAACTTAGAAAAGATTTAAGGGATTTAAATGAAGATTTAAAAATTTAAAGGGTTTAAAAAAGGAATTCTCCTCATCAATCCTCAGATTCCTTCATTCTAACGATAGGCTTGCTCAGATGCCTCCTTGCAGAAGGTGGAACCTCATAGAAATCCTTTTCAATATCCCTTGGAACTGGTATCTTCTCTTTTTCTGCTTCACGAAGTTTTTCACCGCACTTTGGGCATTTGTAACCTTTACCTGCACCTGCTGATTTCATACGTTTCCCGCATTTGCAGAGGGGGTTCAGGGTTTTGTAGGTGGGTGCAAGCTCCAGTATCTCGAACTTCTCAACGTTCAGGGTTCCCTTCTCACCTATTCCTCCGTAAATTCGAAGTTTGTCACCCTGGGCCAGTTTCCTTACAACATCCCTGAAAGTCTTGGTTGGTTCGTAGGCAGCACATTCAATCTCTCCGGATCCATCAGCCGCGGTGAATATGATATGACCTCCCTCGATCACATGTGGATTCTGGGATACCTCTGCCTCGAATATGTAGCACTTGAACTGTTCCATTTCACTGATATTATCGATGAATTGGAGGTGCATGTCTGTGTGCTGGTTGCTTTTGAAGATGCAGTAACTTTCAATGGTTTCACCAACCTCCACGATGTCATGGGCCTTTCTCACGGCTTCAGGACTTTCACCCCTTATTCCGTAGAGAACAGGGCATGGTGTGTGGGGTTCTATTGCAGTGTAACCATCATCAACGTTGTCGAAGGTTTCAGGGTAGGTCTGTCTGTTCATCTTCCTGACAGATTCATGATCTATCTGTCTTTCGGTTCCACGGTTTTCAGGGGTCCTGTAGGCAAGACATTCGTAGGTGTGATCTGGAAGTGGACATCCTATGGCTGCAAGAGCACCTATTATTCCCCTTCCCTTCTTGAATTTGAAGAAATCTGCACCTATATGGTTTGCAAGTTCTTCTGCTTCATCTATACTAACTATGTTCTGTATGGTTCTGATTGAGTAGGCTTCCATTTCAGGGGTGATCCTTCCACTGTAGAACACAACTCCAGGGTTTGTTCGCTCCTCCTCAAGCTCTGAAAGGGCTTCAACCTCATTTAAAATAATTTTTTTAGCTTTTTCAACGTCTTCATCTGAATCAACCCGTAATTTAAAGGACAAGGCACCGTTTCCACGTGTTTTGAAGCGTGCAAATGGGTTAAGTCGTATCAAACGGGGATAGCCCTGGATTTTAAAACCACAATCTTTAAGTTCACGAATTATTACACAAGTTATATAAGTAGTGCACATTCCCTCCTGGGAATCAGTGTCATCGATACCAACGTACAGTACATCGTTCAAAGATACATCATTCATAATATCATCCATAAATTCAAGGAATTCAACATGTTCCAGTTCTAATAATAAATTAATTCACAAATAAATTCACACATTTATTGATTCACAAAATAATTCATACGTTCGTTAATTCATACAATTCAAATTAGTACACAAATTAATTCAGATTAATATAAATTAATTCATAAAAACTAATTCATAAAAAGTTCAAATTCATTTACATACAATTCAGATTTATCTATATACATAATTCATGTATATTTAATTTAATTCAAATTTTATATTAAGAAATCAAATCTTATATTAATCTATTAAATATCTTACATTAAAATTTCATATTAAAAAAACTCCTATTCAAACTCATATAAAAAACTCATATTAAAAAAATTCAAAGAGGTGTCCGTATGCGTGGTAACATCCCAGCTCAAAGAGATCATATCCTAGTTCAGATAAACGAGCTTCTATCAAATCATGGTTTTGAAACGTCTAATATATATGATAGGAGCTGCTTTGATATGGTTGCAAGGAAGGAGTTCCTACTTCTCCTCATGAAGGTCCTCATTAATGTTGACGGCTTCACAGGAGAACAGGCAGAGGAAATAAAAAAGTTATCAAGCATTTTCATGGCATCACCACTTATAGTTGGGCTTAAATCTAAAAATGAGTTTTTAGAAGAGGATGTTGTTTATGAGAGGCATGGAATACCTGTAATTGCCCTTGAAACCCTCAGAAGCATGGTGGTTGAGGAGATATATCCTGAGATCTTCGCTGACCGTGGCGGGTACTTCGTTAGAATGGATGGAAATGTGATAAAAGAGGCAAGAGAACATAAAGACCTTTCATTGAAGGATCTGGCTGATCTTGCACATGTATCAAGGGAAACCATCTACAAGTATGAGCATGGTATGGTGCGGGCATTTCCAGAAACTGCAATGATACTTGAGAGCATTCTCAACATGAGGATAACCCTTTCAGTAGACCTTTTCAAGGTTCCAGAACCAGAAGCAAAACCTTCCAAAAAAGCTGAAACTGAAAGTGAACCAAGAAAACTGGTTGACCTTGGCTTCGGTGTGATACCAACAAGCAGAACACCCTTTGATGCCCTTGCAAAACCTGAAGCAGAACTTCTACGTGACATCCAGAAGAATCAGGGGCCATTGATAACCAACCTTGAAAAGAAGAGGAACCAGAACGTCTTGAAGAAGATGGCAGTGAACGTCAAGGATCTTTCAGGGGTAACAGGTACAGATGCAGTTTTTATAATGGAAGGTAAAAAGAAGCTTACATGTATAGAGGGAATTCCAGTTGTCCACAGTTGGGAAATGGAAGAAATGGAAACCTCAAAAGAATTTTTAAGGGTTGTACGTGAACGTAAAGAGTGCAGTTAATCCTTCAGATTCTTTTTTGTTTTAAACTTTCAACGTACATTAATTTTTTTAAAATAAATTTTAAAATAAAAAAATTGAAGTTTTGCTATATTTTTTGGGTTAATTACCTTTGGTTGATTCCAGTTTTAATGAATTATTTGGATGCAATGATCCTGAAGGTTTCCTCTGCCTCGGCAACGGATGCGATACCAACACTGACCATGTCCACGTAATCAACAGTTTTAATGTAATCAAATGCTTCAGATGGTTGTAGTATCCCTGCAGCAAGGGTTTTATTTACAATAACTCTTTTACCAAGCTTTTTGATCATGGTTTGGAGTTTGAGACGGTCTTCAGCTCCGTAACCCTCAGAGTCCATTATGTAACCCAGTCTGTTCAGGGGCATCATGTAGATGTCGAACAGATCCTGCAGGGGCGAATCAAGGAGCCTGGCAGTGATCTGGAATGGAAACCTGGTTGAAACTCCAGGAATTGTTCCTTCATTTTTAATTAGCTGCAGTTGTTCTTCAACAGCCTGAAAATCCATTTTATCAACTGTTGCATGGTGCAGTATCATTGCGGATGCACCGAGTTCAGACAGGGTGGCAACATCCCCGGAAGGATCTTCCGGACGCACGGTACCTATGATATCCATTTTACAGCCAGTTTCAGCTGCCATTTTAACGGCTTCAACTGTCCATGGTTTTGGGATGAGCTGAATTCCCCTCACTCCCAGTTCATAGGATTTTCTGATTATCCCTGCGATTCTCTCTGGATCTTCAGGAAAATCAAGCTGGTAGAGCATGGCCCTGTGGCCGAACTGTGCAGCTTCAATTCCTGTGAATGGGGCTGTTCCAAGGAGTGTTCTTGGAATGTCTTTTCCTTTGATGTTAATGGTTCCTTCAAACATGTCTATGACCTTTTTTTTATTGATTATATCGTTGTTGAATGATTTTGTATTATAAAAAAAGTAAAACGTTAATTTTTATCTAAAAATTTAAAAACTATTTTTAATTCTATTTTTATCACGAAAAGTACTTCATTCCACTTTCTGTGCAACCACAGCAGTTCCGTAGGCAAGTATTTCCTGCATAACGTTTGCAACGTCATTTGAATCGTAACGTGTGCTTATAACAGCATTTGCACCCATCTGTTCAGCGTGCTGGATCATCCTTTCAATGGCTTCGTTTCTTGACTGTTCCATCATCTGCACGTACTCTTTTATCTCTCCACCGAACATAGAACGGATTCCTGCACCTACCTGTCCGCCAACGCCCCTACTTCTCACTGTAAGTCCATATACAAAGCCCTTTGTTTCAAGAATTTCGTATCCTGGAATGTAGTTTGAGCTCACGATTATGAATTCATCCATTGAAACCATAATAACACCTCGTTCATTTGATTTTTTTTAAAACTCCTTTAATTACTTCTTTCGTTGTTTTAATTATTATACTAATTGTAATTTTTTTACTTCATATTTATTAAATTTTATATTTATTCATAATAATTCAAATTTTAAATTTCATTATTCAATTCCTACTTTTCATCAGCTTGGTACACTTCAGGAAGGTTCATTTTACCTTCAGTATAAATCAAGCAACACAAATTTTAAACCACTTCAATCTAATTAATAATATAGAAAATTTCAATTTCAATTGGATACAACAAAATGAGATTTGGAGCTGAAAAGATGGATAACATGAAAGTACTTATCGCTGATCAAATAAACGAAAAAGGAATAGATGAGCTCAAGGATGTGGCAGAAGTTGTTGTGAACACTTCAATCACAAAGGAAGAGCTTTTAAATGTTATAAAAGATTTTGACGCCATAATAATCAGGAGCAGAACCAAGTTAACAGCTGAGGTCATAGCTGCTGCAGACAAACTCAAGATCATAGCCCGTGCAGGAGTGGGTGTTGACAACGTTGATGTTCCAGCAGCAACCGAAAGGGGAATAATGGTTGTAAACGCACCTGAATCAACATCAGTAACAGTTGCAGAGCACACCATAGGAATAATACTCTCACTCGCAAGGAAAATAGCCATTGCAGACAAATCAGTTAAGGATGCCAAGTGGGAGAAGAAGAAATTCATGGGACTGGAACTCAACGGCAAAACACTGGGTGTTATTGGAATGGGAAGGATAGGAAGCCAGGTTGTGACCCGTCTCAAGGCATTTGGAATGGACACAATCGTATACGACCCATACATAACAGAGGAAGTAGCATCAAAACTTGGAGTAACAGTTGTTGACCTTGAAACACTCCTTAAAAACGCTGATGTTATGACCATACACGTACCATTGACCCCTGAAACCAAACACCTCATTGCAAAGCCACAGTTCGAGATGATGAAGGAAAACGCATTCATAGTCAACTGTGCAAGGGGAGGAATCATCAAGGAGGAAGACCTCTACGAAGCACTGAAAACAGGTCAGTTAAGGGGTGCAGGTCTTGATGTGTATGAAACAGAACCACCAGAAAACAGTCCACTCTTCGAACTTGACAACGTTGTACTCACACCACACATAGCAGCTTCAACAGCAGAGGCACAGCGAGACGCAGCAATAATCGTTGCAAATGAAGTTAAAAAGGTTTTAAAAGGTGAATCCCCTAAGAACGTTCTTAACATGCCTGTACTTGACCCTGAAACCTTTCAAGTCATAAAACCATACTTCAAACTCACAGAAAAACTTGGAAAATTCATGATACAGACAGCCAAGGGCAACATCAGCGAGATCAATATAACCTACTGTGGAGAACTTGCAGAATTCCAGAAAAAGGACATCCTAACCAGGATGATAATCAAGGAAGTTCTAAACCCTATACTCACGGAACCTGTCAACATGGTGAATGCAGCTGCAGTTGCTGAAAACAGGGGCATAATCATAACTGAAGCCAAAAGATGCGAGGCAAAGGGCTACAAAAACCTCATAAAAATTGATGTTAAATCCGAGGACTCCCAGATGAGCATTGAGGGAATCTTCGTTGGTGAACCAAAGATCGTCATGATAAACGGTTACACAGTGGATGTTGAAACTGAGGGAACCATGCTTATCGTTACCTACAGGGACATACCTGGAATAATCGGTTCAATAGGCACAAAACTTGGAGAACACAGTATAAACATAGCTAAAATGCAGGTTGGTCGCAAGGAACTTGGTGGAGAGGCTGTGATGGTTCTGCGTGTTGACCAGAACGTTCCAGCTAACGTGATAGAAGAGCTTAAAAAGCTTGAAAATGTCTACGATGCTGTTGCAGTGGATCTTTAAGTTTTCAGGGTTCAAGACTAATATTTAGTTATAAATAGCAACATTGATGATTTATAGTTAAATAAAACCTTTTATTCAACTTTTTATTTTATTTATTCAAAATCTGTTCATATTTAAGGATTTTATTTTTATTCAAAAGATAATGCTTCAAAAATAGTCTTCATTGAATATTTAACATTTTATTTATTTTTTAAAAATAAATTAAGATTTATGTATAAATTTGAAGTTTTATAATTAAAATTTTATAATTGTATTTTAAAGGAATTTTTTTTTCTGATTCTTTAAATGGGTTTATAAAGTTTATAATACTATAATTATTCTTTAAAATAGATCCATCTACTCCTTTAAAACATTTTTAAATCATTTGCCATGATTAACCCTTCAAACGATTTCAAATTCTGCAGGCTCACCAAAGGTATCGTAAGCTCGGATACTATCAAGATCATAGGGTTGAGCTATTATAAGATGGAATGAGCCCTGTTTTGAGAAGAACTGGAGGTCTGCAGTTGATGGGCTGGCATCGTATCCAGGATGGCTGTGCACAGAACCAACTGTATCTGACAGCATGGGCATCATGAATATCTCCATTACAGCACTACTTTCAGATGCAGCTCCAGGGAGAAATATCAATCCTTCTATCTTCAAAACGTTGTCTTCAACCTTTCCCTCGAGCATTGCACTGAACTCATTTGGATAAGCTTCCTTTGCAATGTCCATGATTTCCTCAAGGAGTTCATGGTCGATCTGTACGTATTCAATCCTTTTCTTTCCAAATCCGAACATCTGTATTCACCAGTTTATGGATTCCATTCAACTTGTTGATCTAACTAGATCTATACATCCAGTACATCATACATCCAGTACATCATGACATCTAAAGAACATTTAAATCTAATATAATTAAAGGATTTCCTTGGCTGTAAAAAACTCTTCATCAAATATTGGCAGATCCCAGTCTTCCCTGAGTTTTAAACGTTCGGAAACAACATTCTCATGGGATAGTGGGTTGTAACCTTCAACCTGAACCCTTTTTTTATAGATTCCAATTCCCCTTCTCTGCCAGGTAGGAACCTCCACTATGTTGACTCCCCTCTGGAATATCAGGTCATGTAAATCCTTACTTTTTTTCATCTGCAGCATTTCAACAGCCTCCTCCCTGCTGTGATCCTCCCGGAGCATCCAGTAGGCGTATCCATTGATACAGTTTCTCCAGGCTTCGTCCTGCCTGTTCTTGAAGTAATCAGCAACCATGTCCCGGGAAACTGGTATAATTCGGCAGTCGAAGGATATGGGTCCAGATCCATCAACGTACTCCTGGAATGAGGGCACCTTTCGGAGTGAGGTTGTGAATGCACTGGACACGAAACCTGAAAAGACAGAGTCAAGCTTCTCAACACGTCCAGCAAAGGGTATGTCTGAAAGTAAAACGTTTATTTCATCTGAGAAGGTGTAAACGAAGGATGGTGCGAACTCCCTTGAGAAGGTGGTGCAGGTTTCAACCATTGTTCTGGCAAAATCCATGTCGTAGGGTTTTTTAAATCCAATTTTCCTGGACAGCTTAGAAAAACCCCTTCCATCCATTCTCACAATGATGTTGGAACCGCAGGGAACCTTCAGATTGGAGAAAATTTCACATTCTTTCATTGACTCAACTCTAACTCGCAGATATTTTTAATATAAGATTTATGTAATTTTTGGGATATTCACTTCAATTCTTTCAGTCATCAACTTATTTATATAAAAGTTGTAGTAACCCTGTAATTAAATTTGCATCCCTAGAATTATTTAAAAGTGATTCTACTCAACGAAAAAAAAGCAGTCCTGATCTTTTCCTAAAACCTGAAAAGATATTATAACTATTTAATTAAAATAATTGGATTAAAAAGAAGTATTTAATTAAAATTGGATTAAATCCTTCTGAAAAACTATAATTGGGGAAAGATTCATGTTCCCACACGTATGTTTTCATTCAAACTTTTCAGGAGTTTGATTGCAGAGTAAGCTGCAAGAACACTTGTTTTAGGGTTCATTGCACAGCGCATGTTCTTAGTTATCGTTGTGAACTCCCCAAAATCTCCAACCACATGAACTTCGTGCATATTCCTGTTAACGGATGGATCTGCTATGATCTTAACATCCACTTCCCTTCCACATGCCAAGCTTAAAGATGCAGCCACGTTTATGTTCATTGGAAACTTTTGGACAGCCTCTCCAGCTTTTCCCTCGTAGAGAACCTGTTCCTCATCTGTTACAATTCCAAGGGATTTTGGAGGTTTACGCGTTACAAGTGAGGCACTCTTTATCTTACCAATTGAAGCAGCTTTGATACCATCAAGCCCCACAATGGCTCCCGATGGTGCGTAGATCCTTGCATTGTTCTCTGATGCAGTTTTTTCAAGCCTTTCCCTGAGTTCGTTGTTCAGGAGTGCACCAACACTCATTATGATGATGTTAACCCCTGCTTCAAGTACCTGGGGAACCACTTCTCCAACTGCCTGTGGGGCTGCAGCCTCTATAACAAGGTCTACGTTTTCCAGCATGTCCTCCAGTTTAAGGGCAACTGTTCCATCAACCTGTGATGCCAGGTTTTCAGCCCTTTCCAAGTCTCTGTCGTAAAAAAAGTTCAGGTCAACGCCAAGCTTTCCCTCAACTGCGTAGTTGGTGATTATGTTAGCTATGGCGCCACAGCCAAGTATCCCTACCCTCATGAAATTCTTCCTTATACTTCCTCTTTGGTTATGGCTGCTGGTGTTTCACGTACCTCAGGACTTATCAGTAGAATGTCACCAACTGCCTGAACCCTATCGTATGCTATATTTATTGTTCCTTCTTCTTTGAGGGGTCGGATTTCATCATCTTCAGGGACTATTCTTATGCTGGTTTTTATAACATCTTTAAGACCAACGTTCTTTTTATCAGCTTTCATTGCCACGGCTTTTAAGGTTGAAACTCTGCCCTTTTTTATGTTCAATATGACATCCTGAATTCTTCCGACGTACTTTCCACGTGTTGTGTACACATCCAAATTGTACAGGCTTGATAACTCCACCATTGTTTACACCTACCCTTTGCTTTGGTCTTTCATTAAAGAAGGTATTCTTCAAATCTAATCCAAATTCAATGAATATATCTATTGAATATTAATTTAAAACATCTGTGTACTTAAACTTTACTATGGAGGGGTTAGGACTACCTATTTTTCGTTGAAAACATGGGAAAAAACATGGGAAAACTGAAAAGAATCTAAAGGGGAGAATGAAGAAGGGTGAAGTTTTGAATACCTCCGATAAAAGCAGGTGCAGATCATGTATCATTCATGTTTGAAGTAGATACAGTGCACAGGATTTCCAGGGCCTCTTGGATGTCTGCAGGATAAACTCACCCTTTTAAACTCCTGAACAACAACTTTCTGCTTGAATATGCATTGGTAACATCGGGGGCTGCAGAATACAACCTTAAATTTTTCTCCATCAACAATTTCCAGGTTTTTCATTCATACGCCTATACCAGTGAATAATGAGTTGATGATTTAACCTTTAAAATCCAGCCTTTAAATATCTTAACAGATTCAATTCCTTATTCAATATTCATGATCCATTAGTTCTGTTCTGTTACTTAAAACACGGAAAACCGTTGAATCCATGGGATACTCCAAGTGAAAAGGCAACTTAACATTTTTTTCATGATTTTAGGGGCTGTTGGATTTTAATTATAAATTGATGCTGGATGATCTTCATGGGATAAGTTGAAAATTTAGGCCCACACCTTCCAATTCATGGACAATTTTAAATCCTTTGAGAAACTACTATTAATTTTAAAATTCAATTTTTTAAAATTCCATTTTAAAAGTACAATCCCTTAAAAATACAATTATTAGAAACTCTTTTAAAAGGAATAAAATTGTATAATGTTTAATTTACCTTAAAATTAATGATTTGATTGGAAATGATTTTAATCTTGATTTTAATTCTATGAGAAGATAAATAAAACAAAATAAGATAATAAAATAAAAAATAAGATACAAAAAACTTAATGATGGTTTACGAATAGATTATATGAAAGAAATTCATTGATGGTGATTGAATGTGGGATACAAGTAAAGATTACAGACTTCGAGTTGCGGAAAAAGCAGTAGATTTATTCATAAGAACAGCTGGAGGAGCAAATTTAAAGGGTATATGGAATAAGAGGAAATCCATGAATACTGCAAGGGATATGATCCCTGAAATACAGACTCTTTACTATTCTTACATGGAACCTGAAGATATGGCCAAATCTTCACAGATAAAAGATTTGAAGGAGAAAGTAAGCGAAATAACCGAAGCCCTGGGCGGTGAGGGATGGCAAACAGAGTTTTTAAAGTTAGTGCACAAAGAAGAGAAGGAAAAGCTTGGAGAATCCATATCAAAGATCAAATTCTGCTTAAACACAATTTCAAGTATAGACAAACGACTTTTACTCGGGGCGGTGGATGATCCTATCGTGGGAATTGACATAAGGAAAGGTGAAGTTGTAAGCATTGGAAAACATCCTAATGCAGATAACCTCCTTGTTTGTAATGTAAATATTGGAGATCGGGCTGCAACAGTTGTAACCAATGACATGGCCGTTAAAGAGGGTAACAATGTAGGAGTTTCACTTTTGCCCCCAACAAACTTTATGGGAATCACAAGTGAGGGAATGTTCCTTGGCATGGGCGGATCCGTCCTTAAGGATGTTGAAGGTGAAATCGGCCAGCTTCCACATGGATTTCCATTGGATGCCCTTAATACAACCAGAAGTCTCGTTGAAGAATTTTTAAAGTGAGAACTTTCTAAAGTACATCCCAAACATTTTTTTTAAATTTTAAAACATTTTTTTCAACGATTCAATGCTCTTTTAAGGGGCTTATTTTTTAATAGGCCTTTTCTTAATATGAATAAAATTTTAGTAGAAAACGGATTTTTTAGGATAAAATAACTAACCAAACATCAAATCAACACCCTTAAAAATCACTAAAAAAGATAAGTTAATAAAAACTATCATTTGTATCCTAAAATACATTCATATCTCAAAATAAATTTTTGTAACATAAAATTTTTCTAACGAATTAACAAGTTTCTGTGTAAAAAATTATAAAAAAATGGTGGAAAAAACATGGTTGGAATAGATTTTTACGGTGGAGTTGATGAGATCGGTGGGAACAAGATCCTGGTTCACGAAGCTCAAACATCCATCCTCCTGGACTTTGGAATGAGCTTCAACCAGGCAGGACTGTTCTTCTCAGAGTTTTTACAGCCAAGAAAAGCCAATGGAATCATGGACTTCATGGAACTTGGACTTTTACCTGAAATAAAGGGAATATACCGGGAGGATTACCTTAAACACTGTGGAATGGAATGTTCAGAGGAACCTGCAGTTGAAGGACTTCTCCTGAGTCATGCCCACATGGATCACTCTGCCTACATACACCACCTGCGTGAGGACATTCCCCTCTACATGAGCGAGGAATCCCACCTGATCCTGAAGGTTTTAGAGGAAACAAGCACGGTTTCATTTTCAGACATACTCCATTTGAAGAGGGATTTCCACTTCGTCCCCAAGAAAACTGGTGAAGGCTACAAGAAGCTCGGTGGAAAGGATGCATCTATTGATAGGGAGATCAACACTGTTAAACCCTACGAAACCTTTGAAATAGGTGATTTCAAGATTAAAAGTGCACCGGTTGACCATTCACTACCAGGGGCTGCTGCTTATCTACTTGAATCAGATGAGGGCATGACAGTTTACAGTGGAGACCTCAGGTTCCATGGAAGACATCCTGAAATCACCCAAAAATTTGTTAGAGAAGCTAAAAAATCAAATCCAAATGTCATGATGTGTGAAGGAACTAGGATGGGTGAGGAAAGAAATGAAACAGAGCAGGACATAGAAGACAGGGCCACTGAACTGATAACTAACTTCAAGGGCCCTGTCATTGTTAACTTCCCTGTGCGGGACCTTGACAGGCTTTTAACGTTTCACAACGTTGCTCAGGCTGCAGACAGAACCCTGGTTGTGAACCTCAAACAGGCCTACATGCTCAACCTCTTCAAGGGCAGAGGATATCCTGAAATAGATGATGTGGCAGTTTACGTACCACGAAGGGCATGGGGATTGTTAGGTGAGGACTCCTTTGCATGCTTCGATGGTCAGTGGATCTCCTCCTCTGAGATGGAACACGATTACGTGAACTCCCAGTACAAAAAATGGGAAAGGGACTTCCTGGAATGGGACAACACCGTGAACTACATGGATATCAGGGATGAACCCGAGAAGTACCTATTCCGTTGTGACAACTTCGAACTCAAGGAGTTGATCGATATAAAACCAGAAAACGGACTTTACATAAAATCAATGACGGAACCCTTTGATGATGAGATGATGATCAGTGAGCGAAGGGTTGAAAACTGGTTGAAACACTTCGATCTCTGTCCCATGCACAAGATGCACGTCTCAGGCCATGCATCAGGTCCTGAGCTTATTGAGATGATCAGGGAAATAGAGCCTGAAATCATTTATCCCATACACACAGAGCACAAGGAGATGTTCAGGGTGCTTGAAGATGATGGGATAAAGGTTGTTTATCCTGAAAGAGCATAATTGTTAGATCCATCATTAATTTTTTTATCTAAAATTCTTTCTATCATCTAATCATTTAATTTATCATTTAATTTTGTAAAATGAAATAATCAATAAAAATAAAAGAAAAAAGGATTGAAATTAAAAACTAAAATACTGAAAGATGGTTTTTTTTCAAGATTTAACAATTTAATGAGTTTTAAATTCAGATGAACACTCTGAGTTTGACACGTTCAACCAAATGCCTTGATTTTGGCACGTTCATCCAAACACCACGAGTTTGGTACGGGTCATATCATCAACAGCATATTTAACTCCTTCTTTACCCATCCCGCTCATTTTAAAGCCTCCAAATGGCATATTGTCCGTTCTGAATGTTGGCTGTTTGTTGATCATAACGCCCCCTGCTTCTATGGTTCTTGCAGCCTTAAGTGCATTTTCAACACTGCCCGTGAAAACACCTGCCTGAAGTCCGTAGGGGGTGTTGTTTGCAATACTGAAGGCTTCATCAACGGTTTCTGTTCTGATTATGGGCGCTACAGGTCCGAAGGTTTCATGACACACCAGATCCATCTCTGGATCAACCAGGTCAAGCACGGTGGGGGTGTAAAATGTGCCTTCCCTCCTTCCGCCCTGGAGAAGCTGGGCCCCATTTTCCAAAGCATTTTCAACTGCTTTTTCAACCTTTATGGCTGCTTCCTCATTTATCAAAGGTCCAATGTCTGTTTCAGGGTCCATTGGGTCGCCCATCTTAAGTTTCTGGGTTTCCCTGATGAGCAAATCAATGAATTCATCTGCAATACCTTTTTGGACGATTATACGTTTCACACCCATGCAGACCTGCCCTGCATTGAGGTAAGCTCCGTTGGCTGCAGATACTGCTGCTTTTTCAAGATCCGCATCTTCCAGAACTATGATTGGGTCGTTTCCACCAAGTTCAAGTGTCAACTTCTTCATACCTGCCCTCTTGGCTATTGATTTTCCTGTTTCAACACTTCCTGTGAAGGATACCTTGTTAACAATGGGACTGGTTACAAGTTCATCTCCAACAACACTTCCAGGACCTGTAACTGCATTTACAGCGCCATCTGGAAGATGATGGCCCAGTATCTCTCCAAGCTTCAATGCTGCAAGTGGAGCTTCCTTTGAAGGTTTGAAAACCACACTATTTTTTGCTGCAAGTGCAGGAGCTATCTTATGCACTGCAAGGTTAACTGGATAATTGAAGGGAGTTATTGCAGCCACAACTCCCAATGGTATTTTTATTGTAAATCCAAGGGCAGTTCTACCACCTATACCTGCATCCATGGGAACTGTTTCACCGTAGATCCTTTTGGCTTCTTCAGCTGCCAGCTGCATGGTTTGAACAGAACGTTTCATTTCAGTCCTGGAATCCTTGATAGGTTTACCCGTTTCAAGGGTTATGATCCTGGAAAATTCTTCCTGGGACTTCAGAACAACTTCGTACACATCGTAGAGTATCCTTGAGATCTTACGGGCAGACATATCTCCAAGAACCTTCCTGGCCCTGTTTGCAGCTTCCAGAGCATTCTTAACATCTTCCCTGCTAGCTTCAGGAACTGTGTCTATGGTCTCGTTGTTTGCAGGATTTCTAACATCTATCCTTTTATCACTATCCACCAAACTTCCGTTTATAAACATTTCCATGCTTTTTAACTCCTTAACTACTCAAATTGAGGTACACTCAAATTAATACAGAAAATTAAAAAGTCCCAAAACTCATTCATGTTTTAGGGGGGATTAAAATAAAAAGAGATTATAATCTGAGAATCATCAACAGGGGGATCAAAATTTGTTTTTCAGGTCCTGTATTTTTGAGGTTGTCGCATTCACATCGTTTTTGTTGATGTCATCTCCAAGCCCTGAAAGGTAGTTCTTGTAGAAAACTGCTGCAGCAATTGCTATTACAATCATCCCACCAATGACCAGAATGAGTTCAGCTGAACCCTGTCCTTTTTCATCTTTTATCATGTTCATTTTCAACACCCTCATTTAATGTAAGACCTGTACAGGATAATCACATGGCGAATAAGGACATCGCAATGGTTCCTGACAGATAAAATATTCCATATGAAAGGGGTACCACTCCCAATGCAAATTTGACTCCCTTCTTGGCATTTCCATACAGAACGATTCCCATTAAAAGGCTGGCTATGATTGAGTGTATGATTATGTATCCACTTGCAGCGGTGTATGCTGCATCAGCCAGGGCATTTGCTTTACCCAGTGATGCAATGAAGGAAGAGTAAGTCATTATCATTCCAAGTGCAAATGGTGCAGCAATAACAGCTGCTATCAGTAGGAACATCACCGACATCATAACGTTGGCCTTTCTCTCACGCTTCAGTGCAAGCACAGCCCTCAAATCTTCTGCAACAGTTTCAATAACATCAGAAAGGCTTCCTCCAACCCTTTTTCCCTCAAGTATCATTCTGAATGTTCTGTCAAGATTTTTAGATTTTAAACGTGCTCCCATGGACAGAAGTGCTTCTTCAAAGCTGCTTCCTATCTTTATTTCAATGACAGCTCTTCTCAGCTCTTCGGTTAATGGTCCGCTACCCTGCTTTGAGATATCCTCCATTGCAGTTTCAATACCAACACCTGCCCTTAGAAGGGATGCAATTTGCCTCAAAAAGTCAGGTGTGCCCTGTTCTATTGCATCAACTCTTCTCTCCATTGCAAAGAACAGCCATCCCAGAACTATGACAAATGGGGCTATAAAACCTAGTAGGGCACCTAATATTGGATTGATTCCAAGTACCAGGAACAAAACAGATGCAAGTGCTGCTAAACCAACACCAAAAACAAGCATAAGGGTTATAATATCAGATGCCTTAACGTAAATACCGGACCTTATGAGATTTTCCTGTGCAAGAACCAGGTATTTGTCAGGCACCATGTCGTCTATACTTTGGGACAACGGTGACAATGCAGTGGGTATAATTGCCATTTTTTCACCTTTTTGAAATATCTAATTGTTTTAGTATATTACCCATACCCTATATTAATATATCTTCCTATACATGTTCCAAGGATTCTGTTCTCCTATTGATCTCCAAAGATCACGACTTCAATACCATAAAAAAAATTTAAAAGGTTAATTTATGGTTTAATCTGTTCAAAACTTTTCCCCTATTGGTTATATGGACCATGTCCTCAACACGAACTCCAAATTCTCCTTCAAGATAAATTCCTGGTTCAACAGTTACAACCATTCCCCTTTCAAGTGTTGTATTGTCCTTTTGAGATAATGAGGGTATTTCATGAATTTCAAGTCCTACGCCATGGCCTGTTGAGTGTATGTATGCATCACCGTAACCATAATCTTCTATAACATCTCTTGCAGCTTTATCAACTTCGGATGTTTTCACTCCGGGTTTTATTGCAGAAACAGCTTTTTTATTTGCCTCAAGCACGATGTTAAATATTTCTTCCTGGTTTTCTGTTTCTATAATTGTGCGTGTGGTGTCAGATGCGTAGCCCTTGTAGACTGCTCCCCAATCCACAACAACAGGACTTTCAATTTTTTTACCTGTTGGGGTTCCGTGTGGAAGGCTGGATCTTTCACCGGAGGCAACTATGGTTTCAAAGGAGGGTTTGCTTGATCCACGGACCATCATGTTGTACTCCAACTTTGCAGCAACTTCATTCTCATTTCCTGAGAACTCAACATCTTCAAAGGACTTTTCAGCAATTTCAAGGGCTTTTTGGATGTTTTCAACCTCATCTTGAGATTTAACCATTCTTGAAACCTCTATCAGATCAGTTATATCTGCTTTAAAATTGTTTGACAGTTTTTTGTAGGTTTCAACGGTCATTGAACTTTCTATTCCAATTTTTCCCTTGAGAATTTCTTTCACGTCCTTCAAGGATTTCAACTCTTCAACTGGAACGCGGGAACTTTGGGAAGCAGCTTCAATATCCAATTTGGATGTGAAAAGAGTTGGTTCATCTTTTAATAAAAGCAAAGAAAAGCTTGAAGGATTAAAACCTGTTAGGTAGCGTATGTTTTCCGGTTTAACTGCTATCAATGCATCCATGTTTCTCTCATGCATGCTGCTGAGTATTCCTGATAATTCCCTGCTCAAAATTTACATCTCCCTTTGTAATGTTTTAGATCAATGAGTAAATGTTTTAGAAATTGAATTGTGCACAGTTTAAAGATTTTTTTTTATTGTAACTTTAGTTTTTATTGTTCCTTTAGGAGTATAGTTTAAAGGTTTATTGTACCTTTAGAATTACTTTTAGAGGTTTTTCAGGATTTCAGCCCTGATTTTGACCATAACTTCATCTGAAACCCTTTCTTCTATGGGCTGGGGTATGTAACCGAAGTCTGGATCTTCAAAGGAAACCCCTGCAAATTCAACCTTCTTCTTGTAACGGGGTATGAAATGCCAGTGAACTTCAGGGTGGGGGTTTTCGTTCCTGAAGCTTGCATTTTTAAAGCAGCTCCAGTTGTAGAGTGTGGGTTTAAATGCTTCATCCACGGAACCTTCCATTTTCTGGACTGTGTCTGCAAAATCCGTCCATTCACAGGTTTCAAGTTCAGCCAAGTTTTTGCACTGCCTCTTCAAAACAACAACGCAGGTTCCAAGGTACCTCTGGCTTGGAGCAAGAAATATTTTCCAGCAGTCTGTTTCACGTATTAATTCACCGTAACCTCCATCTAACTGACAGTACTCGCATTTACTTACCATAAAAATCCCTTCTATAGATTTATTTGGTTCCATTCATTTTTCAATAACTCTAATCCCTGTTTCTACTTTTTATGGGCTTCAAGATTTTAAGGTTTACCTCTAGGGATTTTAAGGTTTACATCCATTTTTTTCAGATTCCCTTTTTTAGAACCCTTTTTTAAGGATTTACATGGAATTCCCATCTGGCTTTTTGTTTCCTAATTTGAGTTGAAAAAATTTTATAGTGGAACCTCCAAATAATGGGTAAAGTATCTCACTTGCATGAACTTCAGGGAACAGGTGAAAAAAAGGAGTTGATTCGTTAATGGTTGCGGTTGGTGGTAGGGTAACTGGATCTGAACTTCGAAAATTCGTTGCACCAGAATTTATTTTTGGTAAAGATGCCAGATTGCTTGCAGGGCGTTATGCAAGAAATTTCAGTGGTAGAAAGGTGTTCGTAGTCACTGATCATGGTGTTGTGGCTTCTGGATGGCTGGATGATGTTACAGATTCCCTGGAGGATGGAGGACTTCATTACAGTATCTATTCCAATGTAAATCCCAATCCCAGAGTTGAAGATGTTATGGAGGGAGCTGAGATATACAGGGCGGAAGAGTGTGATGTTATCGTTGCAGTGGGTGGTGGAAGTCCCATGGACTGTGCAAAGGGAATAGGTATTGTAAGCTCCAACAAGAAACACATTACTGAATTTGAAGGTGTTGATAAGGTTGGATTACCTGCACCTCCCCTCATCTGTATCCCAACAACGGCAGGTAGCTCTGCAGATGTGTCACAGTTTGCAATAATATCTGACAGGTCACGCCACATTAAAATGGGTATAATAAGCAAAACACTTGTCCCTGATGTTGCCCTCATCGATCCAGTTACCACAACAACCATGCCGAGGGATATGACGGTTCAAACAGCCTTTGACACCTTTAGCCATGCCTTGGAATCTTATGTGTCCAATGCAAGTTCTGCTGTGACAGACCTCCACGCCATGGAATCTCTTCGCCTTGTGAGCTCAAACATCCTTCCTGTGATATCTGATCCTGAGAACATCCATCTAAGAACGAATCTCATGCTGGCAAGTCTTCATGCAGGTCTGGCATTTTCAAATGCAAGTTTAGGACTTACACATGCAATGGCCCACAGTCTGGGAGGATCCATGGATCTGCCCCATGGAGAATGCAACGCCCTCCTCATGGAACATGTTGTGAATTTCAACTTTCAGGCAGAACCAGAACGTTACATGGAAGTGGCCAGGACAATGGGACTTAACACGGGTGAAGAAGTAAAATCAGAACTCATCAAAGGGATAAATAACCTTAAAAAAAGAGTGGGTCTTGATAAAACCCTTAAGGATTTTGGTGTTGGTGAATCTGACCTTGATGAACTTGCAGATGTGGCCATGCTGGATCCATGTATCGTTACGAACCCCAGGACACCATGTAAGGAAGAAGTTGTGGAGGTATTTAAAGATGCCCTTTAACGATGCTGAATTGAAAGCCCTGCGTGAGAAGATCATTGGCCTTGGAGAGTCATCAATAAGGAAGAGTTACTATCCCGAGCTACGAAAAAGACTTGATGAACTTGAAAGGTTTAAATCATTGTTGGATGAGAGTAATGATGCCATTTTTCTCATTGAAATCCCTTCAGGACGTTTTGTAGATATCAACAACGCTGCTTCCAGGCACCTTGGATACTCAACAAAACAGCTTCTAGATATGTCAATGGGGGATCTGGTGGTTTCATGTGACAGAGAGCGCCTTAAACAATTGTTTAAGGACATGGTGGATGGTGGAACATCTAAGGGAAGGCAGAACATAGTCACCCATCTGAGGGATGTTTCAGGAGGGGAGATACCCTTTGAGATAAGTGTCACCGCAGTTAAGTTCAGTTATGAAGTTTACCTGGTCATGGTTGCCCGTGACATAACCGAACGTAAGGAAGCAGAGGATAAGATAAAGGCATCCCTTGAAGAAAAGAACATCCTCCTCAGGGAAATTCATCATCGTGTTAAAAACAATATGCAGATAATTTCAAGCCTTTTAAGTCTTCAATCAAGGTACATAACCGATGAAGATGCTCTGGACGTGTTCAAGGACAGTCAAAACCGTGTGAAATCCATGGCAATGATACATGAAAAGCTTTACATGTCGAGAAACTTCACCAAGATAAACTTCGGTGAGTACATCCGTAACCTGACAACCCACCTCCTCCATTCCTACGTTGCGGATCCAGAAACTGTGAACCTTGTTGTGGACGTTGAGGACGTTGATCTGGGAATAGACACAGCAATACCCTGTGGACTCATAATCAACGAAGTGGTGACAAACTCCCTCAAGTACGCCTTTCCAGAGGATAGATATGGGGAGATAAGGATCAAACTCTGGGCTGAAGATGAAACCATCATTCTTGAGATTTCAGATGATGGGGTTGGAGTTCCAGATGATTTCAACATCCTTGAAACTAAAACACTGGGATTACAACTCATAGAAACTCTTGTAAAACAGCTTGAAGGAACCATAGAACTCATACCCCATGATGGGACCAAATTCAGAATATCGTTTAAGGAACTTAAATATAAGCAAAGGACATAGTTTTAAAGGATATCGGGCTTTACTGGGAGTATGGAAGTTTAAAAGGAATTATGGAAGTTTAAAATGGGTATAAAACTTTAAAATGAGAATTAACCTGAAAATTAAATTTAAAATAAGTATTTACTCCTTAAGAAACTATTTTTTTTAGGAAGAAATCGTTGAGATACTCTCTTTTTACTAATAACTCATTAAGATACTATTTTTTCACTAAGAACTCATTGATGATATAGGTGAATTCTTTCAAGATTGGTTGGGGAAATCATTATAAGTGATAAGTTACGTTTTTTATAAGTATGGTAAAATTCACAGCCCATGAAGTCAGGGACATACTCATTTCAATGACCGTCATTGCAGCAATATTTGCATATCTCTTCAGTATGGGAAGTAGTAACCTTCTTGAAAGTGTGATGTACCTCATTCCGGCCACTTTCATTGCAGTAGGACTGGGATTCGTACTCCATGAACTCGCACACAAGTTCGTTGCAATTCACTATGGATTCCAGGCTGAGTTCAGGATGTGGGTTCAGGGACTCATACTGGCGATCGTAACAGCTGCATTCGGATTTGTTTTTGCAGCTCCTGGAGCTGTTTACATTCAGGGCGAGTACATCTCAAAGGAAGAAAACGGTAAGATATCCATTGCAGGTCCCCTCATAAACATTGGCCTTGCAATCCTATTCATGGCACTCCTGCCAATGGTTTCAACGTCCCCAACGGATCTTCTGAGTTACGAGATCTCAACCATCATCCTTCTTGGATTTACAATCAACAGTTTCCTGGCATTCTTCAACCTCATACCAGTAGCTATACTGGACGGTGCGAAGGTAATAAAATGGAGTCCTGTTCTATGGGGAATAGTGACTGTTCTTGCCTTAATTTTAACTGTAAAAGCATTTTTAACCCTTCAAGGTATTGGGATCTGATGGACCTTACTTCCACCCTACAACACTTTTTTAAATCCTTTTAAATATTTATCCAGAAAGTGAGGGGGTGCTCTGTGTCTGTGGGGATTCCTCTTAAATTTTAACATATCCTCTGATCTCAATGAAGGATGATTTTGTCAACCAAAAAATTTTAAGACATGAAGGCTAAAGCTAATCCAAAGGATGGATCCCATAAACGATATTTGCTGAGGGAATTTATTAAATATAAAAGGTTTCAAGTGATCGAATGTTCCAAGAGGTTCCAATAAAATATTTTGGGTGCACACACAGGTCCATAGCCCCTGAAGACACCATAAAAAATGTTGAGGGGAAACTGAAGACTGCAGGTGTTACCAGGGTTGCAGAAATAACCCACCTTGATCGTTTGGGTGTGCCTGTCTACTCTGCAATAAGACCAATGGCTGCAGAGGGTGCTGTAAGCATATATGCAGGCAAGGGTGCTACAAAAACACAGGCAAAGGCATCTGCAATGATGGAATCATTTGAAAGGTACTCTGCTGAGATTCAGGACTCAGACAAGGAGAAGATGGTTTCAGGACTTTTTGAAGAGGTTGACGCCGCTGTGGATCCAAGGTCCCTCATACTCCCAAACCCACAGTTCAACCTGGACTCCAGGATAGAATGGGTTAAAGCCGTGGATTTAAAGGATGAAACTGAACACATGATCCCTGCAAATGCTGTTTATCACCCCTACAATCTCAAGGACAGTTTGAAGCTCTTCAAATCCAACACCAACGGCCTTGCCTCTGGAAACAGGGTTGAGGAAGCAGTTTTCCATGGCATGATGGAGGTCGTTGAAAGGGATGCCTGGAGCATATTCGAGGCCCACCGTAGTTTGAAACCTGAAATTGATTGCAGTGAAACTGAGAATCCGCTTATAATGGAATTGATCCAGAAGTTCAGTGATGCCGGTATCAACGTGAAACTCATGGATCTGACTGCAGACATAAAGATATCCACCATAGCTGCAGTTTCAGATGATCCTGTTCTCAAAGACCCTGCACTCTTAACGTTAGGTGTTGGAACTCATCTCGACCCGGAAATAGCAGCTATTAGGGCTTTAACTGAAGTTGCACAGAGCAGGGCAACCCAGATACATGGAACAAGGGAAGATACTGTCCGGGCAGTTTTCATGAGAAAGGCAGGATACGAACGTATGAAACGGATTAACAAACACTGGTTTGGGGATTCAGAGGAGATCATAGGTCTTTCCGAGATTAAAAACAGATCAGGATCTTCCTTCAGGGAGGATATAAACACGGCCTTGAAGATGCTTGGGAAGTGCGGATTCAAAAATGTTCTTTATTCTAATTTAACCCGTTCACAGATAGAAATACCTGTTGTAAGGGTTATAATTCCGGGCTTAGAGGTCTACTCCGTTGATACTGAACGGGCAGGAAGAAGATTGGTTTAGGGATATATTCAATCCTGTCATTGGTCAGGGAAAGATTCTTTAAAAATTAAGATTCTTTAAAAAGGATAAGGGTCTTTAAAGATTTACCTCTTCAATTTTAATTCAATTCAAAATTTATTCAAACTATACACGTGGTGTTAACAGTGTCTGCAAGGAGGATATGAAATGAAATGGTACACAGTCCTATTTCTAATTGTTTTGGTCGTTTTATCAATTTTATCAGTTTACAAGGCATTAACACCCCAAACCTACAGTGATAATGGGATTTCCTTTAACTATCCCGGTACATGGGACCAGCTTTCTGCAAAGGACTGGGACATAAACTCCACCTCATCAAATCCCACCATAGCAGTTGTTGGAGATTCCAACAACGCCCAGAACAACAGTTACGTAACCATGGCAATGGTACAGAAGACCAATCAGTCTGGAACACTGGACGAGATAGTCGCAGCAAGTAAGGCGGATCTTCAGAAGGATAAGAAGGCAGTCATGATCTCGGATAAAAACATCACAGTCAACGGGTTGAAGGCCCATGACGTGTTTTACAACGTTACAATGGGCGGTGTTAATAAAAAGGCACGTTTGGTCGTTTTAGTTAAAAACAACACAGTTTACTCTTTAACTTTAAGTGCACCTGCTTCAGAGTTTGCCAACCAGAAGGAAAACTTTGATATGATAGTTAAAAGCTTCAAGGTTACTGGAGAACAGGGAAATAATTCTTTAAATGATTTTTTCAATAATTTAATTTGAAATTCTTCAACAATTTATTGAAATCCATTTTTATCCACATTTTTTTATTTTTGAATCATCAAAGGTTTTTGAATCATAATGGAAACTATTTTGTGATGTAACCACCTGTTATTAGGGTTATTTTTTGTTTTAGTTAATTGTAAATCCTTTCAAGCTTTTAATACTCTAAAAAGGATTTAACTTGTTTGTGAGGTAATCCCATTAATTATTTTCCAATCTTCTATTCTCCCTTTAATTATCCAATATTAATCATTGAACACGTAAACAACTGATTTGTTTAACATTTTTTAATCAATGATTCATATCATGAAATAGTTACAGTTTAAATCCATTTTATCTTCAATTCTTTTAATGGCTTTTAGATAAATTTATTAATTTTCAATTTCAGAAATAGTAGTGATATTAGGGATTACTATGGGAGGAAGAGCATGAAGCGATACATGTTTTTAGTTTTGGCAATTTTAGCAGTTGTGGTTTTTGCATCGGGATGTACAACATCAACCAGTCAAACCTACAATGAAAGTGGGGTTTCCTTTGATTATCCAATGGGCTGGACCAAGTTATCTGCAAGTCAGATGAGCACAGAGGTTGAGGGAGCTGCACCAATGGTTGCAGCAGTGGCAGATGAGGACAGTATTTCAAACAACACTTACCAGACACTTGTAGCCGTTCAGAAAACCAACAGCACAGGAACTTTGGACGAAGGAGTTTCAGCAAGTAAATCTGCACTTGAAAGTGAGGGTGCTGTGGTTGTATCAGAATCGAACCTCACGGTTGATGGATCCACTGCCAGGGAATTCACGTACACCATGAAAATAGGTTCATTGGACAAGAAGGAAAGCATCATCATCTTTGAGAAAAATAACTACATCTATGCAATAACACTTAGTGCAAAGGCTTCAGACTTCGACAGTCAGAAGGAAAACTTCGACATGATAGTTAAAAGCTTCAAGGTAACCTAGACTGGGATGGACCTTCAGAATTCCTTCAAGGAGATTAACATCTCCTCTATTTTTTTACTTTTTTTAAGGGCTTTAGCATGTTTCATTGTATTGAATTGCACAGTAAAAATTCAATAATAGATTCAATAATAAATTTCAAAATAAATTCAAAACTTAAATTTATAAGGGATACCCAGGGATAGTATCATAGAAGGTTTTTTATAATTCCTCCTTGAAAGAGATTGAATCATGAAGATTTAAAGAATATCCATTTTAAAAAATATCCCTGATATTCAATGGATACTACTTGAAGGGGATATGCTTATCTGGATTCAAATTTAAAAAATTCATTCTGATTTTTATACGCGGTGTAATAAAATGAAACAGGTAATAGTTATGAGGGCTGATCTCAAGATGAGCCGGGGTAAAATCGCTGCACAGGCATGTCATGGCAGTTTAGGGGCCTACAAAAGGGCTGGTGAAAATTCCATAAAGAAATGGGAGAGGGAAGGCGAAAAAAAGGTTGTTGTAAAGGTTGGCAGTTTGGAGGAGCTTTTCGAGGTTCATGAACTCGTTAAAGCAGCAGGAATAGCAAGCTGCCTTGTAAGGGATGCAGGGCACACTGAAGTACCTGAATCAACCATAACCTGCCTTGGAATAGGTCCTGATGAGGATGAGAAGATAGACAAGATAACCCAGGAGCTGAAGCTCCTGAAATAATAATGTTTTTGAGAGTTGAAACTTAGGGAGTTGAAACTCATTACAAGTGATGATCAATTACAAGTTGTATTAAAAGGACTAATTTAAAGGGTTTATTAAAAGAATCTAAATGAAGGTATTCGCTATGGACTGGCTTGTGAAGGTTGGAGGTAGCTTGTTTCCTGGGGATGCTGCAGAGCTCTGCAGAGCTCTTGTTGGCACATCTGCCCTTGTTGTGTGCGGTGGAGGGATTCTTGCAAACACGCTCCGGAGCTACGATTCAGAGTTCCACTTTTCAGACACTGCAAATCATAAGAGCGCCATAATGTGCATGGACATCCTGGGAACCCTCGTTGCAGACAAGGTTGAGGGTGCAGAGGCAGTTCACTCCCTTGAAGATGCTAAAAAACTGGTTGAGGAGGGTAAACTCCCCGTTTTACTGCCTTCAAAGCTTATTGAATATCTGGACCCCCTTGAGCACTCATGGAGGGTTACATCAGATTCACTATCATTTTATATATCAAATCTTCTAAAAGCCAAACTATTAATAGCAACAGATGTAGATGGTATATACACGCATGAACCATCCATGGATGGTGCGAAACTTATAAAAAATATAAGTGCTAAAAAACTACTGAATTTTGGTGAAACATCAGTTGATGAATTTTTACCCGAGCTTTTACTTCAACACAAATCCCAGTGTTATATTGTAAATGGTAAACACCCTGAGAGGGTTCTATCGTTAATTGAAGGTAAAAGCGTTTTACATACACTCATTGGAGGTTATTAAATGGAGAAAATAGAATGTACATCTTGTAAACAGGAAATATCCCCTGTGGAAAACTACGTGAAATTCCAGTGCCCTGAATGTGACAGGATACTGTACAGGTGCCAGAAATGCAGGACATTCGGCCACCTATACAAATGTGAATGCGGTTTCAAAGGCCCATAAATACTTTGCTTATTTCATTTTTATCGGAGGAATTTAAGATGGGAGAAGTTGTAGCAACAATAAAATTAATGCCTGAAAGTCCTGACGTTGATCTGGAAAGTATCAAAGCAGAGATTGGAAAATCAATACCAGAAAACACCGAACTTCACAAGATTGAGGAAGAACCAATAGCTTTCGGTCTTGTAGCCCTCAACGTAATGGTTGTAGTGGAAGATGAAGAAGGCGGTACAGAACAAGCTGAGGAAAACTTTTCCAAGCTCCAAGGTATAGCAAGCATAGAAGTTGTTGACGTAAGAAGGTTGATGTAAAACCTTTTAGGATATTCACCGGAATATCCACAACAAAACTTTTTTTTGAAGATATAAACGATTTTTAACATTTATTTTAACATAGAATCAGTCCTTTCTCGATATTTAAATTTAAAAACTAGTTTTTAAAACTTATTTTAATTAAAACTTATTTTAACATCAGATCAATCCTAAAAAACAATTTTTAGTAAAACCCCCGCGTTCTAACTGTAACCAACAAATAAATAATACTATTTTAAATATAAATAATATAAAAATAATGTTGTGAACGAATCAATAAATGCTACCATTCATCTGATTGTCCTGTATTATGGAGCCAAACCATTTCTCTGAACTCTACTGTAGAATCATGGGGGTGTTAAAATTGTGGGAACTTATCCTTGTATGTCTTTTAGGAGTGCTTTGCGGAACAGTCACAGGTTTAATCCCTGGAATCCATGTGAACACAGTTGGAGCATTCCTCTTCACGTCCTCTGCATTCCTATTAACCTTCATGTCCCCTGAGGTTCTTGCAGTGTTTCTACTATCCATGTCCATATCCCACGCCCTCCTTGAGTTTATCCCCTCAATGTTCCTTGGAGTGCCTGATGAGGGAACAGTGCTGTCAATCATGCCGGGACACTACTTCCTGCTCCATGGAAAGGGTAAAGAAGCAATAAGACTTGTTGCAGTTGGAGGATTCGGATCCATCATTGTCACCATCCTGCTTCTACCTCTGTTCATGGTGATACTGCCTCCAGTCTACACATTGCTCAAGCCCTACATCTGGATCATCCTTTCAGGGGTTGTGATCTACATGTTCATACGCCTCAGCAGTGACCTGATATCACTCTTATGGGCTTTGCTCCTCTTCTTGCTCTCGGGTGTCATGGGATGGGTGATGTTCAGCACACCAGTATCATCAAACGTCTCACTTCTCTGCATGTTCACGGGACTTTTCGGTGTGAGCACATTACTCTACAGCATGTCCCAGAGTTCGGTTGTTCCAGAACAGAACAGCTTCCACAACTTCCAGTTCAATGGAACAGTTCTCAGGGGAGTTTTTGCAGGGGGAATTGCCGGAACCATCCTGGGATTTTTACCTGGAATGGGACCGGCTCAGGGAAGCATACTTGCCCAGGAGCTCAGTGGGGGAGGAGATTCTGGTGAAAACAGGGAGGGATTTCTCGTTGCAATGAGTGGGGTCAATGTTTCAGATGCGCTCTTCTCACTCATAGCCATCTACCTCATTGGAAACCCAAGAAGCGGTATTGCAGTTTACATAGACAAGCTCATCCAGGTATTCGACTTCAACCATCTTCTGCTCTTCATATTCGCATCCCTCACTGCAGTCTCCCTTTCCTTAATTCTATGCTTGAAGTGTGGAGATCTTGCAGCAGAATCCATAGAACGCATAGACTATGCACGGCTTTCATGGGCAGTCATCATACTGATGACCTTTATTGTAATTCTTTTTGCAGTTATGGAACATTCCAACGTTCCCTTCATACTCATGGTCTACGTTACTGCAGTTGCACTGGGACTGCTGCCCCACTACCTTGGTGTCAACAAATCAAATCTTATGGGGGTTTTGATAGTTCCTGCAATCATCATCTACATGGGAATGGGCTAGAACCCTTTGGAACTTAACTCTGGAACTTTAAAATTAACTTAAAAATAAAATTCAAAAAAAAAACAATTTAAATGACCACGATATCACTGCACATGTCCCTGACTGCAGCCTCAAGATCAGCGGTTTCCACACCTGGAAATGCATCGATGATACATATATCGAATCGTTCATCCAGGATGTTCTTAAGCTCCCTGAGATCTGCAGAGTAAACCTCGAAGTTGTCACCAAGTGCAACTGGTGTTTCAGGAGAACTCCAGCTTAAGCCCTCCAGTTCCTTCAGGTTCCCTGGGATTTTCACTGGGAATCCATTGACCTCCAGGTTCAGGGCTGCTGTTCTTGCTGCAGGGTACCAGAGATCGTTGAAAACAACTCTACTTGCCCCTGCCTTTAAACATGCAATTCCAAGGGTTCCGGGGCCGCAGGTGCAGTCGAGGACACTTGCATCTGGGTACCTGTCCAGATGCTTTCTGAGAATGCTCACCTTGGGGGATGTTGGTTTTGGAAACTCCACGTGTATCTCACCCTGGGCCTTGTAGATAGTCATGGCTCCGTAGGGTGTTTGAACCACATCGCATCGCATGTCACAGCCTGCAAGGAGATGGTAGGTTTGGGGATCTGAGTCAGAATCCTTCAAACCCACAGTTCGAGATATACTTCCCTTCAAAACTCCTTTAACTTCTGGAACTTCCTTCAAAATCTTCTTTGCAACTTCTTGAGGAGTATCGTCCACCAGTATCACCAGAGAATCCTCAGGGAGGTGGGGTACTGTTGCTGTGGGATACGCAGGAGTTATCAGGGGAACACATGCATTTCTAAGGGTTGTTTTACTGTCCCTGACACCTGCTTCCATCATGATCTTGAGGACGTGGGCCATGACAATGTCAAGGTGTCTCCTACCGCATATGCAGCTTCCAAAATCAACATCAAGGGTGTCCAGATCCACCTGTTCTGCCAGTGGTTTGAACTTCTTCAGGTTCCAATTTTGGCAAGTATCACATGGACTGTAAAGTGTTCCAATGGACTCCAGAACATGGTTTGAAGGCACTATACAGTCAGCTCTGCAGCGGCAGCCAATGTACATATGCTTAAATATGGGTATTTCAGGTACACATATTTTTTTATTTATACCTTCCACCGTGTGGGCAATATTGCCCACACGGTAAATTGTTGAAATTTTTTTCTTATTCTTTGCTCTCACAAAAACATCATAGCGGGGGTTATGGTGAATATAGGGGTTAGGGAGTACTATGGATGAGGAAGAATTGTTGGATCTTTGGTTTGAGGATAAAGCACTAAGTAAAAATTCACGGGAGACATATAAGAGGATTATTAAACAGTATGCAGCTTTCAATGGTAAGAGTATTGTTGAGTTGTATGAGGAGGCAGATGAAGAGGAAGAAAAGGGGATACGACTTAAAAAGAGAAGATATTCGTTTTATACATCTAAGTTTCTAAAACATCTTAGAGAAGAGGGTAAATCTCCTAATACAAGGAATGTGAGTATCAATGCTATTGTAGGTTTTTATGATGCTCATGGTATTCAACCTCCACGTGTAACACGTGAAAAGGGGGATGTTACTCTTGAAAAGAATCGTGGAAAGCTTTTATCTAAAAAAGAGATTAATCAGATGGTGGATGTTGCGGATGCACGTGAAACTGCTATTATTTATATCATGGCAATGTCGGGTACAAGTCAAAATGAATTAAGAAGAATGACACTTAAAACATTCCTTAATGCAATTAACAAGGAACTTGATAAAAACATAGAAACCATCAAAGAACTCTTCAAATACGAAGAGGATTTACAAAATACAATACTAACCCTTGAAATAGTAAGAGAAAAGGAACATTACAGATACATCACATTCATACCACCAGAAACAATCAAGAAAATAATCATCTACCTACGCCAACGATACCATGCAAAGGGGGACCTCATGGAAGACCTGAACCAACCTTTAATACTACGTGAAGGGGGAACAGCAATAACCGGAAGCTCCATTAACAACAGCTTCAGAGAATTAGGTAAAAAAGCAGGATTCAAACACGAATTTGGATCCTATAGATACTGGAGAAGCCACTCCCTCAGAAAATACTTCATATCCACAATCATGAACAAACTACACGACAAAGAATTAGCAGATTACCTTGCAGGTCACACTATCAGCTCCAACGACAGAGCATATTGGTTCGTAGATCCCACAGATCTAAAAGAAAGATACCTGCAAGCACTACCACACCTCAGCCTAGAAAACACAGAAGTAAATGTTCTCACAACGGAAGATAAAGAAAGATTAGTCCTCCTTGAAGAAAAAAACCAATTCTACGAAGATGCTAAACCATTAATGGAATTTCTCATGCAGGACCCTGAAACCCAGGAACGATTCAAAAAATACATGAACCAAAAATGAAATGTGTGGTCACCCCACCGTGTGGGCAATTTTGCCCACACGGTGGGGGTACTGTGTGAGTCTTATTCTTTTGGTTTATATTGGTTGTTGATTTGTCTATTTTTTCTCTATTACTTCTCAGGTGCGGTCATTGGGGTTGCTTTTTAGCTATTGTTACGGTTAATTATCTACCAGAATCCTTGTGAAAATAAGAAGGGGAGGAGAAGAAGGATAACCTTTTTATCCGTTTGGTGTATTATGAACGAATTTTTGTGGCCCAAAACAAATTTTCGGATAAAATACTAGGATAAAAGGTTGCTCCTCAATCTCCAAACCCCTTGGATACAATACACACCTAAAACCGGGAGGCATGATGTACCCATGGATAATAAGGTTAGCAGATGCTATAAAACTTTTGACAAAAAACACAACCTGGAAAAAATAGACATAAAAAGCAGTTCAGAATCAATTAAAATTAGTAAGAATAAAGGGATTAATAGAGATTATTCTCGTTTTTCTTCTTTTTTAGGGGATATGCACACTGTTACTTCATCTTTCCCTTCGATATTTACAGTCCAAACTAGTTTATCGCCCCATTCTAGATTTAGGAATTGCATAACTTCTTTAGGAACGATTGTTCTTGTGGATTTTCCTTTTGTATCAGATTTGCCTAGTTTGCTTTCGTATTTCATAAGCATATCCACTCCTATGTGTTTTCATGTATTTAGTCTTTATTTTTTCATGTATATAAACATTCATGATTATATGAATCAAATCATGCCAAATATATTTATATGATGACTGACAAGTATCATACATGACAACCTACATGACAAGGTTGTTAAGAAGTTTTTGAGGTGTTTGTAGGTGAAAATGAGTGAGAAATCAAAGGGTGAATTAGCACTGGATAAGTTAAAAAATTCCTTTTTTAGGGTTGAGGAGTTAGAAAAGAAGAATAAAGAGGTTAATAAGAACAAGAGGGGTGAGTGAAATGGTTTCTGGTAAACATGTGGCTCCATGGTTGAGTGAGGATGATTTCAAAGAATTAACAGATGAACTAGACCGGGAGGAATATCTGCGAAGGCGTGATAGGAGGGAGGATAAATGATTGCCCTCCCTTCTATTTTTCATTTTGCCTTACCAGCTGCACTAGAGGTGGATCTTCCAGGTGAAGAATTGGACCTGGTCCAGGAGGGTGATTTGATTGTTAATACGAATACTGGTAAGGTTCACCGTGCAGGTTGCAGGGCCATCAATATGATGAAACCTGAGCATATTTGGCATACGGACACAACCGAAGGGTTGAGTCTATGTGCTTGGTGTCATAAGAAATCTGCGGTTTTGAGTGTTGTGGATCAGGTGACTATGGACGAATTCACAGGTAAATAGGTGATATGGTTGATGCGGAAGTTAACGGTCTTGGATTTGAAGGCCCATCCATTGAATAAGGCTTTGTATGGTAAGGAAGAGCCTGATGTGGAGTTAATTGAAAGCATTAAAACACATGGTGTTCTTGTACCCTTAACGGTTTTACAGGATGGGACGATTATTAGTGGTCATCGCAGATGGAGAGCTGCAATGGACATGAAAAATCCTCCTAAACTGCCCTGTAACATTGTGGGATATCCGGATAAGCTGGCTGAGGAGGAGGCGGTGATTGAGCATAACAGGCAGCGTCGTAAAACCTTCTCACAACTCATGAATGAATGCAAGGCATTAGAGGAGATTTACAGGGAACGGGCAGATAAGAACCGATTATCAGGTTTGAAGCAGTATCGTAAAACCCTTGAGAAAGAGGTTTGTGAACCTGTAGGTCGTGTGCGGGACCGTGTAGCAAGTCATGCAGAGATGTCTCCTCGTAAGTATGAGGAGGCTCGTAGGATCCTATCTGCTACTCAGAGTGAAGATCCAAATGTCAGGAAGGTTGCAGTGGAACAGGTTCAGAAGTTAGACAGTAAGAAGACGAGTGTTCACAGGGCACATCAAGAGATTAAGAAGAGTCAGGGTAAACCTGGTCGACCACAGGGTACGAAGGTTGAGGGTTTGGCTCAGGGGACTGTGAAGCGTTTGGTTCAGACGAAGTTGGATTTCTTTGAGACCAATGTTTGTCAGGTTGGTGACAAGGCTGCGGAGTTGTTAAAGCAGTATTTAGAGGGTGAGACTGAACGCATCACAATCAAAGCGTATAAGGCTGCGGAGCGTGAGGGTCGTAAAACTATACGTGAATCGGATATTAGAAGGGCACTGGAAATGCCTAGTAAAAGATGATTGGGGGGAATTAGTGATGGATGAGATTGTTAAATTGGCATTATCAGAGGTTTTGAAACATTATAAGGAAACAGATGATTTAGAACAGGCTTTGGAGGATATTGATAATATTCTTCACATACCCTTGGGGGCTTCGGAGAATGTGGTATTTTGTCCTGCAGCATTACGTGGTGTGAATAAATTTTTAGAACCATGTAATTTTGTTAAAAATGGTGAGGAATGTCTTCACAAAAAAAGGGAGGGATTCAAGGATGGGAGTTTTTAGATTCAACCCAGAAATGGGCTTATACAGTCTTTTTCCCAGTAAAGGTCAGAAACTCCATGTCACACCTATTCAGGATCTTAAAAAATTCATGCCTGGAAACTTTGAGGACCTACCTTACCTGGACCACAAACTGAAGATCCAGGATCAGGTCCTGCTTTGTGTTGGTGGAGAATATTTTCAAATATGCTGTGTGAGGGGATAAGATGAGGGATACATGTTATGAATGCAAGCATCGTGGAACTGTGGTGAACAGTAGGCATAGTTCCTGTTGTCATCCTGAAGCTTTGAAGGTTGAACAGTCAGGGGAACTGCTTTTCATTTTAATGGAAGGCTATGTGAAGAATTCAAGAGTTAACCAGGTAACAAATATCAAAGTTGAAGCAGCTGAGCAGGGCATCCAAGGTGGATGGTTTATGTGGCCCTGGAACTTCGACCCACTATGGTTAATATCTTGTAGTGGATTTGAGGTGAAAGAATGAACTGTCCATTCTGTGGTGCTAAACTGGAATCTGCGCAACTGGGAACTATTCTGTTGTGGTTTTGTTCAAAGTGCAGATTCAATACTTACTAAGGAGTGGTTTTTCATGGTTAGTAAAATCCTAAAGGAGAAAGGGGAACGGATCCAGAGGCTCCGTGATGAGGGTAAAACCTACCGTGAAATAGGGAGAATAGTGGGTGTTTCACCTGCCAGTGCATGGAGAGTTCTATCAGGAGAGATTCCTATGGAATCATATCCGAAGGACCCTAACAAGAGAAGAGGACCATTTCCAGTGTATCTGCGTAGATATATGGAGGATTCAAAGTGAACAGTTTATATCCACGTAAGAAACCTTTCTGGACGGTGGAGCGTCGTAGATTGTTGTTTATTATTCTTTTATTAATCTTTTTAACCATGGCCCTGAGCATCCTTGGAGCTATGGAACCGATTGAAATCTATAACATGGGGTGATTTATATGACTGAGTTTAAGGAATCAGAAGGATGGGAAGAGATAATGGCCAGTGATGCTGAAAGATGGTGTCCTGAAAAACCTGGAGATGAACTTGTAGGTTTATATGTTGATAAAAAGGAGGATGTTGGTAAAAATCATGCAAATGCCTATTTCATTACCAACATTATCCAAGGTGAAGAGAAAGAATGGATAGTCTTTGGAACAGAAGACCTCAACCGTAAATTTGAACACATACCCATTGGTTATGAAGTAGGAATTGTATTCCAAGGAAGTAAACCCAGCAAACCACCCAAAAAACCATTCAAAATCTTCAAAGTCTACAAAAGACCAGCACCAGGAACACAACCAATAGTGGAGAGAGTAACCGAAGACAAACCACAAATGTTCGCATCAGAAGAAGAAATGAAAACATGGCAATTAATCGAGGAAATTGCAGCAGACATTACCGTGGGACCTGTTGATAACAAGAGCATCCTCATGAGAGCGAATAGATGGGCACGTGAAGAAAGATTAGATCCAAAGGACTTTGAGAGAATCAAAGCAGCCCTGGATAAAAATCCTTTCAAGAATGAGGGTAGATAAGCATGTCTACCCTCAATCGTATCCAAAAAGGATTCACTTTATACCGAAGGGGCAATGTGGATCTGATCTTCCAGGATGAAAATGAAATCCAATTCAATGTAAAATCAGGCAAAACAGAGTACCTAGTATCCATCAATGAAGACGGAATTAAATGTAATGTATGTGAAGATTGGCATTACAGGTGGAAGCATGCAGCAAAAGTGGGTGGCAGTTTCCTCTGCAGCCATTGCTACGCCGCACTATTCAAATTATCACAACTACGAGAAATAGGAACACAAGGCACATTAGGATCTATAGTTGAGGAGGCATTACAGGTTGGCAAATAAAAAATACAAAGGAATCTACATGAAAATTGACTACGATCTCTACAGAAAATCTAAAGCCATAATAAAAGACCGAACAAAGGACTACGAAAACTATCTACGCAGAAGAATCACCGTCAGTAACAGGGCAGAACTCCTCAAACTAGAAATAGAAGAACTTGATGAACGCAGAAAAGCACTCATGAAAGAATACGACACAGAACTAGAACTACAAGAACAAATCAACATAAACGATAACAAAACCATAGAAGAAGTAGCAGAAATCTGCATCAACATCATAGAAAACCTAGGATACATAGGACTGGACAAAATGGGAACAATTGCAGAGCTCCATGACGTAAGTTTGGCAGAGCTTAAAAAAGCAATCCCCATGGAATACCATGAGAAATTTGTGAAGTACCACACAGACCCACAACCAGAAATACTAAACCAAGTAACCATTTAATTTTCTGGGGGTGTTGCTTATTTTTTATATTTATTTTTTAACATATCCAATTGCTCTTGCCATTAAAATCGTGTTTGATGAGATTTTTTGTTCATTAAATGGTATTTGCTTTATTTCCCCATAAAAAACCATTTTTGATTTTATGTAAGGTAAATACTCTCTGGGGTAGCAAATAGATTTTTTTTTCAGGAATATGGGTAAAAATTTCTCTTCTTTACTAAACTTTTGTTTTTCACAACATAAAATAATTATACCCTCTTCACCTTCTATAACAGTACTTATATCTTCATTTAATGTTACTATATAACCACATATTCTTTTATCTGTGAGATTTGTGTTTGTTGGGAGAAAATTAATTATTTTTTCAATACTTCCATTTTTAAGTTTATCTGCGGCTAATTGGTATAGAGTTCTTGCAGGTTTAAAACCAATGCCCATTGCACCTATCGAACCATTACTACCCCCTGATATTCTGGAGAGAAATTCCCAATCAACATAAATAATTTCATCTAAATTAAACTGAATTCCTTCAGGAGGAATTTGTGATGGAGATAAACTTTTTTCAGAATAATACAATATTTCTAGGCCATGATGCTCTATAACTTCAATATTATTTTTACAAATTAATTTCGCATAAGGATTTGGAATCCACCGTAGAGGTATTAAATTTTTTACCCAATTTAACGGTTTAATATCTGAAATTATATCCGTATTTAAGTTTATACAATATGAAGACCCAAATTTTTCACCAGCTTCTGTGTTAAAAAATAACAATTTAGGCTGAAGTTCAATTGCTATATAATAATTATCTTCTTCTTTTGCAACCCACCACTTGTTTTCATCGGGTAATTCATCAAAAAATTGGAAGTTAGGCCTCAAATCTCCAAACAAAAGTTTGCCATCAATAAGAGTAATAACTACAGAATATTCATCAATTTTAGCAAGTTCTTTAATTGAATCTTTAATTTCATCATTTTTTAGTGGTTCAAGATAGGAGTTCATAATTAATTTTATGTTTTTATATTAAATATTTCCGTGACTAGTTAAGATAAGAAGTTTAGTTAATTGTTTTATTTTTTTAGAAAATTTTATTTTTTATTTAGCCTAATTTTTTATAAAACCATTTTTGAACTTTTAAATACTATTTTAGGAGTTGTTTAATCATGGAAGTGCAGGAAAAACTCTTACAACCCAAGGAAACCTGGAACCAAATAGTTAAAAATGAGAAAACCCTGGAAAAATATGAAAAATACTACCTAAAAAACGAAGCCCGCCACGGAGAAGCCACAGCAAAAGAAATACTCCAATCCCTAAAAGACAAAGGATGCCTCCATGAGGATTATAAACTAAATCCAAAACGTATAGGGAGAAAAATGGCAGAATATCCATGGTTCAAGCCCACTAAGAAATATGATAAAAGAACAAAACAAGATCGTATACACTGGAGATATGTAAATATTTAATTGGAATATTAATTCATTTCAATGTATTTCTCATAAAGCTCAAATAAGAATTTCATTCGATTAAATTCATTATCAAATTTTTTCCCATATGCTTTATCCACAGCTTTATCTAATTCCTTATGAGCTTTTCTTAACTTTGGAGGCATAGCTATTCGATCATATAAATCAGCTAAAGAACTATCTGGAAATTCTTTTCTAATCTCTAATATTTTTTGAGATTTTAATTTAATATTTTCAATTTCTTTTTGAGTTGGATTTAGTGGCCATGGAAAATTATTGTACACAATCTGGTTAGAATATCTATATCTGCTTTCTAATCTTCCTGCAACATATCTCATCCATGTCATGTGCATTACTGATGATAAAACTCCAAAATGGTAAAGATTTGCATTTGGGACATAACTAACAGTATTGTTAACAATATAATCTTTGCTAAAGAATGATAAGGGAATATATTTTCTATTTTCAGAAGTAGTTAAAGGAATTATTATAAAATTACTTTCTGGTTGACGTAGTTCAGCAAAAACTGTGGGATTATCCGCATTTTCTCTGGTTTTTGCTTTTTTACTTGATAATCTAAAATCTCTCACTTTTTTAACTCTTTCATAAACTAGGGGCATATCTTTTAATTCTTTTGGAGAGATAGTTAACAACCATAAACACCAACTACTTTTATTATGCAAATAATCTTTTCCTTTAAGTAAAGGTTTTATATATTTTTCAGATTTTGGCTCTTTAGTTATCAATTCCAACCGTTCTTCTTCATTTAATAATAAATTTCCATCATCTACAGGTTTACTCCCAAACATGATTTTAGGAACATTGGAGATAGTTTTACTCCTTTTAAGGATGATTAAATCAGTTCCTTCTAACAGATATGGGTTAATATTCTTAACTTTTAATTCATGAGGGTCTGATGTAGGTTTTTCATATTCAAAAATAAATTTTTGTTTTGTATCAAAATTAGCAAATCCAATAATTACTACGTAAACCCCTGCATTTCCTCGAGCTTCATTAGTCCATTTAAAAGTTCTATGAGCAAAATGAATCTTAATATTATAATTATAAAGCTCATTCCACAAAATACCCACTTGTTCCCCCTGAGTTATCGAGTTAGTTGAAACAAAAGCTACTTTGATATCTGTGTTTTGTATGTATTTAGCTGCTTTAATATACCATGAAGCCACATAATCCAACACTTTATATCCTTTAACACCCTCAAAAACAAGATCCATATCCTCTTTTTGACTAATATCCTGAAGATGTTTACCTGAAAATGGAGGATTACCAATAATATAAGACAATTCAGATGGATGAATAATTGAATTCCAATCAACCCTTAAAGCATTTTTAATATAGATATTAGCTGAGTTTTTAAGAGGTAATCTTACATTATTATGTCCTATCGCAAGTGATAGTTCCCGATTCATTAGATGATCCATCATCCACATGGATACTTCAGCTATACGGGCAGGAAATTCTTCTATTTCAATGCCGTAAAATGAATCCACATCTATTTTTGAAAGATCTTGGCTATGGAATGACTGCTGAATATCTCCATCTGGATGGGAGTATAAAATTTTAATGATCTCTGTTTCCAATAATCTCAGTTCTCTATAAGCAATAATTAGAAAGTTTCCACATCCGCATGCAGGATCAAAGAATTTTAATTTGGATATTTTTTCATGAAATTCTTTTAAACGATTAATATTATGCTTAACGCTATGGAATTCAGTCCAGAGACTATCCATGAATAGTGGATTAATTAGTTTTAATATATTTTTTTCAGAAGTGTAATGCGCTCCTAAGTTTCTTCTAAGTTCAGTGTCCATGACTGACTGAAATAAGGAACCAAAGATAGCTGGTGAAACTTTACCCCAATCTAAATAACAGGATTCAAAGAGTACCCTACGCATCTTTTTGTCAAAAGAAGCTACAGGTAATTGTTCTTCAAACAACCCTCCATTAATATAAGGAAATTCATTTATTGATTCATCTAACGTTTTAGGGCGTTTATCTTCAGGAGTGTTTAAATATTGGAATAATTCTGTTAATTTACTCCCTAAATCAGATCCATCGGGAGCTGTTCTATTTTGAATGAAATCTAAAAATATATCTTTTTGAAATATTCCTGTATCATCTGCAAATAAACAGAATAACAATCTTACTAAGTAAACTTCTAGATGATGACCTGTATACCCATTATCTTTTAAGCGATCATGTAATTTCCCCATTAATTCTGCAGCATCTATATTAACAGGATCCGATTCTTTATAAGTCCTTTTTTGGTATCCTGCAATAAAACCAAATAAATGAACATTATCTACTAAGTTTTTCAATTTAAATTCTTTTTCAGTATCTTCTTCAAGGTCATAAACTCTCATTTTATAAAAATCAGTTACTATCACATATTTTGGAAGTTCATATTCTTCTATTCCTTCAAAATAGTTTATAGATTGATCAAAAGCTTTATCTAAATTTTTTCCTTTGGATTTATGCTCTACTAATAAGGTCCCTGGCCAAAATAAGTCAATAAAACCATCTTTATTTCCCAATTTTTTGACATGTTTTTCAAATATTGCTACTCTTCTTCGGGGTAATCCAAAAACTTTAAAAAAATCATCCCAAAATGATTTAGCTTCAGCATGTTCACGGGTTTCATTTTCCCATTCTTTAGAAAATTCTAATGCATTACTTTTGATTTCATTCCAACTAATAGGCATAATATCAACTAATATTGATTATATTAATAAAGAATTCCATTTTTATATTTCCTAAAAATGCATCCTAAAAAACAATCTTTAAACCTATTATTTTTCTATTTTTCTTCTCGTATTTTTATTTATTCTTTTTAATTCTATATTTTTATTTATGGAGAGGATTTGTGAGTGGTGTGGTAAGCCTATAACTGTTTTGAGGCATGGTAATCAGCGTTATCATGTGGTTAATGATGATGGTGTTGAGTGTTATAAGGAGCATAGGAAGGAAGTGAAACGGCAATATTGGAATGAATATTATCGTAAAAATCATGAGAAGATAAATCTTAAAAAATTAGGGTCCAGTGGTTCAGGTTCTTCTATTCATAGAAAAGAGAGTTTTACAGAGGAATTAGTGTTGATTCGTAGGGAGATGAATCGTCTTGGTTTGAAGAAAATAGTGTCTAGACCTATAATTGAGGAAGAACTATACCATAATTCCTCAACCTTAGATCCTGTATTCAGTGGAGACGGACATGAATGATGGAGTCTAAATGTCCCCAGAGCAACAATGTGGATGTCCTCACCCCGGGCATCCACCTCCTTACTAAAAAAGTTTACAAGTATCAATGGGATGAAGACTGGATAAAAACCGTAAAAGCTGGTTATTGTCCTGATTGTAAGAAACCATTTATTCACCGAGCTATTATATGGACTTGCCCACACTGTGGACTTTACCTAAAAGGAGCTGCAGGTGCATTATCTTATACTTTGAAGGAATTGACAAAGGAAGATCCTAAAGTTGAACGTAAGGATAAGTGTCCTGAATGTGGATCCACAGTTTTTGAGCATGATTTTAAGCATGATGAAACTATCTGCAGAGGATGTGGCCTTGTTTTGGACGGACCTCCAGGATTCATTCCAGAAAACATTAAATTGAATTATCCTTTTGGTTATAATTTTGACTCTGAATTAGTGTTCAGCTTTAGAAAGAGTGGAACACGTGTTATTGGATTTTATTATACACCACGTTATTATAAGGATCCTCATCAACTCACAAGTTACATAAAATAAAATTTTTTATTGGGTCCTGTACTGTGAAAATGAAGGAAATTGTATCTTATCTTCAATTAGCCATATGAGTAAAACTTCCATCAGAAATTATTGTATATCACCAAAACTTGAAATGGGACTTCTTTTTACAGTATGGGACCTTTAAAACCTTCACGTTAATCAAATCATTTTAGTATTTGATTAGAAAAAAAATTATGGGGCTGAACCTTTCGAACACCTAAATGGTAAGGATCTCATGAAGTTTGAAGCATGAACTTTACCTTCCCATATTTTTTTTAAAAGAACCTAATTTTTCAGTTAAATCCTATTTTTCCACAATTTTTCACAATTTAAACCTTTTATCTAAACAAAAAAATGGAGATGAAAATGATGGACGTAAAAGTACAGATAGAAATAGTGGCCATAGTGGGAATAATAAGTGCAGTAGCATTACTCAAAGGTCAGGCAGAACTTGCAACAGCAGGAGTTGGTGGACTCATAGGTTTCCTTGGTGCAAACCAACTAAAAACAGCATAAAAAGGAGGAGTTAACCTATGGCTCCTCGACTCAAAGACGAACCAGGAAACTCACGTAACTACACACAAAACAGTCATTACACTGGAACAGAACATATCTGTATCCATGAAAAACGATGGGATTCATTTTTCTCCTGGAAAGAAAAAGTCATAGACTTCATGGCAGAAAAAAGAACCACCAATGGCAACCTCAAACTAGAAGATAGTAAACTAGAAAAAAGACTCACAGGACTAGAAAACAGATTATGGTACATCATAGCAGGACTACTAATAACCTTCGTAACCGTGCTGATAAAATAGTCACTAAGATACTTCACTAATTTTTCACTAAATTTTCAAAAAGTGATCACTAAATGGCTGCCAAAAACACTCTTTCTCAGGATATTGCTGAGAAGATAGAAAATGATATGGTCCGAGGATACCGTGATGATGACGGTGTAAAGGTATATCCAACCCTTAAAGACGCTTCAGAGTATTATAACGTTAGTTATGATAGTTTAAAGCAAAAAGCGAGAAAATGGAATTGGAGGCAAAGAAGGGAAGATTACAAGCGGAAGGTGTCACAGAAGGTTGCGGCTAAAAAGAAAGATGAGGAAATTAGTGATCTTGAAGCTGAAGAGATCATAGTTGAAGACATTAAGTTCAACAGAGCAGCTAACCTGTTGCGTCGTGCTGCTACACGTGAGATCCAGAAGATCTTTGATGGTGATCAGATCCTTAAGGTTTTGGATGATGGAACTGTTATTAAGGGTGTTAAGAGTGCTGGTTATCAGCTTATGAATTTGGGTAAGGCTTTGGAGTCTGCTCAGAAGGTGAGTAAGTTAGCAGCTGGTGAGCCTTCTGAGATTACTAAGAGTGATAATGATGTTCGTGTTGATGGTGTTGAGGGTTCTATACTTGATCCTAATCTGATGGATAAAGAATTGGAATTTGCTAAAAAGCTTATTGAAAAGAGAAAAGGGTAGAATAGGGGTTTGTTAGATGTGGAACATGGCATCTTAGGACTCCCTCGATGGTCAATATTGATTAATGAGGGACGTTGGCAACCTCGAAATTTTGATATTTTAATTATTGAATTTTTAAATTATGCTCTTCAGGGTAGAGTTAGTAAAATCCTCTTGGGGGTTCCTTCCAGGCATGGGAAAAGTACCTTGGTAAGTAAAAATTTTGCATCTTATTTTCTAGCTCATTTTCCTGATGACAATATAATTTTATCTAGTTACAGTCAACAGCTTGCCAGTGAATTTGGTAGGCAAGTTAAAGACATAATCAACATGTATGGGCACTTAAGCCCATATAATGTCAGATTAGCTGATGATAGTAAAGCAAATAATCGTTTTAACATTCAAAAACCGTACCGTGGCCGGATGCTCAGTGTTGGAGCTGCAGGTAGTATTCTTGGTTTTGGTGCAGGTTTGTTCATTATTGATGATCCGATTAAAAGTGTTGCTGAGGCTGAAAGTAAAACTTTACAAAGAAAATTACGTGAATGGATTGGTGGAACAGCTAAAACCCGTTTAGAGAAACGGACTAATGGTCTGCCACCGATCATGATTGTTATTGCACAACGTTTACACTTAAAAGATCTTCATGGTATCATTAAAGAAACTGAACCAACCATTTCTGCTAAAGAAGCCCTTAAAATCCTCAGAAATGGGGGCAGTATAGATCCTAATGTGTGGGTGGATCTTAACTTACCTGCAATCTGTGAAGACCCTGAACAGGACCTATTAGGTCGAAGGGTTGGAGATGTATTATGGCCTGAACAAAGAAGCTATGACTGGCTCATGGCTGAGAAAAAAGCAATGGGCAGCTATCTTTTTAATGCTATTTACCAAGGAAATCCAGCCGAAAGAGATGGAGACATCTTCAAACGTGAATGGTTTGAAGACCCCACCACACGTAAACTCACATGCACTATCCCCTTATCTAAACTTCCAAAAGACCTGCCAACTTTACGTTACTGGGACTTTGGAGCTAGTGGAGATGCAGGTGATGGTACAAGTGGCTTGCTTTCATCTTGGGATGGTAATATCCTCTATTTTTTAGACTTAATTCATGGTAAATACACAAGTTCTAAACTTCTTAGAACATTTCCACGCATAGCTCACAAAGATGGTAAGAGAACTGTGATAAGAGTTGAACAGGAACCTGGAAGTGGTTCTAAAATTTTAATAGATAAATTCCGGCGGGATGAAGAATTAAAAGGTTACTCCATTCGTTCTGATAAAGTGAATAAAAGTAAAAAGGTTAGGGCATTTGATTTGGAAGGTTTAGCTGAAGATAGACGTATTAAGATGGTTAAAGCTCAATGGAATGAAAAAGTTGTTGATCAGTTAGTTGCTTTTACAGGTGAAGAGGGTGGAGAAGATGATATTGTTGATACGTGTACAGGAACAGCTAGGTATTGGTTACGACCTAAAAGGAGAATAATTGCATGAGTGGTAAAGAACCTGATGCTTTTATAGTGAAGATGGATGACAAATGGGATGTTGTCAATAAAGATGTCCTTGACAGATATGTCATTAAATCCGCTCAAGGTGAAGGTGAAAGTAAACAGATTAAAGATGATGGTTGGGATTATGAAAACCTTCACGAGCCTCTTTATAATCCAGAACAACTCACAGATTTGCTAGAACGAAATACTTATCATGCTCAGTGCTGTGATGTGGTGGCCCGGGAGTCGGGTGGTCTTGGTTTTAGTATTAAACCTGTGAGTGAAGAGGAAGATATTAATGAGGGACATAAACGGGTTTTAACTAATTTTTTCAATAGTTTCAAAGTTAATGATGTACTGTACAGGCGTCAGTATGATAGGCGAAGTATAGGTTATGGTGCTATTGAAATAATCAGGGAAGGAGGATATAAGACCAAATTAACAAGTTTAGAACATATTCCTAGCCAAACACTCAGAAGACATAAGGATGGTATAAGAGTTCAGCAAAAGGTGGGAAATAAAGAGGTCTGGTTTGTATTATATGGCTCAAATAAAGATCACAATGGGAATATTCTTTTTGATGTGAACTGTAACACTGGAGACAAAGAACCTGCAAATTCATTACCAGTTGAAGAATTAGCTAATGAAATTCTTTGGAATCTTGACTACACCCCAAAATCTCACTTCTATGGAATGCCCAAAGTAATCCCAGCCATAGGGGCTATATATGGAGACATTAGTCGTAGAGATTATAATAGTTCCTTCTTCCGAAACTATGGTATGCCTGCATTTGCCGTGACAGTAGTGGGAGATTTTAAAGATTATGATAAACGTCCTGGAGATGAGGGTTATGATGAAACCAAAACCCTTCGATACAGAATATCTCAACAGTTGAAAGAAGTCATCAAAAACCCTCATAGTGCAGTTACAATTTTAATACCTTCAGAAGGTGAGGAAGGTAATGTTGAGGTTAAGATTCAGCCACTTAGCATTGAGACTAAAGAGGCTAGTTTCAGGCTTTACCGTAAAGATAACCGGGATGAAGTGTTAGCAACTCACAGAGTACCTGCTTATCGGTTAGGTATAAATGAAACAGGATCCCTCGGTGGCTCTAACAGTGCAGATGCAGATAAAATATACAAAACTAGTGTACTTGAACCCCTTCAAAGTGATGATGAGTATGATATGAACTGGCTTATCAGGGAAGAGTTTGGATTTACAGACTGCAAATTTCAACTTAAAGAAATTGATATAGTTGATTTTGCAGGTGAGGTTAATATTGCTGAAAAAATGTTCAATATGGCTAGTATGACTCCTAGACAATTAATTCAATACTTTGGGGAACGTTTTGGTCTTAAAGATGACCCTGATAATATTTATCTTGATGAATATTACCTGAATGGCCAGCCTCTGGACCTTGTTTGGAATCCCTCCACCAGTGCGGATCCACCTGGAACCTCTACAGTTTTGGATGGTTTGGAAGAGTCAATAATTGATGGTATGGAGGGGTCCAATGCTAGCAGTGAAAGCACAGTTGCAGCAGTCAAAGCAGCTTTTAAACGTCTTAAAACAAAATTATGATGATCGTTTAGCTGCTGAAACACAACTATCTAATGAATTATCCTCCCTTTTCATTGTCACTGAAAAACAGATCCTTAAAAATTTACAATCTTATGATGAGATACCTACTGATTTTTATTCCATTATATCTCCATTGGATGATTTACGGGTTGTTTACAGTCAACTAATAGCACAAACCAATGAAAAACATTTCATACAGGGTTATGGTAGGAATGCAACGTTGATTAAATTATTGGAGGAGGAATTTAATCTGAATATTGCAACCAAAGCCCTGAATATTACTCGTGGAAATGATTTCTTTGGCATTGATAAGGCAACCCGTGAAAATATCAAGAATAAATCTTTCGTAGCATCACAGGGAGTGATGGACAGGGTTAACCATAACATATCCAAAAACCTTGCTCAGAGTTATAATGACGGTGTTGGTATTGATAATGCTGCCCGGAGTCTGCAGAAGGAATTTAGCAAACTTAGTGGATATGAAGCAACACGTATAGCAAGGACAGAGATTAACAGTGCACAGAATGAAGGGGCTTTTCAGGCTTACTATGATTTTGATATCAGTTATCATCAGTGGTGGACTGGTCAGGATGCACGGGTCCGTGATAGTCATCGGGCCATCCATGGTCAGATTACCAAGGTAGGATCACAATTCAGCAATAGCCTCACAAGGCCTGGTGACCGTAGTGGTCCTAAGAAGGAATGGATCCACTGTAGGTGTACTACTGTACCTTATTTGATGCCTTTGGGCATGATGGCTCCTCCAGGTGAAACTACCTTCTTTGAAGGTGATTTGATTCCTATTCCTGGATTTGACCAGGAAGGTATTTTTTATCCTGTTGATGATTCTGATAGAGAAATTGTTAAGAGTAATATCAGAAGAACACGAGAATTAAGAACAGAATTAGGTCGTAAAAGGTATGTTGGTGTAAGTTACAGGCATGGTGACGGTGCAAACAACACAATCACAATATTTAATACAATAAGGGATAGAACTCCTTTTGTAAGTCATGATGATGTTTATAAGGGTTACAGTAATCTACCTCAGAAGTTAAAAGGCCCAGTTAAAAGTATTTTCATAGAAGATCAGACAATCCAAAGAGGAGAAGGATATACAACCGGGTTTACTATCTCTGGAAGAGATTGGATGTGTTTGTTACCTCCTGGTGGTCGAAATCCAGCGCTTTATATCAAGAATGTAACTATTCCTCATGAAGCTGCACACATACTTGATAGTTCAACTCATCTGTACAAATATTCATCAAGTACTGAATATTTAAATGCAGTTAGAGCAGATAATCTATTAAATGGAGAGCGATGGCCTTCATCTTATGCGAAAAAATCGTTTTATAATAGAGCAGTAACAAGTCCCGAATCAGCTTTTAGTGATGATTTCGCAGAATCAATAAGATTATATTTACTACCTGAATCTGATGAAGGATTAAATTTTAGAAGATTATTCCCAAATCGTGCTGAATTTATTAAGACATTGTTAGGAGTTTGATTGATTATGATAACTATGCCCGGGAATATAGAGCAAGAAACAACAAAGTTAGAAAATGGTGGAAAACATGTTATAAGCTATTTAGATAAAAATGGAGATTTTAGTGAAAAATATTCATTAGATGCTCGTAACATGCTTATACAAACCTATGATTCTAATGGTGTTCTTGTAAATGAGGAATTAAAAGAAAATCCTTACAGGGGCAAATATGAAGAATCAGAGCATTGGAAAGAATTTGACGAAGCTGTTAAAAAAACATTAGAAGATGATGAAAAACAGGGTATAAATACATTATAAATTAATTTTTACTATTCTCTTTTTATTTAAACTCATTTCTGTTTTAGACCTTTAGCTTTAGCTTTAAACCAATTTCTATAGGGGGTGATGTCCTCTGAATTTTGCATTACTTTATCTCTTCTTAGCTCTAGCTTTCTTAATCCTTTTCTTAGAATTAGTTATCATACCATTTTTTAAAGGATTTAAAGAAGGTATTGAACGTTATAGAGTTAAAAAGAAGTTAATCAAAATTTTTGAAGAATAATAAAACTAATTTTTTGGAGGTGAATTTTTATGAGAATATCTAATTCTAAATCAAGTGTTTTAGCAGTTGAAAAAGCAAAAGACCATGTCATGTTCACAGGAACAGCCCTCATCCCAGGAGAACCAGATTGTGACGCTGCAAATGGTGAAGAAATACTCACGGCAGAAAAAGTTGCAAAAATAGCACATGAATTCATGAATTACAGGATAATCGACAAAGAACACGAATTCCTTGTAACTAAGAAAAACATGGGGGATCCCGTGGAATCATATCTACTTGATGCCCCCAAAGTGATGAAAAACATCAAAGGTGAAGAACGTGAATATCCTGCAGGAACCTGGGTGGTAAAGAGTAAAATAACTGACCCTGAAATGATGGAAGCAGCATTAAAAGGTGAAATAGCTTATTCAGTTTCAGTTTTATCAAAAGAAGATGCTGATAAGGTTATGGCATCCCTGAAAAGCCGAGTTTTAATCAAGGATATTAATAATCCTGTTGCTTTCACATTGACTTTGACAAAAAACCCTTGTGTGGATAATTCATGCAGTACTAAAAGCAATCCCAATTTTGTAGGTAAAGAGGGTAGAGTGATTTCAAAACAATCTAAAAATAAGATTCAAGAAGCTATAAATCTTTTAACAAATTTTATAAACCCAAAATCAGAAAATGGAGGCGTTAATGTGACTAAAGAAAAAGAAAATGAAACTAAGGAATATGTTGAAAAATCAGACATTGAAGAAATTGTTGACAAGGCTGTTGACAAAGCTATGAAAGCCCAGAAACAATCTTCCTCAGGAGGAGGTCCAACAAAATGTTCTAACTGTGGTGCGGTAGTTAAAACAGATGATAAATATTGTAGCAGCTGCGGAACCAAACTCACCAGTTCAAGTAAAAAATCAAAAGAAGAGGAAGATGAAGAGGAAACTCCTGAAAGTAAAGGAGCATCTAAATCTCTAAAACCTAATGGAGAAAAAAACCCCACTCCTGTGATTAAATCTTTTGAAGAAGAATTAGGCCGTGATTTAAACGGTTGCAAAATGTAAAATTTGGAGGTAAATAAAATGACAGAAGATAATACAAACATGTTAAATCAGCTTTCAGCTGCATTTAAAGACATAACCACCACAGATAAGCTAGGTGCAAGCATATTACAACCTGCATATTTCAACAAATATGTTTTAGCTGCTACTCGTGATAAAACAATACTCTCCGAAGCCCGACTAATTAAGATGACTGCCCAGGTACAGAATATTGACAGGGTAGGATTCAGTGGTAGAATACTTGAAAAAGCAGTTGAAAACCAGGAAGGAACCACCAAGAGTCCTGACTTTGCACAGGAACAGTTAAAAGCCGAAGAATTCATTGCCACAGTAGGAATAACTGATAAATCACTGCGAAGAAATGTAGAAGGTACTTCTTTTAATACTACTCTTGTTTCAATGATGGGTCAGCAGGCCGGTGAAGACTGGGAGTCCCTTGCAGTAGGTGGGGACAAAGATAAGTACACTACAGGTAGTTTACTCGAAAGCCAGGACGGTTGGATTAAAAAATCAACCAATAAAATCTACGGAACCGGAACAGGTAAAGCATTTGACAAAGCAGGAAAAGTCACCGACATGATGAAAGCCATGCTAAAAGCTTATCCCAGGAACTACCTGAAAAACCGTTCAAATCTTAGATTCTACTTGAACAGTGATCAGTTTGATACTTACATTGATGAAGTTGGTGAAAGACCCACTGTTGCAGGTGATGATGCAATCAGCAACAACGTAGCAAGACCCTACAAAGGGATCCCTGTTCGTGAAGCATCAGTCTTGAATGACAGTGAAATATTAGACACTACTAATGGATATGGTAATGTTTCTATGTTACAAGACATTAACAACATTACATTTGGTATATTCTACAACGTTACCATTGAGCCTGACAGGATTCCAAAACTACGCAGAACTGATTATGTCTTAACCCAGGAAACGGACCAGGGCTATGAGAACCCCGCTGTGAATGTAATTGCACTCTCAGACCAGACAAAACCAGTATAAATTGGTTAACTTAGCACATTTTTCTCTTTTTTTGACAGGATAGTGATTCAACATGACATATTGTACCACTGAGGAAGTAATAGGATTAACCGGTGTTACCCCTAAGAAGCTAAAACTGGATGGAGATGACAATGAAGGCCTTAACACTTTACTCACTAAATGGATTTCACAAGCTGAAAGTCTAATTGACAGTTATTGTCACACTTCCTGGACAGATAATGTCCCTGGAGCAGTGGGCAATGTTTGTTTAAGATTGGTGGCTAATATGGTTGCCCTGGCTGTTGCAAGACGTGAAACCGCCCTGGTAAAAGTCAATGATTGGACTATCAAAATCAGTGATGATAATGTATTCAATGATTCACTTAAAGCAGATTTAAATCCTTTTGTTGTTGACAAATCCACCAAATCAGATAATGTTGATTTTTCAGCAGTTACAGGAGCTGACTTATACAATGTCTAATTTGGGAGTGACAGTTAAATTAGATAAAAGTCCTGCAAAGATGACTCAAAAAGCTGTCAGACGAACTGTTGATTTATCAGTGATGGAATTACGTGGAAATCTTCAAAGAAACAGTCCTGTTGATCATGGAAAGATGCAAGGTAGCTGGTTAATCTCCGGCCAATTCAGTGGAGAATTAAATCAGAAAATCATCAGCAGTGCAATCTACACAAAATGGGTTAATGATGGTACTGGAATATATGGGCCACGTGGCCAGTTAATACGACCGAAAACTGCTCGACTACTTGGACCTTTCAAATACAAGGGTAGGATGATTGCAGTACCATGGGTTCGTGGTATGAAACCCCGGAAATTCGTTGAAAAAAGTATAAAACAAACAGAGAGAAGAGTGCCTGAATTCACAATAAGAGCTGTGAGGGAAACACAGGGAGGATGAATACTAATGGCCCAGGGAATAGTCAAAGGATTAGATACTGTTTCAAGAACCGTTCCCAACTACATAAAATATGAGGTTAAACCTGGAGGAATATTAGAAGATGTTAAAAACGTTATCGTAGGACCTAAGAGTGATGTTGGTGTTGACACTCCTCTTGTTTGGATTGTTGAGCACCCTACAATACCACAACCAGGTTCAAAAGCGAACCTAAGTCGAACAAATTATCTACAAACATCTTTTGAGTTTGTTTGTGTTGAATATGATAAGGATCCAGAAATAGCAACAGAAAAAGCTAAAAACCTTGCAACCCGGGTGGGTGCATGTATAATAACTCATTTTAACATTTTAAAGGAAAACCCAAACGACCCTAACCGTATCTTTCAATTCGTGAACTTCAACGAATTAATTCCTGACGGAGAGGTAAACGTGGAGGGAAATAACGAATCAGTTCCAGTTGCATCAATAATTTTTGACTTTATTTATCCAATAAGTTGGCTGGAATGCAAAAAATAGGAGGTAAAACTCATGGCAAATCGAGTATTAGGATTAAAAGAAGAAGCCAAATATGGGACAGCATCAGACAATGTACCTGATTGGCATCAAGAAGTAAGCAAAGCCAAAGCCACACCAAACACTAAACCAATGACCTACTCCGGAGGTTCAAGGAGTGTTAAAAAGGCAAAAGCAGGAGTAATGAAACCTGAAGCTAGTTATGATATGAAATGTGACTTGAAAAGAATAGGACATTATATGAAAGCATTTCTGGGAAACTATGTCTTCACAGCTGGTGGAAACAACACAAACATACACGAATTTTGGGGAGGTGAAAACACTGAACTACCGAGCTTCACAGGATGGAGCACATTTGACATAGTAATGAAAAAACTTGTTGGAATGCTCTGCGATAGTCTAAAACTCGAAGTTGGTGATGAGTTCATGGACGGATCTGTCGAGTGGAAATACAAAGATGAAACAAGAATCCTAGAAGTTCCTGAACCTGCAGATCAAAAAATGATCCCAGATGACACACTCATAGCATTCTATGACATAGCCATACTCTTAGATAGTGCAACACCTCCAGGTATAGTGTCTAAATTCAGTTTTGAAGGTAAAAACAATCTTAATATTGATAAAACTATAGGATTGGGTAGTCGTAAGCCTCAGACCAAGGCAAAGGCACAGAAAAGAGAGGTCACACTTAGTATTGAATCAACACTTGTCCAGGAAACCCTTGATCTGATTGCAAAGGCTGAGTATGGAGAGGTTGCAGATTCTCCGAGTGAATGTAAACTCTACAAATTGCCATTAAAACTTACAATACACTTCTGTGAAGATGCAACCGACAGCATGGAAATATTATTCCCTGAATGTATTTTCAGCGTGGACTATGAAGCCAGTGATGCGGATGAAATAGATGTGAAATTTGAACTTCAAACAATGGCAACAAAGAAAGTCACACTTGCAGATGGCACTACAGAAGTTGTCACAGATATGTATGTAAAACTTCAGAATAACCAGCCTAAAATCCAACCCGGAGCACCCGGAACAGCTAATGTGAATTTCACAGTTCAAAGTGATGATACAACACCAGTTCCAGTGCAAGGAGCTACTGTGACTATTACTAACAGAATTACAGATGCAAAATTAACTAGTTCCGCAACAAGTGCATCTGGAGCTTGTTCTATTGCAACAGTACCACTCGGAAGTTATAATGTTGAAGTAAAGAGTTCTGGAAATGATGTGTTAAATATAACACCTTTAATTGTGTCTGTAAATGAAACACCTGAAACATTTGTAATAAAGGTAAAAGACTGATTTAAGGAGATAAAAGCATGGTTTTATCAAAAGAAGATATATTACGTGGAGTAAATGACCCTGAACTGGTAGAAATAGAATCTTTAGGTGGAGAAATTCCCCTCCGTCCCCTTTCAAAGAACGAATGGCATAAAATCGAGAAGATTGAAGCCAAAGCCTATGGTAAATTTGAGGCTAACGAGGAAGCAATCAGAGCAGCACAGAAAGGTAAAAGACAGGCAAAAGGCAAATCAAAGATGCACACAAAGGGCATAATCGACCTTGAAAAACAGACAAAAGCAGAATTTGAAGGAAAAACAGAAGCCCTATATCTTTCAATGAACAACAACCACAAAGAAGCTAGTGACTGGACAAAAGAGGAAATACAACAGCTTAAATCAAATGCTTTTGATGAAATATTCACAGCTGTTCAAAAACTTTCAGGTATTGACATTGACAATGAAGAAGATCTGAAAAAAGATATTGATTCCTTTCCTGAAGACTGAAGAAGCTGCCGAAATTATATGGCTTGATTACTGCGGCTACCATTTGACAGTATGTCAAAATGAGTTAACTCCTATTCAAGCCTATTTCATCTCAAAAGGTAGGATGGATCTACATAATGAGATGAATAAAACTGAATAAATACCTTTTTTTCTTTTTAAAATTTTATGGAGAGATAAGCATGTCTGCACTCATGGAAATTATCATCAAAGCAATAGACAAATCCTCCGATGTTGCTAAAAAAGTAGAAAGCAACCTCAAAGGAATGGGAGACAAAGCCTCCAGAGCCCTTGACAAAGCAAGTCAATCCGGGGACAAATTCACAGAATCCTTGCAAAAAGTGGGGAACAATGGAATGAGTGCATATGCACAACTCACAGCAAAACAACAAGCATATCTCACAGGACTTAGCAAGGGACAACAACTCACCGACAGACTGGGAATAAGCGGTACAAAAGCCGGAAACCTCTTATCAACAGGGATAGATAAGGCTAACTCTGCTATCACACGAGTCAAAACAGGTGTGGACACTCTAAAACAGAAGATTGAAAGCACAACCGTCGGTAGTAAACTGATAGCGGGTTTTGACTCGTTAAGCATTAAAGCATCATCCGTTGGGTCAAAGATAAGCACAGCCCTTGGAAAAGGACTTGACACTGCAAAAACCAAAGTTGGGAACCTCACCAATAGCATGGGTGAACTTGGAACAGCAATCACAAGTGCCTTCGGTGCCCTGGGTATGGGAAGCATCTATGATGCTACCATTGGCCTGGGTATGGTTCGTGAACAAATGACCACACTCATGACTGCCACGATGGGATCCGGTGCAGCTGCAAAAAGCTTTGTCAGCTATTTGGATCAGATGACAAACAATTCCCTTGTCAGCCTCAACGACCTGGGAAATGCAATGTCAAAGATTAAAATGAGCACAGGGATGACCAATGATCAACTCAAACTTATATCCCCAACTGTGAATGATATAGGTCAACGTGCTCTCTTAATGGGTAAAAGTACAGGTGAAGCTCAAGATCTTATGGTTGCCTCTTTCAGAGGATTAAATGGCGAATTTGATATGCTGAAAGCCAATTTTGGTATAACAAAACAAAGTCTGTTAGATGCCGGTTGGAGTGGTGCATCAACAGATGTTGAAGGATACAACGCTGCACTACAGAAAGTTCTTGCCAAGGGAGGGTCTATGGAGGGGATGTTACAATCCACCACTGGACAGATCCAACTTGTTAAGAAAGGATTTAGTACAGCTGGTCGACAGATAGGTGAGGCTTTTTTACCTGCTATTAAAGCAATTTTAAGTTTCATGGTGGCTCTTAAAAAGACTCATCCCCTTGTTTTTAAATTAATGATTGTTGGGGCAGCTTTGATTTCAGGATTTGCTTTACTTTTACCTGTGATGGAGTCGATAATTGGTAGTTTCAAAGCATTCTTAATATTCCTGGGCCTTGTTGAAGGAGCTGAAAATGCAACAACAATTGCAACAATACGGAAGACTATTGCTACAAAGGCAAGTGCGGTAGCATCTAAGGCGGCAGCAGTAGCAAACGGAGTTTTAACAGCTGCAAATACGGCTTATACTTTTGCTACAAATGGTAGTGTTGGAGCCACGGTTGCTAGTACTGCTTCTAGGATAGCTCATGGAGTTGCTTCGGGTGCTGCTGCTGCAGCAACTGGGGTTTTAACAGCAGCCCAGTGGCTTTTAAATGCTGCTCTGAATGCAAATCCTATTGGAATTGTTATAATTGCTATTGTGGCTTTAGTTGCTGTTCTTGCTTATTTGTATAATAAGAATGAAACAGTCCGCAACGCCATAAATGCCCTTTGGAATGGTTTAAAAGTCCTTGGTGGTTATATTGTAAGTGGTTTGATGGCTGCGTGGAATGCTGTTGGTGGTGCTCTTTCCTGGATATGGGGAATATTTGTAAAACTTGGTTCTTTTATTGTAGGAACATTTATAGCAGCATGGGTAAGTATAAGAGAGGCATTGTCTCCTATTACTTCTGCCCTGGGCAATTTATGGACTGCACTTAGTGTGGTGTGGAGTGCATTTTCTGGTGGTCAAGCTGCACAGGCAAATAGTACATTTAACCAAATTGGAAATGTTATTACAGCATTATGGGCTGTGATTTCATCTGCATTACTCCCTGTCTTCCAGAACCTTTATGGTGTACTTGTTCAGGTTGCAAACTTCATAGGAGGATTCTTTTCAGCTGTTTGGACTACAATTGGTGGTTCAATTAGGGCAGTAATTAACTATATTGTCCTGTTCATCAATGCACTTGCACAGCTCCTTTCAGGTCAGATTACATTCAGTCAATTCGCAAGTCTCATCTGGAACGGCTTTAAATCAATGTTGTTAACAATATTGATGTCTATTATCCTTGGTGTTGGTTCGTGGGCGGCACAGTTACTTGTAAAAGGTAAAAATGCAGCACTTGGATTTGTAAATGGTATAATATCATACGTTACAAGTTTACCTGGTAAAGTATGGGCTTATTTACTCTCAACATTGAGTAGGATCACACGTTTTGCCGGATCTGCAGCAAATTATGCACGATCTGCGGGTAGTAGGATCGTTAGTGGTTTAAGAACTGCGGTTTCACAAGCTCCTGGTGTTGTATATAATGAATTATCAGGTATTGTGGGGCGTATGCTTAGTATAGGTGGACAACTCTATAATACTGCAAGAAACCTCGGTGCAAACATTGTGAATAACCTTAAAAAAGGGTTGGGAATTGCATCACCGGGTCATATGTACTGGGCAATGGTAGGGGAATTAAACCGGCTTGATATGGTTTTAGATGAAAATAAAAGTATATTGGGTGATAAGGCTGCCACTTTGGGTGATGCTATTCAATCTGGTTTTGGTTCTCCATCTTTAGATGTAAAAGCTAATTTAACAGCTAAAATTCCAGATGTATCTGAAAACATGGGAAACACTCAGGTTTTAACAGAACAGGCGACAAAAGCAATTGATGCAGCTAATATGACAAAGAATGGAGTAACAACTGCTTATAATTCCATGGGGACCACAGTAACTAATAGTTTAACCAGTATGGTGAATAATGATAAATCCGCATGGCTTAAAATCAAAGGAAACACTGATAGTCAGTTAAAAAGCATAAGGAACAGTACCAAACAAGTAACTGGGCAGATGATTTCTGCATGGGATACTATGAAAAATGGTATTGTGAACAGTGCTGAAAAAATCCGATCTCAAAGTTCCGGAAAAATCAGTAATTTGAGTGTTAATATCAGGACATTTTATGATCGTTTAACCCATCCAACCAAATGGTTTGCAGGACCAGGACCTATACATAGAAGGGTTATGTTTTCAACTAATTTTGCAGGTTCTGCAAGATCCTCTAAAGAGTTGCTTGACAGTTTCCTGATTAATGAATCACCATGTACTAACTGTTATGCGGGAGGATGGAGCTATAGCACACCTAACAACAATAAAATACGTGATGAACTCTACAATTACAATGTTACCATGCCGGATATCAGTGGTTTGAAAGTTGAAGATTTCAGCAATACAACAAACCCCCTCCGGGGAAACATGAAATTATTCGAGGCTGTGGCAGAAAAACTAATCGCACCAACAAGTTATGAGTTCTATTATAATGGACGTTATGGAAATCTTGAAGCCTTAAAACGTGGTCGGTTCAATTGTTGGGATGGAGCCGAGATCATGGTGGGACTTGCGAATGCTATGGGAATACCAGCCCATATGATTCATGGCCGTTGGGGAAATATTGGGCACATGGCAGCAATGGTTGGGGGTAAGATATTTGATACTACTCAACGCCAGAATCGTGGGGTATGGAGAGGTTCACCAGGTGTTAGTTTTGCAGGTCCGGGACCTGTTGGGTATACTCGAGATGAAAACAGTGAAAATAAGGATTCTGTGGTTATAAGTGGTGAATTTACGATTGTCCATGATTTAAAGAATGTACCTTCTGGTTTAGATGAAGCATTAATTGCTGAGCTTATAAATAAAGCAGCAGATGATGAAAATTTCTTTAAAAAATTATTAAACAATCGTAATTTCCTTAATGCTTTGGTTAAAAACCTTAGAATAAGGGATAATCGAATTAGTCGTGGAGGAGCAATAGCATGAGTGAATTTAAAATAAATCCTGGTAAAGCAACAGTTAAAGGAAATTTATTCAAAGGTAACTTGATTGATGATTCCACGATTGTAAAAACCCATGCAAATGTAACAAAGGATTTAACACTCCTTGTTGATGGTAAAACAATTACTATGTTCAAAGTTTCATATTCTAGCTCATAAATTAGGAGTACAAAAATATGGTTGCAATAACTAAATATCCTAGTACGATAACACAAACGAGTACTGGTATCCCTTTCAGAAATTGGTCTAGTTTGAGTAATGCTCGAGCAAATGATAACATTGATGCTCGATGTAATGACATTGCAACGGCCAGCGGTACATATAACCGGCCAGGACCATTAAAAGCAACTGGTTTTGGGTTTAGTATCCCTAGTAATGCTCGTATTGATTCAATAGTAGTCACATATGAACATTATAAGATAAGTCATAGTAGTTCAACTGCTCATATGAGCATAGCAGCTCCTACACTGACTCTGTACAATGTTGGAGCAGCTTCACAACTTGGTAACGCTCCACCTACAAGCAGGACAGCATATTCCAAAACATGGACTAGGTCTAGTACTTGGCAACCTACCCCTGCAATGGTGAATAGTGGTAATTTTGGTGTGGGAATTAACTACCCTAAAAATACTAGTACAAATCCTGGGGATTTGGCATTAGATTATATCTTAGTCACAGTTAATTACACTCTACCTACTTACAGTGTAAATATGACCACACCAGAGGCTAAGGTCCTTGGTGAACCCGTAACTTTTGAAATAACAGTGAATAATACTAATGCGATTAACCCTGGTGGCACGGTGACTGTTAACATTACCATTCCATCTGGTTTAGTTTATATGTCTCATAGTGGTCCTGGTACGTATAGTAGTGGTGTTTGGGCTGCTCAATTAACAAATAGTACGGCTAAACTATACTTAACATTTAATACTACGAGTGTAGGTTCTAAAAGCTTAAAAGCTACTGAGGCAAGTACTGGAGTAAATATTACTCGTTCAGTGACGGTGAATAATCCTACTTATGTTCTTAGTAGTACTTTACCAGCAAATGAGGTTCAGTTAAACAAATTTGATTATCAAATCAAAATCACAGTTAATAGTGATGCCATAACCACTACTGAAGTAAATATACCATTCCCCGCCGGGTTGGACTATATTAGTAGCACAGGAAACGGGACATATAATATTAGCACGGGAATATGGGCTGTGAGTTTCGTAAATCGTGAGGCAACCCTCACAATCACAGCATCTGCAAGTAGTACTGGTACATTAACACAGACAATAACACATGGCACTGGTGACACTCAGATTAGTAATGTAAATAATATTTACGTTATTGCTGCCACGCTAACAGAAACTTATACTATCACGGTACCATTTAGTCAGGATATACTCTCAGAACTTGAAAATGGTCGAGAGTATGTAGTTGCTTTCTATGCAAAAATAGTAGATGCTCAAAATCACCCATTATTTAATGGGCCATTAAATAATCGTTTCAGTATAATAAAAGACACAGAAGAAATATTTTCAAATCAGATAAGTGCAATTGGTGAAACTCAATTATTAACTGCTTCTTTTATTTATGATTCAGAATCAACATATAATTTTAAGTTTTATGCGGGTTATGTGGGGTATTATGAAAATGATATAAGTGTTGAATTCAGTCAAGAACCCACAATTGTGCCTATTGAATACTTTGAAGGCTTTGAAGATCCAATGGAATTATTCAATGACAAAAACCTCCTAATCATTAATGGTGATTTTGCTGAATTAAATCTGGAAGCGTTACAAAAAAGTGGATCGTATGTATTTGAGGATATTAACACAGCAGGATTAGAAACAGATGAAACAATTTTAGTAACTGGCTTCAAGATAACCGGGGACTGTATTCTCAGTGGAGATACTATAATCACTGCAGGGATATATTCATTAAAAGACGAGCTTCTTCATGAATCTAGTCCACAATCATGTGTTTTAGATTCAGATACTACACAAATCAGTATAGGGGGCACTTATGATAATTGGGGATTAAATCTAAATCAGATCAATATTGCAGATCTAAAATTTTATCTGCAATTACAAAACATGACTACAGACTCATTGAACGTATTATTGAATAATTTAGAACTTACTATTTTTTACACTATAGATCAAACGGGCGGGGCCCCAGGGTTTATGATTGAAGGTACACATTCAAAGTTATTTGGTATTATGTTAGATGAGGATGGCATACCTCGTGGAGCAAACAATGATGTGAATTATTCTGATGTGACAGGTGCTGATGGAAAATATCCTACAAGAAGTAATATTAAAGAAAAAACAATTAAACTTAAATTCAATGTAATATCAGAAGCTTTAACTGAATCAGATAATTTGATGGATAGAATAATCCAATGGATAAGTAATGAAAGGGATAAATATAATAAACCAATTTCTAAAGGAATTATATTTGATTTAGAACCATATAAACAATATAATTATATTCTTGAAAAACCGATTACGGCAGACCGTAACTTTGAAGATTTTGAATGTGAAGCGGAACTCATAATACCTGATGGAGTAGCAGAATCTGTTGATACTAAAATAACAGGTATGGTTGGAACTAATAATGGTTTAACTCGAGTTTTCCCTGTGATAAAATTATTAACTACTGGTTCAGAGATTGTTATAACTGAATCCATTGAAAATCAGACCATGACGATACATTATGAATTCACAAGGGGCACAGCCCTAATTTATGATGCAAAAACAAAAAAAATCATAGATACAGACGGGAATGATTATACTGAATATATTGATATGAACTCGGACAGGTTAGTACTGAATAATCAATATAATTTTTCAAATACCACAGGTGCAACTATTCAATCAATAAGTTTCAAAGAGAGGTTTTAACTCATGGACATTGATATTCTTGTACTAAATAATGATGAAACCCTAATAGGATGGTTAAATCCAAGTTTAGTTGATATAACAGAGTACAATGATGATTCAGGGTTACAAAACATTAAACTAACCCATCCCGTTAATGATGACACCAAAAACGATTATGATTCCTGGCTTGAACATGGAAATAAAATCTGGATCAGTGAAACTGAAGACCTGAAATCCTGTTTGTATGTGATTAATGCTGAGAAAACAGTAGATCAGGATGACATCATTATAACTGCTGAGGAAGTACTAGTAGAACTAAATAACCTGGAACCTATTGAGAATAGTGATGCAGATCCAATCACCATTAATTCAACTCAATTAAACACGTGGTTTGGTGATCTATTTAATATTGGAACAATTGAAACTGGAAATAAAGCTAATACTACTAGTTTCACAGGTACAATTAACCCCATGGCATTGCTCCGGCAGATTGAAAAGGATACTGGAAACTATTTCATAACAAGATACGAAAAAGACACAAGTAGTAATGTCATACATCGATATCTTGATTTTAAACAATCACTTGGAGTTACTCATGACGTGCCGATTGAGATAGGGGAAAACACTGATAAAATAGAACTCGAAATTAATGAAGAGGACACTTACACTGCTATTGCACCTATTATTAAGTGTAGTGATAATGCAGTGACCACGGATACTGTAACTGCAGCTGAAATATTATCTAATTTTAAATCATTAGCTGTGAATATTGGGGATAATATCCCTATGATTATTGAAAAAAAAGAGGATGGAACAGAGGTAGTGACTGCTTATTGGAATGCTCCGTTTAAAAAGGATGCTGGCAGTTATAAAGTGTACAGTACGGATTACACTAAATCTAATTATACACATATAAGAAAAAAAGAAGCTTCATCCTCTGTTTTAAATAAAACAGGGAATATTGAAACAAGTGAAACAAATAAGTATGTGATTTATAATCTCTGTGCACTTGCCCTAATGGATAAACAAGACCCTGTTTTGAATATAACTGCAGAAGTAAAAGACCTTAGACGATTACAAGGCATAGAATCTAGTTACTGTGCTGGGGATACAGTTTATGTCCGGTTGCCTCACCGTTCTGGACTCGTAGAATCAAAAGTAACAGATACTGAGAAAAATCCCAGATTAATTGGTGAATCTAAAATAAAGATAGGTAACACTGTTTCAAGGGTTTATTCTGCACAAAATAGTATTGCACGATCAGGGATGGATACTCCTACCTTACAATCTATCTACAACCAAATTGATAATGCATCATATAAGGGGTTAAGATACAAACTCATTGGAAGAATAGATGTAACCAGTGGAAGTGCTGTTACTATGATGACAATTAGTTCTATTCCACAGTATGAAGAATATATCTTAAAAGGATGTATTTACAGTAACAGGACTACGACAGGTAATTTTATAGTTAAACAAGGCGGAAATAATGTTGGATGTTCTTATATAGATTATAGGTCTGGATTGGGTGTAACGGGAGGATATGGAACACCCAATATGTCAAACACCTTAGATTCTTCGGGAACAGCTCAAATGAATTTAGAAATCAATATGAAAGCCACGTCTTGGCAATATACCAGTGCTTATGAAACAGGTGCTGGTGGTCAAGGATTAAGATATTTAATGTCCAACAATGGTGCTCCCTCAAGCGTAGGGGTGGGTGTATCATCAGGAACTGTTTATGGTTGGTTAGAATTGTATGGAAAAATGTAAAGGGTTATTCATTTAATTTTTTAAGTTCACGAAGGATAAGCTCATTCTGTTTGATGAGGATCTTATTTTGATCCATCAACGCCTTGAAACCAGCCCCGATCATCTGTTGAGTTGGATTAAAGGTTAATAATGTCCCTGCTCTCATCCATTTTGTACCTGCCTCATGCATCGCAAGATTACTCATATCTGACTCAATCGATTTGATTAAATCTTCATCTGGAGTCTCTGTGTGGAATAATAATTGGTTTAAACGTTTATTTTCTTCAGCACGTTTTTTTGTTTCTGGGTTCTTTAAAAGGGCTTTCTTTGCATTGATGAGAGATCCACTTTCACGAGCCCCCATTTTTTTTAAAGGAGTCTTACATTCAGGGCAATCCCCTTCCTTTGAACTGTATTCATTCCACCAGCACTCTGTATTTGGACATCGATATAAATCAAACATTCCCATTTTTTTCACCGTGATTATTATCAGTGCATATATTATTAAATTTTTTCTTTATTTCTTAAAAACACGTTTGGAGGATACAAAATATGATAAATGAAAAAACAATACTGCGAGTTGGAAGTAAAGGACTTGATGTAAAAGCATTGCAGTTAAGACTGCAAAGTCTTGGATTTTATAAAGGTAAGATTGATGGATCTTTTGGACCTGTTACTAGGGCAGCTGTGATCGCATATCAAAAATCTAAGAAATTGGTCCAGGATGGAATAGTAGGACCTATAACACTAAGAAGTTTGGGTTTATTGAATAGTACATCTACATCTAACACTATCAAAACAACAAGTTCAACAACAAACTCACAGATTTACAGTGTACCTTCCTACAAATATGAGAAACAAGACACAGATTACACCTGCGGCCCATCTTCAAGTGTAATGGCTCTCTCAGAATTGGGAATACAAACCACTGAAGCCACTATGACTGCCCTGGAAGAAACCACAAAGAATGGAACCGGTCATGCAACTTTGATGAGTGGGATCCGTAAAGCAGGATCCAAAGTGGGAATAACCTTGCTTGTTAGTGAAGCTAAATTCATAGATGTGGGCTGGCAGAAACTTGCAGAGTGGATTCAGGACCCAAAAATCTCAGTCATAGCACATGGCATATGTGCAGGTTGGAAATACTATACACAATACAAAGGAGGTCACTACGTCTTCCCAATCAGCATCAGCCTAACCAAAAAGACAATAACCATAGCAGACCCAACCAAAGGAGTAATCACTTACACCCTAAATGAATTCAAAAAAGGACTTGACCTATTATCACAGCCAAGCTTAATAGTAATTAGAAGATAAGTTTTTTTAAACCCCTCCCTTAATAGGGATGTAAGGGAGGGGTATTCTTGGATATTATATGATGTCTGGTTTTTTTTGTGTCATGATTGTGGCATGACACATTTTATAATTTTATTTTCAATTACCATATAAAATTTGTTTTATTATATTAAAACAAAGAAATTTATTTAAAAACTCCCTCCCTCTTTCTTGGAGGCGGTATCTCTTTGAGGAGAGGGAGGGATTCTAGTGTCATGTAACATGACCATGATGGAATAAATGCCTCATACAATATAAAATTTTTTTCCAAATTCAATTCAACTTTTTAACCTAATTTAAAAATCCCCTTCCCTACGTGAGGTAATGTGTACGATTTTTTTAGGGGGAGAGTGGATTTTTAAAATTCGACATCCGGTATTTATGTCAGTTTATAGTAAATGTTAATACTATATAAACATAACAAACCATAAAAAAATAATAACACTTAAATAAAACAAAACTAAATTTTAAATTTCAATTAATAATTAAATAAATAATAAAATAATTAATTAATAATTAAGTAAATAATCAAAGGTATCCTGGAAGTCGTATATACGGTATATTTGTATATACGGTATATACCAAAAACTCAACACCTCTGAAATTTAAATCAATTAATAATTGAGTTTTAATTAAAAAACTCCTTTCTAACTGTGAATATAACAAACTTTTTTTTATGATGGAACTTACAAAAAAATAGTGTAGAGAGCGAAGATATGTAAAGCGTACAAAAAGCTATGCTTAAATATTGGATACTTTATATAAATAGATGAGTCTTATGAAAGATAAACGTAAAGAGATACTCAGGGATCTTCTCGGGGAATTTGCTGCAGATGAAGATGAGCCTAGGGAAGAAAGAGAGGAGATTCCTAAAAGAGTAAAGGAAAAAGAGGAATCAGCGGATGACAGTCTTGAAGAAAAACTTTTAAACCTGTCTAAAGTCTCTAAATCGGCTAAGAAGCCAAAGAAGATCAAAAAGGTTTCCAATGTCTTCAAGGCAGAGATAGTTGAGGAAGGTTTGATACCCACCTACAACGTCAGTGTTCCTAAGTTCTCAGAAAAAGAAAAGGCACTCTTCAACGAGGTCAGGGAAAAACTCGTGGAGGTTGCAGTTTCACAGGGTGAGGAGTTCAGGCTGGATGAGGATTCATTCACAGGGGAAGTGAAGGAATTCCTCAAGATGAAGGGAGCAAGGGATGTTGACAGGCTTGCTGCTCAAATATCCCAGGAAATGCTTGGTTACGGTAAGCTGGACCCCATGATAAAGGACGATGATCTTGAGGAGATCATGGTCATAGGATCAGGTAAAAACGTCTTCGTTTATCACAGAAAACTGGGAATGATGATGACCAACGTCGTCTTTGAGGACGATGAAGAGATAAAGAGCATAATAGATGTTATAGCCAGGCAGGTCAGCAGAAGAATAGATCAGCAGACACCCATCATGGATGCAAGGCTCCAGGATGGTTCAAGGGTGAATGCAACCATACCTCCTGTGTCTGCAGACGGTTCAACCCTCACCATAAGGAAGTTCAGAAAGGATCCACTAACCGTGATCGATCTCATAAACTTCAAAACCATGTCCTCACACCTTGCAGGGTTCCTGTGGGTGTGCACAGATGGAATGGGTGTGAAGCCCTGTAACGCAATAATAGCAGGAGGTACAGGTTCAGGTAAAACAACCACCCTGAACACTGTGGCTGCATTCGTACCTCCCCGTGAAAGGATAATAACCATAGAGGATACACTGGAGATTCAGATCCCACACAGTCACGTTCTCCGTATGGAAACCCGTCCACCGAACATTGAGGGTAAGGGAGAACTTACAATGGACACGCTGGTTAAGAACTCCCTGCGTCAGAGGCCTGACAGGGTGATCGTTGGAGAGGTCAGGGGTGGTGAAGCAGTAACCCTGTTCACAGCTTTGAACACAGGACACTCTGGTATGGGTACACTTCACTCAAACACAGCCAGGGAAACAATAACAAGGCTTGTTAACCCACCAATGAACGTTCCAAACATCATGATACCTGCCCTTGACTTCATAATAATGCAGAACAGGATGTACAGACCGGAAGGTGGTTCAATAAGGAGGATCACCGAGGTTGCAGAGGTTGTTGGTATGGAAGAGGGAAACGTGCAGCTCAACCGTGTTTTCGAATGGAACAACGTTGCTGATAAGGTTGAATACGTTGGAATTGCAAGTCAAACCCTCAGGGACATAGCTGAACTCCGCGGAATAGGAATAACAGAGATTGAGGAAGAAATAGAGAAGAGAAGACTTGTACTTGAGTACATGGCAGACAACGATATTCGTTCAATAGAGGATGTTGGATCCTTCATAAACAACTACTACAAGGATCCGGATGGAGTACTGGACATGGTGCTTTAGATTAGTGCCCATTGAAGGTATATTTACCTTAATCATGACTACATTAATATTGAATGACTCCCATAATATTATGGAATATGTGGAAGGGATTAATAATTCAAAGCCTTGGAATTATAAGTGACTGGTGATAAGATGGTTTTTGATGGGTTCAAAAAGTTTTTCAACAGACTTGGTGGAGTAACTGTAGATTCAAGTAGAAAAGTGGGTGAGGGAGTTTCTGCACCAGTGGATAGGTTGAACAGCAGACGATCTGAGGGAAGGATTTCCCCTGAAAGAATTTCATCTGAAGGATCTTCTGATACTGAATCCCCAAAGAAACCATCTATGAAGACATCAGGTCTTACAGAGGGTTTGAGAAGAAATTCAAAGCCAAGACGTTCTCCAAGAACCATAGAACGTATGAGGATGGACAAGGACGAGATAGAAATATTCAAGGAACTCGTTGATAAGAAGTACCATCGTGAAACCAAGGAAAAGGAAGCCAAGGAAGAAAAGGCTAAAAAAGATGCTTACACCAAAGCTTCCCTGGAGGAACTCCTCAAGGAGGAAGAAAAGGAGGGAGTGGATCCCAAGCTGATAATGGTTATGGGTGGAGTCTCCTTTGCACTTGTAGTTGTTATAATGGTTGTACTGGGCTTTGGAATAGAGATTGGCCTGGTCTTCGGTCTTGCAATATTCATGATGTCTGTGTTGATCATCTTCCTTCCAAACCTGCAGAAGGGTAAACGGTCCAACGAGGCTTCAAGAGAACTTCCATATGCACTGAGGCAGATGTCAACAGAGTTAAAGGCAGGACTTGGACTTCACGACAGTATGAGGTCAGTTGCAATGTCAGGGTACGGTGCACTTTCTGAGGAATTTGCAAGGACACTCGAGGAAATAAAGTACGGTGAAACAACAGAAAAAGCCCTGGTTGACATGAGCGAAAGGATAAACTCTGATGGACTTAATAGGGCAGTTCATCAGATAACAAGAACCCTTTCAAGCGGTGGAGATCTGTCAAAAACCCTCAACGTTATAGCTGAGGACACTGCCTACGAAATGAGGATGAAACTCAAGGACTACGCTCAGAAGCTCAACTCATTCACCATGATATACATGTTCGTTGCCATACTGGGACCCGTTATATGTTTGATCATGATAATTGCAGCTTCAACAGTCATGGGACCATTCATACCACCTGTACTTCTCCTGATCATGTACCTCTTCCTCTTCCCAATGGTGGTTGCCTTCATGGCCTTCATGATAAAGAGGCTGGAACCGCAGATATGAATGGTTTCTGACGTATTTTAATCCATATTTTAATATTTTAATTCATATTTAATTCGTATTCCCGTTTATTTTTAATTTGTTTAATCTTAAACTCAAATCTTAAACTCTTTTTTAATCTTCAAACTCCCTATTTTAGGGATAGTTCTTATCATGATTTTATTTATAGGTCTAATAATAAAAAAATAAAAAATCTTTCTAAAATCCTTTTCTAAAACATTTTATTCTAAAAATCTTTTAAATAATTCAACAACTCCATTTTAATCCACCACTATGCCCTCAATAATTAAAATAAAGATCTTTTAGTTAATCCTGTACATTTAAGTGGGTTTATCCATGTGGGCTTTTCCTATGTATTGGACTTTTCTTATGCGTGCTTTGTGTCAATTGGTGCCCATTTGGTGTGTGCACTGTGTACTGCTCCTAAAACTGAAACAGTGGACATGGGTAAACAGAGGGGGGATGTGGTTGTGCATAAATCTTTAAAAATTAGTGGCCAGATTGTATATTAAAAGAAGAATTAATTTAATGGAAGATCAGATCACTCCAACGTATTTAATGAACTCAAGGCAAGCGATAATTGCAAGTGTTGTTGATACGAATGTGAAGTCCTTCATTCCAAGTTTCTGCTTTGCAGTGTAGATATCTGATTCCTCGCTGTAACCACGGCTCAGCATGCTGAAGTAAACAGTTTCACCCTTCTCAAAGGCCCTGAGGAACATCATGGCTATTGTGTAGGCGACCTGCTTCAGCCTCCACATGTAATTGGTTTTTTTGTTGAAGATGTCGAAGTTTCTGCTTGCCTGGGCATGCCTTATCCTCTGAAGTTCGTCGTAGAACATGAAGAGGTACCTTATGAAGAGGCTGAATATCATGGCAAGGTCCCTGGGCATTCCAAGTTTCTTGAAGGAGTCAACAACCTCCTGCATTGGACTAAGGGATGAAAGAAGAACGATGCAGGTTAAACACACCACGAGTCTTGACATCAAGAGTAACCCGAAGGCCAGTCCCTGGGCTGTTACGTGTATGCCCAGTGGCAGGGTGTAGATTACCGTACCTGCATGTACGAAGGGCTGGAATATGGCTATTGCCCCACCAAAGGGTAGAATAAGAAGTATCTTTATGAATGAATCCTTGAAGGAGAGTTTTGACACGTATATGAGAACCAGGAGGTAGATCTCCATGAGGGCCAGTATGAGGATGTCTGTGGTGTAGACTGCGTAGACTATTATGGCCAGTAGCATCACCAGTTTGACCCTGCCGTCCAGATTGTGGAGGGGGCTGTTCTTCATGGTTATACGTTCGAGTTCGTTTATGGATCCAATGCCGCTCATGTTTTTTCATCTCGTACAGTTCATCTCATACATTCTGTTTGTTCTGTTAGATGAGGATCGATTTTTCTCTTGTAAATTTAGACCTTCTTTAAAAAATTTAGGTTAAAAGATTTAGGGGTATCCCAAAAAAAGGTATACCTGGATGGGTTTTATTCAGATGTTTCTGGAGGGTTTCTTCTCTTAAGAACTTCGGCTATAACGTAACCAAGTCCAAGGGTGATTAGAACACCCACGATCAAAGCAACTATTCCAGAGAATTGATTTTCACCGAATGCAGGAACTATGTAATCTGGAAATGGGGACTCATGTATTCCTGATTCATCTGCTGTTCCAACCTGTTCCGCGGATTTTTCAAGTCCGTCCGGGTTGGATGAAGCTATGAACGGTGACATGATGGCTATGATAAAGCAGATAACCAAACCCACCATCACGAGTTTTTTGTCGTTAGGATTCATTTTGATTCCACCTCGCTTGCCTCTGCCTGGAGATCTCCTGTTTTTTTCCTGTTCCAGGCAAGGAGATCTGGTCTGAGTTTTTCAAGGGCCAGTATAACAACCACTGTTAAAATGGCTTCTATAACACCTATTACTGAGTGGTATAATCCCATGAACATGAGTCCTGCGCCCAGTGGGAATGTTCCTGCAAGCCACATCTCCACTGCAACTGCTTCAGCTGCTATGAATATTGACAGCCATGATGCCACTGCTATTGATGCTATTTTGGCTTTGTTTTCTGAAAGCACTTTGCCCAGAGGTTTTTTCAGGGCTTTGAATGAGTAAAGTCCCACACATCCGCCTATGATTCCCATGTTTAAGACGTTTGCACCCAGTGCCGTCAGTCCTCCGTCTCCAAAGAACAGTCCCTGTACAATCAATACAAGGGTGAATACTATGACCGCTGCCTCAGGGGCCATGAATATAAGGGCAACAAGGGCTCCACCCACCATGTGTCCGCTGGTTCCCCATGGTATAGGGACGTTCATGGACATTATAGCGAATATACCTGCTGCTAAGACTGCCAGTAACGGTACTCTCTTCTCGTCAAGGTCTCTCCTGGCCCATCGAAGTGAGATGATCAATGCTACTGCTAATATGACAAAGTAAATAGCGCATTGCCATAAAGGTATAAATCCGTCAGGTATGTGCATTTTTTGATCCTCCTTTCAATTTTCTATACAAGTTTCGTATTTATATAGTTTCATATGGTATTACTAATCCCTCTTTTTGAAGGTAAATCGTAATACTGGCTTCAAATCTGTTTTAAAGCTCTATCTCTTAGTGAAACTGAAACTATCATATAAATGTTTTTGTCAGTATTACTAATTCTGCGCTTTAAAGATTAAAATTAATACATAATGTATTACTAAATTGGGGGTTTTCCACCGAGAAGTAGTAACTCCTCATTTAAAATACCTAAAATAGTGAGTTTTTAAGCTTAAACATTTCTATAATGCTTTGATTTATCTCTTCTGAGATTAAATTTGCCTTTTGATTTAAAAATTCTTGAGCATCAAAAATTAAAGGTGAGATGGGGGTGTGGATCCCCTCATCTTCCAATCTCAACCATTTGGAATTCATCCATGTCCACACGGCCTATGGCCCACATGCACCCTTCACTATCAAGCTTTTTGAAGTTCTCTGAATTTATGGCATGGATCTTTTTAAGGCCCCTTAGGTAGTACTTGAAGTCCGGACCGAGTTCATCCTTTATATGGGCTCCACGGCCTACATAGATGAGATCCTTCAGCTCATCTGAGTCGAATTGTTCTGTCAGATTATGGATCCTCTTTTTCAGAGCAGGGCTGGGATGTTTGTGGGATCCAAGTTCCAGTGCATTCACTATTTCTTTGGGCACTTGAAGTTCATCTGCAAGTTCTTTCTGGGTTTTGAGGTTGTGCTTCCTGTATCCCAGTATCAGGTACTTCAGTTCATCTTCCACGTCGTCACCTCCTACTTATGTGGATAAAGGTAGTACAAACCTTTATAAATAATTTTCTAGTAAAAAGTATTACTAAAGTCCGGTGATGTTTGGGAATGGATCATTGGTAAGCATAGTTTTATATATGGTATTACTCCCATTAGTTTTTCGAATATAAAATCGTGGAGGTGATACCATAAAAATGATTAAGAAATCTCTTGGGTTACTCGTAATTGTAATGATATTTACTTTGACCTTTTTTGGTGCTGTAACAGCCCATCCCGGGCATGGTGAACCTGAAAAAATTGATGATACAACTTCGGATCAAGGCTCAGGAACAACAACGAGTTCTGGAACAACAGGAACAACAGGAAAAACCTCTTCTGGAAGCACAGTTTCAAAGAGCACTGGTAATCCTGGAACCAGAAGCAGTGGTTCGTCGTCAGGTGGTGTTTCATCATCGAGCAGTGCTTCTGATGGATCAGGATCTCAGGCTGAAACAGCAGACCAGTCCAGTTCTGACGATGGAGTAAAGACGGTTGAAAACACATCTGCACCTGAGAACTCAACCATTGAGAACAGCACAGATTCAAATGGTCTGGATGATTTTCCATGGGGTGTAACTGCTGTTATCCTGATAATATTCTTCCTTCTTGCAGCTGTTGTTCTGCTCTTCAAGGGTGGTTGGATCAACCGTTGAACATGAGAATAAAGTTCAGATAGTCTTAAAATTTTAATTGGGATTTGATTAAGGTTGATTATGGAAAATTCAACCTTTGATTTAGGTCTTCAAAGGAAACAACAAAAAAAATAAAGGAGGTTACTCTTTGCATTTACCCGACGGACTTATACCCCTATGGCAATCCATTTTTTACTGGATCGTAGCCATCATCTTTATTGGGATTTACTCATTCAAACTTTCCAGGCATGAGGAAAAGGAAGGTTTGATAGTCAAAACAGCAATTCTTGCAGCTGCAACTGTTGTAGTGTCATCATTATCCATACCATCACCCTTCGGTGTTCCAATACACTTCTTCCTGATACCACTGGTCGCCATACTTCTGGGACCGCTTAGTGGGGTTGCAGTGGAATTTTTATGCCTCGTTGCACAGTTTTTCATGCTGGGAATGGGAGGAATCACATCCATGGGTGCCAACACCGTTACCATGGGTGTGGTTCTGAGTTTCTCAGCCTACATATTCTACAGGCTTGCATCGAACCTTGATACAAGGCTTGGGGTGTTTTCGGGCACCCTCATGGGAGTAGTGCTGGCAAGCATGGCCCAGGTTCTCATACTCCTGGCAGCAGGAGTTGCAACTTTGGACGTGCTCCTGGCCACTCTGGTGCCTTTCTACCTGTTCGTTGCAGTTTTAGAGGCAACTGCAAACCTTTTAATCGTAAGCTTCATTTCCAGGTCAAAACCAGAACTATTGAAGCTGAACAAACTCTGAGGAGGAATAGAAATGAAGAATAATACGAAGATAACTTTGTTCCTGGTTGTGATCTTTTTGAGCATGGCTGCTGTCAGTGCCCACGGTGTTGACGTCACACCGGAGTCAACCATTGTCATCACAGACAATTCAACCGCCCACCTTGCAAAACAGGTTGTGGATGAAACTGGGGTGAACGCCACTGTCTACAAATTCAAATCAGATGCAGACGTCACCCATCAGCTTGAACATGCCCTTTCCAATCCAAACAAGAAGATACTGGCAGTTGCATACCCGGGAACAGTCAATGAATTCCTTTCCCAGCACCCTGACCTTTCAAACAGGATAATCGTTTGTTCTGCCAATGAAACAGCAATAAAACAGGGTCTGAACAAGTTAACCACAACCAGCACAAGCACGGGATTTGTAACCCCATTTTTAAGCGGACTTATCATAGGGCTCGTTGCAGGGCTTGGTTCAGGTGCCTTCTTGATGAAGAGGAAACTTTCTTGAAGGTTCCATTTACTTTCTTTTTTTGAGTTGTTGAGTTTATCAAGGTTTTTTTTAGAATAGAACCATTTTATATCGATTATATTTTCCTGTTCCATGTTAGGATTATCTTTTTTAGAATAGAACTGCCTATTTAGAATTATTTCGCTTTAACTTTTTTTAATACAATTTCCATGGGATTTCCCACTTATTATTACGATCCTGTATAATTTTAGGATAAAAATATTACTTTTTGTCATATTTATTACTAATTCCTCTGCAAACTCCAGTTGAGTAATAACACAAAATTAATATATAGTATTACTATCATCTAAGCTTGTATAATAAATGATAAAGGAGGTGAAAAGATGAGAAAACAAGGATTGTTAATTGGTTTAACCATGCTTATGGTTATGGTTCTTTGTGGTGCAGTTTCTGCAGCAGATTCATCTACTGATGGAGGTGCTTTGCAGTCGAGTCAAGGTTTGAATGTTTCTAACTCTTCTACCCAGAGTTCAGCACTTGTTGACCCAGTCATCGGTGTTAAGGTTAACTATCCCTACAGTTCAGAGAGTGGAATAAATCCTGAGATAAAGGTTAAGGACAGTACAGGTAAAATTGTTAATAATTTCACCAAAACCTACGACTCTGCATTTAAGGGTTACAAGGTGAGTTTCGACTATACTGGTGTTGTGAACGGTACAACTTTTTACATCTCTGTCTCTGCTCCTGGCTACGTAACTCAGGAACAGAAGATTGCAGTGTACACTTCTTCTGATGTTACCGATCCCAACTTTTACGGCAGTGCAACCTTCAACATGAAGGCCACAGCAGCCTACAAACTTGGAAGGGACGTCACAGCCAAGGCAGATCAGCTTCTGAACTTCTCAACTGCAGACAAAGTTCTTGCGATTACAACTGCAGGTGTGCCAAAACTCAACGGAAGTACCAGTGAAGACTGTGTTGAGGGTATACTGAACGGTTCAAATGGTAAAATAACCTACGGTAAGGGAAACATACTGATGCTCAGGCAGACAGCAACCGATCCCGTGGACTTCTGCTTCGTTGTCAAGAGAGGGAATACCTTAACTGCAGTTTGCTTCAGGAACGGTACAGCTGTCCCTGTGTACACAGGTACGATCTCCGAGAACATGACCAAGCTTCAGTGGAACAACTACCTTGCAAAGGTGGGTTCAGCCAACACATTCTCCTACGCAAGCCTTGCAAATGCATGGGCAGCAGGAGCACCTGCAGATCTTCTAAGGGAAGCTGCATTCCATGGGCACGTGTGTCAGGGAACCATCAGCGGTTACATAATAACCCAGGCCATGATGAAGTACTATCCACCTGTACAGGCAACCAGTGGAGGACCAGGTTCTCCCGGGGATGTAACATCCTACAAGGTCATAGGTGTGACTGGAGATTCTGTTGATGATGCAGCACTCTACTTCTTCGATGCAACCCCTGGTAAAAGTGGATACGCAGGTTACGACACCAGTGCAACTGGAGCCGACAGCAGCATGCTGGCATTCATACGCTGGTACGACAAGACCAAAACCGGAGACCTCATAATTTTGAGGTTCAAACGCAACGAAACAAGGATGGCATTCGAGAAGGAAACAGGTATCAAATTAGAAGGTAACCTTGCTGAAATCAAGTTCAACACATGGATAATGAACAAGATGAAGACCAATCCAGGGTACTTCATTGAATTCTACAGGGAACTGAAAGGACTCAACGAAACCCAGTACTACTACTTGGTTGGAACAGCAAGCAACATCACAAATGCGGATGGAAGTGTGAGAATACCAGCACAGCAGGCCCACGGACTTGATATGGCTTACATAGACAGTCTGCATCTGGCCAGTGCAACGAGGGCAAACATCACAACAGGCACGTCTGGAAACTTAAGCTACGACCAGATGAAGGACATAGGTGTTCAGGCTGCAAACCTCGCCAAGAAGATATTCAAGGATGAACTTGGTATCGACATTGAGAAGGATGACAGGGACCTTGCAGTGCTCACATCAGCAGGATATGTCTACCTCAACGGTCAGACAACAGAAGCAGCATGGGACGGTATATACCAGGTTCTGGGTTCAAGGCTCAGCAGATCAACCCTGCTGCCTGTTCACAACGGTGTATGGAAGCCATTATGGTTTGCATTCGTGCTCAGGGGACTGGACGGTACAACACTCAGCTCAATCTACATGCGCTACGACAATGCAACGAATAGCTTCATAGTTGGAAACGGCAGCAACGTTCAGAATGTCAACAACATCGGTCCAGCAGCACTCAACAATGCTACAAATGTTTCATACCTTGGAAGCAAGGTTTTTGTTGATGGAAACTTCTTCAACGTACAGAGCATATCCAATGCCTGGAGGAACAACCCACCATTCGACCAGATCGTGACCTTCCTCTTCCACGACCATGCATGTCCTGGAGTACAGCCGGGATTCTTCATGTCCGACTACGTACTCAAGAACATTCCATTAACATCTGATAGTCAGAGCTACACCTACATAGGTGACAGTATCTACTGTAAGGACGACAGTCTGGTTTATTTACTGGACATCTCCCCTGGAATGGGAACTTACCTCAACCAGAGGCTGCCAAGTGATGAAGTTGAATCTGACTTCATAAACGGTGGAACAGAGGAGGGAATCATTGCAGTGTGGGACGACAAGCTCAAGGTTGCCCATGTATACGTTATCACATTCAAATGGGCTGATATCGATACAAGCGACCTCACAACCAGTGAAGCTAAGAGAGAAGCAATGATACAGGCTTACATAGACATGTACAATGGCAGGTCCAATCCTAGGGTGAAGAGTCCACCTGTGACAGTTACAAGCAACGGTAACTACCTCTCTGAGAGCCAGTTCAAGGCCCTGAAACAGGGAGGTGCCAATGGTATGAGTGCACTTGCCTACTTCAAGACCATTCCACAGCAGAGCCTGGCGAGCCTTATCAAGGTTCCAGGTGGAAACACCAAAAACGGTGGTTCCAGCAACGGAGGATCTCAAGGGTCAGGAAACGCTCAGGATAACGGTTTAGGTAATGGATCTGGAATCTTAAGTTCCCAGGGTTCAGTTGGAAGCACTGCAACTGTTAGTGCAGCTTCAACAACCAGTGAAACAACCGCTCCAGGAGATGAAGCTCAGGGACAGAAGTCCTACGAGATTTCAAAGACAAGTGGTAATGATTCTTCCAAATCCAGCTTTCCAGTTGGTGCAGCTGCTGTTGGAATCATAATCATCCTTGGTCTTGTAGGTCTTGGATTCCTCTACAGGGGCGGTTCATTCGGACAGTAAAAACCATTTTCCCCATTTTTTATTTTTTTAGGACAGTTTTGGATGTGTACTTTTTTTTGCTGATCCATCCCTATTTTGAAGCTAATAAAAAGTTAAATCATGTTAGATAGATGGCATACCCAACTTCTTAATCAAGTAAAGATTTAGAATGCCTAAAATAGGAGAAATCTTTATGATAAAGGGCATGTCCATGGATAACTCATGAAAGAATTCGATGGATGATGCAGCACAGGGATAGAACTCAAGGTCCATGAACTGGAAAAAAACAGGATAAGAAGTTGTTAAGTACTGTTTTGTGGTATCTCTAATTTCAACGGGAGTTCAATATCTCTACAACCTTTGACATTTCTGTGAACCCGTACCTCTGATCTACGGGTACCGTCAGAATTCTCTTACTCAAATTCCTCTCGTAGGCAAAATCTTCAGGGATGTAACTCTCCAGATCCCATATGATCGGAGGATAAACATTATTTTTAATGAGTTTTTTCTTAACACCATCTCTTTCATCTTCATTTTTAAATTTCAACGCTAGCATGAAGGGGCTTTTAATATCATCAAGGTTAAAAAGAAGTATTTCCTTATTCAGTATTTCTTTATGCACTAAACTTAAATTCTGCCATCTTTTATTGGTGATATCCCTGATTGATATGTTTTTAAGGATGTAACAGGAAGTCAGTGGGATGCTCTGGGGTTCAACAACAAAATCATATTTGTAATCCTCGTATTCTTGATTGAGGTTTAAAAAATGTTCTTTAAGCCCTTTTAATCTATTGGATCGCTCCAGATACATTTTCTTCAACATCATAGCTTCCAATTTCTTTTCATAGTTTTTTGGAGCAACGTCACTGGATTCGAAGTTTGGATCACTGTGGTAAACCATCCCCCCATCAGGGATTGGGAATATCTTCCTTATGCTGGTTATCAAGTAGAGATCTTCATGGTTCAAAGCAAATCTGCTTTTATCAAGTATGGAATGGCTGACATCCAGGACAACAACGTTACCATTATCCAGGAACTCCTCTATCTCTTTTTCAGAGATAGCTTCTTTACCGAAGTAATCAATTAAATATATGAGAGAATTTTTAATGTTTCCATCTAAAATAGGTTCCAATGGTTCTTCGTGGGAGTAAAATGTAACATCCAACTCCAGTTCTTCGAAGGATTGTAAAATGGAGTCACATGTGTAAGCAGGTAAGTAACATGTTTTATCCCTGATCCCTTCTATATTTAACAGTATGGCTTTTATAGCCTGTCTGCCATCTCCAAAGAAATCATAATTCTCGTAAAGGTTAGTTAAGTAATAATATGCTGATTCTTCCCTTTCAATAGCCTTTAATTCTGGAAATTCAAGCAAACCTCCAAGTTCCATATTCATCACCAACCCATGGATTCCTTTCTACAAACACATGATCATCTTAATCAAGCAAATCCTAAAAATATGAATTTTCCAGGTTCATATCCTATGATTTTTACTACACTATAGTTTCATCGTACCCATACCTGTACTTCGGAAAACAGCTTGTTTCTTCGGGAATTGATTCGTTGAGGTTCATCAGTTCCCTGTAGATCTCTTCATTGAATATCAGCTCACCAATGCACAGTTCGCGTGTTAATCTGGAAAAACGTCTTTTAAATTCAAAGAGGTTATCATCCTTTTGTTTACCTGCTCCAAGATTCAAATATTTGAAGTTTCGTTCTTTCGCCCATTTTATCGCCTCAAAAACTGTTAAATGGGAGGGGTACAAGTTTTTAACATCGTAGGATATTCCTGTAAGGTGGTAGTAAATTGAATCGTTTCCATAGATGAATATGGTCATTCCAAGGGTGTCATCACCCTGTTCCACCACTGCAAGCATGGTGTTTAATTTCAGTAATTTGAAGTGGTCTTCGATGAATCCTGCTGAGAAGTAGTACTTCTGATCCGCACATGTCTTGTCCATGGTTCTACAGTAAAGCTTCACGAATTCCGAAAAATCTTCCTCTGAAGGGTTTTCTATAAATCTTACCTTCCCTCCAGCTTTAATCGATTTTTTGATGGTGCGTTTATGGCTTCTTTGAATATTCCTCAGGATCTCATCCTCCTCCAGGGACAGGTCCACCAGCACAACATCGTTCACGTGTTCAACAGGAAAGATTCCTTCAAATAATTCCCAGTTCATTAAAATAGGGTCAAATCTTATGAATTCCGATACGTAACCCTTTTTTAAGGCGTACTCTTTGTAATCTTCAAAGAAGGATGTTGCAGATTCAGATGCTTCAATTTCATCACCTGCATCGCTCTGGATCAGGGGTCCCCCGTAACCGTAGGGAGTTGTTAGATCATAGAATGAAAAATCACCACATTTATCCAGTTTAGATATGTCCCTGATTAGGTGTGGCCAAAAGACCTTCAAGTACTCATCTTCCCAAAAAATAGACTCTGATTTCACGTCGTAATGATTTTCATAGAGACTGTAGTATTCATATTTGGAGTACACATCGATGTTACTGAAATTATCCTCCAAAGTTTTATTCCACTTCTTTCCTTTGGTTATAACTTCCAATTAGACCACTCCATCAGATGTTCAACATTCTGTCCATATTCTTAAGATTTTTATCCTAAGGATTTTATCGTGTTTCAAGGCCATTATTAAGCCTTTTCAATGAATCAACAGATAACTGACTTTTTTTAGTGGGACCAACATATAAATGGTATTTTTCAGGTTAAAACACCTAATTTACCAACCCTGAATCATGAATGTTAATCAGGATCTGGAACTATAAAGTGGATGGATATGATCCCAGATAGGAAACGTGTAGAACCTTGATCTTCACGTTCCACATCTTGTTATGCATATTTTTTTGTTGTATTAAAATAATAAATGTATGGTTTGCATGTCGTGTTAAACAGACTCGTGAGAAAATAGCAGGCAGGTTAAATTCAGAAAGAACTCTGCTCTGTATCCTGAGAAGAATTACTGGGATCTTTGGCTTATATTTTTTGGGGGATATCAAGGACAGAAAAGAAATCTTCCTTGGATAGGGGCCCTTTTATGAGAAAGGGCCAGTTCATAAAAAAATACATAATCCCTTGTGTTACGTTTTTGAATGATTTACGGCGTTATCATTTTGCAAAAAATTTAAAACCTTCAAAATTAATAATAATAAACAGTTACGGTGTCATATTGGTGGCTTTATTCAAGTTCATACGGTTTGATATGGATGAAAATTAACAGTAATTGTATCGATAACGTGGGCCTAATTAAACTGCTCTCTGTACTGAGTTTTCTATGTATATTGATCCTTTTGCTTACTGTAAATCAGGTGGGAGCATCCAGGGGTTATGAAATATCCCTGTACAGTGTTTATCCCCTTTATTTCTGGATACTCCTTGAAATTCCATTTATAAACCTTTTCCTGTGTATAATTCTGTCAAAAAATGTTAAAAGGGATCATGGTGTTTACTACGCCATTTTCGGGGCATTTCTTTCCCTGTTCATACTGTTGTCCCTGCCCATCTTCAGGGGCTACGCTTTTTATGGGGAAGGAGACATCTACGCACATTTAGCACTGATAAAGAATATTGCATTGACAGGCCATTTCACCACCAAAAACAACACCTATCCCATCATCCACATATTTCTGTACACAGTTTCCTCATTTTTAAACTACGCCCCAGAGAAGATTTCTTTATACGTACCCCAGCTCTTCATTTCTCTCTACACAATTTCCATGTTCATCTTCGCAAGGGCCCTGAAGTTCAACAGGTACGAATCATTTTTTGTGGTTCTCTTCTCCATAGTTCCAGTTATGGGATCCTGGATGACCATAGATTACATCATGCCATCAACCCAGGCCTTCATGATGATCCCCCTGTTCCTGTTTTTGGTAATTAAAAGCAGGGCTTCAAAGAAAAGTATGGAATTTTCCCTCCTTCTGATTCCTATTTTAATCCTATTCTGTTTTTTCCATCCTGAAAGCGTGGTGTTCCTATCTGCAGCTTTGCTGGCACTTATCATACTGTTCAAAATCGAGACCATCCAGTTAAAATTCAAACTCCCAGGGAATTTCAAGGGCGGTTCAGGGAAATACAAACCCAGGCTCCCAGGGACGTTCCGGGGTGTTCCAGGGAAATACAAACCCAAGCTCAAGATTTCAAGGAAATTCAAACTTGAGAACATTTCAACCAAGGAGATCATGGATGACTTTGGATTTCACAGGAAGGAAATATCCACCTTGTTCTGGATCCTGGTTGTGGGAACATCTGCCTGGTTCATATCAACCTACGCATTTTCATCGTCCATAAAGATTGTGTACAACTCATTCATTCTAAATCTGGTGGGTGGTACTCCACCGGCAGCTAAGGTGGTAAGTGGATTCACCATAGGTACCCTGAACGCCATAAAGATAATAGTAAGGGTTTACGGTGTGGCTTTGATCTACCTGGCCATAGGTGGATTGTTCTCCATATTCACCTTCGTCTCTTTGTTCATGAGAAAAAGGTTATCATTCAAAAACTTATTTTTAGCCACTCTATTTCTGGTATTCGCCTTTTTCAATTTAGTTTTCCTTTCTAAAGGAACTTCCATTGGATTCGATGTGATCCGGCAATTAAAATATTCCCTCATGGTTTCCACCCTCATTCTGGGAATCTTTGCCTACAACGTCTTTTTAAAACCAGATAATCTCTTCGGAAAAACTAAACTAAGGAAGTTTTGTGCTGTTTTGGTGATGTTCCTCCTGATAATTGCCACCCCAACCCTGGCCGTTTTCAGCACCTTCTCATCTCCTGAAAATTTTGGGATGAACTACCAGGCAGATAGTGTTCAGATTGCCACCGTGGGCTTTTTGATTGATAAAAAGAATGCGGAGTACATCCCCACTGTGGAGGAGAGGGTGTGGTCCTACAGAAAGATCTTCGATTACCTGGTCTTCAACGCTGACCAGATTGCGGTGCCCTCAACCGCACCAGAAAAACACTTCGGTTACAACCAGAGCGTTAACATTGGAACTTATCCTAGAAGCGGATATCTGATTCTTTATCCCCCAATAAATTACTTCTCTAACCTTTATCCAGAAAATAAGGCGGTTTGGATGTTTAATTCCACTGATTTAGATAGATTGGGCAACGACTCCACCGTGGATCTGATCTACACGGCAGGCCCTGATTATCGTATTTACTACCTCTGATGATGTATCGATGATTCCTCTGATGGTGTATTGCTGATTCAGAATCATTTCTATGAATAAACCCTTTTTAAACCTTCTGCAACTCCTTTAAAAAAGGGAACGAGGGCGTATGGTTCTCTGTGATACACTATGATCCCACCTGTGAACCAGAAGCTGAAGCAGAAGAAGTACAACAGGAAGGTGTAAAATTGTTTTTTATCGGCGTACCTTCTCATGAAGAGGAACAAATTCCTTGCAGAGTAGTACTCACGTGTTCCACTTATCTTTCTGGAGCTGACTGAAAATTTATGCCACACCCTTGATCTGCCTGCGCAGACCACCTTAAAACCAGCTCTCCTTGCTCTGAGACAAAAATCTGTGTCCTCGTAGTACAGGAAACATTCAGGGTTTAGGAAACCAATTCTATCCAGTACATCCCTTTTGATAAGCATTGAACATCCACTAACACCGTCAAGATCCTTCACATCTCTCTTGAATTCCTTTTTTCCCTGTCCCAGGGAAACAACGTTTCCACGTGACCATTCAACCTTAACACCCACGGACTGGATCCTGTCTATGTCATGGTAAAAATAAAGTTCAGAACCAACGATACCTGCATCCTCTGATTCATCCACGAGTTCGCTTAAAAAACTGGGATCAACAACGGTGTCATTGTTCAGGAGTAAAACAAAATCAGGATCCAGGTTTTTCAGGGCATGTTCAATCCCCAGGTTGTTCCCACCTGCAAAACCACGATTTTCACTGCTTCTTATCAGTGTGATGGGATCGTTTCCAGATCTTAAATAAGGGCCTGTTTCATTTATCAGTTCTTCCTCCTTTATTTCAAATACTTCCAGGGGCTTGTTTTTGGGATCGTATTCGAAGAAGGGAGATTCAACCTTCAACTTTCCATCACAGTACTCCCTTATCCTTTCAACTGAATCGTCTTCAGAGTGGTTATCAACGACCAGAACATGGTAATTAGGGTAGTCTATTCTGTGTAAAGATTCTAAACATTCTACGGTATCCTTCCAGCCGTTCCAGTTCAGGATTATTACTGCAACCCTTGGCCTCATTTCAACCCCTTTGAACCCACCCATTCGCCTTAAACAACCATCGAAGTTCTAACTATTTACAGATGCAGGATACGAGTACTAACTGTATTAATAACTGTATTATTATTTATTTAATATTATATTAAAGTGTTTCAGATTTTTTTGTGTCATGAATTTTAACTTTACCCTGAATTTTAAAGCTCTTCTTTTATTCAGATCTATCTTTTTATCCCTTCTTTTATTCTAATCAAACAGTCTTAGAATTGTCATGTCCTTCACATAATAGCTCTTGATTAAAACCATGATGCGTAAGGATTTAGGTAAAGATATAAGGTTTGACTTAGAAAGATATATTACTCTTAGTAATCTCTTTAATAATCTCCTTAAAAAGCCTCTTTAAAAATACCTGATCAAGGTACAAAAAAAACCTCAGGTTCATAGTTCAATAAAAAACCTCAGGTTCAAGAAGTTCAATAATAATGGGATGATGCAATGGCCTCAATAAGGACTATAGCAAAGAACGCAGGTGCTTTGTTTGTAGGCCTGATCATATACAACGTACTTGGCTTTTTCATTACCATGTACACTGCCAGGTACCTTGGAGCTACAGGATTTGGTATACTGTCCCTTGCACTTTCCATAACCGGTATCTTTGCTGTTTTCAGCGATCTTGGTCTGAGCACCCTGATGATAAGGGATGTTGCACGTGATAAGTCACTTACAGATAGATACGTGACCAACGTTTCCATCCTGAAGATCCTACTGGCTGGTCTGACCTTTGGACTTGTGGCATTAACAGTTACGGTTCTGGGTTATCCTAAACTCATAAGCACGGTTATTTATCTAATCACAGTGTCAACTGTGTTGAATGCATTTGCCACAGTTTTAACCGCTGTTTTCCAGGCCAATGAAAAGATGGAGTACATGTCGGTTAACTACATATTGACCGGTGTTCTTTTGACGGTGGGTACTGCAATTGGAATATACTACGGTCTGGATGTGGTTTACTTCGCCTATGTCTACGTAGTTTCAAGTTTATTCGTTCTGATTCCCACCACAATCATATACCTCTGGAAGTTTTCCTTACCTGAACTGGAACTCGATCTGAGTTTTTGGAGGCCTGTGCTGAAGGAAGCCTGGCCCTTCGGAGTAACAGGACTTCTGGTTAACATCTACTACTGGGTGGATTCAGTGATACTGTCTGTGCTCATAGGTACCGAGGTGGTGGGATGGTACAACGCAGCTTACAAGTTAATAGTGGTCATACTCTTCATTCCAAGCGTTCTAAACATGACCATCTTCCCTGTCATGTCCAGGCTCTACGTAAAATCAGAGGACTCCCTCAGATACGTCTACGAGAAATACTTCAAGTACATGGCAATCATAGCCATTCCAATGGGTGTGGGAACAACCCTGCTTGCCAACAAGATCATCCTCCTGATATTTGGAAGCCAGTACACACCCTCGGTGGTTGCCCTACAGATACTCATCTGGTCATCTGTCATCATATTCTTGAGTGGAGCCTTCACCATTCTGGTACAAACATCCAATAAACAGATGGTGGTAACACAGATAACAGCTGTTAACGTGGTTTTGAATGTTGTACTGAACCTGATACTGATACCACACTTCAGTTACATAGCTGCGAGTGTTGTCACGGTGGTAACGGAGCTGTCCGCTTTTCTCCTGGGTCTGAGGGTGGTTTCCAATATGGGATACGGACTGACCAGGAAGGACCTATCCTACCTGATCAAAGCAGTCCTTGCAAGTGGAGTAATGGCCCTGTTCATTGCTTACTTCAACAACATGAACCTCTTCGTCCTGATTCTCCTGGGCACAGCCGTATACTTCGCAGTGCTGTACCTCATCAGGGGATTCGATAAGGAGGACATCAGCATAGTTAAAAACATCCTCAACAGATAGCATGTTTTTTCAACCCCCATCTGAACGTGGAGTTTCATTGTGTAAGGAATTGTAGGAACTATATCCCATAAGTTCAGCTGAAAATGAATCAATGTTCATCTGAAGTCAATAATACCCTTGAAGGGGTCCATTCAAGTGGGGATCGTACATTGAAAGGCCTCCCATTTAATATTGGGGATCGTACATTGAAAGGCCCCATTAAATATTGGGGATTTTACCATTGAAAGGCCCCATTCAAGAGGGACTGCAGCCCTTTGAAACCTTAATAAAAAATGAAAAATAGTTTATACACGGAACCACAATATATGAATGGAGATTTTAGCATGACTCAAATGAAAAAGCTGACGAACTTTTTTGAAGATGCCATGTCAAGAAATTTTAAATACGTTTTTTCAAATCAGGTCTACCTCTTTAAGAATTTTTTATTCAAAAACAGGATAAAAGAAATACAGAGGGATCTGTTGAAGGAGAACTACCCTCCAGATTCTGAGAAACTGATAATCTTCCTAACATCTGGTTTTAACGATGTTAACGGTGGAATCATGTCAATTTCCTCCATCTACGAGGAAACAGAAAAACTCAAGGAACTCCATGGGGCAGAATCCCTGCTGTGCACACCACCATGGGACCCGGTTTTGTTGAGGTACACCAAGTTCCGTAACAGAAACAACCTTTACGAATTCTCAGAGGTCCTATCATACTTTCAGAACCCGAAAAGTGTTATGATACACATTCCTGAACATTTCTGCGGTCAGTTCATGGACGAACTGTCTCAGGAGGATTGGAGGATGTTGGATGGGATCGAGGATCTCCACGTGAACATCCTGATACAGAACATAGACTATGCCCTGGAAAATTTAGGTGACATAAAACGGGTATCAGATAGATTCGAAAATGTTACAGGCACCATAGCCCATGAGAAGTATTCAAATAAGGAAATGAGAGAAAAACTGGGATTTCCAATACACAAACTCTCAACATTTGTATCCCCTGAACGGCACTATAAAAAACCTTACGTGGAAAAAGAGGATATCCTCATAGTTTCTCCAGACCAGCACCCAATGAAGGGTGAAATTCTGAAGACCATCAGCAAAACCATGCCCCAGCTGAAGGTTCGAATAATACAGGGAATGCAGTACGAGGAGTACAAGGAACTCATATCCCGGGCCAAGTGGGCTTTGACCTTTGGAGAAGGATTGGATGCTTACTTCGTAGAATCCATATACAGCGGTGCTGTAAGCTTCAGCGTCTACCATGCAGGATTCTTTACAGAGGACTTCAAAAACCTGAGAACAGTTTATTCAAACTACCATGAGATGCTGAAACAGATGCCCCTTGATATGATGAACCTGAACAACGAAGAAGATTACTCCAACTACCAGAGGGAAGAATTCGATCTCTGTGCAGGTTACTACGACTTCAGGGAGTACGCTAAAAATCTGGAACTCTTTTATAAAGGGGATTACACCTTCAAATGAATAGCCTGGGAAAAGAGAGTTGATTCAGGTGTTCAAATAGCTTGATTTTTACAATAATCCAAAAGAGACTTGATTCAACTGTTCAAATAGTTTGATTTTTACTATAATCCAAAAGAGACATGATTCAGGCGTTCAGAGAGGTTTTATTCATTTATTCAAATGAGTGCCTGATTCAGGTATTCAGAAAAAACATGATTATCCAAACGAGTGCATGATTCATGTGAAACCTAACCCACCATGGAGATTATCTTATCCGTGATCCTGTCAACGATCCAGGTCTCCAGATCAGGGTACAGAGGAAGGCATAAAACCCTGTTTGAAACATCGAAGGCTGTTTTTAAATCGTACTTCTCAATGAGGTCCATGCTGCCACGTTTGAAGTAATCGAAGTTCACAGTCAGGGGATAGAAGTACTTACGTGCATTGATACCCTCTTTAACAAGTTCAGAAAAGACTTCATCCCTGATCTTGATGTTCTCAAAGCACACCGGGATGTAGGCGTAGTTGTACCTGGATGCCACGAGCTTCTGGAAGGTCACACCATCAACTCCCCTTAAATTATTCTTGTAACGTTGGTAACGTTCCTTCCGCAGGTTTATCTTTTCTGCCACGGTTTTAAGGTTGCATAAACCCATTGCAGCCTGAAACTCATTCATCTTGGCGTTGCTGCCAGGTAGAATAACCTCCTCCTCGGATCTGATACCGTGGTTGCGCAGGAGCTTCAGGATCTCTATCAATTCCTCAGAGTTCGCTTTTATACCCCCTCCCTCAATCGTGTGGAAGATCTTGGTTGCATGGAAACTCAGGATGGAAACATCACCGTAGTCAAGAAGGGATTTACCATGGTACTCCACTGCAAAGGAATGGGCTGCATCGTAGATGAGCTTCAGGTCATGGTCATCAGCTATTTCCTGCAGTTCATCAACGGCACAGGGATTACCATAGACATGAACAGCCAGTATTGCTGAGGTATCATCGGTTATCTTTCTCTCAACATCATCAGGGTCAATGTTGAAGGTTTCAGGGTCGATGTCTGCAAAGATCGGATTCAAACCCTCAAGCATCAGGGCATTTGTGGTAGCTGCAAATGTGAAGGGTGTTGTGATCACATCCCCTTTAACTTTGAGGGATTCAAGAGACATTTGAATTGCTGATGTACCATTGGAGACTGCTATGAAATTTTTAACCTTCAGGTACTCCATGAGGTGGTCCTCCAAGGATCTCAACAGCTCACCATCGTTTGTTAACCAGCCGTTTTCCCATATCTTCTCCAGGTATCGATTGTACTCCTTTAAATCGGGAAGATCCGATTTGGTAACATTTATGCATGTCCTATTGAAACCTTTCAAACCCGGAATAATGGATTGGGTGATATCAAGCATTGACAAATCCTCCATTTTTGTATTCAGATATAAAATACTTCTTTTGGATAAAATTCCAAGACATGAATCAACATTTAAATGAATTACGGTGTTTTCCTCCAGTTCTAGGGGTGGTGATCAGGGGTCGTGTTAAACTCAGGTAACTCCTCTCGTAATCTTCAGCAACCTCCTTCCAGGTCCTTATCTTTCCACTGAAGGGACCAACTGTTACATCATCCTCGTGGATCCTGAGGATCAGATCTGCAACCTCCCCAGGTCTTGGTGGATAGTCAACACCAAAACATCCCTTTTCCTTTGTAAATTCCTCCAATGCTGTTCCATTGGTGACTATGGTTGGAGTTCCCCTGGAGAGGGCTTCTGCAACAACGATCCCGTAACCCTCTGTCCTGGACAGTATGATGAATATGTCGTGTCTCCCCATTTCTTCAAGGACCTGATCATGGGGTAGGAATGGTTTCCAATCAACGAAACCTTCAAGATCCAGATCACTGGAGAGTTTCATGAGATTCTCTCTAAAATCCCCCTCACCTACAACTGTTAACTTCACATTCTCAACGCCCTCATCCTTGACGAGTCTTTCAACTGCCCTTAGGATGTGTTGAACACCCTTGTACTCCAGGAGGTAACCTGTGTAGAGTAACTTCAGAGTTCCATCTTTCTTATTCTCCTTTGGAGTTTTACAGTCAACTCCATGGGGTATGACCGTTATATCAGGGTTGTATATCTTCTTTATGTTCCTGGCTTCAAAGTCTGAAATGGAAACCACATGATCCACGATCTTCAAAAGTTTTTTGCCAATGAACATGTTGTACAGGTCTCCGAAGAGTTTTCCAGCCATGGTGTTCCGATTCAAAGGATCGTAATGTGCTGTGAAAACTATGGGGATGCCTGGGTCCTGATCCCTGATGGCCTTCACCATCAAAGGCGAAAATAGGCCGTGATAACCATGCACATGGACCACGTCAGGATCCAGTTCTTCCAGGTGCTTCTTCATGTAATCGAAGGCCCCAATGTTCAGGCCATAGAAAAATCTCTCCAGTCCAGGATCCAGCCTCACGATCCTGAATCCATTGTAGATCTCCTCTTCAGGTAAATTTGAGGTGTTCGTTGTGATAACGGTGCAGTCGTGTCCCCTTTCAGAAAGCTGGGTGTTCAGTTCCACTATGGTTTTGTTGATACCCCCAAAATCCGTTACCTCCTCATTCTTCAGGGTTAAGATCTTCATTCATTCACCGCTTATGAGATTTTTGTAGAGTTCTATATGATTTTTAACTATGGAGTCCCATGAAAATTTCTCAAGAGCAATGTTCCGTGCCCCCTTTGAAAGTTCGTCATGGTTCTGGTTTATTTTAAGGATGTTATCGATTATTTCCTCCTCGTGGGGATCCGTAACGAAGCCGTTCCTCCCGTCTTTGACTATGTTGGAGGTGGCCCCGGCATCAGATACAAGGGAGGGTAAGGCAGAAGAACAGGCTTCCATAACTCCTACAGCGTTACCTTCACCACTGGATAATAGTACGAACATGTCTGAAGCTCCATACAACTCAGAGAGCAGTTTTTGATTCAGGAAATTTAAAAATTGTATGTTGGGGTTTTCACGTGCTAACCTTTGCAGATTAGGCTTCTCTGGTCCGTCTCCAACCAGCAGCAGGTAGGCATTTTTTAGTCGGTTCTTCAAGGTGTTGAAGGACCTTATGAGCAGGTCTATCCTTTTGACTGGAACGAATCTCCCAGCGTAGGTGATTATGAATGCATCCTCTGGAAGATGGTACTTACTCCTCAGTTCAGCTTTCTTCTCACAGCTGAACGGTTTGAACAACTCTGTATCAATCCCGTAACAGCCTCCGTACTGGCTCAGGGTGGTTAGATTTGGATTCAAACCCATGGAGGTGAGTGTTTTTTCGGATTTGGATGAGGGTGTTATCACTGCATCGGCATTTCTGATGGCCCTTGAGGCGATGTGTTTGAAGTAGATCTTCCCAACGAAGTCAATGAATCTGTTACCGTAAAACCAGTCGTAGCCAGTTACCCCATTTATGGAGAGTACTGTAGGCACACCCAGCCCTGATTTCTTCAGGAGGGGTAAACAGATGAGGTGCTCTGGAAAGTTGAAGTGCACCAGATCGATGTTGTTCTCCTTTACTATTCTCTTCAAATCCCGATACTCGGTTACCGGGTTTATGAAGGAGTAAGCCACACTTGGAATCAGGTAACGATTTTTGATGTAGTGCATACGAACGTTACCGGGAATTTCAGCCATTTTAAGGGATTTATTGCCGTTAAATTCAATGTAAGGAGTTTTTACAGTATAAAAATGCACATCATGGCCTTCGTTGGCCACAAGGTGTGCAATATCCAGTATAGGTGATACATTTACGCCGTGGGAAAAGGGGCTCACGTACAGGATGTTCATACTACAAACTCCTTACATTCATCATTTTGCTTTAACAAATGATTTTGATCGGTCAGATGATGATTTGCCTGATTTTGGTTTGTTGATCAAACCCTCGTACTTCTCAACGATACCCTCCCAGGAGTACTTCTTTAAAACCCTTTCACGGGCACAATCCCCCAGGTTGAAGAAGCTTTCACGTTCAGCATCAACCATCTCAATTTTACGGCTGAGATCCTCTGCATCGTTGAAGTAGAGTGCGTAGTCCCTGCAGACCTCCCTGTTGAACTCGTTGTTGTGGGCGAGGATCACGGTGTTCATCTTCATGATCTCCACTAGTGAGGGGTTGGTTCCTCCCACGCTGTGTCCGTGGATGTAGGCGAAGCAGTTCTGACGGAGCATGTTCAGAACTTCGGTGTCGTAGATTCCACCGGTGAATATTATTTTTTTCTCCCCCTCCAGGATTCCATTAACCTGCTCCTCGTACCTGGGGCATCCGAAGTTTCCAACGATGACCAGGGGCATTTCAACGCTGCTCTGGAGGTAGCCCTGAATTATGGTGTGGATGTTGTTCTCAGGTTCCAGCCTTGCAACCACGAGCCAGTAATGTGGGTTGAGGGTTATCTTACCCTTAAGATCTTCAGGAAACTTGTTATCATCCCAGGGTATTGGTGGAACATCAAGAGCACCGTAGGGTATGAATTCAGATTTAATTCCATACTTGGAGTCCATGTACTTCTTGATCTCCATGGAATCCACCACCATGGTGTCGGCCCAGAAAACAGCCATCTTCTCGGATTCCTTCAGGATCCATCTGATGACAGGATTGAACTTGGCCCGTTTCCATTCCATGCCGTCGGGATTGACCCAGAGTTTTTTTCCAAACAATCGAGGTATAAAAAAGAACATCGCAGCACTGTAGCCTAGCATGTAAACTATGTCCGCATTTCTTGCTGCCTTAAAAAGTGAAAAGATGTCGTATAAAAATTCATAAACCAAGCGTGCAAGGAAGAAATTCGGAGGTTTTAATGGACAGTAGAACAGTTCAACACCCTTGAAGGATGGTGGGAACTTGTTGTTGGCCGGTCTTTCACAGCTGACACAGACATGGTAGCCCTTGGATACCAGGAAGGTGCTGACGATTTCAGCAAATTTTTCAAATCCACCGTAATTGTTTGGAATTCCCCGGCTACCAATTATGGCTACCTTCTTTTTTAACATATCATCACCACTCCATGCTTTTTTTGAAAGGCCCATACAGTATCATTACTTCACAAGAAAGTGATACCAAACAACTTCCACGTGTGCAAAAAATCACACACTATATAAAGTAATGCCTGAATGTGGTGACTATTGTCACATTCCTAATAGTATATTAGGAGATCATCCCATATAAAATAATATCATTTAGGGATTTAATGCTCAAAATGTGATCAAGTTTCTGTTCTTTCAGGGCAGGGGTCATTTTAGGAGGGTTCAAAATCGTCAATAAACAGTACTCGGATCTCGTGTTGATAGGAATTTTAACAATTTTAACGGTGGTTTTTATTGAAACACCGGTTTTAAGGAGTATGTTCCTCAGAAGCATCCTTGGATTTCTTCTGATAATCTTCACCTCAGGCTACGCCTTGATGGCAGCACTCTTCCCAAGGAGGGGGGATCTGGACACCCCTGAAAGGCTGGCCCTGAGCTTTGGTCTGAGCATAACAGTCACATCACTCATTGGACTGGCCCTGAACTACACGCCATTGGGAATACGCCTGACACCCATACTCCTTCTTCTGTCGGTCTTCACCATCCTCATGATTCTGATGGGCCTGAAAAGAAGGTCTGACGTGGATGCTGTTGACAGGTTCTCAGTGAGCTTCTCCCTGAAACCCTACTTCGACAGATTCAGGGGTGAGTCCAGGGGATCCCAGGTGCTCTCAGCCGTCCTGATCCTCCTGGTGGTTGTGACAGTTTCGGCAACTGTTTACACCCTTATGAAGCCCCATCAGGGGCCGAACTACACTGAGTTCTACATTTTAGGGACGACTGGTAAGGTGATGAGCTACCCCAACAACCTGACTGTTGGTGAAACAGCCAGGGTCACGGTGGGCATGGTGAACCACGAGCACAGGAACATGACCTACCTATTCGTTGTGAAGTCCAACAACAGAACCGTGACCCAGCGGAACATAACCCTGGCAGAAGGGGCTAAACTGGAGTTCCCCTACTACATAACAGGGGAGTACGAAGGTAAGAAGGAGGTAAAATTCTTCCTGTACAGGCTGCCTGATGATAAGGTTCCCTACGGCACACTGCACATTGGGGTGAACGTTGTTTGAACCCTGATTAGATGAAATGTAAAATCCACTTGTAAATTGTAAATCCACTTTAAAGCCTTTAAATTGTAAATCAGGGTTTTTAATCCCTTGATCCCACAGTTTATATTGTAGTAAAAACAAAATATAGAGTATGATATTTCCAATTAGGGCGGCCACCATAACCGTGACCAACATGCAGGTCATGAGTTACACAGTCATTGCCATAGCTTTGGTAATGCTTCTGGCCCTGAAGGAGGTAACAACCTCAGAAAATGATAGTAAACGTTTCAGATCATTCATTGAAGGGTCAAACGTTGCAATCATTCCACTGCTCCTACTCTTTGCAGTCATTGTAATCATGGTGACCTACGAAGTGATAATCACACCGTCTTGAGTGGGGTTTTTAGTTTATAGTGCTGTTTTTAGCTAAAGTAATGTTTTTAATATAATAACCTTCGGATAATCATTCGTATAATAAAAATTCCCAAGTAAAAAACTTTTTTTAGTTTGATCCTTTTTTTAGATCAATTCAAACAAGATAACATGGGCTTGAGGAGAGGGGCTTAATGAGAGCATGAGCCTAAGGAGGGCATGAGACTAGAGATCATGAGCCTAAGAAGAAGAATGAGTTAAAGGAGTTCAGTTCTTTTTTTGATCAATTCATCCCATGAGGAAGGGCATGATCAGGAAGAGGAAGGTGTTCAGGATTCCGTGGGAAAAGGTTACACCAACTATGCTCCGGGTCTTGTGGAAGACGTAACCATAGAACATGGAAACAGCGAACACGAAAACCATGTCCAGGGGTGAGGTCCAGACAACGTGCATGGCCGCAAATATCAGGGAGGTGTAGATGAGTCCGAAGATGGTTCCAAAGACGTTTTCAACATTTTTCTGGATTATGCCCCTGAAGAGAAGTTCCTCTGCAAGTCCAGTTGACACGATGAATATCAAACCAGCAAAGAGCACCCATTCCAGTGAGAACTGGGAGACCATGGGTGATGGTGTGAGTATCAGGTACTCTGCAGGTCCCAGTAGAAACCCTGTCAGTGCCACTAGGATTTGAAGCTTCGGATCTCCCCAAAGAAAGCCCACGTGTCTGAGTCCAAGTCCTTCAACCCTCATTATGGCGTAGGATGCTCCGAAGAGGGTGACTGCGAGTATTGGGAACCAGAAAAGGAGGCTCATCTTCAGGATGTGCATGGAGAGCACTATGTTCACTATACCTATGCCTATACCTATGATGGGCAGGGCCATCATGGACATGAGGAGGTAGGAGAAGTTCTGCTCCCTGACCAGTGACGAGTGGAAGAGGAGTGCGAAGACAGTGCCTATGTAGATCACGAATCCCATTTCAGCACTCTGGTACACGGTTACGTATCCTGCAAGGATCAGGGCTGCAAGGTAGACCAGTAGAACCAGGACCTTCCTCATGAGAACGGTGTTCCTCAAGGATATGGATCTTCTCTTTTCCATGTCCCTGATGTGTTCCCTGGTTTTATCCCTTCCAGGATCGTTTTTTATCTTTTTAAAAATAGTTTCTGCACTCTGGTAGTCCATGAGTGCATCTTCCCAGGCTCCCTGGGATTCGTAGGTTCTGGCAATGTTCGTGAGAACCTCTGCTTCCATCTCCTGGTTTTCAGCCCGCCTGAACATTTTGAGGGCCTTCGTGTACTGGGATCTGGATGCCTCGTGCTCACCCAACTTTTCACTGGCAAGGGCAATGCCATTCATGGAGCGACCCTGACCTTCGTGGTCCGTGAGTTCCGTGTAGATGGTGAGGGCCGACCTGTAATATTTGCTGGATCCTTCAGTATATCCAAGCTTCAGGTGGACCCTGCCCAGTTCCAGGAGGGTTTCTGCTTCATTTTCAGGGCTCCCCATTTTTCTGAACAAATTCAGGGCGTCCATGTACCTGGGCAGTGCAGCCCTGAAGGCACCCTTACTGTAAAGAATCTTGCCTGCTTCAAGAAGATTGATTGCTTTCTGTTCTTCCATGGATCCCCCTGTGATTAATACAAATCCCTCTCTAGTTATATCTTGTCATGGAAAAGAATAAACCTTACCATATCTTCGCATGATGGAGGTTACCATGTCCTTGCATGATGAACCTTACAGTACAAACGTGAAGGGTTCAATCACCTTCACCAGTGAAGGTTCCTGATAAGAGAACAAAAAATTATATGATCACGGCCCCATATTATTAATATCAATGTTTCAGTAGGGATGTTCAATGACACGGTGATCACCCCACACTGGTGTATCACGTGATCCAGCGAAGCTTAAAAAAAGCCCCTTTAGGGGATTACCTGATTTACTTACTAAAAATGAAGCAAACCCTGAGATAAAGTCTGTTTCAATATGGAATTAGTTGAAGGAGCTTGTGAAAGATGGATCGAGGTATTAAAGTTGCATTCGTAACCCTTGAGGATGTTAAGGATAAAAAGGCGTGGTCAGGAGTACTCTACAGCATGTCGAGGTCCCTTGAGAAACATTTGAACGGGGAGATCCACTACATCAATCCAGCCGACTCCCTGAAAAACAGGACCCTGTTGAACCTACTGGCCCTGTCCAACCTGGGCCTGAAGAAGGGTTTTAAGAAACACTACTTCTACAAGTACAACGGATGGCTGTGCAGAAACCTTTCAAGCTACGTTGAAAGGGAGATTCAAGGTAAGGACATCGACCTGATATTCGCACCTGCATCCTCCTACGAACTGGCATTTCTGAACACCAAACTTCCCATAGTGTACACGTCGGATGCAACCTTCAGGCTCATCTACTGCCTGGATGATAAGTATGCAGATGTTCTGAAGTTTTCCCTGAGACGGGGAAACCTGGCTGAACGTTCCTCCATAGAAAAGTCTGATCTACTCATTTATCCATCAGAATGGGCAGCTGAATCAGCTGTGAATGATTATGGGGCTGATGAATCCAAGGTGCATGTTGTACCGTTGGGGGCAAATGTTGAGGAAGTTCCCCCTGAGGAGATGGTTTTAAAGAGGAGACCATCTGATTCATGTGATCTGCTATTTTTAGGTGTTGACTGGGAGAGGAAGGGCGGTGAAATAGCCTTTGAAACCCTTTTGGAACTGGAAAAACTGGGCATCAACGCCACTTTAACTGTCTGCGGCTGCACTCCACCCAGAGAATTTGTTCACGAAAGGATGAGGGTACTGCCCTTCCTGGATAAAAACGATGAAAAACAACGAAGGCAACTGGATGACCTGTACCTGACCAGTGACTTCCTCTTTCTACCCACCAGGAGTGAGGCCTTCGGCATGGTTTTCTGTGATGCCAGTGCCTTCGGACTGCCTGTGATAACCACCGATGTTGGAGGAGTATCTGGGGCTGTTGAACAGGGGAAAAACGGCTTCATGCTACCCCTGGATGCTGATGCATCCAGCTACGCAGAGATGATAGCCAAGCTGTTCCTGGATGATGACATGTACCAGGGCCTGGTTGTATCCAGCAGAAGAACCTTCGATGAAAAACTGAACTGGGACAGCTGGGGGAGAAGGGTTTCAGAGCTGATCAGGGGAGTTGTGGAACGCCCTGAAGGTTAATGAGTTTATTTTGCTTTTTTTTGAATATATTCATTCACTGGTTCTTATCTTGAACCTGTTGAGAAGTGCACTGTAAAGTCTTTTAAAAAAAGAGTTTATGGAGACTTAATTGAAATTAAAAAAACTTTTGATAAAAAACAATTCTCAGTATAATCCTGGTTTTAACTGCCCTATCCATGATGGGCACATCTTCAGCAGCCAGTTATACTGTGGATAACAGCAGTTATCTTAATATTTTCACTGCCAACGGTATTTCAGATGAATTCAGTCTGGATGGTGTTGACCACACCTTTGAAGATGGGGACACCTTCACCTTCCTGGAGGGTGTGTACGATAATGTGAAGATCATTCTGAATAAACCCGTGACCCTTTTAACCAGGGAAAGTGTGAACTTCACCAACAACGGCAGCAGCCCGGTTATACAGATTTTAAACACAGCTGAAGACACAGTTATCTCAGGATTTCACATCAGGGGGTCCTTGAATGTATCTGCGGACAACGTAACAGTAACCAACAACAGCGTAACGTCAGCTTCAGGAGACGGTGTCACCATCTCAGGATCCAACGTCAACCTTTCCAACAACCTGATCAACGGCAGCACCCTGTCTGGAGTGCGATCCTCTGGAGCAAACACACGTATCGAGAACAACACCATCAACTCCAGTGGAGAAGATGGGATAAGTTCTGCTGGAAACAACGCTGTCATGAAGGATAACAACGTCTATTACAGTAAATCCAATGGAATAAACTCCAGGGGAAACAACGCTCGTCTGGATTCCAACGTTGCAGAGTACAACACCGCCAATGGAATAAGTTCATCAGGAGACAACGTTACCGTATATAACAGCACAGCCAGTTACAATGGTAAATCTGGAATTTATTCTGGGGGTTACAATGCCAACATCACCCTGAACGATGCCAATAACAACGGTGAAAACGGGATCTACTCCAAGGGGGATAATGCCACTTTATCTCAGGATTACACACATTACAATGGTAACGGTATATACGTTTCAGGAAACAACAACACAGTCAGCAGTTCCAGTGCCTGCGCCAACACCCATTCAGGCTTCAATTCCACAGGACAGGGAAACAACTTCATATCTGTGCAGTCAGCATACAACTCAGGGGATGGTATCCATGTAACCGGTGCAAAGAATGCAGTGTCATCTGCAACAGTCAGCTACAACACCATGAACGGAATTTTCTCCAGTGGACCGAACACCAGCCTGACTTACATCACAGCCACGAACAATGGATACAATGGAATTTACAGTACAGGAGTCGGTGCTTACCTTTACTACATCAATGCAACCAGCAACAAACAGAACGGAATTTATTCTACTGGAAACAACATCAGCATCATATGGGTACCATCTGCCAATTCCAATTCAATGAATGGAATCTACATTGCAGGTGAAAATGCTTATCTGTACTACGTTACAGCCGATAAAAATGGACAAAATGGAATATACAGCACAGGCAATTCTGCTTCCATCTGCTACGTACTCAGTGCCAGCAGCAACAGGGGAAATGGAGTGTACACCAGGGGTCAAAAAGCAACGATATACGCAGCCAAAACATCCTCCAATTCACAAAATGGTGTGCTTTCAACGGGTTCAAATGCTAATCTGGTAAGTGTTGAAGCAAATTCCAATAAAAACAATGGAATTTCATCTTCAGGCTACAAGGCCTACGTAGGCTATGCAAAAACCAACTACAACCTCAACGGAATTTACTCCTCGGGAGCCAGTGCTTTCATCAGAAATTCAACATCCAACTTCAACAAACAGCAGGGCATACTGTCCATGGGTAGTAAAGCCGTTGTATACTACTGCAACGCCACAAAAAATGCCAATGGAATATACTCTGCAGGCTCTGCCGCTGAAATCGTGAAGACCAACGTCCATTCAAATTCTAACTGCGGTATCATCTCATGTGGAACTAACGCATATATAGAAAGCAATACTGTATATTCCAATGGATATGGAATTTATTCCAAAGGATCAAAATCGGTTATCTATGGAAACAAGATCTACTCCAACAGACTAAGCGGAATATACTCTGTGGCTTCATACGCCACGATAAGTGGAAACAACGTGTACTCCAACAGAGTTCATGGCATATGTTCTGCAGGATCCTCAGCGTACCTCTACAAAAATACAGCAAAAAGTAACAGCAAGACAGGTATCTACTCCACAGGCAAATCAGCATCCATCTACTACAACCTTGCCTCATCCAACAAGCAGAATGGAATATACTCCGTGGGTGCCAAGGCCAAAATTGCTAAAAACACGGCTGTGAGCAACAAAGTGTACGGTATCTACTCGAAGGGTAAAGGATCAAAGATGGCATCTAACAAAGCATCTGGAAATAAAAAAAAGAATATTAAAACCTAATTTTTAAACCTAATTTTTTTTATTTTTTTTAATTTTTAAAAATCTAACCAGATCTGGAATGGAAAGATGAATGGTTGATTTCTGCTATTCACTTCTTTAAACCAGAAGGGAGTTCGAATAAACCTCTTTTTAGGTGCACTGCATTTTTTGTATTTCTCTTCTTGCGTATGGGGCTCTTTTTAATCCTTTAAAATCAGTTTTAATCCCTTAAATCAGTTAATCCTTTAAAATCAGAATATTTAAGATTAAAATATCTACTTTAAGATTAAAATATCTACTTTCAGTTAAAATCAATAATATCTACTTTATTTTAAATCAAGCACTTTCAGTTAAAACTTCCAAAAAATCAGAATTTCAGGGAGGAAAAAATGGGATCCGCACCCGCAGATCCCGGATACCTGTTTTTATTTAACAAGATTCAAGAATGGACCCTTATCGTTGTTAAAGTTGTAATACGTGTTGCCACATTACATATCATGGTTCCAACTAGTATATAAAGTTTCCTTTATTTTTTTTCAAGTAAAATGGATTCTATTAAAGTAAAATGGAAAGCTATATAAAATCCAATTTCCTTAAATTTTATTCAAGCATATTTGAATAATCATCTGTGCTTACCAAAAATGAAAAAGGAGGTGAAAAGATCAAAAAACAATTATTCCTGCTATTGTTATGTTTCGTTTTTTGTACGGCAATGTGTGGGGCAGTTTCAGCTGCAGACACATCACAAGGGGGTGATTCCCCACCGGCCATGGTGCAGGCTTCCAATCAGGGCCTCCCAGATCCGGTGATAAACGGAACTGTGAAGGAGGTCTACAACGGTACCAAGAGTGCCTACGACCCAACACCGGTTTACGTTAACGAGAGCAATGCAGTACCTGTTAAAAATGCAACAGTGAACATCAGGGATCCCAGCACAGGATCCATACTGGCAACAACCAAGACAGATGCAAAGGGTCACTACGCTGTCAACTTCAACTCGGCACTCACCAGGTTCAACGTTGAGATCATCTATTCCAGTTATAAAACCTTCATTGGTAATTTAACTGTTGGTGAGAGCCATGAGGCAACCCTGGACCACATCTTCACGCCGGACATCCTGATACTGAGTTCAGGTTCAGACAAGGGTTACACCATAAACAGCCTTCAGAACAGAAGGCTGCTCTTCGTTGACATGTTCGACACGAGTTACTCATCGAACCCTGTGTACAACTGGATGATAAGCAGGGTGAACTTCGCACTCACAGACATGGCGATGCCTGGTTCAGGCTACGGTGACTGGTGGTATGCAAGTTTACTCAAAAGCCCTGCACAGGCAAATGCCAAGATCGCATACGCCTTTGGATGGCCTGTCATCCCACCGGATGCACTGCACATACTGGGCTACAACGGAACCAACAACGTGGACTCGGTTGCAAACACCATCATGGGTTCATACCTGGTTGACTCCACGAGCACAGCCAACATGAAGAACATGGTGAGCTACATCCAGTACCTCCTGGGTGAAACAGCCGTGGATCCAACGACCCTTGGTAAGGGTCCCGACTTTGGAATAGCAGACTGGGGTATCTACCACCCTGACTACCCAACGTCCAACCACATATGTTCGGTTCCATCGGTTACCAACCAGCAGATACTGAACTGGATCCTTGCAGATCCAGGTTACCTGAAGACCTCAGGCAGTCTGAAGTGGGTGGACACTGAATACGCAGCATGGGCCTCAACCCAGCGTCAGAACGTCTACACAACCTTCGAGAACTGGTACACCAAGAACAAGGCAGCTAAGGGAGCATTCGTTGTGATTGCAAGCTACTACCCTGGAGGTGCAACTGTTGACGCCCTGATCCGTGCATACGAGAAAAGGGGAAGGGCTGTTTTCAACTTCTACCAGGGAGGAACAACCCCTGCAATGAGCCAGTTTTTAACAGAACTCACAACGGGTTCCAATGGAATAGGCCCCCTTAAAAGGGGTGTTTCAGCTGTGAACTCATTATACGCATGGTCCATGAACTACAACAACATCTACAACGGAGGTGCAACAAGCGACTTCGAGAAGATGAACCTGGCAGCGATACAGGCTGTTCAGCTCACGGATCCAACGAGTCTAACCAACCCCATGGGTGCACAGTACGAATGGACAATGGACGTTGTGAGTCCAAGTATGGAGGGTGTTTTCAGTCCAGTGGCACTGTCCTACACAGACGCCAGTGGAACAGTGCATCCAATGGATGCATCCATAGCCAAGATAGTTCAGCTGACCATTGGATGGGCCAAACTCAAGGAACTTCCAAACGCCCAGAAGAAGGTGGCCCTGATACTCTACGACTACCCGCCTGGAAAGGACTCCATAGGAGCAAGCTACCTTGACGTGTTCCAGAGTGTTCACGACATCCTGGTTGAGATGAAGGCTGAAGGCTACAACGTTGGAACAACCATACCCACTGCAGACCAGCTCTACACCATAGTTGCTGCCTTTGCAAACAAGGGTACCTGGGCACAGAAGTTACTTGACCAGTACGTTGCAGCCAACAAGGTTAACCTCACAGCCAACGGACAGCTCATAGACGTCGGCACATACCTCCAGTGGTTCAGCCAGCTGCCTGCAGCAATGCAGCAGAACGTCACAGCCCAGTGGGGCTCGGCACCAGGAAACATCATGGTTTCAAACGGTAAGATAGTGATCCCCGGTATGATCTTCGGAAACGTCTTCCTGACGGTGCAGCCAAGCAGGGGATGGGACGCAGTTGAGGACTACCACAACCCATACCTTCCGCCAAGCCACCAGTACATAGCATTCTACAACTGGATAGAGAAGGTCTTCGGTGCAAACGCCATGATACACCTTGGTACCCATGGAACACTTGAGTTCCTGCCAGGAAGAACCACAGGTCTTCAGGAGACTGACTGGCCCTTCCAGCTTACAACCCTGCCCAACATATGCCCCTACATAGTATCAAACCCAGGGGAGGGTATGACGGCAAAGGACAGGGCAGACGCACTCATAATCGACCACATGACTCCTGCAATGGTTCAATCCGGTCTTTACGGTGACCTGTACAACCTCCAGAGTCTTATGGATCAGTACAGCAACGCCCTGAAGCTTGGTAACACAGGGGAACTGCCTGCACTACTATCCCAGATAAGGGCCAAGGCAGCTTCACTTGGACTTCCAAGTCCATCAGCTAACCAGACAGCAGACAGCTACCTTGAGGTCCTCCACGAAAGCCTGGACGAGATCTCAGAGTCCATAATACCCCTGGGCCTGCACGTCTTCGGACAGTCCATGTCTGAGGACCAGCTTGCACAGGAAGTGCTCACTGTGGCATCTGCAAGGAAAACCCTCATGAACGATCTCAAGGACGTCATGTACCCTGACCTTAAGGGCGTGTCCTACTACGAAATGGCCAAGAACGCCAATTACGAGGCTGTATGCCTTGCAGTCACAAAACAGGCCCTGAGCTACATTACGAAGATCATGAACGGCACGGATCCAAACACATTAGGAGCCACAGGTGCCCTGCTTGCAGACCTCATCTTCTGCAAGGAGATCATTGCAGACATAAGGGCCAGCGGCAAATCTGAGATGGAAAGCTTGATGAACGCCCTTAACGGAGGCTACGTGCTTCCAGGCCTTGGAGCAGACCCAGCCTACGGTGACGTGCTCCCAACTGGTAAGGACTTCTACGCCTCGGACACAGACAAGATGCCCACACAGGCAGCCTACCAAACAGGTAAGAAGGCAGCTGACCAGCTTTTAACGGAGTACTACACCAAGTACGGTAAGTTTCCTGAACTGGTTGGACTGGTAATGTGGGGTACTGAACTCCTGAGAACGGACGGTATAACCCTGGGAGAATTCCTTTACCTTCTGGGTGTAACACCAACCTGGGACGACTACGGCAACGTCAATGGAACAGCACTCATCCCACTTGCAGACCTGAAGATCACCATCAACGGGAAAACCATGAACAGGCCACGTGTGGACGTATACACAACTGCAGTCACAGGAACCCAGAGCTGGATAAACCTCCTGAACAGTGCAGTTAAAACTGCTGCATCAGCTAAGGGAGAATCCTTCAGTGAGAACTACCTCCTGAAACATCTTGCAGTAAACCCATCCCTTGACCGTGTCTTTGGATTGCCTGGAAACGTACTCGAGGGTACAGGCGTCTCTGATCTGCTGCCGAACACATCCAAGTGGAACTCAACAAGCGATCTTGCAAGCGTCTACCTCTCAAGAATGTCCAATGCATGGAGATCAACAGACAGCGGTATTGCTGTGTCAAAAAACGGTGGAGGTGTTGACATCGAGAGGAACCAGGCCACATTCGAGTACCTCCTGAAGAACACCAACATCGTGGCCCAGAACATAGACAGCACATGGAACCTTCTGGATTCAGACGATTACTACGACTGGTTCGGGGGCATGCTCATGACCTCCAAACAGCTGGGTGGAAACCCTGAAGGACTGGTCACGGACATAAGGAACCTGAACAACATGGTCACAAGGGACTACAGGGACACCATAAAACTCCAGCTGAACTCCCAGATCCTGAACCCTGCCTACAAGAACTCGCTCCTAGGTTCTGCAAGCGGATGGAACGAGTACGCGGCCAGGTACGCTGATCTATTTGCATTCTCAGCAACCAACCCTGATTCAGTTTCCCAGAACACATGGAACCAGGTTTCCCAGAACCTCGTTAACATTGCAAGCAGCACAGGACTGTCCAAGGATTACCAGGGCTTTTCAATGGAGAGCATGACTGCATGGGCACTTGAAGCAGCAAGAAGGGGACTGTGGAAACCATCATCCTCCATGCTGAAACAGCTCACAACCATATACATGCAGGCAACAACCAAATACGGTGTAACATGCTGCCACCACACCTGTGGAAACCCGCAGTTCAACCAGTGGGTTGTTAAGCAGGCGTCGCTCATGCCTGGTATGAGCAAGGCCATGGTACAGCAGTTCGCCAGTGTCATGGCATCCTCAGTTGGAATGAACCTGAATGTTCAGGGCAGCTCCAGCACAGGTACCAGCAGCGGTCAGGGTCAGTCCCAGACAGGTAAAGGAACGAGCAGTGTTGGTGATTCACCATCAACTTCAAGCTCGGCCTCAGCCAGTCAGGCTGCTTCTCAGAGTTCTGATTCATCCAATGCAGGTTCATCCAGCAATGGAAAGGCCAGTGAGATATCGGTTAAAAGCAGTAGCAGTTCCTCCCAATCTTCAGGAGTACCAGTTGCTGCAATAATCGGGGTTCTGGCACTTCTTGGACTTTTAGGTGTTGGATACTTCAAGGGAAGAAGTTAAACCATTGAGTTAGGTAAACAGATTTTTTGGGGTTTAAAACCCTATTTTTTATTTTTTTTTAGAAAAAAGGGTGCAGATCAATTTTAAAGTTGTTATGTTTGAGATATTCTTTTTATTGTATCATGTTCTTTGTTGCATTGTATTTTTAATTGTGTTCTGTTTTTTTAGTGTGGTTGTATTCTTATATCCCAATTTTAAAACATATTTTAATGAATTATCCTTATTTTAATGAATTATCCTTATTTTAATGGATTATCCTATTTTTATGAATTAGCCTTAATGAATTATTAAGAAATTTAGATAATTGAACTTTAAGAAAGGGTTTTATCTCCATGAACGTTATATTCACTTTCTTTTAACATTATTCACTCATTTTTAGACTTTATTTTTGCAGATGAACTGTTAAACTGTTTCAAATTTTTAAAGATCATAATGATCCACAGGAATGTTCATAAAAAACTGTTGTAAATCTTCACTCCATCTATGGCTTCTTGAAATGGAATGAATAGAAAGATATATAGTCAAGTTTACTTAATTTTTTATCAAGCATATTTGAATAATTCTTTATGCTTATCAAAACTGAAAAAGGAGGTGAAAATGTGAAAAAACAGATACTTATGCTTCTTATTGGTCTTTTTGTGGGAATAACAGTTTTTGGATCCGCAGTTTCAGCTGCAGACCCTGTCAATGATACATCTCTTCAGACAGCTGATGCAGCTCCTTTGAACAACTCTGGAAACATTTCATCATCAGATGTCAGAGCCTCAAATCCGGCTTCAAACAGCGAGGTCGATCCTGAGATCACCCTGAACATCACCCTGGAACATCCGGAGGCCCTTTCAAACAAGCTCCCAACTGTAACCGTTAAGGATGCAGCTGGAAACACCGTGAAGGGTGTGACTGTAACCAGGATAGGAAGTGGAAAGTACAAGGTTAACTTCACAAGCGATAAAAAGAACTTCAACTTAACGGTGGGTGCAGGTGGACATGTGTCCCAAACAGTGAACGTATCCGTCTCAAAGAGGAACGTCACCGATCCCACATTATATGGTGACGCAAGTGTGAAGTTGAGGGCATACAACATGCTCATAATAAGCGGATGTCCAAACTACGCCAAGCCATTCGTTGACTCAAACAAGAAACTCAGGGAGAGGGGATACTACTTCAACCTGAAATTCTTCACCAACGAGGATCTCACATCTGCAGACACCAGGGCGAAGATAAAACAGCTGGCAAACAGGGCAGACCTCATCATCGTAGAGATGATAAGTGAATCAGGCACGCTATCAAATTTAATGCCGCTCATATCAGATTCAAATGCCAAGATAATGGCTTTAAGGTGCGGTGTTACATTTTTAAACAACACAAAAATTGATGCAAACGACACAGAACTCAGGGCCTACTGGGACGGAACAGGTTCAGACAACATGGAGAGGTTCCAGCTCAGGGCACTTCAAAGGATTGGAATGCCAGTTGATGCATCTGAAAACCTCAGCGTGGTCAACTATCCAACAGAGTTCATATACCATCCAGATTCAACCACACCACAGTTCGCAACCTGGGCTGACTACCTGAACTGGTACAAAAGCAGCGGCCACTACAAACCAGGCAAGGCATGGGTGGGTGTAATGATGTACGCATCCTCGTTCTTCAATGGAAACGGCGACATGGCAATGAACATACTCAGAAGCCTTGAAGCCAAGGGTTTGAACGTGGTTCTGGCTGTAACAGCATCAACTGACACTGCCAGGGCAAATGCCATAATCAAGTACTTCCTGGATGGCAGCACATCAAGGATAGGTGCCCTCGTGGCCTGTGTTGGCTACAACATCGTATACAACAACCCCCAGAACAGTACGGATCTCCTCAAGAGGATGAACATACCAATATTCTCCCCTATCTATGCTTCAGACCTTGAAACCTGGAAGAACAGTTCTTCAGGACTGTCCAGTGAACTTTACTGGCAGGTGGCCTGGCCTGAGATGGAGGGAAGGATAGAGCCCATAATCATGGGTGGTGTTGAATCAGCAGAAACAGACCCCTACACAGGCATCGTTGTGAAGAACTACACACCACTATCAGACAGGATAGAGAGGATAACAAACAGGGTTTACAACTGGATAGCACTTCAAACACTCCCTAACAGTGCGAAGAAGATAGCACTTATCTACTACAACAGTGCAGGGGGTAAGGATGGAGTTGGTGCTTCCTACCTCAACGTTCCTGAGAGCATATCCGCAATACTCAAGGCTCTCAAGGCAGCAGGTTACGATGTATCAGGCAACATATCAGTTGATTCCATAATCAAACTCTTCACCACGGCTGGAAACAACGTTGGTTCATGGGCTCCAGGAGAACTTAAGAAGGTGGTTGATGCAGGTGCAATAACCATACCCCTCAGTGAATACATGGAATGGTTCAACACATTACCAGAAGAACTCAGAAACGAGGTCACTGCCAAGTGGGGTGCTGCTCCAGGCAGCGTCATGGTCTACAATGGTAACATAGTTTTACCAGGTATAATGCTGGGCAACGTATTCGTTGGTGCACAGCCAATGCGTGGATGGGGAGAAAACTCCACAGACATCGCCCACTCACCGACACTGCCTCCAACCCACCAGTACATTGCATTCTACATGTGGCTCCAGAAGAACATGGGTGCCAACGCAGTCATACACATGGGAACACACGGAACCCTTGAATGGCTCCCTGGAAAAAGCGTTGGACTGGCTGGTGATGACTGGCCTGATGTTCTACTGGGGAACGTACCAAACATCTACCCCTACATAGTTGACAACACTGGAGAGGGAACTCAGGCCAAGAGAAGGGGCTACGCAGTGATAATAGATCACCTCACAGCTCCAATAATAACCTCAGGCCTCTACGGAGATCTTTCAACCCTCCAGGACCTTATAAACAGCTACGACAACACACAGGACAGCCAGCGTAAAACAGCCCTTGAAAAACAGATCAGGGCAATGGTAACCCAGATGCACATTGATCAGGACATCGGTCTCAACATGAAGACTGCAGCCTTCAGCGACATCAAGAACCAGGTTGAACACCACCTCGAGGATCTTGCAGCAACACTGATCCCCTACGGACTCCACACCTTTGGAGTTGCCCTCAACGGCACAGTACTGGATCAGATGGTTGAATCCATTGTGAGCTTCAACCCTGCAGAAAGGAACAACGCAGAGTTCAGGGCAAAGATACGGGCTGAACTTTCTCAAAACTATGAGATGGAAGCCCTGCTTGCAGCACTGAGTGGAGAATATGTATCACCGTCACTGGGTGGTGATCCAATACGCAAGCCAGACGTGCTCCCAACGGGTGCGAACTTCTACTCCTTCGACCCAAGGTCTGCTCCAGATTCAACTGCCTGGCTGATAGGTAAGCAGATGGCCGACGACATGCTCATTGATTACTACAAGAAGAACGGACACTTCCCTGAAACAGTGGGTGTTGTTCTCTGGTCAACTGAAACCATGCGTACCAACGGTCAGACCATAGCCATGATACTCAGGTACATGGGTCTGGAACCGCAGTGGAAGTCAGGAAGGTTCGTGGGTGTTACTGTAACACCGCTGAACAAACTAACACTGAACATCAACGGAAAAACAGTGAACAGACCACGTGTTGATGTGCTTGTGACCATAAGCGGTCTCTTCAGGGACACCTTCTCCTACACCATTGAAATTCTGGACAAGGCATTCCGTCAGGTTGCAGCTCTGCCTGAGAGCACGAGTAGCAACTACGTTAAGAAGCACTACCAGGAAAACTACAACAAGTACACCAAGAAAGGTATGAGCTCTAAGGATGCAGATACCCTTGCAGGGGCCAGAATATTCGGAGAGGCACCTGGGGGTTATGGAACAGGGGTTGCATCCCAGGTACCAAACACATCCAAGTGGAAGGATCAGTCCGATCTCGTGGACACGTACCTCTCAAGGATGTCCTACATCTACGGGGTAGGTTACTACGGTATTCAGGGACTTCAGGCCTTCAAGGATCAGCTGAAAACTGTTCAGGCAACTGTTCAGGTCAGGGACAACAACTACGGAGTTCTTGACAACGACGATGTCTACCAGTACCTCGGCGGTCTTACAATGGCTGCAAAGAGTCTTTCTGGTTACGATGTGACTGCTTACATTGCAAACACACGGTCATCAACTCCAAGGATAGAAACTCTGTCTCAGTTCATGTCTAATGAAATCAGGTCACGGCTTTTGAATCCCAAGTGGCAGGAAGGTATGCTCAACCAGGGATACTCCGGTGCCAATGAGATTTCAAAGGAGATAGGTTACATGTTCGCATGGAAGGCTGTTACACCAGATGCTGTGAAGGACTGGCAGTGGAATGAAATTGCCCAGAACTACGCATTTAACTCTGCGGTCAGAAACCAGATGCTTCAGGCAAATCCCTACGCATACACATCCATGCTGGGCTGGATGCTTGAGGCGAACATGAGGAACATGTGGAGCACTGACAAGGCAACCATAACCGCACTTGCAAACCAGTACGTCAGTTACACAACCAAGTACGGTGTTACATGCTGTCACCACACCTGTGGAAACATCCAGTTCAACCAGATGGTTGTTCAGATGTCCTCCCTGAGTGCTGACACCTTGAAGCAGTTTGCAGGTGTTGTGGCTGCTGCAACAGGCAAGAACCTGAACGTTCCAAACAGCCAGTCCAATGCAGGTCAGAGTCAGTCCAATGTTGGTCAGTCTCAGTCTAAAAGCTCCAAGAGTAGTAGCAGTGCAGGTTCATCTGCATCCAGTCAGAGTGCTTCTCAGAGTTCTGATTCATCCAATGCAGGTTCATCCAACAGTGGAAAGGCCAGTGAAATATCGGTTAAAAGCAGTAGCAGTTCCTCCCAATCTTCAGGGGTACCATTTGCTGCTATTGCAGGTGTTCTCGCACTTCTAGGACTTTTAGGTGTTGGATACTTCAAGGGAAGGAATTAAAACAGTCAAAGAGTTTAAACATTGGGGTTAAAATCCCTATTTTTTTATTTTTTTTAGATCAGTGATTGAACCACTTTTTTTTCGTTCATTGATGAAATCACTTTTTTTGCAATGTTTCTCATTTTTTTAGCTTTAAATGTTTTATTTCAATTATATTTCAGCTGTTGCATCCTTTTCAATTAGATTTTATTTGTTTTAGTCTTTTCAATTAGATTTTAATTTGTTAAATCCTTTATTTTAATATGTTTCACCTGCAAAACGCTTTTTTTCAAGGGATAGTTCTGTTTAGATGGTTCATTCTCCTTCTTTTTCCATCCATCTCTTCCAATCAACGATCGTCCTCCAGTTTTTTAACTCCCAACCAATTAACGGAAAAATGCAAAGGTATATAAATCAAATTTACTTAATTTTTTATCAAGAACATTTGATTAATTTGTGGAGGGTGTTGAAGAGTTAATAAAAATCTCAAGCTAATGGGCTAATTAGTATTAATTCATTAAATGTTATTACGAATTCCTGTGAAATCCCAGGGAAAGTAATAATAAAAATTAAATAGAAATTATTATATATTCAAAAAATCCAGAACATGGAATGATTAAAATGATCGAGTTACTATGGAAATTAGGAGTTCTCTCAGCAGTTCTTGTATTCGGTGTGAAAATAGGGCTGGCAATGGGATTTGCAGGATTATCAAAGAAAACAGCAGCACTCATCACCCTTGGATACGGTGGGGGAATACTCCTCCTGTCAAAACTTGCAGAGGGATACACGGATGTTCTTTATAAGGTAATTTACGACTACAATTTTGCAATATTTCTTGTGATGGCCGTTGTTATTGCCTACGCAGGTTTTCACACCATCAAGGAGTGGAAGAGGAACAAGAAAAATCATGCCAAGGCATCGTGCATGGCAATGATAGCGCCGTGCCCATGCTGCTTTGGAGCAGTTATCGCAGCAATAATACTGGTTTCGCCGGTTATAGGTGCATCATCCTTTGTGATAGGAAAGTACGCAGCACTGTTCCTTGCCATTACAATAGGAATATTCTACATGGCATCGGGTGCAATAGTCAGGATCAGCAAGAAGCCCTACCCTGTTCTACTGGGCAACTTCATGCTCTTCGTTGGACTCTACTTCCTTGCATCTGCAATAGTGATCCCAAATATCAGCACTGCCATGACATCCAAGGCCAGTCCCCTGACGATTCCATCACTCACCGTGGTTGCAGGGGTTCTTGTTGCACTCGTACTCCTGATTGGACTGGGCATTTCCATGACCAGAAAGAGGAGCATTCTGGTAAAAGGTTGATTTCAATAATTAGTTATTAGAGGTGTTTTTACAATGGTTGCAGTTCCAGGTAGTGAATTTTTAAGCAGTATTCTGCACGTGATATCCCAGAGCCTCCTCATCCCTGTGATCGTGGGGCTTCTAGCCTTCATGATCTACGCAATAGTTGCATTTGGAGGACTGCTCTCGGAATACTCAAGCAGAATCCGTTTAAGTACGGAAGAGATAGAAACGATAATCAACGATCTGTCACGATCGAGAAGCTCAGAGGAGCTTATTCAAACTGTTCAAAGCAGTACACTTTCAGATCCCCAGAAGGAGATCGTGGTTAAAATAGCTTCCAACCCTGACATGGGCTCAAAGTCAAGGGAGGCATTTGCAAGGAAGCTGCTTGAAGCAGAGGAATTGAAGGCTGCACGAAGCCTTGAGAAAACTGATATGGTAACGCGTTTAGGTCCAACCCTGGGTTTGATGGGTACACTCATACCAATGGGCCCTGGTCTTGCAGCCCTGGGTGCAGGGGATGTGAACACCCTTGCACAGGCCATAATAATAGCCTTCGACACAACCGTTGTTGGTATAGGTGCTGGTGGTATTGCATACGTCATATCCAAGGTGAGGAGGAGATGGTACGAGGAGTACCTGTCCAACCTTGAAGCAGTGGCAGAATCTGTACTGGAGGTTTTGGAGAGTGTTAAGACGAAAACGCCGTATCCTAGTGGACAATGATGAGGATCCACTTGCAGGGACAACGAACCTTGTGGATGCAATGCTGGTCCTTGCAGTGGGATTCCTGATATTCCTGGTTGTATCCTGGAACATGCAGAGCGTTGTCTTCAGCAGTGCCTCTCCAGAAGAAAAGAAACAGACCATGCAGGCAATGCAAAAAGCTGCAGAGGTCCAGATGGGCCAGCAGCTTAACAGTACACCTCAGACACAGTCTGGACAGGGTTCAGGTTATGCAGAGCTTGGAAAGGTTTACAAGGATCCCAAGACAGGTAAACTCATCATGGTTGAGGGAAATTCGTGACGGATGGAACAAGATATCCATCTGCTCAGGATGCTAACACTCATAAAGGGTTGTTCATCCATCCAACTCCCACTCCATAATACTTCAACATTCATCCCACTATTTTCCCCCAGTTTTCTTTTTTACAGATTTCCAAGGTTTTCTTTTCCCCTTTAACAGGTTTTTCCAGACTTTAATACTTATAATGGTTGATGTTTCAGTTTTCAGGCCTTTTTTTGATTAAGGTTTTAATCCAAAACCCATTTTTTATCCTATGTTTCAGTTCTTGCCCCATTTTTTTAGCAAATGTTCAAATTCATCTTAAAGATACTTTTTTCAAATAAAAATCCATTTTTAGGATTTATCCATGACTTAAAAGATTTTCAGTTAATATTAAAAGTTGAATAAGATTTTTTAGGATTTAAAAACATTGTTAACATTTTTTTAATCTTTAAACGGGATATACTTCCTTTTCACAACCTTCTACAATGCCCTGTTATACACAAACTTTATATTAGATTTGAACCTAAAAGAAAAATATCATTATAAATCATTACTAATTCGAAGATGAAGATCCGGTGATAAACATGGCACCTAAACCAAAGGAATTCAAAGGCAATTTTTGGAAAACAAAGGATTTCAAGGTCTCAATAGGTGAGATAGTTGAAAAAAAGAGGTCTGAGGAAGTCCCAATGGGACCAACCCCAAAACCAAGTGTAACAGACCTCAGATCATGGGACATGAAGCTTTTAAATAGATATGAACCATTCTACGCTCCATTCTGTGACATGTGCTGCCTCTGCACCTACGGTAAGTGCGACCTCCTTGGCAAGCAGGGAGCCTGTGGAATCGATGCAAAGGCACAGCAGGGCAGAATGGTTCTCATAGCATCATGCATAGGAACTGCAGCCCATGGAGGACATGCAAGACACCTCCTGGAGTATCTCATGGAGAAGAAGGGTGAGGACTTCCCAATAGACTTCGGAGGAAGCATAGACATAGAGGCACCCATAATGCGCACTGTCATAGGTAAAAAACCTGAAACACTCTCTGACCTCAGGGAAGCAATAGAGTACGTTGAGGAACAGACACTACATCTCCTATCAGCAGCTCACACAGGACAGGAAGGAAACTACCTGGACTTCGAGTCCAAGGTGCTCCACGCAGGACTCATGGACCACGTTGGAATGGAGGTAGGGGACATAGCCCAGATAGTGGCCCTGAACCTTCCAAAGGGCTCAGAGGACACAGAACTTGTTGAACTGGGACTTGGAACTATAGACCAAGAAAAACCAGTGATCCTGTGCATAGGACACAACGTAGCACCTGGAGCAGGTATCATGGACTACATGGAGGATCATGGACTTGAAGAAGATCTTGAAGTCTGCGGAATATGCTGTGCAGCCATAGACATCACACGTTACAACAACCAGGCCAAGATCGTGGGTCCCATCTCAAAACAGCTGAAGTTCGTGAGGAGCGGAGTTGCAGACGTTGTAGTTGTGGACGAACAGTGTGTGCGTACCGACGTGCTCCAGGAGGCCAGAAAGAACAAGGCAGTTGTCCTGGCAACCACAGACAAGATCTGCCTGGGCCTGCCAGACAAAACAGATGAAGACCCTGACAAGATCGTTTCACAACTTCTGAACGATGAGATCGAGGGTGCACTCATACTGGACCCTGAGAAGGTTGGGGAGGTGGCTGTTAAGGCTGCAAGAAAACTTTCAGGAGAAAGAAAGAACCTCAAAATGCTCCCTGACATGGACGAAGTTCTTGAATACGCAAGGGAATGCACAGAATGCGGATGGTGCGACAGGGTCTGTCCAAACAGCCTACCAATGATGGACGCAGTCATGGCCATAAAAGAGGGAGACCTCTCAAAGATGGAGAAACTCCACAGTTACGACCTATGCTACTCCTGCGGACGATGCGAACAGGAATGTCCAAGGGACATACCAACGGTCTCACTCGTCACGAAGGTTGGAGAACGCTCAGTTAAGGATGAGAGGTTCAACATACGGGCTGGACGTGGACCTGTTCAGGACGTTGAGATCAGGAAGGTTGGAGCACCAATCGTACTCGGAGACATACCAGGGGTTGTTGCACTCATAGGATGCACAAACTACCCTGCAGGAGGAATAGAAGTTGCCAAGATGGCGGAGGAATTCCTTGAGAGAAACTACATAGTTGTAGCCACAGGATGCAGTGCAATGTCCATAGGAGAGTACAGGGACGAGGAAGGAAAAACCCTCTACGAGAAGTACAGTGGAAACTTCGATGCACGGGGACTGGTTAACTTGGGCTCATGCGTGTCAAACTCCCACGTCTCAGGTGCCGTCATAAAGATAGCCAACATATTCGCCAAAAAACCACTTGAGGGCAACTTCGAGGAAATTGCAGACTACATACTCAACAGGGTAGGAGCCTGCGGAGTTGCATGGGGTGCATACTCCCAGAAGGCAGCTGCAATAGCATCAGGTGTTAATCGTTGGGGAGTGCCAGCAGTTGTGGGACCACAGGCATCCAAGTACAGAAGGTTGTACCTTGGAAGACCGGATCAGAAGGAGAAGTGGAAGGTCAACGACCTCAGGCAAGGGAAGGTCATGGACGGTGAACCAGCACCAGAACACCTACTCTACGCTGCAGAGAACAGGGGAGAGGCAACAGTAATGGTTGCAAAGCTCTGCATAAGACCAACAGACACACCGAAGGGCAGGCAGATGAAACTCACCCACTACATAGACCTCAGCAAGAAGTACTTCGGAAAGATACCCGACGACGTGCACCTATTCGTGAGAACAGATAAGGACGTTCCAATAACCTACAAGAAGGACGTTATGAAGATACTGGAGGAAAGGGGATGGGAACCAAGGGAGGTACCACTGGAACCATCCCTCATGGACTTTAAAGAGGAAACATAGGGAATACTAATTTCCCAGATTTAAAGACAGACAAGGTGATTTTTATGAGCAAAGAAAGAGTAATTCCATGGCAGCCAACAGTGATTGCAGGGCCCAAACAGGCACTTCTTGTAACACCGGAAACAGCCAAGATGATGATCAGAAAATCCAAGAGACCCCTCATGGTGGTGGGCCCCCTTGTAAAGGAGGAACCCCTAATAAGCTACGCCGCAGATATTGCAGCCAAATGGGAGCTTCCAATGGTTTCCACAGGAGATGCCTACAAGGCCTTCAATGAGGTGGGCGTTGAAACCAGGTCCTACGGCCTGGTTGAAATCACCAACCTCCTCCAGGACCCCAACTGGAAGGGAGTTAGGGGTGAGGGACAGCACGACCTGGTGATCTTCATGGGATGCATTTACTACATGGCTTCACAGGGCCTTTCAACCCTGAAGCACTTCGCACCCCACCTGAAAACCCTCACACTCTGCAAATTCTTCCATTCAAATGCAGACGCATCCTTCCCAAACATGGACGATGAGGAATGGTTCAGGTACCTTGAGAAGATGAAGCAGGATTAGGGTATGGGAAAGTTTAAACACAGTTCAAAGGATGGAGGGAGAGTTGAAATAGGATCAAAAACCCCTTTAAATTCTTTAAAGGTTTCAACGTTCATGAAAAAATCATGAAAACTTTTTAAAACAGTTTTTTATCATAGATTTTAACTTCATTCAGATGTATAATCATTAATGGACAAATCTCGGTCATGATTAAGGATTCAGTGAATGGTTAGGGATCCCGGTGAACTGCTTAAAAACTAGTGTTTCAGTGAGGGGCTAAAAAAAATCAGTCAATAAAAAGTTGAAGTGGTTAAAAAAACTACTTAAATGGTTTAATGAAAGCATAAGGATCATGAGATCGAGTTTATAAGAGACTAGATTGGAGGAATTCAATGTTTGAGGATATACCTGTTGATGTCAGCCCCATGTACGAGGGAGAAAGAATAAGGGCAGCGAACATGTTCTGCGAACTTGCAGGCCCCAAATCCATTGGAGCAGAACTTGTCCAAGTGGCAGAGGATGTTGAAGATGGAAGTGTGTTGGTCGTAGGCCCGAATATCGGTGAGATGACAGAGGGGGAGAGGTATCCCTTCGGAATTCTCGCAGAGATAAAGGGTGAAAAGCTTGAAAAGGAACTGGAAGGTGTAATTGAGAGGAAAATGCACGAACTCTGCAACTACGTGAACGGATTCATGCACCTGAACCAGCGAGACCAGATCTGGTGCCGTGTAAGCAAGGAGGCCCGTGAAAAGGGCTTCAAACTGGAACACCTTGGAGAGGCAGTTGCAGCCCTCTACAAAGAGGAATTCCCAATAATAGAGGCAATATCCATTAAAATATTCACCGACGAGGCAGAGGTTGAATCCTTCCTTGAAATGGCCAGGGCCCAGTACGAGGAAAGGGATGCAAGGGCAAGGGAACTCACAGACGAGGACGTGGACGTTTTCTACGGCTGCGTTATGTGCCAGTCCTTTGCACCAACCCATGTCTGCGTTGTAACACCAGACAGAACAGCACTCTGCGGTGCCATAAACTGGTTCGACTGCAGGGCAGCAGCCAAGATGGACCCTGACGGACCCATATTTGAAATTGAAAAGGGAGAAGTTCTGGATGAAATCAAGGGCGAGTACGCAAACGTCAACGCTGCAGTGGCCGACAGATCACAGGGAACCTTCGACAGGGTTTACCTCCACAGTGTCTTTGGATACCCCCACACATCCTGCGGATGCTTCGAGGCAGTTGCCTTCTACATACCTGAACTCGATGGAATAGGCATAGTTGACCGTGACTTCAAGGGAGAAACACCCCTGGGAATTCCATTCTCAGCAATGGCAGGCCAGTGCTCAGGTGGAAAACAGGTTGAAGGATTCGCAGGACTCAGCCTTGAGTACATGCGATCACCCAAGTTCCTCCAGGCAGATGGCGGCTATGAGAGAATCATCTGGCTTCCAAAGGAGATAAAAGACTCCCTAACTGACTTCATACCTGAAGATCTCATAGGTAAGATCCCAACTGAGGAGGATGCCAGCAGCATAAAGGAGATAAGACGATTCCTACGGGAACATGAACACCCAATAGTCCAGAGGCTCAAAGAGGCCAGGAAAGAAAGGCGTGAGGAAGAAAAAGCTCTAGAAGAAGCAGAAGCTCCGGAAGAAGTAGAACCTGAAATGGAGGAAACACCAGTTGCATACGCACCTGAACTCACGATACCTGCTTCAGGTGGGGTGAAAATAATCCTCAAAAACGCCAAGGTCTACGCTGAAAAGGTGATCATCAAGAAGAAATAAGTTTTACAAGGGCCATGGCTTAGGAATTCAACAAAACCTTCTTTGGTGATCAATAAAAAAAGACCAGATGGTTGTGAAACATTTATTCAAAACTTCTATTACATTTTTTAGGATGAAATAAATCTAAAATGAAGCTAAAAAGGAATTTAAAAAAAGAATTTCAAAATAACTGATAAAAAAACATTGGAGATGTGTGTTTGATAATAGCGGTGAGTGGAAAGGGAGGAACTGGAAAAACCATGGTTTCATCCCTCCTTATAAAGGCCCTTTCAAAGACTGGGAAGGATATTCTGGCAATAGATGCTGATCCTGATTCCAACCTTCCAGAGGCACTTGGTGTTGAGGTTGAAAAGACAGTTGGTGATGTTAGGGAGGAACTCAAGAGGGACACGGCAGCACGGAAGATCCCAGAGGGTGTGAACAAGTGGGATATCCTCGACTACAAGATCATGGAGTCAGTTGTTGAAACTCCAAAATTCGACCTTCTGGTCATGGGAAGACCTGAAGGAAGCGGATGCTACTGTGCAGTTAACAACATGCTCAGAAAGATAATAGAAACACTCTCCAACAACTACGACATCATAGTGATCGACACTGAGGCAGGACTGGAACACCTGAGCCGGAGAACAACCCAGAACGTTGACACCATGCTGGTGGTCACAGACACCTCAAAGAGGGGAATGCTGACAGCCCAGAGAATAGGTGAACTGGCGAAGGAACTGGACATAAACTTCAGGGAGATGTACCTTATCCTGAACCGTGTTAAACTAGATCGAGAAAATGAGGTCATGAAAAAAGTTGATGAACTTGGAATGAAACTCATAGGACGAATCTACGAGGATGAGGAAGTATCAAGGTACGATATTGAGGGAACACCCCTACTGGATCTTCCAGATGACTCCCTTCCAGCTTCTGAAGTTTCAAATATAGTATCGAAAATTTTAAAGGATGTGGGTTAATGGATAAAATGACGCAGCTTCTTAAACTACTTGAAAGTACAGACTCAATAGAGATAAATGAGTTCAGAATGGATTTTGAAGAACTGGAACTCCAGATAATGCCTGCCGTCCAGAAAATGGTGCAGAACGTTGCCCAGAAACAGGTAAAAGTTGCAGAGAGCATGGGCATAACCCTGCCACCAGCAGAGCCCTTCGCACCACCTGTGATGGACTACCCCGGTGAAGTGGCAGAGGTTCAGCTTGGAATGGGAACAAGAAAACCAGTCTTCCTCGGGGGGCAGAAGGCACTCTACAGGTTTGAACATCCCCAGCCAAACCCTCCAGTTGTGACCTTCGACGTTTTCGACATACCCATGCCTGGACTTCCCAAGCCAATAAGGGAACACTTCCAGGACGTTATGGAAAGCCCTGGAGAATGGGCTAAAAAGGCGGTTAAGGAGTACGGTGCCAACATGGTAACCATGCACCTCATAGGAACAGGTCCAAAGGTCATGGACAGAACACCACGTGAGGGAGCACAGGCAGTGGAGGAGGTTCTACAGGCCGTCAAGGTACCCCTGGTCATAGGTGGATCAGGAGACCCAAAAAAGGACCCACTGGTTCTTGAAGCAGCAGCTGCAGTAGCAGAGGGAGAAAGATGTCTCCTTGCATCTGCAAACCTCGACCTGGACTACAAGAAGGTTGCAAAGGCAGCCCTTGACCACAACCATGCTGTGCTCTCCTGGGCAATAACCGATATAAACATGCAGAAAACCCTCAACAAGTACCTCATGAAGGAGGGACTCACCCAGCAGGACATAGTCATGGACCCAACAACCTGTGCACTTGGTTATGGTATAGAGTTCTCAATAGACGTTATAACCAGAACCAGACTGGCAGCCCTAAAGGGAGACACTGACCTTCAGATGCCAATGTCCTCAGGTACAACCAATGCATGGGGTTCACGTGAGGCATGGATGAAGAAGGATGAATGGGGACCAACAGCCTACCGTGGCCCAATATGGGAGATAATAACCGGTTTAACAATGATGCTCTGCGGTGTTGACATATTCATGATGCTCCACCCATCATCCGTCAGTATGCTCAAGGAAATAGGAAACACCTTCACAAAGGAACACATGTCCTCAGATGTGCCTGACATTTCAGGATGGATAACAGAGCTTGGATAGGCTCATAAAAACTTTTGAAACTAAAGAAATGTAATTTAAAGATATTTTAGTAAGGAGGTTTACAAATTGCAACTAACTGCAATGGATATATACAGACTGCTTCCCAAGACCAACTGCGCAAAGTGCGGTGAAGCATCGTGCATGGCATTCGCCACAAAACTCTCTGAAAAGGAGACAGACCTGGAATTATGCACCCAGATGGCTGCAAATGAACTTGAAAAACTTGAAAATTTACTGGCACCAGCCGTACGGGAGATAACCATTGGTAAGGGATCCAAAACCGTGACCTTCGGTGGGGATGAGGTTCTATACAGGTACGAACTCACCTACTACAACCCAACACCCATAGTCATAGACGTGGCAGACAACATGGAAGAATCTGCCTTCGAAGCAAGGGTTAAAACCATAGAGGAAACTGAATTTGAAAGAACAGGTGAAGTACTCACCCTGAATGCCATAGCACTGAGAAACACATCTGGAGATAAAGAAACATTTGCAAAGGCAGCTAAAAAGCTAAAAAGCTCCAAATTCCCCCTTGTACTCTGCTCCCTGGACCCAGAAGCAATGAAAGCAGCCCTTGAAGAGGTTGGGGATGAAAGACCCCTGATCTACGCTGCAACAGAGAACAACATCGAGGAAATGGCAGCCCTGGCACTTGAGTACGACTGTCCAGTAACCCTCTTCGTCCAGAACGACCTTGAAAAGATGAAGGAACTCTCAAGAACCCTCAGGGCAAAGGGAATCAAGGACATAGTTCTTGACCCAGGAACCTTCGTTGGAGAGGGAATAGGGGACACCCTTGACAACTTCGTCATGACCAGAAGACTGGCAATAAACGATAAGGACGACGACTTCAGATTCCCAATAATGGGAGTTCCAGCCATAACATGGCTCTTCGAGGAGGACGAGGTTGAAGGTGGAATCAAGGAGGCAACCATAGCAGCAACCCTCATGAACAAGTACGCGGACATCATGATAATCCACGGAACCAACATCTGGGAACTCATACCAGTTCTAACACTGAGGCAGAGTGTTTACACGGATCCAAGGAAGCCACAGGCAGTTGACCCTGGAATCTACACCTTCGGAGATGTGGACGAGAACTCACCGGTGCTCATGACAACCAACTTCTCCCTGACCTACTACACAGTTGAAGGCGACCTGAAATCTGGAAAAGCCACATGCTACCTACTCGTACTTGACACAGAGGGAAGGGCTGTGGATGTTTCACTTGCAGGCGGACAGCTCAACGGTTCAGCAGTTGCAGAGCTCATAAAGGATTCAGGAATAGAGGACAAGGTCAAAACAAGGAAGCTCATAGTACCTGGACTTGCAGCCCCAGCAAGCGGTGAAATTGAGGATGAAACCGGCTGGGAAGTACAGGTGGGACCAAGGGATTCATCAGCAATTGCAGACCTCCTGCTGAAACTCAAGGGTGAAGCTTAAGGGGATGATACCTTTGGGATACTATCCCTAAGAGTTCCCCAAAACTTATAAGTTCTAATTGAACACTCACATTTCAATTACTTGATAACTGGAAGAGTTATTAATTAGATATAAAAAAAGCTTCAATTAAATATTAAAAAATCAATTAAATATTAAAAAATCAATTAAATATTAAAAAAATAATTCAAAAGTAAATCCTAAAACATTAAAAAGGTGAATCAATGAAGACTTTGATGGTTGTAGACCCTCAGATGTGCACTGAGTGCAAGGACTGTATCACAGCATGCCAGAAGGAACACGGAGTGGCCAGGGCAAAGAAAACAAGTACTGTACCAATTTTCTGCCTGCAGTGCCATCCTGATAAAGCCCCGTGCAGGCGTATATGTCCGACCAATGCAATAAAAGAGGAAAACGGTGCCCTGATCATTGATGAGGATGCATGCATACTCTGCAGACTCTGTATGATAGCGTGTCCAGTTGGAATGATCGTTGTGGACGAGGACAAAAAAGCAGCACAGAAATGCACACTCTGCATGGAAACAGACAACATAATCCCTGCATGCGTTGAAGCCTGCAAGGACAACGTCCTGAAAATATTCTCAATCGAGGACCTTGAAGACCTCAAGAAGGACATCTCCTATGCAGAGGTACTCAAAGAAGCAATGAAGGCATATAATGAGAAGGTTTAAACGAATTCGTTAATTCCTTCACCCATTTTTTTACTTTTTATTTCCCAATTTTAGTTTTTAACGATTATTAAGATTTTTGAACCACTTATTTAAGGCGTTACCTGTTTTTTAAATTTTAATAACAACCTTTTTACCTTTTTTAAGGTTTAACAATAAATTTAAGGATTATAAAAAGAATTATGAAATTATGAAAAGGATTCATGAAATTTAAAGGATAATTTTATCGTCCCTGATTTTAATTCCCTCATTTTTCAGGATTTCCCTCTTCATCCTGACCCCTCCACGGTAGTTTCCAATGCTGCCGTCTGATTTCACAACTCTATGGCAGGGTATTATTATTGGGAATGGATTTTTACCGATTGCAGTACCAACAGCCCTGTAACCCCTGCTACCAAGGGATTCTGAAATCTTTTTGTAGGTTGTAACCTCTCCGAAGGGTATCTTCGAAACTTCAAGGAGCACCCTTCTCTCAAAGGATGATTTAATGGGTGAACATTCTGATGTGGAGTCTTCAGATTGGGACTTCAGCTCTTCAGATCCGGATTTCGGTTCTTCATATGTGGATTCAGATTTAGGTGTAAATTCAGGTTTGGATTCAGGTTTGGATTCAGGTTTGGATTCAGGTTTGGATTCAGGTTTGGATTCTGATTTAGATGCAGTATCTTCAGCTTCTTCAGATGAAAAACCAAGTTCCAATGCATTCAAGTTGAATTTAACCTTATTACCATGGTAAGCATCTGAAACAGTTTTTGCAAGGTCCATGTGCTCATCTGTGACTTCAAAATCAGGTTGTTCCCTTGAAATTTCTGCCAGCACCTCTTCCTCAGTTTCACGTGGCAGTGCGATCCTGACGATCTTACCACTATTTGAAACCCCAACTGCGAAGTGAAGCCTTCCAGTTTGGTAGGTGGAAACTTCAATGGGATCTTCACGTCTTTTTACCATTTAAACACCATTCAATTACCTTTTAAATACTCTTCAATTCTTTTTTTTAGTTTACAAACATCAAAATCTTTTAATCTTGCTTCTACAGAAGAATTTAATTTCCCTTTCATGCTAACGCACACAAAGCCCTGCAACCATCCCCAGAATCCATCTCTTATCTACAAGAAACCACTCTTCATTCATGTGAATTGTACTGCAGCAGCAATTAAATTGATGGGTTCTTCAAAATTTCAGGGTCCTTAAAAGAAAAATGAGTGAAGTTTCATGTTTTATGTATCTGGAAGCTCTCAAGTATGAGATCCATGTCTTCCTCAAGGAGGTCGAAGATTTCAGGTTCTCCTGCAAACCAGAGGTAGTAGAGAACATCCTGCTTCTTGAATGCGCATATGATTATCCTTGTCATGGACACGCTGTGGGGATTTTCACCCATGAGGAGGTAGGCATCCATATCTCTGACCTTGAAGGACAGTTTTGAGAGTATCACACTGTTCTGTATGAGAAAAACGTTCCGCAGTATCTCTGCAAACTCAGTGGCTGTGATATCGCCCATGTTGGTGTGCTTGTTAATGGAGAAGGTCACTGCACTGTTTGCACAGCCCCCCTTTATGATCTTCTTCTCATCGAAGTTCTCCATGACCTCCCAGCTTGAAGGGTAATCAAAGGACATTTCCCCGTTATCATAGTGAACTATCCAGTAAGCCTTTCCAGCTGATCTGATTCTTTCAAGAGCATCCTCTGCCCTGAGCCTTACGTAGATATTTTTATCCTCAAGGGCCTTGATTAGGGGCTCTACAGCTCTTTCATCCCCTATCTGTCCCAGGGCCTCAGCAGCCTTACCCCTGATGTACTTGTTCCTATCCTTCTTCCTTTTACCCTGCAGGGCGTATATGAGGGGCATGACCGCCCTCTCATCCCCTATCTTTCCAAGGGCTTCAGCTGCCCTGCTGCGTAGGTGCCATTCCCCATTTTTGAATACCTTTAGAAGTGGTTCTACAGAGGCTTCGCCAATGTTTTCAAGGGCCACTATTGCCTTCCAGCTCACATCAGCATCGCTGTCATTTAAAACCTTGAGAAGGTGGGGTATAGCTTTTTCCCCTCCAATCCTTCCAAGGGCAGTGGCAGCGTACTTCCTGACGTGCCAGTCGTCATCATGGAGCACCTCCAAAACGGAATCAAAGGCTGTTTCATCCCCTATCTTCCCAAGGGCATGGGCTGCATGACCACGAACTGTCCAGGATCCATCCTTAAGAGCTTCTATTAATGCGTGTACTCCAGAGGGGTCTCCTAATTTTTCCAGTGCCCTTGCAGATTTCCAGCGCACATCGTCATCAGGGTCCCTGATAAGTGACTGTACAAGGGGCTGAAGAGCCCTTGTATCTCCTATGTTTCCAAGGGCTTCTGCTGAATTTTCCCTCACAGCAGTTAAAACAGGGTAATCATCCTGCCAGCTTTCATAGTTAAGGGCTTCAATGAGTCCTTCAACTGCCCCTTCATCACCCATACGTTTGAGTGCAATGGAAGCTTCCTTTCGAATGATTGGGTCTTCATCCTTAAGTGCATAAACCAAACCCTCAATATCTCCTATTTCTTCCATATACTCAATATCCGGTTCATATTCATCATATGAGTTCATAATTATGGCTCCCTTTCAGCTCCTTGTACCCATGATAAGCATATCATTAATATTAACTGTTTTATTTTTAATTAACTTTACTGATTTAAACCATGACTCTGAAACCTGGATGGATTCCCTTAAAATTGGGGTTGTGACAGTCTGAACCTGAAATTCCCCTTAAAAACGCCCATTTTTTGATAAACAATTTGGATCACTTGAGGGAAATATTTTCAACAGACGCATTAATACTTTTGTATGCATCTGAACATTCAAACAAAGAAGTTCCTTCAATTCAAACAAGAACTTCCTTCAATTCAAACTCAAAGAAGTTCCTTCAAAAGCTTCAGGAGGTTTGGATGTTTACCCATGAATTTTAGGGCTGCGATCCTGGATATGGACTCGAAGTCCTGGGTTTCAAGAAACTCCACAACTGTGTTGATATCCTTATCAGTGAGTTTGTCCAGTATCCTCCTGTACTTCATGGATGTTTCAAGGTTTCCCCCAATTTCCTTCCTCCAACGGTCCTCGTACCTCTTCAGGAACTCTGAAGATGGATCACAGGCTTCAACTGCTTCTGCTGCAACTTCTCCAGCGATCCTTCCACAGGAGGCTGCAAGGTGAATACCACCACCTGTTATTGGATCAACCTGTCCTGCAGCATCTCCAACAACCATGAGACCATCTTTAAAGGTTTTTGAAACAACACCTGAGACTGGAACCCCTCCAACCTTCAGTTCAACTGGTGTTGTAGGAAACCTTGCCATGAACTTCTGGAGGTAACTGTAGGCAGTCTCTGTGGTACCCCTCACTCCAAGACCCAGATTTGCACGGTCCTCACCCTTTGGAAATATCCATGCGTATCCACCAGGTGCTGTTTCCTCCCCGAAGTAGAACTTCAACCAGTTTGAGGGTGTATCAAGCCCAACAACTTCGTACTGTGCACAGGAACAGATGTCAAAGGGCCTCTTCCGGGTGTTGAGACCTGCCTTCTGCGCCACCCTGGATTCAACACCATCTGCAGCCACCACTATGTCAGCCTGGATCTCCATCCTCTCACCCATGTGCTCTGCAACAACTCCGCACACCTTACCGTCACGTATCAGCAGATCCTTAACTGTTGTTTTGACCATAACATCGGTTCCAGCTTTGGCTGACTCCACTGCAAGGTGTTTGTCGAAGATCTTTCTTTCAAGGATGTAGCCCTTGTTGTTTTCACCTGCAACCTGAAACTTTCTACCGTTAGGTGCGTGAACATCTGCACCATCTATCCTGGATGCAACGAATCTTTTTGATGGTTCCATCTCCAGGGTTTCGAAGGTTGAAGTTGTTGTTCCCTCTGCACATTGAACAGGGGTTCCTATCTCCTGCCTCTTCTCTATCATGAGAACATCTGCACCTCCCCTGGATGCAAAGAGGGATGAAACAGAACCTGCTATACGTCCCCCAACAACCACAACATCGTACTTCATCTTGGTCATTTTAAAGCATCTCCTGGTGTGATGGCTCCAAGTGGACAAACCTCAAGGCACTTGCCGCACTCTTCACATCCTTCACCCACATCTACTCCATTCTCATCAAGTTCCAGTATGTTCCATTGGCAGACCACAACACAGGCACCGCAAAGTCCGCATTTTACTGGTATGTACCTCATTTTAACACCTTTTATTAAATTTTAATCAGATTCTGAAGGTTGAATCATTATTAATCAGTTTAATATCCCTGGCCAGTATTTGTTCAGCCGAAATCAACTGAACTTTTCAGTAAGCTCAACTGTTGATTCCAACGATCCTAAATTTTATATATGGTTCTTTCCAAACACTATTTATAGTACCATTTAGTTTAAATAAATGAAGTGGATATTAACCCATTGTAACCCCTTCAAGTTACGTGAATTGGGGAATTTATTTAAAACCTTCATTTCATGATTTAAGCCATGTAATGGTAGGAATCTTCAGAGGATATTTGTTAATAATTATCTATGGATTTTAATGTCTTAAAATCTTTTTAAATGTATTGTTGGATAAAATTACCCTAAAACCGTTAACTTAATATAGGATATTAACCAACTTCGATGTATGCGTCATATGCAGGGGTGCCCGAGCGGCCAAAGGGGGTGGACTTAAGATCCTCTGGCGTAGGCCTTCGTGGGTTCGAATCCCATCCCCTGCACTTGAATATAAAAGGAAAACCCAAAAAAAATGAAGGTTCTCTACATTTTAAATGCAATCTCATAATGCCTTAGTGGCTCAGCCGGTAGAGCGATACCTTGGTAAGGTATAGGCCGGGGGTTCGAATCCCCCCTAAGGCTTTCAACTTTTTAACTTTTATGCACTCTTTTTAAAGTTTTAATCTTGTTTTTTGTAAACTTCAACCTTGAAAATCTCAGTAAAATAGGATCAATCAAACTGAATCGATCAAACACAAAAACTTTATACTTTCGTTCAACCAATTGATTCAAGTACTGAATAACTTCAACCAATCGATTCAAATAATGAATAATGGTCAATAAAATCCATAACACCATCAAACACTGTATCGCTGGTTAGATCCAAGTCTGAACTTCATAGGATTAAAAGAGATCTACATGTTAATATTCAGAGTTAAAATGAATTTTCCCAGTTAAAATGAAACCCCGGTGGTATCATGCAGAAGAAGATAATCCAAATATCAGATATACATTTCGGTGAGAAAACATTCTCCCATGACCTTAAACACAACCTGCTAAAGCAGATAACCGATGAAAACCCTGATCTCATAGTTGTTTCAGGAGACCTTACAACTGAAGGATACGTACATGAATATGAAGATGCAGCAACCTTCGTTGATGAACTGAGGGATATCACTGAGGCCCACATCATCCCTGGAAACCACGATGCCAGGAACGTGGGTTTGATGCACTTTGAAAAGCTCATAGGTGAAAGAAAGTTCCTTCACATGGATAAGAAGGGAGGATTTGCAATACTGGGTCTGGACTCATCTGAACCAGATATAAACGATGGTCAGATAGGCTACGACCAGCTTGAATGGTTGAAAACTGAACTTGGGAAGATACCCAGCGACATGTGTAAGATAGTCACATTCCACCACCACCTCTTACCAATACCCCAGACAGGACGTGAAAGAAACATACTCCTGGACTCAGGTGACCTTTTAAGGGTCTTTGCAGATTACGGTGTTGACTTCATACTCAACGGCCACAAACACGTTCCAAATGTCTGGATGATCGAGAAGATGGTGACCCTGAACTCTGGAACAGCAACAACAAGGAAGCTGAGGGGTCAAACCTACCCCTCCTACAATGAACTTCTCATCAACGATGAGGGGATACACGTGAACCTGGTAAACACAGCCACAGGCTACAAGAGGGAACTTGCAGAGTACACAGTTAAGGTTGAGGGTGATGAGTACATGATATGTTCCTACACCCACAACTCATTTTACAGGCCTTGAAAACCAATTCAAGGCCTTAAATAAATTTCAAGGCTTTAAACAATATTTCTTTATCTTAAAATCTATGTTAATAGGATTGTAAAGACATTCACGTTCTTCATATCTTAAAAACACCGATTAGATTTTATCTTTTGCAGTTCATTTTAAACTCCGAGTACATCCAAAGAATTTATAACTGAGCTAATGAATTGATCACCCCTACGATTGAGGTTTACAGGGAATCACTTTCTAAATATGTTCAGTTGGGAGTAAACAGGTTTTTCAGGGGTTAAGTTCTCATTAGAATAGACCCTCATGGGTCAGGTTCCCATTATAATGGATTTTCATGAATTTTTCATGACTTCAAGTGGATATTAAACATGAAAACCCCCAGACCAAAAACTCTATTTATCCCATCCAACAAAAGTAAACCTTCTAAAAAAGGGTAACTGAACATGGTTACCCCTCTTAAAAATGGGTGCTTGGCTAAAAAATATCCAAAATCCCATTGAAAGAAGATGAAAAAAGTAATATAAATAGAAGAATCAGAAAAAGAAGAATTAGAAATAGAATACAAATACAAAAAAAGAACCATAAAAAGAAGAATTGGAAAATTCCATCTTAAAACTATGTAGTTTAGCGATGGATTGATGCCTAGAAATAGAAGAATACTCTTTTTGAAGTGATAAGATGACAAAAACTTTGGATATAGTGATGGCAGGAGTTATATCTGGTCTGGTTGCATACACAACCACACAGCTTGGAATAGGAGGTACCGTTATAGGTGCTGTTCTAGGATCCATGCTCTACCAGTTGATGACCCACCTGTTTAAAGAACCCCTTGAAGGGGTTGAAACCCCTAGCATAAGTAAGAAAATCGTTTACATATTTCCATTAATCATTATAGTCCTGGTTGAACTGATCTACATGCTTTCAACCATATCTGTACGGGAACATCACCTGTTCTACATGCTTGAGAGCATGGCAGGAGGTAACCTCTTCAGATCAATTGGATTCGGACTCATCATAATGGGAATCTACCCGTTGATACAACCCAAAGAAATAAAGAAGGAGTATGGATATATCATAATTGCAGTTGGTCTCATAAAACTCTGGAATGGATTTTCCGATCTGAACACTCCAATAACAGATCTTTACTCACTGCTTTACTCAGAACTGGGAATATTAATATCTTTGATGGTCATCCTGGCACTTTCATATGTTATACTGGCCATAGCAAAGGAATCAATAGACATAGTTCATGAAAATGAAAAAGGAAAAGAAATAGGACGGTACAATGAATAGCAAGTCAAACAGCACCCTTAAAGCTGTGCTCGATGTTATACTCCATGAAAACCCTGCCACCCAGGATGAAATTGCTGAGAAACTGGGTCTATCAAGGAGGTACGTTACAAAACTCCTCCAGCCAATGGTGAAACGTGGGGTTGTGAGGAGGGCCTACATACTGGATCTCAAGAAGTTCGATGAATTCTCAGACATGTTCCATGAGAAGAGTTCAAGGGAACATGCAGGCAGCTACCTCATAAAGGAGATGCTCAGCAACATGGTGGAACACGTATCCGAACAGCTGGACATGTCCTTCCAGTCCTTTGAGATCTACGACAAGGAACTTGCCAATAAGGCCCTTGAGATGGATTACATCTCCAACAACATGCACGAGAAGGTGCGCTCATCAGTGGACACTGTTATATCAATCAATCCATACTCGGAGTTCAGCAAAACCATGGTCTTCAGTGAGGTGGCCTACGACCTTGAAAGGATAGCAGACCACACATGCCACATTGCAAACTTCGTTGTGAAGGGCTGCTATGAGGTTGAAGAGGAAATGATGGACATACTAAGGGCAATGTTCAAAACCTCCAAGAAGATGCTGAACTATTCAATGAAGGCATTCCTAGATGAAGAACTGGACCTCAAGGACAAGGTAATGGATTACGAGGAGAAGATACACGACCTCCAGAGGAAGGCCCTCAACAAGATGGCCATTCTCATGGCAGAGGATGACATAGTGGACAAGGACCGCTCAACCTATTACCTGTCCCTATCAAAGGTTGTTAAGGCATTTGAAAGGATTGGAGACATCTCAGTTGAAATAGTGGATGCTGCAGGGGAATTCTACAGAAACATTCCACGTACAACAACCCCTGAACATTTCAGAAGACTGGCAAGGTAAAGTTACCACAAGCTAATTTTTTTTTACTGACGATTGGTGCAAAGTGATCCCTCTTGCAAAGCATCTTGCAAACATTCAATAAAAAATTCATGGATCACCCTCATTTTTTCATTAACATCTCTATTTTTTCCGTGAAGATCATGCTTTAAGTGAACTAAAGATCGTGTTTGGTAGTTCCTATGGAATTTAGAAATGCAAGTTCAAATCAATTATTCAAATCAATTATTCAAATCAATTATTCAAATGGATTGAAATCACTTAAAATCTTATAAAACTTTTTAAAATCTTTATTTTTAGTTTTATTGAAGAAAATTGTATATTTAAAAGAGATTATACCTTCAAATTTTGTATATTTGAATTAAAACTAATTATTTTAAGTACAGCTAATTATTAATTACAGCTATTATTTAAAAACTAGAACCTACCCTGATTAAGATAATGGATCAATAGATAAAAACAGTTAAATTTTTCAACCCCAGTTCTTCAACCCTTTTTATCCTTCTCCATTATTTCCCTTATCTTCCGTTCTTCCCAGTCTTCATCCAGAATGCCTAGTTTTATGAAAACACTGGCACCGTGCATTAAAAGTCCGATACCCCAGAATATGCTCACCCAGTAAAACCACCAGATCCATGGGCTTGTAACGAAGTTTATGATTGCAAGAACTGTGTTGACTATGATGTAAGCTGTTAAGTGGTTGTAAAACTCTCTCAGCTCTTCAACCCTTCGTTTGGCCTGTTCGTACCTTTCTTTTTCATCCACCATCCAAGATCACCTCGATCCTAAGCATTCATGATTCCCATCACATATTCATTACATATCATAATTTGTATTTTCAATTCAATAATCTTATCCTTAACCCATTTGTTGAATATTCAGTTCTTGTAAAAAATATATGAATGGTTTTGGAAGGGGTTTTCATGAAAAAAACGATTTTTATGAATTTTAGGTTTGTTTTAAAATTAGACAATAGGGTTTAATGGTAATCAGATACATGCTGTTGCATTAAAATGTATCTGATCCTACTATCTTCCTGAAGGGTTCCTCACTGGACATCTCCTCATTGACATGGGCAAGCAGCCCTGGAAGCCTTCCTATTGCAAAGATGCCACATCCAAACCTCCAGTTGAATCCAAGATCCGAAAGTATTGCTGCATTTGCACCATCTATATTCATCTTAACACCCTTCTCACTTTCAAGGATTGTCTCGATTTCAAGGGCAAGTTCAACATGTTTTCCTCTGCAACCATATTCCTTTGCAAGTTTTAAGAGTTTTCTGGCCCTTGGATCCTCGGTGTGGTAGCGGTGCCCGAATCCCGGTACCTTCTGCCCCTGGTTTTTGAGCTCTTCAACCATGAACCTGGCAGTTTCAGATGCAGATCTTCCATAGGTTTCTACCAGTTTAACTCCTTCCTGAAGATTTTTCATTGCCTTTTCTATTGCACCGGCATGGTTCTCTCCAAAGGCGAGTATTCCACCTGCAAGGCAGGCGTTGACAGGGGATCCTGCCGATGCCATGAGCCTTGCAGCCTGTGTACTTGGGGGTGTGACTCCATGGTCACAGAAGGACACAAGAACTGCTTCAAACATCTTATTATGGTCCTTTAAGGGAATATCGCCCTTCAAAAGCAGGTAAACCATCTCTGAGAAGGATATGTTACCGATCAAATCCTCCTGCAGATGACCCCTTGTTGTCAACCTGTTTGGTTCAACCTTAGTTATTGAGGTTCTCCAGTGTGCCTCAGGGGGTTTGAACATTTCCTCCAGTACTTTCTCAGTTATCATGAGTTTTTCTGTAGGTGGCTGAATATTTAAATTTTTGCTTTTAGTCCACACTATGTCACAAAATGTGATCTTTCATCCGTCCCTATGAAAACGAGCACTCTAAAACCTGATTTAATTCACTTAATGTGTTATTTAAAGCACAAATAGGAACCTTTATATGTGGTGGAACTAAGGGTTGAAATGAGGTCGGTAAAAATGGAATTGAAATATATAATAGGAATAATAGCAGTGTTAATCGTAATAGTCGGGGCTTACATGGCCTTTGGTGGAAGCGGTGAACAAAAAATAACGATAGCAGGTTCAACATCAGTTCAACCTGTGGCAGAAAAATTAGCAGCAGCATACATGAAGGAGCACCCAAACGTTAAGATAAATGTTCAGGGTGGAGGTTCTGGTGTGGGTATAAAAAATGTTGCACAAGGTGTTGTAGATATAGGTACAAGTTCAAAGGAACTATCATCCAATGAATCAGCAGGATTAAAACAGTACACAATTGGAAAGGATGGTATAGTTGTTGCTGTTAACACAGAGAACAGTGTAAGTGGTCTGACAAAGGACGAGCTCAAATCAATCTTTTCAGGTAACACAACCAACTGGAATGAGGTTGGAGGTTCAAGTGCCACAATAAACGTCATAACCAGAGAAGATGGTTCAGGTACAAGGAAAGCCTTTGAAGAAATTGTTATGGGTAAAACCACCAAGATAAAATCCAGTGCAATAGTTCAGAGCTCAACAGAAGCAGTAAAACAAACAGTAAAAGGAGATCCAAATGCAATAGGTTTCATATCCCTAGCTAACCTTGATTCAAGTGTTAAAGCCCTGAAGGTTAATGGAGTTGCTCCATCAGAAGCAACAGTTGCAGATGGTTCATACCAGCTTCAGAGGCCATTCATATTCCTAACCAAGGGTGAAGCAACAGGCACAGTTAAGGAATTCATTGACTGGGTCATGGGACCTGAAGGTCAGGCAATAGTGAAGGCAGAGAAGGTTGTACCAGCAAGTTCCTAAAAAGAGCAGTGAGTTGGTTTAAACCACTCAAACCCTTTTATTTTATGAAAATAGAAGGTTTTTATTGAAGATTAAGGAATGCAATTAAAAGTAACTTTATTAAGTTTAAGGTAGATGTTCCGAGTGTCATCACCATATTTTTAAATACTCAGATGTAAGACAGTATTTATAAGGTGATGATATGGACTCGAAATACATAATTCTTATAGTAGCTGTTCTCGTTATAGGCAGCGCTTATATGATGTTTACACCAAAAACTCACTACGAAACCCTACAAATTGCAGGTTCAACATCTGTTCAGCCTGTTGTAGAAAAACTAGCAGAGGCTTACACGAAGGAGCACCCAAACGTTCGTATAAATGTTCAGGGTGGAGGTTCAGGTCTTGGAATGAGGACCACTGAACAGGGAATAGTGCAGATAGGGATGAGTTCTGAGGAACTTAAATCTGATGAAAAAACTAAATTAAACAGTTACACACTGGGAGAAGATGGTATAGTTGTGGCAGTGAACACAGCCAACAACGTAACCGGCCTGACGAAGGAACAGGTCAGGGACATATTCAGTGGAAGGATCACCAACTGGAAACAGGTGGGAGGTCAGGATGTACAGGTTCATGTCATCGTTAGAGAAGCAGGTTCAGGTACCATGGATGCATTCAACAACCTTGTAATGGGAACAAGCAAAGTAAGGAAGGATGCTATTGTTCAAAGCTCAACAGAGGCAGTTAAACAGGCAGTTAAACAGGATCCTGGTGCAATTGGATTTGTGTCCATGGCGCACATGAGCAGTGATGTTAAGGCACTGGAGATAGATGGTGTTTCACCATCGGATGAAACTGTTTCAAATGGTTCCTACGAACTTCAAAGGCCATTCCTTCTCCTTTTCAAAGGTCAGCCCACAGGGGTTGCTAAGGAATTCCTGGACTGGGTTAAGGGACCTGAAGCTCAGGAAATAATCAAAGGAGAGAAGGTAGTTCCTGTATCAAATACAACAGGTTAAATTCGTTGCAAGACTCCTCAAACTTCCAGATTAATTTCTGTTTCAGGATTTTTCCTGTAAACAGATTTTAGTTAGATGATAATTGTTTTAGTGTGGTGTTACTTCATTAATTAGATGAAATTTACATAAATACAAAGAAATAATCGTTAAATTGAAGATAACACTTCAATAAAGGATATACTCCAATAATTTCAAATAATAATCACATCCAGAAATACAATCTGGAAATATCAAACTCACGTAACAAATTAACAAGGGTTTAAATTGAGGTGCCTAAATGAAGGATAAGATAGAAGAGTTTCTAATAGAAAAGGGCCTTTTTATAACGGCAATTTCATCGGTCGTTATAATTCTGCTCATAATAATATTCATCTTCAGTGAAGGTTTACCCTCCATGGAGAGTTACGGGTTCCTGAACTTCATATTCGGAAGCACATGGGATCCATCATCTGGTCAGTACGGTGTTCTGCCAATGATAGTTGGATCACTGGGAATAACCGCCCTTGCACTCCTTATGTCAGTACCACTGTCGTTACTGTGCGCAATTTTCATGGCTGAAGTTGCACCTCCAAGAATGAGGAAACTACTGAAGCCGGTTATAGAGACGCTTGCAGGAATACCTTCGGTTGTTTATGGATTCTTTGGACTGATAGTACTGGTACCATTCATGAGGGTGCACTTCGGTGGTACAGGTTTCAGCATGTTCACAGCATCCATAATATTAACGGTGATGATCCTGCCAACCATAGTCAGTGTATCAGAGGATGCACTGAGATCCGTACCCTCAGAGTACAAGGAAGCTTCACTCGCACTGGGTGCAACCCACTGGCAGACCATAAAGAATGTGCTATTCCCTGCAGCGGTACCTGGAGTCATAACAGCAATCATACTGGGTATGGGAAGGGCAATAGGTGAAACATTAGCGGTTATAATGGTTGCAGGAAATGTTGCACAGTTCCCAACTTCAATCATGGATCCTGTAAGGGCTTTAACATCCAACATAGCCCTTGAAATGGGATACGCAACTGGAATCCATTACAGTGCACTCTTTGGAACAGCAATCGTCCTGTTCATCATAATCATGCTCCTCCTTGTGCTTGCCAACTACTTCCACTACAAGAAGAGGATCACGGTTGGGGGTGGGTACCTGTGAGTAAACTAACACCTTTCAAACAAAAATGTTTCACAGATTACAAGGGAGGTATGAAACTTGAATAGAATAATATCTCCAAAAAATGCTCAAAAAATAATGAAAGGAGTTTTCTGGGCCTCAGGTATTTTAACCGTTATAATAATGCTTGTTATAATAGGTTACATCCTTTTAAAGGGCCTTCCAATGGTCAACCTGAACTTCCTCATAAGCGACCCAATAGATTCAGGTGCATCTGGAGGAATAGCTCCTATGATAGTGTCAACCATATACGTGACACTCATAGCTGTGATAGTGGCAACACCTATAGGTGTTGGAGCAGCAGTTTACCTTACAGAGTTCACAGAGGAGAACAACGTTGTAAAACTCATAAGATTCGGTTCAGAGACACTGGCATCCATACCCTCCATAGTGTTCGGTCTCTTTGGTCTGTCCTTCTTCGTGATATTCCTTAAAATGGGATGGTCACTACTTTCAGGAGGTCTTGTACTGGCACTCATGGCCCTTCCAACCATATTCCAGGTTGCAGAGGTCACAATACGATCCATACCAAGATCCTACAGTGAGGGAAGTCTTGCACTGGGTGCAACTAAATGGCAGACAGTTTACAGGGTGGTTCTACCAGCTTCAGTTCCAGGAATAACCACAGGAATTATTCTGGGAATGGCAAGGGCAATATCCGAGGCTGCAGCTATAATGTTTGCTGTTGGTTCAGCACTGGCAATGCCACTTTCCATATTTGACCCAGGACGGCCGTTACCACTTCACCTTTACATACTGGCAACCGAGGGAATATCCCTTGACAATGCATACGGTACAGCAGCTGTGCTTGTACTCCTGGTACTTGCAATAACAGTTTTAACCAACACACTGGTTGAAAGATACTCAAAAAGGATGATGGGGCGATAGAATGGATTACAGAATAGAAGTTGAAGATTTAAATGTTTACTTTGATGAAGCACATATATTAAAGGATGTGAACCTTAAAATCCGTAAGAACAGGGTCACATCATTCATAGGGCCCTCAGGATGTGGTAAATCCACCTTCATAAGAACCCTCAACAGGATGAACGACCTCATACCCACCTTCAGAAAGGAGGGAACTGTACTCCTGGATGGTGAGGACATATACAATCCAAAGGTTGATGTTGTTGAACTGCGTAAAAAAATTGGAATGGTATTCCAGAAGGCAAATCCATTCCCAAAATCAATATTCGACAACGTTGCATATGGACTCAGAATACATGGGGTTACTGATAAGGACTGGATCGAACAGAGGGTTGAGGAGAGTCTCAGGGAAGCGGCACTGTGGAAGGAAGTTAAGGACAAACTTGATAAGTCTGCAATGGGACTTTCAGGTGGACAGCAGCAGCGTCTTTGTATTGCAAGGACCATAGCAGTTGAACCCGAGGTCATACTCATGGACGAGCCATGCTCTGCCCTGGACCCAATATCAACCACCAAGATCGAGGACCTCATACACAAGCTCAAGAAGGATTTCACCATCATAATCGTGACCCACAACATGCAGCAGGCAACAAGGGTTTCAAAGTACACAGCGTTCTTTCTCAACGGTGAGATAGTTGAAAGCGGACTCACAGAGAAGCTTTTCATAGAACCTGAGGATAAACGTACTGAAGATTACATAACAGGCAGATTTGGTTGATTTAAGATAATTAATTTGATTTATTTCCAAAGGTGGAGGATAAAAAATGGAGAGAAGATATCCAAGAATAAGATTCCAGAAAAGATTGGACGATCTAAGGAAAGATGTGGAAGATCTGGGCGAGACAAGCCTTTCGTCCTACAAGAAGGCTCTGGATGCATTTATAAGTTACGATGAAGAACTGGTTAACTCAGTGATGAAGAGCACTGATAAACTGGATGAGATGAATTACCGTCTTGAACACAGGGCAATGAGCATAATAGCTTCTGAACAGCCAGTTGCAAAGGATTTAAGATTTATAGAGGCATGTATTAAGGTTGGAAGTCATCTTAAACGTATGGGGTACCTTGCTTCAAACATTGCAGAGGTTGCAAAGCACATCAAGGATGAAGATGTTCCAGAAAAGCCAATGACCGATATAAGGCACATGGGAGACATAGTTGAGGGAATGGTCAGCAAGAGCATATACGCGTTCCTGAACAAGGACATCAACATCGTCAGGGAGATACGCCGTGATGACGACAAGGTGGACGATCTATTTGACAAGGCCCTTGAGGATATATCCAAGAGCATGTTCCAGGAGAAGGATGCAATATCCTACTTGATATATGTGCTCTTCGTTGCAAGGTTCCTTGAGAGGATAGCAGACCGTGCCGAGAACATAGGCGACAGAACCATCTTCATGATAACCTGTGAAAAACGTGAAGACAAAGAGGACTGAAAAACCTTCTATTTTTAGTCCTCCCCTCTTATTTCCCTATTTTTACAGTGAAAATTCAGTATTTTAAGAAAATTAAGAATTTCAATAGAATCGAATTTCAGTAGAAAATTAAAATTCAATTAAATAAAATTCAATTAAATGGACTCTTTTTTAATGATATACAGATAAAAATTCTTTAAATTAAAAAATGGAATCTTTTTTAAATAAATTACAGTTTTATTAAATAAATTATGAGAAATTAATAAAAAAATAATCCAAATAAAAAAAATTCTTTTAGATTACATGGGGTTTGACACTTATTTGCATTTTGAGACTTAAATAACTTCTTTTAAACCTACTCATCCCTCAAAACAACACTGCTGTGCCTTGCAGCCCAGCACTGGATGCAGATTCCTATTGGAAGCCCTGCTGTGTGTGTGTCAACCATCTCAACCTTAACATCGAGGGCGGTTGTCTTACCCCCAAGTCCCATTGGCCCGATACCAGTGGCGTTCACCTCTTCAAGGAGGTCCTCTTCAAGCTTTGAAAGTTTTTCATCGGAATTCATGTCCTGAACATCCCTGAGAAGGGCTTTTTTTGCAAGTTTCAGTGCCATGTCTGAGGACCCTCCGATTCCAACTCCTATTCGTGTTGGTGGGCATGGTTTGCCCCCTGCAGCCTTCACAGTCTCAACCACGAAGTTTTTGATGCCCTCAACACCCTCACCTGGAAGTCCCATCTTCAGTGCGTTGTTGTTCTCAGAGCCGAACCCCTTTGGAAAAACAGTTAACTCAAGGTAATCACCATCAACAAGCTCCACATCCACCTGTGGAATGCCCTTTCCAGTGTTGGTGCCGGTGTTCTTACGTGTCAGGGGATCCACAACGTTTGGACGCAGTGGCACCTCCATGGTTGCCCTCTCAACACCATTCCTTATGCCCTGGTAGAGGTTTTCAACCTGAACCCTGCCGAGTTTCACAAAAACTATTGGGAGACCTGTATCCTGGCACATTGGAATCCCATCTGTGTGGGCAGCTTCAATATTCTTCAAGACAGTCCCAAGATTTAAGCGCGCAGTCTCGTTATCTTCATTTTCGTGTGCCCTTCTTAAGGCCAGAGTCACATCCTCTGGAAGTTCGATCACAGCATCCCTGTAGATCCGGCACACAGCATCTTCAACCTGTTTTTGTGTAATCATGATAGTTCGCCTCTCGGGATGTTGACTTTTATACATCCTTTACATTTACTATAAACATTAAGGATGACTCCATTATTATAGATTTTCTTGATAGTAAAGAGTCAGAGAACAAACAAAACTAACTTAAATCAAAAGATTAAGACAATACTGCTAATTTACAGGTAAAATATCTACTGAACTCATTGAAGAGGCGGAAGAAGAAAAGAACGAATAATGAGGAGAAACAGAAAAAAATCAAATGATATTAATAGATTTTATTAAATACATGAAACCGGAAGGCAACAGCCCTAATTACATCCCTCTACATTTATTATAGTTAGATGGTTTATTTTTAGTATGAAAGTTAAATTTCATATTCAAATTACTTTAATTTAGAAATAACTTTTAATCTATCATTTAAACGTCATATAAGCTGTAAATTTTTATCTTTGACTACCTAATCTATTCTTTTATAATTGGATCTCCAAATTTTTATGTATACCTAAATATATAACCACTTATAAAGTCTTATATACAAAAATATATAACTATTTATAAATAGTTATATACAAAAATATATAAATCTGGATAAATAGAAATTGAATAAAGGTGAAAATCCCATGAATTCTGAAGAGTTGTCAAATTATGTTTTTGCAAAATTGGCAGAGGCACAAAAATTATCAGAGGATAATATTAGAACTGATGATACTCCACTTGAACATAGAAAAACATATCCTCGAATTGAGAAATATGTAGATGAGTTTTTAGATGGTTATATTGAAAATAGATTTATTATTATGCCGGGTTTAAGGGGAATTGGGAAGACAACGATTTTATTTCAGATATATGACTATTTAAGAAAAGAAAAAGGTATAACAGATGATAGAATCCTTTATATTTCAGTTGATGAATTAAGTACATATCTAGGGGCTAAACTATTTGAAGCGATAGATGTTTTTGTTAAAGAAGTTCATGAGACCTCACAGGTAAACCTAGAAAAAGAGTTGTTTATTCTGGTTGATGAAGCCCATTACGATAAAGAATGGTCTCAAACTGGTAAGATAATATATGACAAAAGCAAAAAAATATTTCTTATACTCACTGGTTCTTCTGCATTAAGTTTTGAAATGAACGTTGATGCAGCAAGAAGAATAAAAAAAGAACCAGTATTTCCAATGAATTTCTCAGAATATAACATATTAAAGAATAAAATTTTTCCACCTGATGATATGGCCATTAGTTTAAGAGATTTGATTTTTAAAGGTGATGAAAGCTCAGTGGAATATGCATCCAAAAAAGAAAATGAAATGAGAAGAAATCTGATAAAATTAGAGCGGCCAGTTGAGAAAGAATGGGAAGATTTTTTATTTTGCAGAGATTTTCCTTTTGGATTGAATATGGATAGAATAGAAGTCTATGAAAGAGTATTTAGCATGGTTAACAGGGTGATAGAAAAAGATGTATTTTCTTTGCAGTCTTTTAATACAGATACAAGAAATACTATTTCAAGAATTATCACATTTTTGGCGCTTCAAGATCCCGGTGGAACCTCTGATGTAAAACTTGGAACTATACTAGAAAAATCACCGAAATTAATCAGAGAAATACTAAACATATTAGAAAAAACACACTTAATCATTAGTGTAAAGCCTTATGGCGCTGCAGGGAAGGTTATAAGAAAACCGTGGAAATATTATTTCTTATCTCCAACAATAAATGCTGCAATAAGGTTCAAATTAGGTAAATACGATACAAGAGATAGGAAACTACTAGGAGTTCTAGCTGAAAGTCTCGTTGCATCCTATTTTTTCAGACTGAAAGAAACATCCAATATGCCTTTAGGAATATTCTATGATTCAGGAAAAAACGGTGTTGATTTTTTACTCCAAGGTTTAGAGGGCATAATACCTGTTGAAGTGGGTGTTGGAAAAAAGGACAAGAGCCAAATTAAAAAAGCCATTAATAAATATAAATCTGAATATGGAATTGTAATCTCAAATAGAACAAGTAAAATAACAAAAGAGGGTAAGATAATCTTTATTCCCTTAATAACCTTTTCTTTTATTTAATAAGATTAATATATACATTATCTTTCCTATTTTTTTTATTTATACAAATTCTAGACGGATTAATTTCTAAAATGTATTATTTAAAATTTGTTTTTACAATGAATTTTTTTAATAAAACGTTTAATCTATTATTTAAATGATTAGTAAGGGAATAAAAAAAATAAAGCTTTCCCTTTAGTACTTCATTATCATCTTAACCCTTTCAAGCTCTTTTGCAAGTTTTTCCCGTTTTTCGGATATAACATCCTCAGAACATGCTTTAAGAGCTTCAGTTGGGCAGACTGAAACACAGAGCGGTACTTCCCTTTCAATGCAGAGATCGCACTTCTTGGCTATTCCAGCCTCATCTATGTGGATTGCTCCAACAGGACAGGCATCTCTGCAGAGTCCGCAGCCGATACATTTCTCCTCGTTGATGATGATGGCACCTTCAACTGCGGTGATTGCATCTTCAGGACAAACAGTCATGCAAGGTGCTCTGTCCTCTGCACAGTGGAGGCAGTGGAGTGGAACACTGTCCACGACGCGTATGGCATTTTTTGGACAGATTCGTTCGCATCTACCGCAGTCTTCACAGAGTTCAGGTCTGGATACAAGTTCCTTCATGATTCAACCTCCTTGTGCAGGACCTTGTTGGTTCTTGCATTGGCTGTGAGCACGCTGATGAAATCAGTGCTTTTCCTTTTCTTTTTACCCAGTCCACTGAGCTTTGCAATGTGTTCATTCTGTTTTTTGAGTTTCATGCGTTCTGTGTCGATCTTGGCAATGGCTCTTTTAGAGCAGGCCGCAACACATGCAGGTGTGTCCTTATCTGGGCACTGGTTGCACTTGTGGGCCTTGCGGTCGTGCATGCTGATGGCTCCGAAGGGACAGACCATCATGCACAGTCCGCATCCTATGCACTTCTCAGGGCTGACCTCATTGGTCATGGCCTCTGTTGGACAGATCATAACACAGGGGGCATCCTCGCACTGCTGGCAGACTATTGGATAGTGAGAATCATCGATCTCCCTTACAGTGATCCTTGATGTTCCATGAAGACGTGCACATGCCTCTTCACAGTCCCCACAGCCGTCGCAGATGTCCGGCTGAATCATTATCTTTTCCAAGGTCTTACCCCCTCATATTTTAAGCTCACTGCAGATTGCATCCACATGGCTTTGAATCCTCTGTTTCTCCTCTTCTTGCAGGTGTCTGAACCTCTTCTGAGCATTGAGATACTCAGCAACAGGTTTTCTCTCCATTGGCCTGTAGGTGACCTTGAACTCACCATCCTCTATCTCGTAGAGGATCCATGAACCTGTCTCAACAGCCAGCCTTCCCATGTCTATGGTTTTAGATGGTTTGTAACCCCATCCTGTGGTACATGGCTGGTGTAGGTGTATGTACGCAGGTCCATCAACTTCTGAAGCTTTTTTAACCTTCTTCATGAAGTCTTCAGGGTATGATATTGATGCTGTTGCAACGTATGGCACACCGTGGGCTGCCATTATCATTGGGATGTTCTTTTTGAATTTGTCCTCACCGAAGCTTTTCTTACCTGCAGGGGAGGTTGTTGTTGATGCACCGTATGGTGTTGCTCCACTTCTCTGTATACCTGTGTTCATGTAGGCTTCGTTATCGTAACAGATGTAGATTATGTTATGTCCCCTTTCCATAGCCCCTGATAAAGCCTGAAGACCTATATCTGCTGTACCTCCATCTCCAGCGAAGGCAACGATGTTGGCTTTTTTGCCCATTGCCTTGAATGCAGATTCAACACCTGATGCAACTGCTGCAGCGTTTTCAAATGCAACGTGGATCCATGGAACTTCCCATGCAGTTTCAGGATAAGGAGTTGTTATAACCTCTAAACATCCTGTTGCAGATACTGCCACGGTGTTTTCACCTAAGACTTTCAGTGCTAGCCTGACTCCTATTGTGGCACCGCATCCTGCGCATGCTCTGTGTCCGGGTGCAAGAAATTCTTTGTCAGATATTTCCATTTAAAGCTCCTCCTCTTTGATTCCTATCCACTGTACATCACTTTGTGGGTTTTTGGTTTTTTCAATCACGTCAATTATGCTTGATGGTTTTATGTCACGTCCACCAAGGCCTATTATGAATCCGTAGGCATCAGCATCTGTTTTTGCTTTGATGTTGCTGTACAAAACTCCTCCAATACCAAAGGATATGTTTTTATCGATAACTGCAACCTTTGAAGCATCCTTGAGAGCCTCACGGATCTCCTCAACTGGGAATGGTCTGAAGACCCTTATACGCAGAAGACCGACCTTTTCTCCCTTAGCCCTGAGATCATCGATAACATCCTTTATTGTACTGCATATGGATCCCATTGCGACCAGGATGATCTCTGCATCGTCACAGCGGTAGTTTTCAACCAAGTCATATTTTCTCCCGAATTTTGCCTCGAACTCTTCACTGACCTTTTTAAATGCTTTTTTGGACCTTTCCATTGCAAGTTCCATTGCGTACCTGGCCTCCAGGTAGTAATCTGGGTCTGTGAAGGATCCTATTGACATTGGATTTGCAGGGTCCAGAAATGCATGTTCTGGTTTGTATGGTGGTAAAAATTCATCCACTTCCTCCTGTGAAGGTACGTCGACTGGATCAACTGTGTGGGTGAGTATGAAACCATCTATACATACCATGCTTGGAAGCAGAACCTCAGGGTTCTCTGATATTTTGTAGGCCATGAGTACAGAATCAAGGGCTTCCTGTCCATTTTCAGCGTATACTTGAAGCCATCCTGCATCCCTTTGGGATATTGAGTCCTGCTGATCGTTCCATATACTTAAAGGTGCAGATAATGCTCTGTTAGCATCTGCAAGGACTATTGGTGTCCTTAAACCTGCAGCTGCAAATAGTATCTCGTGCATGAGTGCGAGTCCCTGTGATGATGTTGCTGTGAACACCCTGACCCCTGCACCTGATGCTCCAACAGATGCACTTATTGCACTGTGCTCAGATTCCACTTTTATGTACTCTGCATCTATGTCCCCATCTGCAACGAACTTTGCAAGGTACTCAGATATGGTTGTCTGGGGTGTTATTGGATAAACAGGGATTACATTGGGCTTTGCAAGTTTCACAGCCTCAGCAATGGCCTGGTTTGAAGAAATCACTTTAAGAACCATTTATTCCCTCTCCATTTTAATAGCTTTTACAGGGCATTCCTCGGCGCATATGCCGCACCCTTTACAGAAATCGTAGTCTATATCATATTCCTTGTTTACGCAGCCTTCCGGACAGAAAAGAATGCAGTTCTCACATTTTATACAAGTTTCCTTGTCTAAAATTGGTTTGAAAGTCCTCCAGCTACCTGTTTTATTCTGGCGGGTACTTCCTGGTTCCTTAACAGCTGCTCCTATTGATACCATGAAATCACCTTTTACATTAATCAGTTGTACATGAGCTTAAAACAAATTTTAATGAAGATTCATTTAACAATTCATCCAATCCCTTCAAAAATGAATTTTTTATATCTTGAAGGGACAATCAATGTTTACTCATCAGAATCCAGTTTTTTTTTATTTTATCCTTTAAATCTGTTTTTTTATTGATCCTGAGGGAAACCTTGATCTTCAGTAACTGATTATAATTCAAATAAATTAAATTATACCTTTTTAACTTTTTCGTATGCTATTTTAGCTGCTTTAGCGTTCTTTTCAGCTACTTCTCCACGGAAGGTTTCCTTTATGATCTTTATTATGGAGTCTAGCGATACCTGGCCAGTTACACCAGCAAAAGCACCTAGCATAACGGTGTTAACGATTGGAACACCTAATATGTCCAGTGCTATACCTGTAGCATCTATTTTGTGTATTTTAACCCCGTCTACAGGTGTAATGTCTTTATTTGTATTTATAATAACTTCTCCGCCTTCTTTAATTCCGGAGAAAACATCTACGACCTCTAAAAGTCCATCATCAAGTACTATGACGTAATCTGGATTGTAAACCTGATACCTTCTTCTTATGGGTTGGTCGTCTATTCTTGAAAACGCCATTACAGGAGCGCCTCTTCTTTCAACACCGAAAAATGGAAATGCCTGACAATATTTACCATCTTCAAATGCGGATTTTGCCATTATTTCAGCGGCTGTTACAGCTCCCTGTCCACCGCGTCCGTGAAAGCGAATTTCAATCATCTACTCTACCTCCATTCCTCATAGTTAATCATTATAGATTTGTAATATATATACATGTTGGTAGCTGATCCATATATTATATCCAATGAGAAATATGGCAGAGGCAGGCTTATGAAGATCCTGATAGTAACTGGAAAACTGGCAGAAAACCTTGTGAAAAATCAATCATCAAAATCAGAGCATGAAGTACACGTCCATGTGGTGGACACACCAATAGCAGCATTCTTAACCCCACAGAGAATCGTGAATGAACTTGAAAGGGGGAGTGCTCAGGGTGTCTACGATCTTGACTCATTCGACACCATACTGACCCCAGGACTTCTGAGAAAGGATGTGGCTGAAGTTGAGGAAAAAACAGGTATAGCAACTTACAAGGGGCCTAAGGATGCTGCAGATCTTGGAATAGTTCTTGAAATGATGGAAAAACTTGAGCTGTCCTCAAAAACCCCTGCAGATAAATTGATAGAGGATGAACTTCGGAAACGTGCACTCCAGTTCATAGAGGACTTTGAAAACAACGAAGAAAACAGGACGGAACTCCTTGAAAAACCTGAAAACATAAGGGTTGGAAGGTTACCAGTTGGAGAAGACTTTCCAATGAGGGTTCTTGCAGAAATAGCAAACGCCCCTCTTTTGAGTCATGAAGAACTCCTGAAAAGGGCTGAGTACTTCGTGAAGTCCGGTGCAGACATGGTGGACATAGGTATGGTTGCAGGTGAAACCCTTGCAGACAGGATACCTGGTATGGTTAAACTCCTCAAGGAAAACCTGGACGTTGCAGTGAGCATAGACAGTTTGAACCCTGTTGAAATAAGGGCAGCGGTTGAAGCCGGTGTTGACATGGTGCTGAGCCTTGATCACGGTAACTATGGGGAAGTGCTGCCCATTCTACAGGAGAAGAACATCCCAGCGGTTATACTGCCAACTGACTACAGTAGAAACTGGGTTCCAAAGACAATTGATGAACGCGTTGAGTCACTGGAAAAACTCAGAAAGAAGTGCAGGGGCATAGATGTCATAGCAGATCTCGTACTTGACCCAATAAACAGTACGAGCATAGTTGATTCAATAATCGCCTGCCGCAGGTTCAAAGAGAGAAACCCTGAACCACTGTTCTTTGGTATAGGAAACGTAACCGAGCTCCTTGACACGGACTCTGTTGGTGTCAACGCCCTCCTTGCAGGCATAGCAATGGAACTCGGGGCAAGCGTTCTTTTCACACCTGAAGAGAGTGGTAAAACCATTGGAAGTGTTAAGGAACTTGCAGTGTCCTCCAAGATGATGTTCCTCTCCAAGAGCAGGGGTTCCATACCCAAGGATCTTGGAATAAACTTGGTTGTGTTCAAGGACAAGCGCAGGGGAGATGGAATCACTGAGGAAACTGATGTGCCTTCATACGATGGTAAAATCGAGGAAAGATTTGTAAGGGACCCATCTGGAAGCTTCAAAATAACGATAGGGGAATCAGAGGGTGAGAAAAAGATAAAGGCGGTTCACTACATCAAAATGGAGCCTCAGATTGCCATATATGGTTCCACAGCTAAGGAGATATACGATGAGATCATGAGAAGGGACCTGATCTCAAGGATGGAACATGCAGCTTACGTGGGATCTGAACTTCAAAAGGCAGAAATAGCTCTTAAAACTGGTAAAAATTATGTTCAGGATTTCCCATTGTTTAAGAAGTTTTTGTAGTCAAATTAATTTATCGTAAGTGGTAAAGATTAAAAATTAAAAATTTTTTAAAATAATTTTTTAAAATCAAAATTTCATCATCAATATAAGTTTATCAATAATTTTCATCATCAATATTTTTTTTTGATGATTCATTGAAGATATTAACTGCAAATAGATAAAGAAAATAGATGAAACAAATATAAAATTTGCAACGATTTGAATTAAAATAAATTAGTTGAATAAATTAAGTTATAAACGGAGCATAAAAATGGATTCATGCAGTAAATGCGGAAACCCACAGGTAATAATAAAGGTGAAGCGTTCAGGCCAGACACTGTGCCGGGAATGTTTCATAGAGGCCACAAGAGAGAAGGTCCTCCATGACATACGCAAGCAAAAACTCGTGGAAAAGGGAGATAAGGTTCTTCTTGGTCTTTCAGGTGGAAAAGACAGTGTAATGGCACTGGAAATTCTGAACAACCTCAGGGAGAGGCATATAATAGATCTGGTTGCTGTGACCATTGATGAGGGAATTGCAGGTTACAGACAGGAAGGTGTGGAAATAGCAACCAGAAATGCAGAGAAATTAGGGGTTGAACACAGGATAGTGTCCTTCAAGGAGTGCTTTGGATTCACATTAGATGAGATCATGAAAAACGATGCAGAAAACGATCGTTCAAGACATGCATGTACCTACTGTGGTGTTTTCAGGAGATGGATCTTCAACATGGTTGCAAAGGAGGAAGGAGCCAACAAAATAGCCACAGGCCACAACCTGGATGATGAAACCCAGTCCATACTCATGAACTACCTGGAGGGTAACATCCAGAACCTCACAAGGATAGGTCCAAAATCAGAATCCAAGAATCCAAACTTCACAGTGAAGATAAAACCCCTGAGAGAAATACCAGAAAAGGACATAGGGCTCTACGTTGTTGCCAATGACATGGAGGTTCACTTCGCAGGCTGTCCATACGCAGGGGAATCCTTCAGGGCAGAGATCCGAGACTTCATAAGTGAACTGTCGGTGAACCATCCAACCATAATGTACTCAACCCTCAGGGGCTTTGACAAGATAAAACCACTTATAAAAAGGGAATTTGCAGGAGAAGCACCTACAGGAACCTGCGTACAGTGTGGAGAACCAGCATCTGGAGATCTCTGCAGGGCATGTAGCTTCTTGAAGCTGTGGAGTGATGACTGATCTGAGGTCGATTTAATAAGAATAAAAAAATTTTAAAAAATAATAGGAATAAAAATTATTTACATAATGTAACTAATCATCTAATTAAATAAATCATTCTAAAATCGTACTAAAATATACTACAAAAATTTAAAAAGAAGTGCTTGGATGATGAATGATTCAACGTTCAATCGATCCTAATATATTTGGAGACTTCAAATGGAGATAAAAGTAACTATTGGTGAAAAAAAGGAATTAAAAGAATTTCCTCCTAATTTAACAGTTAAAGAAATGCTTGATCTTATGGAAGTACCCTCTGAAACAGTGGTTGTTAAGAAAAACAACTGCATAGTTATAGATGAGGAAGTGCTTGAAGATGGGGATGAACTAGAGGTTATTCAGGTAATATATGGTGGATGAACATTTAAAGGTTGATGTTGCATTTTTTGAAGCCGTTATTTTCTACTGGTAATTTCATGTAACCCAAACTGGAAGTGTGGACGTGGAGAACTTCGATATCATAGAGGATTACATATCAAAACACTTTCAGATTCATGGATTCCATTCTACTGAAGAAGGATCGTTTTTCACTGTTTTTAATTACGATAAAGAAATATTTGCTCAGTTAGTCCATGAAATGGATGAAATTGGGTACATACCATTCATAGAATCATACAATGGTTTTTACAGGATAGGAATAGCTCAAAAACCAGAGGGGGGTGAATCCAGGGTATGGATCAACCTCCTGCTTTTTCTTGCAACCATTGCAACCACACTCTACGCAGGTTACACCTTCGGTGGGGGAAATATCTGGGATGCTGTGGCATTTTCCATAGCCATAATTGCAGTTCTGGGCACACATGAAACAGCCCACTTCGTTGCAGCAAGAAAACACGGTGTTGATGCAACATTACCATACTTCGTACCTGCACCCACCCTCATTGGAACATTTGGTGCAGTTATAAACGTAAAATCACCAATACCCACAAGAAACGCCCTTTTTGACCTGGGTTTCAGCGGACCACTTGCAGGAATCGTGGTGGCGGGTCCAGTGTTAATCATTGGAATCCTCCTGTCATCGGTGGAGCCTGTGGGTGCAGGTGTGCTCACCTTCAACCCACCCCTCCTCATGAGCATACTAACCTATTTTCTACTGCCCCCAGTACCCTCCGGCTATGCTTTGAACATTCACCCTGTGGCCTTTGCAGGATGGGTTGGTATCATCGTAACCATGCTGAACCTCATGCCAGTGGCCTTCCTTGATGGAGGTCATATATCACGGTCCCTTTTTGATGAACGTATACACAAAGCTGTATCTATGATTGGAATAGCTGTAACAATGGTTCTTGGATGGATACCCATGGCCATACTCATGTTCATAATTCTCTTTGCAACCAAAAGGCATCCCGGAGCCCTTGATAACGTTTCAGGAATCACAAAATGGCGGAAAGCCATGGCAGTTGTCATGCTTCTGGTTTTCATACTCTGTCTCTGTCCAGTTCCAGGATCTCCATTTTGAGGGCTGTCTTAGAAAGGGACGATAAAAAAAGTGCTGAGAGTTTTTGTGTAAATTATTTTTAAGTATAAGTTTTTGAAGGTACAAGTTCACAACATATAATAATAGTCAAGTGAAGAAAAATTGAGCTTAAGAGAAATTGAGCAACATATTAAAGAATTATTAAAGAATTATTTGCCTAATATTAAAAATTTAAGAGGTTTAAAATGAAAGTTCACTATGAATGCGCACCATGCTTCCTCAGACAGGCCAGAGAGGCCCTTGATCTTGCAACGGATGATGAGGAACTGAAGATGCACGTTACAGAGAAGATAATGAAAACACTGTCTGAAGATTTCCATGAAGGAGCAGTTTCAAACGTCCTTGGAACGGATATGCACAGAACAATAAAAAGTGAAACCGGAAATGAGGATCCATACAGTCGTGAAAGGGTTTTATGTAATGAAATTGCACTCAAATTTCTCCCTGAAGTTGAGAGGATCGTTGAGGAAAACGATGGACTTGAAAGTTACTTGAAAGCTGCAATCACTGGTAACATCATAGACTTCGGGGCACTGGGCCTGAATACCAACATGGAATCCCTCATAAGCGAAACAATGAACAAGGATTTTGGAGTTGATGAGTCAGAAAAACTGGAAGAGACACTTAAAACTTCAAGTACGGTTCTCTACCTTGCAGACAACGTTGGAGAAATAGTCTTCGACAAACTCCTCATAAAGAAGCTTAATGAGTACGATGTTAAAGTAACAGTTGCATTGAAGGAGAAACCAATCCTGAACGATGCGTGCGTACCTGATGCCCTGAGTATTGGTCTGGATGAAGTTGCAGAGCTTGCATCAACAGGCACGGATTCCATTGGAGTTATCTACGGGGATGTTTCAGTGGAGTTCAAGGAACTCTTCAATGCATCTGACATGGTGATAGCCAAGGGCCTTGGAAACTACGAAGGTCTTACAGAAATGGATCTTGGGGATAAACCAGTTTTCTCCCTCCTGAATGCCAAGTGCAAACCTGTTGCACGCAGCATAGGTGTTGAGGTAGGGGACAACGTGATTTTAAGGCTGTAAACGCCCCATTTTTTTATTCATTTTTTGAAAACCTTAACCTCATATCAACAAACCATCATATCACATATTCCAGAATCAGTGAATATTTTAAAATCAGTGAACAGTTAAATTCTCAAATCAGTAATCTACTTATTTTATTGTGATGATTTATGATCCATGAAGAAGTTGTTCATTGCATTAATTGGACTCGTAGTTTTAACAGCAGCATTATACGGATTTTCAAGTTTTAAAGGAGAAACAACAAATACAAGCTCTGAATCTTTGAAATGGGGCACAGATCTTAACTCTGCACTCCAGGAAGCCAAGAACACAGATAAAAATGTTTTCATTGATTTTTATGCTGACTGGTGTCCCTACTGCAAGGAACTGGATGAAAAAACCTTTCAGGATACCAGGGTTCAGGAGAAACTAAGTCAGAACTACGTTGCAGTTAAGATCAACACAGACGATAATCCAGAACTGGCATTCCAGTACAAGGTGTACAGTCTTCCCACACTGGTCATCTTAAATTCAGATGGACAGGAAGTGAAACGGTACAGTGGATACATAGATGCAGATGACCTTTTGAACAAGCTTTAACTAATTAAAAGTTATTCAATAAATTTATTCACTAATTCATGGAGTAGTACCGTATGAACATTGGTTTTATGGTTTCATTTTCTGCAGGGGTGGTTTCAGTGCTTTCACCATGTGTTCTACCACTCATACCAATAGTTGTGGGCCAGTCACTGATGAAAAGGGAATTATCCCAAATATTATCATTTATAACTGGATTTTTCCTGGTTTTTGCAGTTGTGACGGTGCTGACGGTTGTGTTCACAGCTGCAGTAAACCATTACCTACTTTACTTCAGGATGGTTGCAGCATCACTCATAACCCTCCTCGGAGTTCTTCTGATCTTCAACAAAAATATTTTTAAATTCCACACACCCAGACAGGGTAAAAAAGGTTTGGGCCCATTTTTTATGGGATTTTTAACCTGCCTTGCATGGTCACCCTGCTACGGACCATACGTAGTTGCAGTTGCAGCCTACAGTGCATCAACAGGAAACATGTTCCTCACTGCAGTTAACATGGCTTTGTTTGCAGGAGGATTCTCCCTGACACTATTTTTAATTGCATTCACTGCATCCAAAATCAAATTCAATGGCATGATCAAATACTACGATGATATAAGGATCTTTTCAGGGATCATAATAACCATTGCAGGAGTGTACATGTTAACAGGGATTATATGAGGTTCATACCCTGGCAATTGTATAAGGTGAGTGCATGATCATCGTTTGAGTGAGATTAACCTCGCAGGAGATTAACTCGAGGGGTTAAACTTAGCAAAAAAATGATAAAATAATTAATTATAAGTGATCACATTAGTCATCACATTACAAAACTTGGGTTTGCTACCATTGGATTTGCTTAAAAGATGGATAATGGGAGAGATCATATGAAAATTGGTTTTCTAGGATTTGGAGAGGTTGCATCAAACCTATCAGGGGGACTCATGGATCATGGAGCTGAGGTTTGCACCTGTGTTGAGGGAAGAAGCTCCAGAACACATGAAAATGCAGAGAAGATGGGCGTCACACTCTGCAGTACAAACAGCGAAGTTGCAGAGATATCAGACCTAACCATATCAACAGTTGTGCCCTCAAAGGCTGTTGACGTTGCAGGGGAAGTTTCAAACCACTGCAGGGGCATATACGTGGACATGAACAACGTGTCCCCAGAAACTGTGAACCATGCACTGGGCCTTGTGAAGAACGGAAGGGTTGTTGATGCATCGTTAATGGGATCGGTAGTTAAACATGGTCTCAACACTCCAGTAATAGCATCTGGACCTTGTGCACAGGAATTCGCCAAAATCAAAACTTATGGCTTGAACGTAGAGGTTGTGGGCACAGATACAGGTCAAGCATCAGCTCTGAAGATGCTGAGGAGCACCTACACCAAGGGAGTTTCAGCCCTACTTTTTGAGACATTTTTTGCAGCCTACAAAATGGGTTTGGATGAAGAATTGATGAAATACCTCCAGAAAACTGAATGCCCAGGTTTCAGGGATGCTGCAGCTTCAAGGATCATAAACAGTGCCTACCATGCAGGGAGAAAATCAGATGAGATGCAGGAGGTACTAAAGTTTTTAGGGAAGTACACGGAACCTGCAATGACACACGCAACCGCTGATTTATTCGATATCGTTGCAGAAAAGATGGATTTAAATGAAAAACCCCATGATTACAGGGATATTTTCCGGAACTTAGATGTTAATGAGTGATGTTTCATTAAATTTATAGTAAATGGCGAACAAATAAAAGAACAACTTATATTACTGATATCCAAGTTAAAGGGTGCATCTTATGAGGGATGAGCATATCAAAGAGTGCAGAGAATCTCTGATGAAACTCATAGGCCGTAAAATAATTGACATCAAACTTAAAAGCCGTGATCGTGGATGCTGGCGCTTCTACGTTGATACTGATGACGGTGAATTCATCTTAACCTTCTGCAAGGAATGGGACTGTCCTGCAGTTGAACACTGGGAAGAACATGGGCATGATGGAGATTGAAATGATACCCTTCAACTCATCTTTAATCAAGTATCTTTAATCAAGTATCTTTAATCAAGTATCTTTAATCAAGTATCTTTAATCAAGTATCTTTAAATCAAATTTTAAATAAAATATAAAACCAATCAACGGATTTAATTTTAATTTGTTGAATGATTGTTGTATTAAATTCTAACTCGTTTAAATACTTGATATACATCCTATTATTTACAGTAAAATCCTTTTTTTTTTGAAGATCAGAACTTTACAGAAAATAAAGTTTTAAATAGGATTCATAAAACTTTTAACTTTATTTTTCCATATGAAACTAAAAAATTCATTTAAAATCAATATTCTCCTCGATGTGGGATGATGATGAAAATTGGTGGAAGGTTGGTAATTTGACACGTCTCCAAATTCATTTGGCACAAAAAACCGTCGCTTCAGTCAACAACCAATCAATTTCCATTACCAACGAGTATTCGGACCCTCCATCCCTCTTTTTTTTCAAGTATCCTTGCGTTTATGGGTATGAACTGTGAATCAACAAGGAGTCTGAGATACGTTGCATAGAGTGCAGGCAGTTTCAGTGGACTTTTTATCTTACGATCAGAGGCACGGATCTCTGCGCAGAGCCTGTCCCTGTTATCAACGTAGATCTCTGCATCCATACCATCCTCAAGGGATTCCAGCTCAAAGCTTCGAAGATGCATACCTCCTTCAAATGAATAAGGTGGTTTTTCACTTATTCTATCCCCCTTCCTGAACATCTGATGTGCCTCTGAAGATGGAACTCCTGCTCTGGCCTTGGATGATACGAACCATGCCCTTTCAATCACCTTCTCAACCGTCTGATCAGGAGGTATGATCCCATCCTTCTGGTAACGCTTTATCAGCTTGTAAACTTCATCACGGGTCACATCCTCCTCAACAGCACTTATTGCAAGTCTTGTGAGAACAGGACCGTAGCCTGCCATACGCAGGGAAGCCCAGATCTGATCCTCGTACTTGTAACTTCGCCCCTTAACAACAGCATTAACAGCATCAGCACTCATATGGGCAATGTTGCTGAGTTTTGGCCTGGAGTAGGTGTTGAACCTCTTGGTGACAACCTTCAGGTTTCTCTCACCTGGAATGTTTCCCTTCTTTATCTCTTCCTCAAGTATCTGGATGGTTGAATCTGGAAGGAACTTTGCAGCACTTTCAGGTATCTTCATGTTGTTCTCAAGTATCTCACGCCTTATAACCCTTCCAGATATCTTCTCCCCACCAACGGTTTCCTCGGGTATGATGTGGAACTTCAGCTTCCTGTGGTACTTCTTGTAGAGAAACTCGTTAACAGCGAACCATCGTATAACATTCCTGTTGGGCAAACTTCGGGGTATCCCACTGAATATTCCCTTCTTGGCAAATTTGGCTGCATAGCGCTGTATGGATTTGGGGGACACATTGGCAGCATCCACGTAATCCACAACACCGTCCTCTATCATCATTGCTATCCTTATGGGTACTGTGTAGGCCATTGTAAGGCGGTGATGCAGGCCCTCTATTGGCACGATCCTGTCTGCACCTGCTTCAAGTGCCATACGACTTCTGGCTTCATAGGATGCAAAGAATGGTGCGTGGTTAGCACTGTAACCCTTGTTCAAATATATAACAAGTTCTTCACCCTTTTTATCCGCAAGACGGCGGCCTTTCTGTATCAATTTAACGTGTCCCTTGTGAACAGGGTCAAAATCAGCACTAATTCCTATCAGGTTAATACCTCCTAAAAATGCTTCACGGATGTTGATATCCATTTATTAAGCATAAAAAATTATTTTAGTTGTTTTTTAATCTCTTTTTTTAAATAAACATTTTCATAATGATTTAAATTATCATAACGAGTTAACATTTGAGTTACAGATAATTGATCTACATAACTTATATCCTACTCATATTTTTTATAGCTTGGTTTTAAATCTATTTCCATGAAATTCGAAGAACCAGGTTCATCACAGATATTTTTAACGGTTGTGGTGGGCCATGGAATTGGCAGCTTTTTCTACAGGAACTACGTAAAAAACCTTAATTTGAATGGGAATGAAAGAATTCTGGAGTACGGCTCAGGATCAGGGGCTATTTCAAGACATTTAGCTCCAATTCTGCTGGAAAATGGTGGACACTTAACCTGTTGTGACATATCCCAGAGATGGATGGCCACAATTAAAAAGAAGATGGATAAGTATCCCAACGTGGATTTTAAACTGGGAAAAATTGACGAGGTTGATATTCCTGATGGTTCCTACGATGCGGTTGTGATCCATTACGTGCTGCACGATATAGAACCTGAGTTAAGGGAGGATATATTACAAAATCTTGCTCAAAAGTTGAAGATCAATGGAAAGATCTACATTCGAGAGCCAATTGGAGACCATGGAATGCCAGCAGCTGAAATCAGGAAGCTAATGCAAGATATTGGATTGAAGGAAGTTGATCTTAAAATAAACAAGATGATGCTCATGGGTCAGATCACAGAGGCCATCTACGTTAAATGAATTTGCAGTTTATTTGGATTGATTTTAGATTTAAAACCACTTTACTATCTTTTTATTTTTCAAGGGTTCCATAACAACTGCACCCACAAGGAGGCCAAGGGATATTGAAACTATGGTCAGAATCATGAGAAGCCCACTGGTAACTGATGCAGAGAAGTTCTGACCAGCAAGGGTTGCGAGGCTGATAAAACCCAGGGAACCCGGGACCAATACCCAGAACGCAGGTAAAATTGAGACGAAGCTGGGTGTTTTATGTTCACTCTTCTCTATGATGGTACCGCTGACTGCCATGAGAAAGGAACCAAGGAATCCTCCAAAAAATCCTCCTATCAAATAGTTGCCAATTTGTTCTCCAATGAAGGCTACGTAGAGGATCAGCAAGACCCATGGCAGATCATTGTTGCGTATGGACATGAAGAGGTACATTCCAATTCCAAATATTAAAATTCCAAGGTAAGGAGCCCACCAGCCCAGTGTTGCAGAGTTTAAGACAATGAGCTCCTGGCTGGGTAAGCCCATTATTTGCAGTCCAAGCAGAACACCGAAAAGCAGGAGTAAAAGGATTGCAGCACCGTAGATAACCCTGCTTGCACCTGAAACGATCTCATCAGATGCAAGTTCGAACATACCAGTTGTGAGGGTTGCACCAGGCAGAAAATAGGCAAGGGATGGAATCAGCATTACAAAGGATCCTGCTACTAGTCCAGCTTTAACTCCCCAAAAGAAAAGGCATGAAACAAGTAAAGCAGCAATAACCGGAAGTATCACTGAAAATCTGGATCTTTTCTCTCCAAAGAGGATCAGAGTGCCCACCAGTGCACCTAAAATTCCTGAGGCTATGAGCTGTTCGGGTGAAGGCTGCATTAACAATCCAATACCAACTGAAAACAGGATATAACCCACTATCATTCCAATGGGTCCAAAAAGATGTTTTTCAGATAGTATCCTTTTTATACATTTAACCCCATCTCTAGGATCTATTGCAGCATCCTCCGCCCTGTAGATGAGTTCGTACAATTCAGAAACCTGATTCAATGGTATGAGCCCGGGTTTTGGGTTTGCTGCAGTTACAGGTGCTGATTCATGTTCACCCAGTTTTATGAGGATCATGGTTGGGAAAACCAGTATCTCAGATTTTACATGGTATGCAGAGGCAATTCTCTTCAATATGGAGGTTACATCCACTACTGATATTCCTGCAGATGCCAGAGCCTTTCCCAATTTTGTTAAAAATTCAAGAAGACCCATTGGTACTTCATTTCCATCCATTAACTCATCCTTCAGCATTGATCTTCAGTTGTTGCTCATCATTGAAACATTTTGTTTTTTATAGTTTTGAAATAAGTTCAGTGGGCACTATTTCATTATAACTTTAATTTCAACTTGATATGACTAAGGAAATAGTGGCTAATAAAAAAAGAGAAAATTTATGAATAAAAAGCTAACTAGGATAAACTTGAGTAAATATAGATTACTATTATCAATTTTAGATGGTCCTGATAATGAACTACAATTACATACCCTATGCAATGGTTCTTGCAATATCCTCTTTGATTGCGATTTTTCTCACCTTTTACACGTGGAAACGGAAGAAGGTTCCAGGTGCAAGGTACATATCACTTGCACTTCTTGGCGTTGCATTCTGGTCATTTTCAGCCATACTTGTTGTTTTATCCTCAAAAATATCATCAAGCATATTCTGGTCCCAGATAAGTTACATCGGTGTTGTTAGTATAGCACCACTATGGTTGCTTTTTGCTGCAACTTATACCCAGAACGATGCTTGGTTCACAAAGTCCAGATTGCTGCTTTTATGGGTTGTCCCAATATTTGTATTGGTATTGGTGTTCACGAACCAGTGGCATGGTTTGATATGGCCCCAAGTAGTTCCAGTGTACACAGGATCTGGAACAGTCTTTGTTTACGATCACGGTGTTGGTGCTTGGATCAACGTGATATACTCCTACGTCCTTATGGTAGTGGGAATGATCCTGTTATCCCAGACTGTGATAAACTCGCCGGGTCTCTATAGGTATCAGGCAGGGTTACTGTTGGTGGGAGCACTGGTTCCAATGTTATTAAATGCTGTTTATCTTGCAGATATCTACCCTGACCCTGGAATGGATCCAACACCCTTTGCATTTCTTGTAACAGGATTTGTATCTGCATGGAGCCTTTTAAGATTCAAATTTTTGAATGTAATGCCAGTTGCACACACAGCACTGTTCAAAAGTACTGATGGAGGGGTTGTTGTTTTAGATGCTCAAAATAGAGTTGTAGAAGTTAATCCTGCAGCAAAACAGCTTTTAGGTTTGGAAGGGGAAGTACTGGGTGAAACTGCAAAATCTGTTATGAATACCATTCATGATTTTAGAGAACCCCATGATGGCCTTTCTATGCACTATGAAACACTGCTGAAGAGCTCCAAACCATGCTGGGTGAATGTGAATGTTAAACCTCTTTACCAAGGTAATGAATCAATTCTAGGTTATTTAATTTCTTTGAACAACATAACACAGATTAAAACTGCAGAGGAACGTTCTAAAAAGGCACTTGAAGAGAATAAGCTTCTCATGAAGGAAATACATCATCGTGTTAAAAACAATTTAACCGTTATATCCAGCCTTTTGAGTATGCAGTCCAGGTACATAAAAGATAAAGAAGACCTTGAAATGTTCATTGAAAGCCAAAACCGGGCAAAATCCATGGCAATGATCCATGAAATGCTTTACAGTTCAATGGGAGAATTTAAACGTATAAACTTTGGATTGTACCTAGACAAGTTGAGCAGAACTATATTCCATGCTTATACAATAGATCCTAATAAAATAAATCTTGAAACAGACTTTGAAGAGATATGGCTCGATGTGGACACAGCTGTACCTTTAGGGCTCATACTGAACGAACTCATATCTAACTGCCTTAAGTATGCATTTCCTGAAGGAAGAAAAGGTACCTTAAAGGTAACATTCAAAAAAGAAGATGATACTAATTTACTGTTAAGCGTTGAAGATGATGGTGTTGGTGTCCCTGAAAAAAACTATGTAAATGGAAATAGTTTAGGTTTAATACTAATAAAAAGTCTTGTTGAACAAATTAATGGAAATATAATCCTTGATAATAAGAATGGACTTAAAGTCAACGTCAGATTCCCTGAAATGGACTATAACAAACTTTAAAAATTAAATTATTGACGAGGATAATTAGAGGATGAGTACAACTAAAACATTTAAATGAGAAGAATTGGACGTATCAAAAAAGCTTTGAGTACTGTTTTTTAGAAAATAATCCTTCAGAAACTAATAAAATTCACTGGATCCAAAAAAAATGAAATTTGAATAAAATGAAGGGATGATCATTACTTCATCCGGCTAAGGTTGGTTGTTGAATGTGTGAGGTCTGAAAACTCCACATCTGCAGCCCACTTAACCTTACAGTCACATTCAAATTCTTCCAATTCCTCAGGGATATTCTGCTGAAGATTTGATTGTATTATCAACTTTTTAAGGCGAGAATTACATTTTTTACAGTTGTAAGGACCTCTTCTAGTCCCAAATGCTGCAGTGTCCATTATAACAGGGATATTAACTGAACCCCTCACCTGCTTCAGTATCTCAACAACGCTCCATATCCATGGGGGCTGGTAGGCTCCCTGCTTCCAGAGGGTTTCCATGAGGGTGCCCTTGTGGATGGTTGCAGGACAGAACGAAACCCTGCTTGCACCAACCCCTTCTGCGTACCGTGCAGATTCAACAGCCTCCTTTATTGCATCCTTCTCAGATGTTAATATTGGTTTTACAAAGAGGTATGCCTTAGCATGGACGTTGTGTTCTGGTTGCATCTTATTTATGGTTGCAACTGCAGCTTCAAAGTCTTCACACGTGAATCCCTTGTTTATTTTATACTTCCTCGTGTGGTCGTTTGAGGTTTCAAGTCCCATCCCAATCTCAAATAACTTGTTTCCCAGGGCCTCACTGCAGTCATGGAGCACATCCTCTGTCACGTATTCTGGTCTTGATTCAACAACAACCTCTTTAACATTTTCTTCATCCCTTAAAATTCCTAAAATTGTGTCTCGAGCCTCTTTAGGAACTTCGTTTTCGTTCAGGAAGCTTCCGGATACGAAGATCTTCACAGTTGTGTTTTCCCTTATTTCATGCCGGGCCATACGTTTTTTGAAGATGTCAACAAGTTCATCTGCCCCAACATCTACAAGGGGTGAATCTGCAACGTAACTGCACATTGTACACCCTCCAGATCCTGAAAGTGCCCATGCACAGCCTGAAGTAGGAAGAACTATAAAAATAGCGTTTCCAATTCCTGAGTAGAGCAGATCCTCACCGGACCAGCTTGCTGCCAGGTCTTCAGGAGATTTTTTTTCCATTTTTTCAATGGCATTTTCTCTGATTTCATGCATTAACTTTTGTATTTCCATTTTAAACCTTTTCCCTGCTTATATTAAAATATTATGAGGATATAATCTTTTTTAAGGAACCTAGATTCCATACTATATACGATCTATAATCATCAATTCCATTGATTAATAGTATAATCTGTGTTGATTATAAATTAAAGTACTTGAAATTTTTAGGATCCTAATGTAACTATATATTAAAGACCATGATGTGTGATCTAATGAATGAGGTCTGAAAGTGGTGCATGAAGTCAAGGTTAAATCCGTCCTCAATAAACACAAAAAACGTGACAGCTGGTTTCTGGACGATTACACCCTTAATCCATATGCGGGCTGTTCCATGGGTTGTATATACTGTTACACCCGTGGAACCAAGTATGGTGGTAGTTACACTGATGAAGATGAAAATACTCTGACCACCGATGTGTCATTGAAAGCAGATGCAGTTCCAATCCTTAAACGTCAGCTTAACAGGCTGCGTAGGGGTGAACGTGGATTCATAGTTCTTGGATCTGCAGCTGAAGCCTATCCTGATGTAGAAGAGGATCTTAAGGTTACAAGGGAAATTTTAGGATTGATCAAACGCTTCAAATTTCCTGTTCATGTATGCACCAAATCAAAACTGGTACTGAGGGATCTGGATCTTCTGAAGGCTGTAGATGAAACTGCAGTTCTCCCAGATGACCTGGCTTACCTGGAACATGGGGTGTTCATATCATTCTCCTTTTCAACCCTCGACCCAGAAATGGCAGGCTTACTTGAACCTGGAGCTCCAACCCCTCAGGAGCGACTTGAAACCATGAAAAAATGCAGTGAGGCAGGTTTCAAGGTGGGTGTCATTAACATGCCGGTTCTCCCATTTTTATCAGATTCAAATGAATCATTGGAAGCTATGGCAGAAACTGCCAAGGAATATGGTGCTGATTATATCATGTTTGCTGGTTTAACACTTTTTGGTGATGGACCAGATGACTGCAGAACCCTTTACTACAAATTTCTTGAGGAAAATTATCCAGAACTCCTACCCAAGTATCAGAAACTCTTTAGAAATTCTTCTTACCCCTCAAATAATTATCAGAGGGATTTATCAAAAAGGGCAGAGAAAATTTCGGCTGAATATGGCATCAAAACAAGTATATTATGATTTAATATCATAAAATCATTTTTTTTATTGAAGAATAGAAATTGTTTAAATGAGTTCTCTTAATTCAATGCACTGAAAAATGAGTTCTTATTTTAAAATAAAAAAAGAAGGTAGTAAGCTTAGAA